>Ga0207701_10006764_pt1 | contig 11436 bp, 6 predicted proteins | sample KBSSwiSSwithPhiX_FD_184294 | JGI IMG/M metagenome (GOLD analysis project Ga0207701, IMG submission 184294) | Switchgrass rhizosphere bulk soil microbial communities from Kellogg Biological Station, Michigan, USA, with PhiX - S5 (SPAdes) (version 2) | ecosystem: Environmental > Terrestrial > Soil...
GTTTGAGCGGCCGGACCGGAAACCCACAGCATTATTTGTCCAGCGGAAGCGATCTGGTGCAAGCCAACGAAGGGAGCGAACTATTGAGATACACGATAGTCGCACTCAGCGGCAAAGCCGCGTACTCCGGCAGGAGACGAAATATTCAGGAGTGCCCGACTGTGCCGAGATTTCCTGGTCGCCGGCGAACCGCCGTAAGCCAAACAGCGAGGCGCTATCATGTTTGGCAATGCTGATCGGGAGTGCAGACGACCACGGTCAAGACGAATCCGCGCTCGTTGCGGGTCAGCCTCGAGAGCTTGAACCGCCATTGCCATGCTGCGGCCTGCCCGGACCGCCTATGCCCTAGAGACAGCTAGTTCTCAATCCTGGCGATAAACTCGGGTCCGACCCAGATGGTGTGGAATGAGCTGGCTTCGAAGGGGTGGTCAAAATCAAGCTCGGCGCGACCGTCTTCGTCGTAGCCAGCGAGCGTCACCGGCTTTCCGACCATCGCCGCAATCGCCGTTTGGTCTTCGCCGGGCAATCCGTCCAACAGCCCCGGCGGAATTGCCAGGAAAATGACCCGCTCGCCGACTTGAGGTTTCTCGCGCTTAGTCGACATCAATTGCGATCGATAAAGCATCCGTCACGTGGGACGGCGCTGCGGGCACCTTGGCCCGTCTCATTGTCGCAAGGCAACCATCGGGGCGACCCGCGATGCGCGCAGGGCAGGCGCATAGCTGGCCAGCAGCGCGATCAGGAACAGGGCGAGCGAGCCGAGACTAAATGTGAGCGGATCGCGCGTCGAGATGCCGACGACTAACCCAGCCATCACACGCGCCAGCGCGAACGATCCGGCGAGGCCGAGCGCGATGCCGCCGAGCGCAATCATGAAGCCGTCACGCAGCACGAGGCGCAGGATCTCCCGTCGTCCTGCGCCGAGGGCCATGCGAACGCCGATCTCCTGATGGCGTTGCGCGACCGAATACGCGATCACGCCGTAGATACCAATGGACGAAAGAAGCAACGCGAGGCCGGCGAACGCCGAGACGAGGAGCATGTTGAAGCGCGGCCCCGAAATGCCCTGGGCGATGACGTCGACCATCGGACGGATGTTGCTGGCGGTCAGCGACGGTTCGACGCCCGGAACGAGTGACCGCAATGACGTGGACAGTGTGTCGAGCCTGCCGGGCGTTCTCACCATGACGTAGAGCCACATGAATGGTGTTTGAGCGAAGGGCGTATACAGAGTGGCCGGCGTATCTTCGTCGAGCCCGCGGTATTTCACGTCACCGACAACACCGACGATGGTTCGCCACTCGGGTGACTGTTCGGGATTGATGATGCGCAGGCGATGACCGACAGCGTCGCCTGACGGAAACAGGAGCGACGCGAGCTCGCGATTGATGACCACCACCGGTTCGCTTCCCTTGCGGTCGCTCGCATCAATCGCCCGGCCCTGAAGGATGGGCGTGTGGAGCGTCTTGAAATATCCGGGTGTGGCGGCAATGAAGTATGCGGAGTCTTCGCCCGCCGTCAGCGTTCGGCCATCGATCGCGAAACGCGTTCCACGCTGTGGTGTCACTGTTGGAAAGCCGGTCGCCGCACCGGCGGCTTCGACGCCGGGCACCTGTGTCAGCCGGTCGATCAACCTCGCGGCGACCTGGTCGCGAGCCGCTACGTCAGGTAACGCAATGAATTGAACGTTGAAAGAGAGCAGGTGTTCGGGAGCGAAACCGGCATCGGTTCCACTCAGCTTCAGAAAACTGCGCACGAGCAATCCTGCGCCGAGCAAGACCACGACTGCGAGCGCGACCTCTACCATCGCAATCGATTGACGCAAGCGCCGGCCGCGGATGGTTCCCGTGATGCTCCGGCCGCTGTCCTTGAGAGACTCGGCATGCCCATGTGCGGTTTGTAACGCCGGCGTCAATCCGAAGATCAGGCCGGTGATCAACGTCGCGCAAGCGGAAAAGAGGAGGACGGTCGCGTCGATCCGAATTCCATCCGCGCGAGGTACTCGCACGTCGAGCACCGATGGCAACAGGTCGACTCCCCACATCGCCACGAGCAATCCGAACAGTCCGCCACAGGCGGCGAGCGCGAGGCTCTCGATCACCAGAAGACGAACGAGTCGCGCGCGGCCAGCTCCGAGTGCTGCGCGTATCGCCATCTCCCGTTCGCGGACCGTCGCTCGCGCCAGCATCAGGTTGGCCACGTTGGCGCACGCGATCAAGAGGAGTAGCAGCACTGTTCCGAGGAGAACGCGAAGAACGGGCCGCGCATTTCGGACGAGCTGTTCGTACAGCGGATCGACCTGGTAGGTGACGCCCTCATTGGTGGCCGGGAATTCGCGCGCCAGTCGTTCGCTGAACGAACGGACTTCCGATTGTGCCTGGGTGAACGTCACGGCCGGTTTCAATCTCGCGACCGCCCGGAAAATCCGAAACGCGCGATTCTTCGCCTGGGCAGGCGACTGCCGGTCAATCATGCTCAGCGGCGCCCACAGCTGAAACGTCGCATCGGGGAAGCGGAACCACGACGGCGTAACCCCGATGACGGTGAAGGTCGTGCCGCTCAAATTGATTGTCGTGCCGATGATTTGCGGATTGCTCGCGAACCGACGTTGCCAGAGGCCATAACCGAGGATCACGGTGGCCTGGAGATCATCCTCGGCGGTGAAATTACGACCGATGAGTGGCTGAACGCCGAGGAGCGGAAGAAGATTACGGGTGACCTGCCCGGCGACGACCTGTTCCGAATCGCCACCGATCCGCAGGTTGTACATGTTCGAAGCCCAGAAGGCGATCTCCTCGAATGACTGGTTCGATGCTTCGAGATCGCGGAGGTCCTGGAGCGAGCCGCGCGTCAGGACCAGCCGATCGGGATCCGCGAACGGCAGTCGCCGCAGCAGCACGGCATTGACGACGCTGAAGATCGCCGTGGTCGCGCCGATTCCGAGTGCCAAGGTCAGGACGGCGACGATGGTGAACCCGGGCGTGCGTAGCAGTGTTCGCAGCGCGTAACGGATGTCGTTCATTCGGCCCTCAACGCATGGACAGGATCGACGCGAGCCGCGCGTCGCGACGGAATGTAGGTGGCCGTCAACGCGACGCCAATCAGAACCACCGCCACGGCGGCATAGGTCAGCGGATCGGTGCCGTGCACGTCGTAGAGAAACGTCTCGAGCACTCGTGTCGCCGCCAGGGATCCGGCGATGCCGAGCGCGAGGCCGGCGCCGGCGAGGACGAGCCCTTCACGGACAACCGAGCCCACCACCTGGTCGGGGCGAGCGCCGAGTGCGATGCGGATACCGATCTCGCGCGTGCGCTGGGCGACCGTGAAACTGATCAACCCGAAGATCCCCACGGCAGCAAGCACCAGGGCGATCACCGCGAATGCCGACAGAAGAAGCGTCCGAAATCGCGGCTCGGCGACCGACTCATGAACGACGTCGCTCAACGGCATGATTCGATCGATGCCGATGTCGGGATCGATGTTCTTGGCCTCGCGTCGTGCCGTAGAGGCGACGACCCCTGGTCCGGCGGTGCTGCGAACCGCTATCGACATGAACGCAAGCGGAAACGTGTCATACGGAAGATAGAGCACGGGAGTCGGTGGATCTTTGAGTCCGATGTTCCGCGAATCACCGGCGACGCCGACGATGGTGATCCAGTCGTCTGCGCTGTCTCCGAAACGCACGCGATGACCGAGCGGATCTTGACCCGCGAAGTACTTGCGGGCGAAGGTCGTGTTGACGATCGCAACCGCCGGCGCTGGGTCACGATCCTGATCGGTGAACGGGCGCCCGGTGATCAGCGGAATCCCGAGCGTGCGGAAGTACTCTTTCGAAACGGAGGCGAGCGCGCTGAAGGGACGATCGGCCCGTGGCCTCGGCGGCTGCCCTTCTATCGTGAAGGTTCCCTGCGCGTTGCGTCCTTGAAGCGGGTTCGGAAACAGGATCGCGGCCGACTGGGTTTCCGATCGACTTTCCAGCGCCTCGAGCATCCGTCGGTAAAACGCCGCCTGGCGTTTTCCATCCGGATAACGCGCTAACGGCAGCGGCAACGAAATCAACGTCACCTGATCGCTTCTGAACCCTGGGTCCACGTGCTGGAGGCGTATCAGGCTGTTGAGCAGGAGGCCTGACGAGACGAGGAGGATCGATGTCAGGGCGATCTCGCAGAGCACCAGGATGGCGCGCGTTTTGGCTCGGCGTCGACCGCCAGCCGTGGTGCGGTCCGCCTCACGCAACACCAGCGACGCGTCTGCCCGCGACGCCTGTAACGCGGGAATCGCGCCAAACAGCAAGGCACTGACGAATGCAGCTGCGATCGTGACGGCTGCAACACGCGAATCGAGCTCGATCTGTTCGACGCGCGGAATTCCGTCCGGAATAATCGCAAGGAGCAGCGCGATTGCCCAGTAGCCGAGAAGCAGGCCGCCGATACCTCCGACGCAGCCCAGCATCAGGCTCTCGGTGATGAGTTGCCGGACCAACCGGCCGCGAGCCGCCCCGAGCGCCGCCCGAATCGCCAGTTCCCGCTGCCGGCCAGAGGCGCGCGCCAGAAGAAGACTGGCAATGTTGGCGCAGGCGATCAGAAGGACGACTCCGACTGCGCCGAGTAACAGGAGCAACGCAAATCGGACGTCTTCCACGATCGTATCGCCGAGAGGTTGAATCGAGATTCCACGTCCGCCATTGCTTTCTGGAAAACGCCGCCCGAGGTCGTCGGCGAGTTGCTGCAGGTCCGAGCGCACGACCTCCCGGCTGGCGTCTGATCTCATTCGTGCGATCACCTGGAAGTAGTGCACGTCGCGATTGCTCAGCAGATCGCCCGCCACATCAATCGGCGGAAGCGGAACCGGCTTCTCCGACAAGATCCAGATCTTGGCCCCTTCGGGAAAGTTGAACGCCTGCGGCATCACGCCGACGATGGTGTGCGGTGCGCCATCGATCCGGACGCGACGTCCGGCGATTTGCAGGTCGGACGCGAACTGCTGCAGCCAGGTTTCATGACTGATAACCGCGAGCGGTTCATTGTGCTTCGTGTCGCTGCTGCGGTTGAACGTCCGGCCGATCGCTGCCGGCATTGCGAATACATCGAAGTACCCGACGCTGACCCGCGCCCCCTGCACTCGCGCCGGTTCCCCGCCGGGTGCGGTAATCGTCAGGGCGTCATCTCGATATGCGGCGATAGCGGCAAGCGTATGGTTGTCTCGCTCGAAGTCGAGAAAATCGCCGGGGGCGAACGCGCTCTTTGGTTCTGAGGCGGTCGACGACCAGATGCGAACCAGGCGCGTCGCGTCCGGGTAGGGAAGCGGCCGCAAGAGAACACCGTTCACGACGCTGAAAATGGCGGTGTTTGCGCCGATCCCGATGGCGAGCGTCACAACCGCGACGATGGTGAAGCTCGGGTTGCCTAAAAGGTTGCGAATTGCGTAACGGAGATCGTTAACCATGGTGATAACTGCTGACGGCAGGGCAGGCGCATCTGCGGCTCACTCCGCCCTCAACGCGGCGACCGGATCCAGACTCGCGGCGCGTGCTGCTGGGACCAGCGCCGCGGCCATCGCCACGGCGACGAGGACGCCGCACGTTGCCGCAAAGGTCATGAGATCCGCCATCTGCACCCCGAATATCAACGCGCCGAGTGCGCGGGCGAGCGGATACGAAAGAACACTTCCGACGCCGATTCCTATGACGGTCAGCTGCAAACCGTCTTCGGCAAAGAGTCCGATGAGTTGTCGCGGGGTCGCGCCCAGCGCCAGCCGTATGCCAATCTCTTGCGTCCGGCGAGTCACGGCATAGGACATCACGCCGTAGAGTCCGAGCGCCGCAAGTGCCAGCGCGAGTGCACCGAAGACGGCAAATAACGCGCTGATGCCACGCTGTTTGTCTGCGCGATCTCGCAGCACATCGTCGAACGATTTCACCTCGAACACAGGTAACGCCGCGTCAAGCGCGCGCATCTCGTTGCGCAGCGCAGAACCGGTGATGACGCGACTCGTGGCAGACCGCACGATCACGGTTTCTCGATCGATCATGGCGTGTTGTGCCAGGGCGAGATACAAGAATGGTCTCGGATCTTCGGTCGCTTCGTCATACTTTGCATTTCGCGCGACGCCGACAATTTCTATCCGCTGGTCATCGACGTCGAGCGTCCGGCCGAGAGGATCCGAATCCGGCCAAAGCGCGCGCGCAAGTGTTTCATTGACGAGGGCAACGTCAGGAGATCCCCGTCGATCGGTTTCGACGATGCCGCGACCGCGGAGTACGGGAATCTGCAAGGTCTTGAAGTAGTCCGGACCGACGCTGCTCATGAACGCACGCGACTCGGTCGTGCGGCCATTTCCCAAGGGAGCGGTCACGATTGTGCTCACCATCGTTCCGCTGAGCGGCGGCAGATCGGCCGTCGTGACCGATTCAATGCCCGGTACCGAGTGGAGGCGACCGATCAGGTCGCGACGGAATGCGTCACGACGTTCGTTGGAATAATTCTGGAGCGTCAGATCGTATGACGCCGTCAACAATCGTTCCGCGTTGAAGCCTAGATCGAGGCCGGAAGCTTTTTGAAGTGCGCGGAGACTCAGTCCCGCGCCCAGGAGCAGCACCAGCGACAGCGACAGCTGCGCGACCACGAAGAATCCCTGCGTGCGCGACCGGCCAGCGGTTCCTGCAGTGTGACGGAGCCGCGGCAGCAACGCGCCGCGAGTGGACGTGAGAGCCGGGGCCAATCCGAAGATGCACGCACTCGTTACAGCAAGTCCCGACGTGAACAAGAGAACGCGCACATCGACGTTCGTCCCGAGTCCGCCGAAATCCAGTTCTGGCAGCTTCGCGGCCAGCAGATCGGCGGCCCAGAACGAGAGCAGCAGACCGCCCGACGCGCCGGCCGAGGCCAGCACCAGACTTTCGGCCAGCAGTTGCTGAACGATTCGCCAGCGCGATGCGCCGACGGCGGCTCGTATGCTGATCTCAGTCGAGCGGGCCGCCCCACGCGCCAGCAGGAGATTGGAGACGTTGGCACACGCGATGAGGAGCACGAGTCCGGTGACAACCAGCAGCAGCGCGGCGATCGGCAGCAGTTCTCCGCGTTCGGACGGCCGGACGCCGGAGGAGGCGCTCGACAGAAGGGCGGCGCGGTCCTTGTTGGTCGCCGGGTATTGAGACTCGAGGGTGGCGGCGATTCCGCTGACCGCCCCCTGAGCCCGTTGAATCGAAACGGCAGAATCGAGTCGTCCGATCACGCGGAGCCACAACGTGGCACGCTCGCTGAGCCACGCCGCCTGTGTCGTGTTGATAATCGGAAGCGCGGAAATCGGAACCCAGATGTCTGCGGACTGTCCGAGCTCTGGACCGACGAAGCCAGGGGGTCCGATGCCGACGATGGTGATCTGGCGGCCGTTGATCAGAATCGGACGATCCGGAATATGTCCGCCGAATCGCTGCTGCGCCAGCCGGTGGCTAATCAGCGCGACCGCCACCGTGCCGGCCTCATCGTCACTCGACTGGAGTGGTCGTCCCTCGCTGACCGCGACCCCCAGCGTAGCAAAGTAAGAAGCACTGACCAGGTGACCTCGAATCCGCTGCGGTTCTCCGCCGCTGCCCAGACTGAACGAGGCCGGCGCGAACGCCATCACGCCGGAGAACACATCAGCCGTGCGAGCGGCGTAGTCCTGATACTCCAGATATGACATACCGCCAGTGCGCGCCGTTGTCCGGGAAAGCCCCGAGACCCAGACCAGTTCGGACGGCCGGGCGATTCCGGTCATCGGTCGGAAGAGCGCGTTGTTGGCGAGAGTAAAAATTGTGCTGTTGACGCCAATGCCCAGCGCGAGTGTCGCGATCGCGCCGACGGCGAATATCGGGCTACGCGACAGCGACCGGACGGCGTACTTGAAATCCTGTGTGATCGACACAGTGGCTCATTCAGCGCGAAGTGAAGTTAGGGGATCGACCTGCGTCGCGCGGTGTGCAGGGATCCAGCAGGCGAGAATCGCGACAACGACTAGCAACGTTGTGACAGCAGCAAAGGTCATTGGATCCAGCGGCGTCACGTGAAAGAGCAGCTTTGCCATGAAACGCGTGACGCCGATTGCGGTCAGGACGCCGAGGCCGATGCCGACGGCGATTGGCCGCATTCCCTGCCGGATGACCAGGGTGAGAATCTCGCGTCGCTGAGCGCCGAGCGCCATGCGTACGCCGATCTCTCGCGTGCGCTGTGCCGCGACATAGCTCACGACACCGAAAATCCCGACGACGGCGAGCAGCAGCGCGACGGATCCAAAAACAGCGGTCATCGCGGCATACAGGCGTGGCCGGCCGACGGAGGTAGACATCACATCGGCCATCGTTTTCACCGTGATCGGTAATTCACGATCGGCGGCGCGAATGCGCTCACGCACGACGGGTGCAAGCTGCGCCGGAGGGATGGCCGCATGTACGACCAGCGAGACTGAATCCCACGGTTCCTGGTTGTGTGCCAGATAGATGTGGGGGTAGCTGGGAAGATCCAGGCCATTGTGATGAACGTTGCCGACGACGCCGACAATCGTGACGTCCGGGCTGAACATGACCCGGAGGCGCTGACCGATCGGCTCGCTGCCTGGCCAGAACTGTGTCGCCGCGGATTCACTGACGAGCGCCACCGGCGCGGCCTGAGGTTTGTCGTACCCCGGAGGATAGGGTTGCTGCGGGAACCATCGAATGAGCGGTACCGACTGCCGCGCGTCACCATCATTGAACAGCCGTCCGCGCCGAAGCGGGATCCCGAGCGCCGTAAAGTAATGAGGCGTTGCAACGCGAAAGGGGGCGTACGGTTCCTGACCGGGTCCTGGTTCCGCCCGACCGAGAATTCGAAATGGCATCCAGTTCTCCGCCCCGCCAAGTGGCAGGTGCGACACGGCACCCGCGGATTGCACTCCAGGGACGCCTTCCACGCTGGTGATCAGTCGGTCGAGGAACGCACGACGCTGATACGGCTCGGCATACCGAGAGGCGGGCAGATCGACTGGGACGACGAGCACGTCGCTGGTTCGAAATCCAGGATCGACAGCGACGAGCCGGGCGAAGCTCGTGATCATCAGGCCAGCGCCGACCAGAAGCACCAGCGTCAGTCCCACTTCTGCAGCCACGAACGCGTCGCGCAGCGCTCGTCCACTTCGATCGGTTGCCACTTGATGGCTCTCGCGCAGCCAGCCGGGGCGCACGTACGACGACCGCAGTGCCGGCACGATTCCCGCCGCGAGACCTGTGATCAGCGAGATGGCCGCGGCAAGCAATAGACCGGACCAGCCGATCCTGGCTGTTTCCAAAAGTGGAATGTGCAGCGCCGACAGCTTTGGCATCAGATCGATGATCCACGCCGACATCAGTAATCCTGCAGCGCCGCTCAACATCGACAGCACGAGACTCTCGACGATCAGTTGCTGCACCATCCGGGCACGCCCTGCGCCGAGAGCGGTGCGGATCGCGATTTCACGCTGACGGTTGGCGCCGCGCGCCAGCAGCAGATTCGCGACATTGGCGCAGCCAATCAACAGGACGAAACCAGCCGCCGCAACCATCAGCCACGACGCACCCCGAAACTCGCCAACCATTTCGTCTCTCAGTGGAGTGACGACGACGCCGTGTCCCGTGTTATCGCGCGGCATCTGCCTCGCAAGCCGGTCGGCAATCACGCTGAGATCCGACTGCGCGCCCTCGAGTGTTGCATCGTCACGCAGCCGCGCCACCGCGGCGAGGTTGTGGCGTCCGACCGCGCGGATCTGGCCGGCGACGTCGAGTGGCAGGATCAAATCAGGCATCAACGACTGTGGCAGCGGGCGTAGCACCCCGACAACGGTGTACGACTGATCGTTCAAGGTGAGCGTCCGCCCAATCACCCCTGGGTCAGCGGCGAACCGCCGGCGCCAGAGCCGATCGCTGAGGATGGCAACACTGCTCTCCTCCGCAGCAAACCATCGGCCGAGCGCGGGTGAGAGGCCGACGAGCGGCAGATAGCTTGACGAGACTTCGATCACGTCAACCTTTTCTGGCTCTCCGACTCCTGTAAGGTTGAGCCCGTCCGGACGATAGAGCGCCATTGCCTCAAACACCCGGTTTTGGTCTCGCCACGCGGCGAACTCGTGGCCGGAAATCGGGATGTTTGTGTTTCTACTGCCGTCCCGGCGTTCGAAGACTGCTACCAGCCGGTCAGGATCTTTGAACGGAAGAGGATTGAGGAAGACCGCGCGCGCCAGGCTGAGGACAGCGGTATTTGCCCCGATCCCCAGTGCCAGCGTGAGAATCGACACCGCCGCGAACCCGGGCGCCTTCAAAAGTCCACGGAGGGCATGGCGAAAGTCGTGGAGCATCTCCCGGCACTGCTAGCGAAGCGGCTGCCAGCGCTGCGATTGGCCTGCAATTAGTTGACAGTGTTGGCACTTACACGCATTCGATGGTCCCAATGGCTTCCCGTCACACTGTTCGCAAATGGGCGAATGCGTCCCAGAAATGTTCAATGTGCAATGTGCAATGCTCAATGTTAGGCGTCTTGAGTTCCTGTATCGACGTTGACAGACCTGCTCGATCGAACGCCAACGTTGTACGCAGGATCTGCCAATAAACATTGAACATTGAACATTGAGCATTGAACATTGACACGATGAACATCCTCATTGGCACCTCCGGGTACAACTATCCAGAGTGGCGCGGGAGTTTTTATCCAGAAAAGCTCAGTGCCGCCAAGATGCTCGCGTACTATGCCGAGCGGTTTCCCACGGTTGAAATCAACTACACCTTCTACCGCATTCCGACCGAAAAGCTGCTGGCTGGATGGGCGGCGGGAACGCCGGAGAACTTTACATTTACGTTGAAGGCGCCGCGGCGGATTACACACGATTCAAAACTCCAACGGTGCGAGGATCTCCTCCTGACGTTTTGTCGCACGTCACGCACGCTTGGATCAAAACTCGCCACGCTCCTGTTTCAACTGCCGCCGACGTTCAAGAAGGATGCACGCGTGCTCGGTGAGTTTGTCGAGTTGCTGCCCGAAGGCACGCGCGCGGCCGTGGAGTTCCGTCACGCCTCGTGGTTCGATACTGAGATCTTTGACACGTTGCGACGCCGCAACATCGCGCTCTGTGTTGCCGACAGCGAGAAACTGCACACGCCGGTGGAAGTGACCGCCGACTATGGCTACTTCCGCCTGCGCGATGAAGGCTATCAACAGGCCGACATCGAGCGATGGGCGGGCACGATTCGTGGCCTGGGGCTGCCGGATGTCTTCGTGTATTTCAAGCACGAAGAGCACGGACTAGGACCCGACTTCGCGCGACGACTCCAATCGCTAATCACTGATCGTCAGTGATTAGTGATTCCGCCGTCAGTGTCTCTGCGAACTCGACAAGCCGGCGCTCGGCCCAATACCCATCATCGCTACCGTTGGCGTTCGACACGAAGCCACAATG
>Ga0207701_10006765_pt1 | contig 11435 bp, 8 predicted proteins | sample KBSSwiSSwithPhiX_FD_184294 | JGI IMG/M metagenome (GOLD analysis project Ga0207701, IMG submission 184294) | Switchgrass rhizosphere bulk soil microbial communities from Kellogg Biological Station, Michigan, USA, with PhiX - S5 (SPAdes) (version 2) | ecosystem: Environmental > Terrestrial > Soil...
CTGCACGAACTCGCGACGAGCAGGAACCCCTTCATGCGGCGGCTCGATCGGTTCCTCACGTACCTGAATCCGGAACCGCATCGCCGCTCGTTCATGAAGCCGTTCATGAGGCAGGACCAGTCGGCGTATTGCTCGGCGTGTCACAAGGTCCACCTGGACGTGCCCGTGAACGACTACCGCTGGTTCCGCGGCTTCAACGATTACGACAACTGGCAGGCCAGCGGCTTCGGCGAAGGGGCACGGTCCTTCTATTACCCGCCGAAGGGGCAGACCTGCGTCGACTGTCACATGACACCGGTGAAGTCCGAGGATCCCGGCCGCCATGCGGACGGCACCGTCCACTCGCATCGCTTCATCGCGGCCAACACGGCGGTGCCGTTCGTGAACCGTGACGAGAAACAGCTGGCCGAAACGGAGAAGTTCCTCAAGTCCGGGTTCATCAGCGTCGACATCTTCTCTGTCTCGCCGATTGACGAGAAGGCGGAGGGGACGCGGATGGTCCGGCGCGTCGGCGACGCACCGCAGGCGATGTCTGGATTCGCCGTCGGCGAGGAGGCTGAACAACAGCAGCAGGTGACCATCCGCGACGTGGGTCAGATTGCCGCACCGCTCGACAAGGCTGCGCCGACGCTCGTCGCAGGTTCCACCGCACGCGTCGACGTCGTCGTTCGAACACGTCGCATCGGCCACTTCTTTCCCGGCGGCACCGTCGATGCGTTCGACATCTGGCTCGAACTCGAAGGTCGCGATGCCGACGGCAAGGTGGTCTACTGGAGCGGGCAGGTTGCCGACGAAGGGCGCGGGCCGGTCGAACCCGGCGCGCACTTCTACAAGTCGTACCAGCTCGATGCCAACGGCAATCCGATCAACAAGCGCAATGCGTGGCAGGCGCGCAGCGTGCTGTACGTGCGGCTCATTCCTCCGGGCGCCGCCGACGTGGCGCACTACCGCGTCCGCATTCCGAAGGACGCGAAGGGGCCGATCACGTTCACGGCGAGGCTCAACTACCGCAAGTTCGCCCACTACTACACCCAGTTCGCCTATGCCGGCGAACCGGAACCCGGGCAGGAACCTTCGGCGGTTGGACGCGCGCATAACGACCTGAAGTACTCGTTTGCGGCGGCGAACATTCCGAAGAACGTCTCGGGCCAGATCAAGAACGAGATCCCATCGCTGCCGATCATCGTCCTGGCACAGGCCGAGGCGAAGGTGCCGCTCGGAGACAAAAGCGTGCCGACCGCGTGGACACCGGTGGTGCAGAAGGCTGACCGCGAACGCTGGAACGACTGGGGCATCGGCATGCTGCTCCAGGGAGACATCAAGGCAGCCGAGTACGCCTTCAGGCAGGTCACTGTCGCCGAACCCGAGTACGCCGATGGATGGCTCAACGTGGCGCGGGCCCTGATCCAGGAGGGGGAGACCGACGCCGCAAAGCCGTACATCGCCGAGGCGCTGAAACGCGATCCGACGCTCGGCCGCATCCACTTCTTCAAGGCGATGATCGAGAAAGCCGACGGCGACTACCAGGCGGCGCTCGCCTCGCTCAAGATCGCCGCGGACAAATATCCCCGCGACCGGGTCGTGCTGAACCAGATTGCGCGAATCCTCTTCCTCGAGCGCCAGTATGCCGATGCTCTCTCTTACCTGGAGCGCGTGGCGCTGGTCGACCCGGAAGACCTGCAGATGCACTACACGGCCATGCTCTGCTACCGCGGCCTTGGCCAGGCGGATCTCGCCGATCGGGAAGAGCAGCTGTTCGTGCGGTTCAAGGCCGAGGAGGCCTCGCAGGCGATCACGGGGACGCGGCGCAGGGTCAGCCCCGAGGACAACAACGAACGGCAGCAGATCCATGAGCACGAGAGCGTGGAACTGACGCCTCACGTCGCAAACTGAGAACACGATGACACGTTGGATTTTTCCGTTCCTGCTGCTCGGCGCCGCAGTGTCTGCCGCGCCCGGCGGTGTCACGTTCACGGACGTCACCGCTGCCGCGGGAGTCCGCTTCACCCACAACAGCGGCCGCGCCGGAAAGAAATACCTGCCGGAAACGCTCGGCTCCGGCGGCGCGTTCTTCGATGCCGATGGGGACGGCTGGCCCGATCTGTTCCTGGTGAACGGCAAAAGCTGGACGCCTGGCGGGAAGCGGACCCTCAGCGCCTTGTACCGCAGCACCGGTAAGGGGTCCTTTGTCGACATCACCGTCGGCAGCGGACTCGACGTCGAGATGTACGGCATGGGCGTCGCGGCTGGCGATTACGACAACGACGGACGCCAGGACCTCTACGTCACCGCGCTCGAAGGCGACCGCCTCTTTCACAACGAGGGCGGTGGCAAGTTCCGGGACGTGACGAAGGTGGCCGGCATCGCGAACGCAAACTTTGGAACCAGCGCCGCATGGTTCGACTACGACAAGGACGGGCGGCTGGACCTGTTTGTCGCCAACTATGTCCAGTGGACGGCCGGCGGCGATCTCTGGTGTTCCCTCGATGGCGTCTCCAAGTCGTACTGCACACCCGAGTCGTACAAGGGTACGGCGTCACGACTCTTCCACAATCTCGGCGGCGGCAAGTTCGAGGACACCGGTAAGAAGGCCGGCATAGGCGATCCCACCAGCAAATCGCTGGGCGTCACAGTCCTCGACTACAACATGGACGGCTGGCCCGACCTGTTCATCGCGAACGACACCCAGCCGAACAAGCTCTATCGGAACAACAAGGACGGCACGTTCAAGGAAGAGGGGATGAGCGCCGGCGTCGCGTTCAGCGAGGACGGCGTGGCTCGCGGGGCCATGGGCGCCGACTCGGGCGACTACGATCGCTCGGGCCGGCCGCATCTGCTGGTCGGCAACTTCTCGAACCAGATGCTCGGCCTGTATCACAACGAAGGCACCGGACTGTTCGTCGATGAAGCGCCGAAATCGACGGTCGGCCGCGCGAGCCTGTTGTCGCTCGCGTTCGGCGTCTTCTTCTTCGACTACGACCTGGATGGCTACCCGGACATCCTTGCCGCCAACGGCCACATCGAGGAAGAGATCGGACGGGTTCAGCCGCGCATCCAATACAAGGAACCGCCGCTCCTGTTCCGCAACGCCGGCCAGAAGCGATTCGAGAACGCGACGGCGTCCGTCGGGGCGGCATTTGCCCGTCCTGTGGTCGCGCGCGGAGCGGCGTACGCCGATTACGACCACGACGGCGACCTGGACGTGCTGCTGACCACCAACAACGGGCCCGCCTACCTGTACCGCAACGACGGCGGCAATGCGAACAACTGGGTCGCCGTTCGTACGCGCGGGGTCCGCTCGAATCGCGACGGCATCGGCGCCGTCGTGCGCGTCGCCAGCGCATCGGGGAAGCAGTGGAGCATGGTCCGCAGCGGCTCGAGCTACGCATCCCAGAGTGATCTGGTCCAGACCTTCGGCCTTGGCAAGGACGCGGCGGTGACCTCAATCGACGTCGAGTGGCCGAGCGGGACCCGGGATCATATTGCGAACCTGCCCGCGAAACAGCTGGTGGTCATCGAGGAGGGAAAGGGGCTTGTAAGATAGCGCTACGATCGCACATGCCGAGCCGATGCTGATCCTGTTCCTGCAGATCGCGCTGATCCTCGTCACCTGCCGACTGTTCGGGTATCTCGGCAGGCGCGCCGGCCAGGCCCAGGCCATATGCGACATGGTTGCGGGCCTTGCACTCGGCCCGTCATTGCTGGGTGTGCTGGCGCCCGGTGTTCAAGACTGGTTGTTCCCTCAACAAATTACGGTCCTGGCGGGCGGGGTGGCGACGCAAGCAAACCATCCGTCCCTGTCGGTGCTGTACGCGCTGGGTCAGCTGGGTGTCGTGCTCTACATGTTCACCGTCGGATTGGGCTTCGATACGGCGCTGTTCCGAAGCCGCGTGCGCAGTGTCGGCGTCGTCTCCTCGGCTGGCATCGTCGTCCCGCTGCTGCTTGGCGCGGTTGCAGCGCTGTTCCTGCGACAGCAGCCGGGCTTTTTCAATGCCACGATCGGACGATGGAACGCTGCGCTGTTTCTCGGCGCGTCCATGTCGGTGACGGCCTTCCCAATGCTGGCGCGGATTCTCGACGAGAAGGGCCTCCTCTCCACCCGTCTCGGAACGTTGGCGATTGCCGCCGCCTCGATAGGCGACGTGGTGGCGTGGTGCCTGCTGGCGGTCGTGCTGGCGAGCCTGAACACCGCGCCTTCACTGCTAATCCTGGCGATCGCTGGCGGAGCGGTCCACGTGCTCGTGATGGTGTGGTTGGGCCGCCCGGCTTTCGCGATCTTCGCTGGCTGGACTGAGCGCGATGACGCGGTCACACCGGGGACCCTCTCGGTCGTCCTGATGGTCCTCATCGCGTCGGCCGCATTCACTGACTTCATCGGTATCCACCCGGTGTTCGGGGCGTTCATGGCCGGAGCAGTGATGCCTCACGGCCGCTTCGCCGCTGAAGTGCGCAAGCACCTGGAATCGATCACGACGACACTCCTGTTGCCGCTCTTCTTCGTCTACTCCGGGCTCAACACGCGAATCGCCCTGTTGAACACGCCGACACTCTGGGGGTGGACCGCCGGCATCATCCTGCTGGCGGTCGCAGGCAAAGGGCTGGCGTGCGCAGTCGCTGCCCGGCTCACGGGTGAAAGCTGGCGCGACGCGGCGGCGATCGGATCGCTCATGAACGCGCGCGGCCTTGTCGAACTGATCATGCTGAACGCAGGGCTTCAGGCCGGAATCATCCAGCCGACCCTGTTCACGATCCTGGTTCTCATGGCCGTCACGACGACGGTGATGGCATCTCCGTTGTTCGAGCACTTTCACGCGCGGCACCTTCGGCGCGCGACCCTGCGCGCCGTTACCGTCCACCGATAACGCGGGAATGGCAGAATGGGTGACATGCCGCACCTGTTCGAGCCGCTCCAGCTGCGCGGGCTCACTCTCCGCAATCGCATCGTCGTTTCGCCGATGTGCCAGTACTCCTCTCACGAGGGTTTTGCCAACGACTGGCACTTCGTTCACCTCGCCAGCCGCGCGGTCGGCGGCGCCGCGCTGGTGTTCACCGAAGCAGCGGCGGTCACCCCTGAGGGGCGAATTAGCCCGGACGATCTTGGCATCTGGGACGATGTTCAGGCCGGAGCCTTCGAGCGCATCGCCCGTTTCGTGAAGGGCGAAGGCGCGGCCTTCGGCATGCAACTCGCTCACGCTGGCCGGAAGGCGAGCACCAGGCGCCCCTGGGACGGTGTCGGCACGGTTCCACCCGAGGAGGGTGGCTGGGATCCAATTGCGCCGACGGCGACGCCGTTCGCCGACAACTACCCGGTGCCGCGCATGATGACTGCGGAAGACATCGTGCAGGTGGTCGATGCGTTTCGAAACGCTGCCTACCGGGCACGCCGTGCTGGCTTCGACGTCGTCGAGGTGCACGCCGCACACGGTTATCTGATTCACGAATTTCTTTCACCGTTGAGCAACACGCGCACCGACGAGTACGGCGGATCATTCGAGAACAGGATCCGCCTGTGCCTGGAAGTGGTCAGCGCGGTGCGCGGCGTGTGGCCGGAAGACCTGCCGTTGTTCGTGCGAATCTCATCGACCGACTGGTTCGAGGGCGGCTGGGACATCGAGCAGTCCGTCGAACTTGCCCGCCGCCTGGGCGCGATCGGCGTCGATGTCGTGGACTGCTCGTCCGGAGGCAACGTGTCCCAGGCAAAGATACCGCTCGCTCCCGGCTACCAGGTGCCGTTTGCCGAGCGGATCAAGCGCGACGCTGCGATTTCGACCGGTGCGGTCGGGCTGATCACCGACCCGGCGCAGGCCGACGCGGTTGTCCGCAACGGGCAGGCCGACGTGGTTGTCCTGGCGCGAGAGATGCTCCGCGATCCGTATTGGCCACTGCGTGCGGCCCGGGAACTCGGGCACGAAGTAGCCTGGCCGGCTCAGTATCTGCGTGCGGCTCCACCGCACTCGCTTGCCCGGTGAATTACTGCGACGCCTGACGAATGCACGCGCTCATCATCGAGGACGACAAGGCGATAGCCGAGTTCATTGGCCGCGGCCTGCGGGAGGCCGGCTTTGCGGTCGATGTGGCACCCAATGGGGAAGAAGGCCTCGAGGCGGCCCTCACAGGCGAGCCGGATGTGGCGATTGTGGATCTGATGCTGCCGGGACGCGACGGCCTGAGCGTCATCGACGAACTCCGGCGTCAGGGCCGGTCGACGCCCGTTCTCATCCTCAGTGCCCGGCGTTCGGTCGACGATCGGGTCAGGGGCCTGCAGGCCGGTGGTGACGACTACCTGACCAAGCCCTTTGCGTTTGCGGAGCTGCTGGCGCGGGTCCAGGCACTCGTGCGACGGGCGACCCGCACTCCCGAGGCGACTACCTTGACGGTGGGCGACCTCGTCATGGACCTGCTCTCCCGCAAGGTGACACGCGCCGGGCAGCCAATCGAACTTCGTCCTCGTGAATTCGCGCTCCTCGAGTACCTGATGCGGAACGCGGGAAAGGTCGTCTCGAAGACCATGATTCTCTCGCACGTGTGGGAATACAACTTCGATCCGCAGACGAACATCGTCGACGTCCTGGTGAGCCGCCTGCGGGACAGGATCGACCGTCCGTTCGAACGCAAATTGCTGGAGACGGTGCGCGGCGTTGGCTATGTCATCCGGTAACAGAGGGAGGCCCGCACCGGACACCACGTCCGTTGCGAACGGCACCGACCTTTCGGGCCGGTTCGGGCTGCGTCTTGCGATGTGGTATGCCGCGCTGTTCATCGGCAGCGCATTCGCAGTGGTGCTGATCACCTACCTGCTGACGTCCTCGTCGCTGGCCCAGCGCGATCACGAGATCATCCAGTCCAAGCTGGGTGAATACGCCACTGTTTACGCCCAGGGCGGGCTGCGGGAACTTGCGGCGACCGTCGATGCCGAACAGCGGACCTCCCGCGAGCGGGTCTTTGTCCGCGTGCTGGATCGCGGGTCGGAAGCGGTCCTGCTGAGCAACGCCGAAGGGTGGGATCCATCGACACTCGAGGTGGGAACCACGTCGCTCCTGGATGGAACCATCATCCAGGTGGGCAAGAGCACCGAAGCCCGAAGTGACATCCTGCGGCGATTCCGCGCCTCGCTGGGGCTGATCACCATTTCGATCATCCTGATTGCACTGACCGGCGGGTGGGTCCTGACCCAGTCGGCGCTACAGCCGATTCGCCGCCTCTCGAGCGCGGTTCGTCGCATCATCGCGACCGGCCGCACGGATGAACGCGTTGCGGCAGGCGCAGACGAGGACGCGATCAATGAGCTGACCCTGTTGTTCAACGCGATGCTCGACCGGATCGAAAGGCTCGTGCAAGGCATGCGAGGCGCGCTGGACAACGTTTCGCACGATCTGCGCACGCCGTTGACGCGCCTGCGCGGCACCGCGGAACTGGCGCTGTCCTCCGAGACGGACGTCAATCGCTACAGGGAGGCGCTTGCGGACGCCGTGGAGGAGTGCGACCGGGTGCTGGTCATGCTCGACACGCTGATGGACATCTCGGAAGCCGAGAGCGGCGTGATGCCGCTGAATCGCGAGCGGTTCGATCTGAATGACGCTGCCGATCGTGCAATCGAGCTCTATCGCGAGGTTGCCGAGACAAAGGAGGTCACCCTGGAGTCTGGCGTCCGCCAGCCTGCGGCCGTGCTCGCGGATCGCGTGCGCATCGAGCAGGCGGCCGCGAACCTGATCGATAACGCAGTGAAGTACACGCCGCCTGGCGGGCGGGTTGTCGTTGATGTAGAAACCGTCGATGGCCGCGCGGTCCTTCGCGTGCGAGACACGGGCCTGGGCGTCGCTGCATCGGAACTGCCACGCATCTGGGATCGGCTCTTTCGCGGCGATCGCAGCCGGACGACCCGCGGGCTGGGTCTCGGGCTCAGCCTCGTCAAGGCGATCGTCGAGGCTCACGGCGGCACCGTGAGCGTCGACAGCGAACCGGGCAAGGGCTCGGTCTTCGCCCTGAATCTGGAGAGGACCGACTACCTTTCAGCGATGTAATGTTCGCGAAACGGCCGTGAAAGCCGGTGTCCCGTCTAATTGAATGTGCGCGGAGAAGTTCCGCACCTCGACGCGCGAGAGCGCGCCCCGGACAACATTCAAGAGGATAGAAGGACCATGGACACCACTCCCAACAATCTGAAACAACGGACGGTCAGGGGTGCCGTGGCGCTGGGGGCGGCTGCGCTCCTGGTGGCCGGCGCGACCTGGCATGGGTCCGCTGCCGAACCCGCCACTCATCCAGGCAGCAACCCGGCCGTCGCCGCTCAGGCGGCACAGGCGTCGGCGGTCTCGCGAGGCGCGGCGATCGCCGGCGGTCGCGACTCGTACGCCGATATCGTCAAGACGGTTGCTCCTGCAGTCGTCACCGTGCAGGTCGAGGGCAAGGCGCGCGTGTCTCCCACCGACTTCGGCGACGACGAAGACATGCTGCGTCGCTTCTTCGGCAATCGCGGGCAGCAGGGACAGCGGCAGATGCCGCGGATGCCGAAAGAGCGCGGACTCGGGTCCGGCGTCGTGATCACGCAGGACGGCTACATCCTCACCAACAACCATGTCATCGAGTCGGCGGACGACATCCGGGTCGAGTTCATCGACGGGCGCAGCTTCAAGGCGAAGCTCGTTGGCGCGGACAAGCCGAGCGATCTCGCGCTCTTGAAAATTGATCAGACCGGCCTGCCCACGCTGCCGCTCGGTAACTCGGACGCAGTGCAGGTTGGCGACGTGGTGCTCGCCGTCGGCAATCCCCTCGGCATCGGCCAGACCGTCACGATGGGGATCGTCAGCGCGAAGGGCCGTTCGACGGGCAATGGCGACGGCAGCTACGAGGATTTCCTGCAGACCGACGCGCCGATCAACCACGGCAATTCAGGCGGCGCGCTCGTCAATACGAAGGGTGAACTGGTCGGGATCAACTCGCAGATCGTCTCGCAGAGCGACGGGAACATCGGCATCGGCTTCGCGATTCCCGCGAACATGGCGCATCGCGTGATGGATTCGCTGAGGACTGATGGCCGCGTGCGCCGGTCGCAACTTGGAGTCACCGTGCAGCCGGTCACATCCGACATGGCGGACAGCCTTGGCCTCAAGGAAGTTGGCGGGGCGATTGTGTCGTCGGTTGCACCCGGCAGTGCAGCCGAGAAAGCGGGCCTGAAGCGCGGCGACGTCATCAAGTCGTTCAACGGACAGCCGATTCACGACTTCAACGCCCTGCGCAACCACGTTGCGGACTCGGAACCCGGCTCGAACGCTGCGGTCGTCGTGGTTCGCGATGGCTCGGAGAAGACGGTTACCGTGAAGCTGGACGAAGCGGCGGTATCGCGCGAGGCGCGTGATCGCTCGGCAGGCGGCTCGGACGACAAGGCGGCGCTTGGCGTGGCCGTGGCGCCGCTCTCGCCGGAACTCGCGTCGCGCGCAGGGCTTGGCAAGGACGCGCACGGCGTACTGGTCCGGGACGTCGATCCGGACGGCCGCGCAGCCGATGCCGGCATCCAGGCCGGTGACATCATCCTCGAGGTGAATCGCCAGCCGGTCCAGTCGGTCGACGACCTTCGCGCCGCGGTCCGTAAGGCCGCCGAGAAGCCCACGCTCCTGCTGGTGCGCCGGTCTGCCGGCGACGAGGCGCGTGACGTGTTTGTAACCGTCAGACCTCAGTAGTCACCGGACGACCATCGCAGTTTGCAAGTCGAGTCGAGCCGCAGGGGGAGTGCTCCTCCTGCGGCTCTTCTTGTTGTTGGTCCCCGCCGTGTGACTTGCGGCTGTCACTTCCGGCTGCCATAGTCCCCCTATGAACCACGCGGATCTGACCACCATGATCGAATTCCATTATTGGGCGCGTGACCGCGTGCTCGACGCCGTGGCGCAGCTCACTCCTGAGCAGTACACCCGCGACCTCGGAGGAAGCTTCCGATCGATCCGCGACACGCTGGTGCACCTGCTGTCTGCCGACTCGAACTGGTTGAAGCGGTGGCGCGGCACATCCCCCACCACCATGCTCGATCCAGCCGAGTATCCCGACGTAGCTGCGGTCCGCACGGCGTGGACCGCGCAGGAAGCGCAAATTCGAGCGTTCCTCACGTCGATGGACGATGAATCAGTGATGCGCGAGATTGACTACAAGACCCTGGACGGTCGACCCTTCACGTCGCCCTTCTGGGAGATGCTCCATCACGTCGTCAACCACGGCACCTATCACCGTGGCCAGGTCCAGACGATGCTGCGGCAGCTTGGCGCATCGCCGGCGCGCAGCGTCGATCTGATTACCTATTACAGGGAGCGGAACAAAGGCTGACGGCGGCGGCCTTTTGAGCGTCTGTTCAACCCGCTTTCCGACGTTCTTGTCGCCATGGTCCTGGATGTTTCAGAAGTGTGATGTGCAGACCGGCACTCGCCGGGGTCCTGAAGCGCGAGACCAGCGTCAAACCTCGTTGGCATGTGCCTTTTCAGAGTGCTGCAGAGCTTAGCAATCGGCGCTGGATTTAACGCGACCGTTGTATAGTGAGCTCTGTCCAGTCTCTGGACACGTGTTCCGCACACGAGCGGTCACGACGGGAAGGAGTCTCGGATGGCGAGCGGTACGATCAAGCGTATTCAGCGTGACAAGGGGTTCGGGTTCATTCGCGATACCAGCGGACAGGAATACTTCTTCCACCGCAGCGCGGTCCAGGGGAGTTTCGATTCGCTCTCAGAAGGACAGCGCGTTAACTTCGACGAGGAGCAGTCGCCGAAGGGTCCGCGGGCAGGAAACGTCAGACCCGAATAGTCATACTGAACCGACAGTCGCCGGTGGCAGCAGCCGTCGCGTTCGCGAGGACTGGCTGCATCCGGCGGCGTCGCAGACTCACTTTCGCGCGCCAGGCGTCAGCGTCGTTTCCCGCCGCTCGCCGTTCCGCTGATAGACGACCTTCACCGGCTCGCCGATCTTCAGCACTTCCAGCGCGTATGTGTAGTCGTAGATGTTGGCGATCGTCTGCCCGGCGATCTCAACGATCACGTCACCCTTCTGCAAGCCCGCCTGCTCGGCCGGGCCTCCTCCAATCACGCCGCTCAGAAGCAGACCCTTCACCTCGGTGGAGTAGTCGGGAATAGTCCCGGTGAAGAGACGCACGCCGCCGCGCGCGCCCTGCTGCGAGCTCTGTTCGACCTTGGTGAATTGCGGTGCCTCGGGCGTATCGCCAATCCGTTTGACGATGGCAGCGGCGAACTCGACGACGCGGTCGAGGTCCTCGTAGTTGATCTTGTCCGCGGTGTCCGACGGCTTGTGATAGTCGGTGTGGGTGCCGGTAAACAATGCGAGGCTCGGCACGCCCGCCTGGTTGAAACTCGCGACGTCGGTCGGCTGATACGGGTCCTGCTGCACCTGCAGGTCGAACCCGGCGGCGATGTTGGCCTGTTCGACGGTGCGCGCCCAGACGG
>Ga0207701_10006766_pt1 | contig 11435 bp, 12 predicted proteins | sample KBSSwiSSwithPhiX_FD_184294 | JGI IMG/M metagenome (GOLD analysis project Ga0207701, IMG submission 184294) | Switchgrass rhizosphere bulk soil microbial communities from Kellogg Biological Station, Michigan, USA, with PhiX - S5 (SPAdes) (version 2) | ecosystem: Environmental > Terrestrial >...
GGGCGGCCTATGCGCTCGAGGGGTATCGCGAGGGTCGCATGCTGGCCGACGAGTCGCTCGATCCGCGGATCAGGCGCTGTCAAGGTGTCGGAATGATCGAGCTCTCTGCGACGATCGACCTCGCGCGCCTGTCGGCCTCGTATCCAGGTGCTCCACTCGCATTCGGTGTCGCGGCCGTGATCGAAGCGCGCGACGGTTCATGTTCCCATTGGGCGCTGGCGCATCCTGCGGAGAAGCCGGATTTCCATCACCCCGACGCATTCGTGGTAAAGCTGGATGCAATTCGGCATTGATCGTCTCCTGCGGGAGCCCTCGCTCCGGCGTCCCCTCGTGGGCCGGCGCGTGGCATTGCTTGCCCATCCGGCGTCCTTGACGAGCGAACTCGTCCACTCGCTCGACGCGTTGGCGGGACTCGGAGAATTCGAGCTCACCGCCGCCTTTGGCCCGCAACACGGTCTGCGCGGCGACAAGCAGGACAACATGATCGAATCGCCGGACTTCAAAGATCCGGTGCACGGAATCCCGGTATTCAGTCTGTATGGCGCGGTGCTACGGCCCACGCCCGCCATGATGGAGAGCTTCGACGTACTGCTCGTGGATCTGCAGGATCTCGGCTGCCGTATCTACACCTTCCTGACGACGCTGCGCTACGTGCTGGAAGCGGCGGCGCAGCACGGCAAAGCGGTATGGGTACTGGATCGACCGAACCCGGTGGGCCGGCCTGTCGAAGGAACGATCCTCGAAGCGGGGCAGGAGAGCTTCGTCGGCGCAGGTCCGCTGACCATGCGTCACGGTCTCACGCTGGGCGAGCTTGCACATTGGTTCGTCCGGACACTGAGACTGGATGTGGAGTGTCAAGTCATTGCCATGACCGGTTGGGATCCCTGTTGCGGGCCCGGCTATGGCTGGCCGCTCGGCGAGCGCGTGTGGGTGAATCCGAGTCCCAACGCGCCGAACCTGTCCATGGCGCGCTGCTATGCCGGTACCGTCATGCTCGAAGGCACCACGCTTTCGGAGGGCCGGGGTACGACACGGCCGCTGGAGCTCTTCGGTGCGCCCGACATCGATCCGCGTGCGATCATCGGCGCGATGAATTGCATCGCCCCGCAATGGATGCACGGTTGTCGCCTGCGCGCGTGCTGGTTCGAGCCGACGTTCCACAAGCACGGCGGCAGGCTCTGTGCGGGCGTTCAGGTTCACGTGGAGGACAGTGCCTACGATCATGTCGCCTTCAAGCCGTGGCGTCTTATCGCGCTCGCTTTCAAGGCGCTGCGCACGTTGAGGCCCGAATACGCGCTGTGGCGCGATTTCGCATACGAATACGAGCACGACCGGCTCGCGATAGACGTGATCAACGGCGGGGCGGGTTTGCGCCAGTGGGTCGATGATTCGAACGCCACTGCTGCTGATCTGGATGTATTGGCGCAAGCGGACGAAGACGCGTGGCGCGACGAGCGCCGACCGTTTCTCCTGTATCCGGCTTGACGATCGCATAGGCGCTGGGCCATTCTGTCCCGGGCAGGATGTACGCCGGTCTCAAACGCCGGCGCGTGAGCTGATATGCCAACGTGGAGGAGATCATGCTGAAACGCAGGTTCTTGTTCGGCTTGTCGTCACTGGCTTTTGCGGTGGCCGTGTTTGGATGTGCGACGTCGGACGGCGGAGGCGGAAACTGGGTCACGCTGCTCGATGGCTCGATGCCGAAGACGATGGATAACTGGTACGAATCCGGAGAGTCGGCGAACTGGCGCATCGTGGACGGAGCCGTACAGGCGGACAAAGGCGGCAAAGGCACCAGCTATCTCGTATCCAAGGAGTCGTACAAGGACTTCCAGGTGCGCGCCGAGTTCTGGGCCGACACGACGACGAACAGCGGCGTCTTCATTCGCATCCGCGATCCCAAGAACATCAACGCAAAGACCGGCTACGAGGTGAACATCAACGATCTGTCGCCGAATGCCGGGTTCGGAACGGGCGGTATCCCGAATGTCGGCAAGGCCGATCCCAACATCAAGGCCGGCGGAAAATGGAACACGTATCTGATCACGGCCAAGGGCTCGAATCTGGTGATCGTGCTGAACGGTGTACAGACGCTCAATGTCAACGACAGCACGTTGCCGAACGGGCCGATTGCACTTCAGTTCGGTGGTGGAACCAGCGGCCCGATCAAATGGCGTAAGGTCGAGATCCGACCGCTGTAACCAGCGCGCGACGGGAGACACCGGCGTTCCCTCTCCCCGCGCATGGGGGAAAGGGTGAGGGTGAGGGGAAGGACGCGAGACGGTCGGAGCACCCTCAGCTCAGTATCTCCACTTTCTTGCGCGCGATGAGGTCGAAGTCGATCTGTGCGCCGAGGCCCGGCCCGTCGGGGGGGCTCACCATCCCGTCGCGGTCCGCGCACAGATCCTGAACGAGGCCGTACTTCTGCGTGCTGTCCGGCAGCAGCACTTCGAAGTACTCCGTGTTCGGGATGGCGAGGATCACGTGCAGGTTCGCGACGTTGTTGAGCGAGTTGCCGCCGTGATGAACCTCGAGGTTCATGTGGAATGCTTCTGCCAGATGAGCTGTCTTGATCAGTGGCGTGATGCCGCCTTTCACCGCCACATCGCCACGCAGGAAGTCCGTCGCCTGCATGATGATCCACGGTGAGTAGGCCTGAAACCCGCCCGGTGAATACTCGGTTGCAAGGATCGGGATGTCGAGCTTCTGGCGCAGCTTCACGTAATTCGTGATGTCGTCGGCGTCGAGCGGGTCTTCGTACCAGTAGTAGTCGAGCTCTTCGAGCACGCGGCCGACCCGCAACGCCTGCACGTAATCGTACGACCACGTGCTGTCGAGCATGAGGCGGTAGCCCGCACCCACGGCGTTTCGAACATGACGGCAGATCTCGATGTCCTGCTGCCAGTAAGCGGGCGGATGAATCTTGTAAGCGTGGAACCCGGACTCCCTGATGCGCACGGCTTCTTCGGCGTATGCCTCTTTCGATGGCAGAACTTCCGAACTTGCGTACGCGGGAATGGCGTTCCTGTAGCTGCCGAGCATGCGATGGATCGGCAAGCCCGCGACTTTGCCGGCGAGATCCCACAATGCCACGTCCACGGCGCCGATACATCGATAGGTCGTATTCCGGTTGCGCGCCCACATCTCTCGATACAGCCGCTCGCGGTCGAGCGGATTCTGGCCGATCAGCAGCGGCTTCAGGTAGCGGATCAGCGATGCGGCGTCGAACTTTGCGCTCCGATTCGACGATCCGAGGAATGAATGTCCGTCGACGCCGTCGTCGGTACGGATCGTGACGAGCCCAAGCTCGCTGCTTCCCGGCGGCATCCTGCCCGTGTGCTTTCCGAACTGGCGCGGTGGCAGATCGTCCCAGCTGAAGAGCGTGAGCGTGACGTCCGTGATTTTCATGGTTCCTCCGAAGTGCTGGTGATCGATGTTCGTTAATCCGCCTTCGCACCCGATATCTTCACGACTTCTGCCCAGCGTTCGACCTCGACACGCACGAACTCGCCGTACTGCTCGGGCGTGCTTGTAATCGGCTCGAACCCGGTCGCATCCAGCCGTTGCTTGACGTCCGCAGCAGCGAGCAGCTTGACCGTTTCGGCGTGCAGGCGCGCAATGATGTCCTTCGGCGTACCTGCGGGGAGCGAGAGGCCATACCACGATCCGACGTCGAAGTTCGGAATACCCGCCTCGATCACCGTTCCCAGATCCGGCAGCGAGGGCGAGCGCTGGGCGGTGGTGATCGCCAGCGCGCGCACGCGCCCGGATTTCACATACGCGATCACGGACGGCATCGTGGCAAACGCCGCCGAGACTTCTCCGGAGAGGAGCGCGGCGACCGACGGTCCGCCACCCTTGTAGGGAACGTGCAGCAGCTTGGTGCCGGTGAGATAGCCGAAGTATTCGCCGCCGAGATGCGAGACGGAGCCCGATCCCGACGATGAATAGACGAGGGCGCCCGGACGCGCTTTCGCGAGCGCGATGAGCTCCTTGATCGTTCTCGCGGGCACGGAAGGATGCACGACGACGATGTGCGGCGTGGTTGCGACACGCGTTACGGGCGCGAAGTCACGCACCAGATCGTATTTCAGATTCGGGTAAAGACTCATGCCGACCGCGTTCGTCACCGTCATCAGAAGGAGTGTGTAGCCGTCCGGCGGCGATTTCGCCGCGATCTCGGTTCCGATCGTCGCGCCGGCGCCGCCCCGATTGTCTATCATGACCTGCTGCCCGAGCGCCTCCGACAGCTTCGGCGCCATGATGCGCCCCATCGTATCGGTGCCGCCTCCGGGCGGGAACGGTATGATGAAGCGCAGCGGCTTTGTCGGGTACGTCTGGGCATACACGCCGAGCCCAGCAGCCGCAGAAATAGACGCGATCGCGCAAACGGCCGCCAGCTTTCTCATGCCGTGCTCCTCCGCTTTGTGACGCCGAATGTGCCCCGGTTTTGGCGGACGAGTCAATGCGGTTCTGCATTCGACATAGGTGAGCCGACAGGCTGTCTCGAGAAGCGAGCGGCAGATCCGTGCTCCCAGACACTAATTGCTCCGCACGAACGCACGCAAGTCGGGGTCTGAGCTGCGCGCAACGCGTGCACGTCATCGAGGTTGCGCTCTCGCCTGCGATCCAGCACATTCTCCGCGCTGAGACCGACGATTTTAATGGAGGAGACATGTTCGAATACTTTCCGAACAACTACACGTGGAGCCTTGCAGTCATGTCCGCGCTCAACCGCGGCGGACAGATCTCTGAAATCGACGAAGCGTGCCGGCCGTTGCGCGAGATCGCAGGCATCAAGGCACTCCACGGCGACCAGACGCAGCAGCGTGCCTGGTTCGAGAGCTGGATGAAACTCGCCGAGCGTGTCGAGCGGCTCGGGCGGGCCGACGAGGAAGCGAAACATCCGCTCTCGGCCGGCCGCAAGTACATCCGTGCGGGTCTCTATTACCTGCTCGCGGAGCGCATGCCCAGCCACAAGGACCCGCGGCGCCTCGAAGCGTACAAGCGCGGCATCGAGATCTTCGAACGCGGCGTCAAATGCCGGAGGGAGCCGGTCGAATACGTGGAGGTGCCGTACGGAAAGCATCGTCTGCCCGCGCTCTTCATGAAGGCACCCGGCTCGGGCCGCACGCCGTGCGTGGTCCATTTCGACGGCCTCGACGTGACGAAAGAGATCATCTACGCGTCGATCGCAGACGAGTTCAGGCGCCGCGGCATCTCGCTCCTGATCGTCGATCATCCGGGCGTTGGCGGTGCGCTGCGCCTGCTGGGGCTGACGAGCGGACCCGATACCGAGAAGCCGGCGGGTGCGGCCGTGGATTATCTGGAGACGCGGAGCGACGTCGACACGTCACGCCTCGGCATCGTCGCGCTCTCGCTCGGCGGATATTACGCACCGCGTGCGGCGGCATTCGAGAAGCGCTTCAAATGTGCCGTCGCATGGGGCGCGATCTTCGATTACGGGAAGTGCGTCGAGGATCGTATCGGCGGGCGCGGCGAGCCTTCAGTGCCGGGCTATGCCGAACACGTGAACTGGGTGTTCGGCGGAAAAGACATCGAGGAGACGTTGAAGATAGTCCGGCAGATGACGCTCGAAGGCGTTGCCGACAAGATTACGTGTCCGCTCCTCGTCATTCACGGCGAGAACGATCGTCAAGTGCCGCTCTGGCATGCGCAGCGCACGTACGATGCCGCCGTGAACAGTTCCGACCGCGAGTTGAAGATTTGCCAGCTCGCCGACGGCGCCGCTGAGCACTGCGGTGCGGACAACAGCACGCTCGTGGTGGACTACATCACCGATTGGGTGGCCGACAGACTGGGCGGCAACGCTGGCGGGGCGTGAACTGGTTGACAGGCTCAGCCTCAGCGCTGTTTCGCGGTATCGGCGACCCGAAGCAGCTCGACTTCAGGCGGCGCGGTGAGTATTTCGCTGAATGCGTGCATCCAGTCTCCGGTTTCGGTACCCGACTCGATACCGCGCTCGCGAAATCGCTCGAATTCGTCCAGGCTCGGCAACTCGACCTCGAACTGCAACGCTGCGCCGCCGACACCCCGCGTGAGCGGGATGAGCAGCCGCGCGTGGAGCTGTTTGCGCTGTGCGGCCTCGACCTCACGCTGGATGAACTCGATGGCGCGCTCGCGATTGATCGGCAGGACAGAGTAGGAAAACCGGGCGATATACATCGGCATCTCCTGGCGGCGTGTCGAGCTCAACATCCGACACGCGACAAAAGGAAAGGAGGTTACGGAGGGAAACCTGGGTTGCCCTCTGTTCCGTAAGGCGGCGAGGCCCGAGTCGAAGGCGAGCGCCGCCTCCTGTCAAGCAAAGATGTGGCCCGGGTCTCCCTGTCAGGCAGCGGTCATCCGGATCGGCAGGGGCGCGAGCGGCAGCGGGGACCCCTCGGGGACGGCCGTGCGAGTCACGTTCATGATCATCGCGAGCAGTGCGTAGTAGCCCGCGATGCCGATGATGTCGATCAGGCCCCCTTCGCCGAATCTGGCTACCGCGCGGGCGTAGGTCGTCTCGCTCGCGCCCTTGTTTTGCAGCACTTCGGTGAGCAGGTCGTAGACGATTTCCTCGTCTTCAGCCATGCCCGTCGGGCGACGGCCTTCAGCGACTGCGTCTGCGATCTTGCGGTCGAGCCCGGCTTCGAGCGCCTGCCGGTAATGCGCCCACCATTCAAATTGCTGATTCCAGTGGCGGGCCGCGATGATCGCCGCGAATTCGTTCAGCCGTTTGTCGATCGGGCAGACAAAACGAATGTACTCACCCACCTTCTGCACGCGGCGCATGAATTCGGGACTGCGGATCAGTGACACGAACGGCCCTTTGACTTCTCCGCGTGGACCGGCGACGAGCTCGGCGGCGGCTTTCTTCTGATCGGGCGACATCTTCTCGTCCGTGAGCGGCGGCATGCGCTCGGCGGCAACGTTGAAGGTGACTTGCGCCGACTGCGGCGCGCCGGACTGATCGTGACTATCCAAGGCAATCTCCTTTTCTGGGGAACAGAGTCCCTAACATAATGGCACGCACGCACGACATTATGTTAGGGGCTCTTAGTTTGAGGCAGTTTCGCTGCAGTGGCAAAAGTAAGGAACCTCCCTCTACACTCTCGTCCTCCTTCGAGGAGCGCGAATGAATAACAAGCGTTGCATGAGATTATTTGCCGTCACCGCGGTGCTCATCCTTGCTGTGCCCGCCTTCGGAGCGCAGAACCAGCCGACATTCCCGACGAAACCTGTCCGACTCGTCTCCGGCGCATTCGGCAGCCCGAGCGACATACTGGCGCGAACGCTCGCGCCCAGGCTCGCCGAACGCTGGGGCAGACCGGTGCTGATCGAGAATCGAACCGGTGGCGCGGGCACGGTGCAGGCGGCCACGGTTGCGCACGCGACGCCGGACGGCCACACGCTTCTTCTCATATCCGCCCAGTTTGCGATCGGCGCCGCGCTGCGTCCGAAGGGGCTGCCGTACGATCCCGTCAAGGACTTTGCCGGCGTGACGCAGATCGGCTACAGCACCAGTGCGCTGCTGGTGAACCCGGCCCTGGGTGTGAAGTCATTGAAGGAGTTCGTCGCACTTGCGCAGTCGAAACCGGGCAAGCTTCTGTTCAGCTCGGGCGGTGGCGGAAGCAGCACGCATATCAGTGCCGAACGCTTCAATTTCGCAGCCGGCATCAAGGGCACGCATGTGGGCTTCAAAGGAACGCCCGACGCGATCCTCGAAGTGCTCGGCGGCCGCGTCCAGTACTGTCTCGTCGGCCTGGGTTCCGCAATGCCGCTCATCAAGGATGGCCGGCTGCTTGCGCTTGCCGTGAGCACGCCGCAGCGCACGCCGCTTCTGCCCGATGTGCCGGCGATCGCGGAGCTCTATCCGGGCTTCGGCAGGGACGGCTCGCATTCGATCATGGCGCCGGCCGGAACACCGCTGCCGATTCGCACTCAGATCAGCGCCGACGTCGCGCGCATTCTCGAGCAACCCGACGTCAAGACGAAGCTGCAGGACATGGCATACACCATCGCGCCCACCACGCCGCAGGAACACGACGCTATCATTCGCGAGCAGATCAAATCATTCACGGATATCGCGCGGCGCATCGGGCTCACGGAGCAGGCTGGGCGGGGAGAGGGCGCATGAAGCTGTGGTATCAAAGTCTCGCGCGTCAGGCGCAGACCATCGATTACGGCGCAGACCTGAAGAAAGTCATCGCGCAGGCGGCCGAACCCGGGACGACGGTTCACGTGCAGGGCCTGAACGAAGCGGCAGGTATCGGCGCGCACTTCCGCTTTCTCGAGTATCACGACACGCGCGAAGTGATATACAACGCGCTGGAGGCGGAGAAGTCCGGCTACGACGCGTTCCTGATCGGAAACATCACGGATGCCGGATTGCGCGAAGCGCGCGAGCTCCTGAACATCCCGGTGCTCGGACTTTCCGAAACGACCCTTCACATGGCGTCGATCATGGGCGCGAGCTTCGGCCTCATCGCGATCGCCGAGCGCTGGATTCCGCGGCTCATGGAGAACGTCGAGCGCTACGGCTTGCGCAGCAAGCTTGCGGGCATCGAGGTTCTGGAGACGTCTCCTCTCGAGCTCCGGAAAGCGTTCAGGGACGACGCGCGTCGCCGTGATGTGATCGCGAACTTTACGGCGGCAGGAGAGAAGTTGCTCGCGAAGGGTGCGGAAGTGCTCATCCCGGCAGGGGGCGAAGTGGGTGTGTTCATCGTCGAAGCCGGCCTGTTCGAACTGCACGATGCCCCGGTCGTGAGCGGTGTCATGGAGCTCGTCAAAATGGGCGAGATGGCGGTCAGGCTGCACGCGCTGACGGGACGCTTCACGAGCAAGCGTTTGACGTATTCCGGACCGCCAGGCGACTTCCTGACCCGCATACGCGAACACTACGGACCGGATGTGTATCCCGCACCGAAATCATGAGCGTTTCGCGCGACCTGATATCGAACGAATGAGGAGAATGAGTTGAAGCATTTTGTGATCGCGATCGCGACCGTCATTGCCGGCATCACGTCGCCTGCTCTTGCACAGAACTATCCGGATAGACCGATCCGAGTGATCGTGCCCGTGCCGGGCGGCGGCACACCCGACGTGCTCGCACGCTCAGTCACGCCGGCCATGGCAGAAGTCCTCGGGCAGCCTCTCGTCATCGACAATCGCGGCGGCGCAGGCGGACGCATCGCGGCGGAGCTGGCGGCGCGCGCCGCCCCTGACGGGTATACGTTGTTTCTTACCAGTCCCGGTGCGCTCACGATCGTGCCGCACTTGTCGAGGGACGTGCCATACGACACGCTGAAGGACTTCGCGCCGATCGGGATGGTCGCCAGCGGGCCGTTCCTCCTGCTCACGCATCCTTCTGTGCCGGTGAAAAGTGTGAAGGAGCTGATCGCCCTGGCCAAAGCGGAGCCCGGCAAGTTGCTTTACTCGTCGGCTGGCAATGGCACTGCGAACCATCTTGCGATGGAGCAGTTCAAGTACGCGGCCGGCGTCGACTTCACTCACGTGCCTTACAAAGGCGCACCGCAGGCAGTGACCGATCTCGTCGGTGGACGCGTGAATGTGACGATGAACTCCATCGCACCGGTGCTTTCGCATATCAAAGCCGGACGGCTTCAGGCGCTCGGTGTTGCGTCGCTGAAGCGTTCCGCGCTTCTGCCGAACGTACCCACGATCGACGAAGCAGGCGTGCCGAAATTCGAATCGTCGAGCTGGCTCGGACTGCTGGCCCCGGCAAAGACGCCGGCGCCGATCCTTGCGCGACTGCGTGAGACCGTGAGCAAGGCGGTTCAGTCGCCCGAAGTACGTTCGAGACTGGAGGCGCAAGGCGCGGAGGTGGGCGCCGGCACGCCCGCCGAATTTGCGGCGCTCATTAAGCGCGAGTACGAGCTCAATGCGAAGATCATCAAGATCGCCGGCGTCAAAGTGGATTGAACGTCATGCACCGCTTCATCACGCCGGTTCCCGGCGTCACCTTCCGTTTCGCGGCGCGCGAAGACGTTCCGGTACTACTCACGTTGATCCGCGAGCTCGCGGAGTTCGAACGTTTGATCGATCAGGTCAAGGCCGACGAGCAGACGCTCGCCGATGAACTCTTCGGAGCGCGTCGTGTGGCAGAAGTCGTGCTCGCCGAGAAGGCCGGTGAAGCGGTCGCGTTCGCCGTTTATTTTCACAACTTCTCGACGTTCGTTGGACGCGCGGGTCTTTATCTCGAAGACCTGTACGTGCGTCCCCATGCGCGTCGCAACGGCATCGGGCGCGCGCTGATCCAGTTCGTTGCGAAAACCGCAGTCGATCGCAATTGCGGCCGCTTCGAGTGGTCGGTGCTCGACTGGAACACACGCGCCATCGATTTTTATCGCTTGCTCGGCGCGGTGGCCATGAGCGACTGGACGGTGCAGCGCGTCACGGGCGATGCGCTCGCGCGTCTGGGTAGCGTGAGCTTCCCGGCGGCGCCCGTGGACGAAGCTCGCAGCTAGCGCGCTCCGGTAAGCCGGTCGGCATCGCGATCGGAAGCAGTGGCTGCGATCCTGGCACCTCGGACTACAATCTTCAATCCCCGCGCACCAAACCAAGGAAGGAGAGACGCATGCCTTACGAAGCCCAATTCGCCGAGACCGTCAATCTGCGAGGACACAAGGGCGACCCGATCGACGCCTACATGGCGCGGCCGCTCGGCGCCGGCCCGTTCCCCGGTGTCGTCGTAATCCATCACATGCCGGGCTGGGACGCGTCCAACAAGGAGATTGCGCGGCGTTTCGCGCATCACGGGTATGTCGCGATTCTGCCGAACCTTCACTATCGCGAAGGCAAAGCGACGCCGGAGGCGAACAGTGCGAGCATCCGCGAGAAAGGCGGCATGCCTGACGAACGGACGATGGGCGACGTGCAGGCCGCGATCGATCGTCTGCGCGAGCTGCCGTACCTGAACGGCAAGATCGGCGTGATCGGATACTGTTCAGGTGGGCGCCAGGCATACCTCGCGGGCTGCACGCTCGAGGGCGTCGATGCGGTCGTATCGTGCTATGGCGGTGGTGTCGCGCAGAAACCCCAGGAAATCACGCCGCAGCAGCCGGTCGCGCCCATCGATCTGACGAAGGACATGCAGTGCCCGATCCTCGGTCTCTTCGGTATCGAAGATAAACGTCCTTCACCCGAAGATGCCAAGAAAACGGAGGAAGCGCTGAAGAAACACGGCAAGACGTACGAGTTCCACACGTACGAGAACGCCGGCCACGCGTTCTTTGCCGTCGATCGTGAGCAGTATCGCGTGCATGCGGCACTGGACGGCTGGAAGCGCGTGTTCGGCTGGTTCGGGAAGTATCTGCAGTGACAGTAGGCGGCGCTCGCCTGAAGGCTCGGGCCTCGCCGCCATCAGATCTCGAGGCGATAAACACGCGCCGCCGTAGCGCGGTACAACAGCG
>Ga0207701_10006767_pt1 | contig 11434 bp, 10 predicted proteins | sample KBSSwiSSwithPhiX_FD_184294 | JGI IMG/M metagenome (GOLD analysis project Ga0207701, IMG submission 184294) | Switchgrass rhizosphere bulk soil microbial communities from Kellogg Biological Station, Michigan, USA, with PhiX - S5 (SPAdes) (version 2) | ecosystem: Environmental > Terrestrial >...
CCAACGTCTAGTATCGTCACTTGAGCCTTGCCCGTCCGCTACCGCGCACGGTACTGAATAATTGTTATGAAGCCAAAAGGCGTTGCTATTCTCGGCTCAACCGGCTCAATCGGGTGCAACTCGTTACGTGTCATTGAATCGTTGGGTGACGAGCGATTTCGAGTTGTCGCACTCGGCGCAGGAAGTAACGTCGAGAGACTTGCCGACCAGGTGGCGACCCACTTACCGGAACTCGTGTCGGTCGACAGTGATTCGGCAGCGCATGACTTACGCGCATTGTTGTTCGAGCGAGACATTGACTTGCCCCGCATCGTCGTGGGAACTGAAGGGCTTGTTGAAGTTGCAACTAACGATCAAGCTGACTGCGTTATCTCGGCAACGGTCGGCGCAGTTGGCTTCGTTCCGACACTGCGAGCATTGGAGTGCGGCAAGCGTGTCGCGTTAGCAAACAAAGAAACTCTTGTCATGGCAGGCGAACTAATGACTGCCGCAGCTCGCAAATCCGGAGCGGAACTTTTGCCTGTCGATTCAGAACACAATGCGCTGCATCAGTGCCTGCGCGGACAAAGGCGCGACGAAGTTCGACGAATCGTGCTGACCGCATCGGGCGGACCCTTTCGCACAAAGAACAAAACGGAGATAAGAAACGCAACCGTTGAGGAAGCGATGCGACATCCAACCTGGAACATGGGGGCAAAGATCACCATCGACTCTGCGACCCTCATGAACAAAGGGCTCGAGGTGATTGAGGCCCACTGGCTGTTCGGATTCGGTCCTCACGAGATAGGTATTCTGGTGCACCCGGAATCAGTGGTGCATTCAATGATCGAGATGGTTGACGGGTCGGTGATTGCGCAGATGGGTGTAACTGACATGCGTCATGCAATTCAGTATGCCCTGACGTACCCCGAGAGACATGAATGCGAGCTGCCACCTTTGGATCTGGCCGCAGTGTCAGCGTTGCACTTTGAAGTACCGGACCTGGATCGATTTCCGTGTATTGGACTGGCTTATCGCGCGCTTGAAGCGGGGGGCACACTCCCCGCAACGATGAATGCAGCCAACGAAGAAGCAGTGCATGCATTTATTGATGGTCGATTGAGTCTGCCAGAGATTCCGCAGGTAATCGAAGCCGTCATGGATAGTCACATCAATGAACCGGTGCGCGATATCGAAACGGTGCTGGCCGCTGATCGAGCAGCCAGGTCAACTGCGCTCGCCGAGATCGACAAACTCACGACATCCACAGTGCCAAAGTAAGTAACCGCCTCCAAAGACAAGTCAGAACGGGAGCGAAGCGACCGATTTAACTCTCGATGTCGATTCCGTGGGTGACATCGGTCGCTTCGCTCCCGTTCTGACTTGTCTCCCCACTCGTTTGATCAACTTGTTTGACGCATCTGAAACCGACGCGTAAACTCGCCTTTGCAACGCTGAAGCGACGATATGTGTCCAAACAGCCGTTACGAATTGAAATATCAGGAGAAGAGTTTCGCGAATGAACTATTTCATTGTTCCACTGGCCTTTATATTCATATTGGGTTCCGCAGTTATTTTGCACGAGTTTGGACACTTCATTGTCGCCAAGCTTCTGGGAATTCGAGTCGAAACATTCTCCGTAGGCTTCGGACCTCGCCTGTTCGGCAAAAAGTGGGGACATACTGACTACCGCGTCTCGGCGATCCCGCTCGGTGGCTACGTCAAACTCGGAGGTGATGAATCAAATGCGCCGTTAGAAGGTCAAGGTGCAACCGACATTCCTCCCAACGAAATGTTCAACCTGCGACCGCGTTATCAACGAATCATGGTCGCTCTCGCCGGTCCCGTTATGAACGTCCTTACGGCACTGGCAATTCCGTTCGCGGCTGCGCTGATTTATGGCGTCCCCGCAACACCGTCGCCGGTGGTGAGTTACGTTGCTCCTGCTGGCGCTGCGAAAGAAGCAGGCTTGCAGCCTGGAGATCGAATCGTTTCATTCAATGGCACTGAGAATCCGAGCTGGGACGTCATTAGTGGCGATGCACTGTTGTCGCCTGGCCAATCACTACCGGTTGTTATCGAACGCAACGGCGAACGGACAGCGCTAACCATCAAACCAACTGTCAGAACTGAAAATGGTGAGACAGCGGGAACACTCGACTTCATCCCGGATTACGGTGGGTTACCCGTTGTTGTTGAGGGAATTATGCCGAGCTCACCCGCCGCGGAGGCAGGAGTCCAACCCGGTGATCGGGTTGTCAGCGTTGGCGATCAAACTGTGAAGAGCTCAGCCCAGGTTACTGAATACATCCGATCACACGCGAATGAACCAATTCACCTCACAGTCGAGCGGCAGGGTAATCCGGTACAGCTAACCACAGGAACTCGACGCATAAACGGTGGTTTGTTGGGAATCAATCTTCGTGAGCAGTTCCCACTCCACAAAGCGGGAATCGGAACTGCTGCGAATTACGCCTATCAATCAAACATTCAGATCATCCGTCTTACAGGCAAAGCGCTTGGACAGGTATTTACCGGCAAGCGTTCAGTGCGTAACACGTTGTCCGGCCCCATCGGTATTTACCAGGCAGCGCAAAAATCAGTCGAACGACTTGGTTGGGACGGCGTATTTGGTATGTTGGGGTTTCTCAGCTTGAACCTGGGCATCTTCAACTTGCTGCCAATCCCGGTGCTTGATGGCGGTGCTATCTTTTTGCTTTTGATCGAAGGCCTGCTGGCTCCGATTGGTGTTTCAATATCCACGGCGGTGAGGGAACGTATTCAACAAGTTGGTTTTGTTATGGTCCTTTTGCTGATGGTTTTCGTAATCACTAACGACGTTCTGAAGTCATTTAGTCGGGCTTCGGAAGAGCAGAAGCCGCCGGCCACACAGCCAGCTAAATAACCGACCGTGCGTAAATCAAAACCTGTTCAAGTCAAACATCTGCAGATCGGTGGCGGTGCTCCAGTTGTGATTCAGTCGATGACAAAGACTGACACAGCTGATGTCGACGCCACGGTCGCTCAAATCGAAGAGATGGTGCGTGCAGGCTGCGAAGTGGTGCGGCTTGCGGTGCCTGATAACGACGCGGCGATCGCGCTCAAAGAGATTCGCAAGCGCGTGCCTGATGTACCGCTCGTCGCCGATATTCATTTTCATTACAAACTGGCATTGCTGGCGCTCGAGGCTGGAATCGATAAGCTTCGTTTGAATCCAGGTAACATCGGCGCCCATGAAAGAATTGTTCAGGTAGTACGAGCGGCGCAGGCGCAGCACGTGCCGATTCGAATTGGAGTAAACGGCGGTTCCCTTGAAAAGGATCTGTTGCAGAAGTACGGTACGGCTACGCCTGAGGCGATGGTTGAATCAGCTTTGCGACACATTCGAATCCTCGAAGACCTCGACTTCACAGAGATCATCATTTCGCTGAAAGCGTCTGATGTTCACCGAACGGTTGCTGCCTACCGTTTGTTGGCTGAGAAAGTCGATTACCCATTTCACCTCGGTGTAACCGAAGCCGGCACGTCATTCAGCGGAACAATTAAATCGTCTATCGGGCTGGGCATTCTGCTGCACGAAGGTATTGGCGACACGATTCGCGTTTCACTCGCTGCTGAACCGCAAGATGAAGTACGCGTCGCGTGGGAGATTGTGAAGTCGCTGGGCCTGCGCACTCGCGGTGTGACTGTTGTTGCCTGTCCGACATGTGGTCGTCTCGACGTGGATAATTTCGTGGGGATTGTAGAAGAGATAGAACGCAGGTTGGCCCACATTGAGGAACCACTTCATCTCTCGATCATGGGATGCGCCGTTAATGGACCAGGCGAGGCACACGATTCTCAACTCGGCATCACGTTCGGACGTGGCGTGGGCATGATATTCAAAGATGGTGTCCCGATGCGCAAAGTCGCGGGTGAAAACATCGTCGAAGCGTTTGTCATGGAAACCGAAAAGCTTCTCGCCGAGGGCAAGTCAGCCAAACCAATCACTTCGCCTGAGTTGGTATCCATCAAGTAGTAGAACTTTTGAAAGTCACCGCTCAAGATCCATCACACTCGAGCCCCATCCCAGGCTGCAACGTACAAAAATCATCAGCACTCAACGATTCACTGAAATAACTCAATCTCAGATAAATGCAGTCAGGAAGGGCGGTTTACCCCCGCTCAAGACTCATAGGTATTCAACGTTGAGTGAATTGGTATCTTGAGCGGGGGTAAACCGCCCTTCCTGACTGCATTCATCTGAGCTTGAATTATTTCAGTGAGATTGAGGACTGATGATCCTGTCTGTTGAAACTTTCATGGTGGGTTGCGCTGTTGTGGATCTCAGGCCTTAAGTTAATCAGCGCGGGGGTATGTACCTTCGAGGCGGCGCGACGGGTGACGCCATTCCCATGAAAAGACCGTCCGTGGCGATTTTGCGGTTGAGATTAACTGCTAGTTGTTCCCGCAAGTCTTCTACTTGCAGTATCCAGTCGGCAGCCCGCTGAGGATTGATTTGTCGGCTGATATCATTCAGTTCATCAAACGCATCCTCATTCACCATTTGGTCGCGCGTACCATCCAGTGACAGCATCCATGCGTCTCTGATCAACGTTTCGAGTACGTCGAGGCGCTGTTCAAACTCTTCCTTGTACTGTGCTTCGTTGAGTTGTTCCGCGGCCTTTAATAGTTGGGCCTCATCAGGTTTTCCTGCCAGGGCCTTCAAAACGGTAAGCATTGCCCGGCGTTGTTCTTTGAAGGTTTCCAAGTCGCCTGAGAGTGCTCGGCCAATACTTCCATTCGCAACGCGCGCAAGCAAACCGGCTGAGCTGCGGTCAGCGAGTTTGTTCTGTGACAGATACTTTTCGATCTCCGCAGGCGTTAATGGCGAGAAGCGGATCATCTGACAGCGTGAACGAATCGTTTCCAATAACAGGGCGGGACGCGACGTAATCAAAATGATGTGCGATGTTGGAGGCGGCTCTTCCAGTATCTTCAACAACGCGTTCGCCGAAGGGCCGTGCAGTTTGTCGGCTTCATCAATGAGGAATACTCGGGCCTTGCCTTCAAACGGGCGATAGTTTGCTTCGAGCTCAATATCCCGCATCTGATCGACATACAGAACCCGCTTTGGGGCGACCACGATGCCTACGTCAGGATGGTCCGTCCAAAGAACCCGTTTCCAGTCGTCGATGTCCGTACTGGTCGGAAAGTTAAGTCGAGGGATTCGCTTGCATGCTGAGCAAGTTCCACACGGTCCATCGGCTGTGGGGGTGCGACAGTTCAGGGCCTTCGCAACTTCAAGCGCGAACAGTTTCTTTCCGATGCCTTCCTCGCCGACGAATAGGAGTGCGCCGGGCAGGCGCCCAGCATCGAGTATTCGCTTCAATACTTCTTTGACTCTTTCGTTGCCGGCAATGTTTTCGAACATGCTTAACAATGTCCTCGCTTGAGTTTGTACTGCCGGCTATTCACCAAACGATTCGTTAGTTGATCGCGGCTCTGTAGAAACGGAACAACGATCTCGCGCAGCCTTTCCTGCGTTTCCTCGATGGTGCCCGTCGTATCAATAACTTTCACACGTTCGGGTTCCTCACGAGCGATTCGCAAATACTCTTCTCTAACTCGCGAATGAAAGTCGGCCTTTTCGGTATCCAGACGGTCACGTCTGTTCTTGGTGCCGCGTCGAGTTGTTCGTGTCATTGACTCTTCTATTGCAACATCGAATAGCAGAGTTAGGTCCGGTACCAGTCCTTCTGTCGCCAACTCGATTATTTCCGAAATGAGTTCAGGTGAAAAACCTCGACCTGCGCCCTGGTAAGCGCGAGTGGCGTCTGCGTAACGATCCGAGATGAACACGGCGCCCTTCTCGAGCGCGGGACGAATGACTTTGCGCACATGCTGAGCGCGATCAGCCGCAAAGACTAACAGTTCGGTTAGCGGATCGACCTCGCCCTGCACGTCGAGCAAAGCCGCTCGTAGACGCAGCCCAACAGGAGTGCCTCCTGGTTCGCGACTGAGAAGCAACTCGCAACCCTGTGAGCGCAGGTACTGGGCCAACAATCTTAATTGAGTAGATTTACCGCTGCCGTCGATACCTTCGAAGGTAATAAAGGTTCCCAACACGGGCGAGAGTGTAAACGAATGTCACGCCTCAGGCGAGGGTGCAACTGGACGATTTTCTCGCGTTTGTGCATCAGACGGGTGCGGGTGAAGTTCCCCGGTTGCTCTGCGCGTTTGAGAGATCGTCGAAATGGCGTGCTTGAAAATCAGTTGTTCCTGGGACCCTGACTCCAACAGAACTGAAAACTTGTCAAAGCTGCGAATCCGGCCCGTTAACTTTGCCCCATTTAGCAGATAGACCACCACGGTCGTCTTTTCTCGGCGCACAGTGTTAAGAAAGGCATCCTGAATATTCTGAGGAGCCTGCTTGCCGTCTGACATAACTGAAGTCCTAAAAACAGAATGAAAAATGGTGGTTTGGTGCTCAGAGTACATCACCCCTGAGTCACTTACAAGAGATTGGTCAAGATGTCACAGAAAGATGATTATTTGAGGCCGAACTAGGGTCTTAATAACCCCAGGACGTTGCTAATCGTGTCGGTTTCGTCTCCAAATGCCTCGACCCACTTAACTCCTTCCTCTCTTCGGAACCAGGTGAGTTGCCGTTTTGCGTAGTGACGAACGTCAAGCTTAGTCTGCTCAATGGCACTCTCAATTGTGCGACGACCCTCCAGATATTCCACGACGCGCCGGTAACCATGCGCGCCAAGGGCATTCGATTCAGGCGGAACACCACGTTGCAGCAGGGTCTTAACCTCGTCTACGAGTCCTGCCCTGAAATGCTCTTCTGTCCGCTGATTAATGCGTTCATAAAGCGCATTCCGAGGAGGATTGAGAGCAATGATTCGAAGCCGGTGCGAGCTTTCATGGGGTTCAGGGCGTTCTTCGCGTTGCGCAAAGATAGACGCGCCGGTTTGCAGATAAACTTCGATTGCTCGCTGAACCCGCGGCCAATCGCGGGGGTGAAGTTGTTCGGCTCCGGTTGAATCTATGCGTCGAAGTACGCGGTGCAGGTACTCTGGCCCGTGCCTTTCACGCATCGCGTCAATTCGACGTCGCAGTTCTACGTCTGTCTTCGGGCTGATAAAGAACGGCCTTCGCAGCGCACGCAGATAAAAGCCTGTGCCTCCCACGAGCATTGGAACTCGACTTCGAGATTCGATCTCATTGATTTTCGACGTCGCCTCAGCGGCCCATTCAACTGCGGTGTAATTCACGTCTGGTGGGACGAAGCCAATCAGATGATGCGGAACACCCTTTTGTTCTGAGGGTGGAACCTTTGCCGTGGCGACCTCAACGTCGCGATAGACCTGCACTGAGTCGCAATTAATGATTTCACAGTTGAGGGCGAGGGCGACTTCAATTGCGAGCGTACTTTTACCGGATGCGGTTGGCCCAACAATCGCGATTACAGGTGAAGACTTCGTGTCGCTCACGTGCCAGAGGATAGCACGCGAAAAAGAATGACTGCCCAGAGCAGTGCGAGCACTATGATTCCGCCAATGATTTGATTACGAGTGAAATGCATCGTCGGCAGATCTCATGCGAGCATCATGGGCGGTTATGGTGGACCGCCCCTCAGAACTTGTGAGCAAAGCTCTACCTCAAAGCGATTCTGGCTACCAGGCCAATGACCCAAACAACGATGTCGATGATGCCAAGGACCTTTGCCGTCGTCGCTATACCTTTTTTGTCGTGCCCAACTTCATAGATTTCGATTGTCTGTAGCACGTCATTCGCTTTGCGAAATGCGAGAATGCCCAGAATGAACCCGAAACAAAACAGGCCGACGATGCTGAGAATCAGCGCTGTGCGTGCTTCAGCAGCAACGTACGCGGTCTTTTGTGCGAGTACTTCGGGTGAATAAAAACTGTTGCCGGGGGAGGGAGGGGGTGGTGGCGGTACAAAAGGATCGCCAGGTTGATAGGACACTGATCGTTAATCTCCTCTGCGAACAATTGAACTAATAAAGACGGGTGATTTCTATTCCTGCGTAGTAGGTCTTGAGAATTTGTTCAAAGCTGAATCCTTGTTTCGCGAGTCCGTAGGCTCCGACCTGGCACATTCCCACGCCGTGCCCCCAGCCGCGACCAGTGAAGACGAATCCAGTAACTCTTCCGTTGTCGTCCGTGCGTCGATCGATCACGAACAGCTGTTCACGCAAACCGAGAGCTGAACGGATCCGACCTCCGCGTACGTGCGCCGTGCCATTCGTTCCAACAATCTCTAAATCAGTGGCGCGCCTTGATACTCCACGCGAAAGCACTCGGAGATTCTGAATGGGACCAATTCCTGAAGCTGCGCGTGATAGACGAGCTTGTACTTGTCCCAGCGACATCTCTTTCGACCAGTTTGAAAACGGCGAGAAGCGGTCGGCCGCGGCACCGTTTGGCGCCGGTTTCACTTCCAGATAGTCCACTTGTCCGTTGGTAATGTGAAACAAGACCGGCTCACCACCAACGATCGAAACCATCTGGACGGGGTAAGGATTGTCGCCCAACTGGCGAAACAGGAAGACATCTGAATTGACTTTCCATGGCTGGTCTTTGCCACGATTGGAACGAAGGATTAACTGACCATCAACTGTTGGCCGCGCGTTTCCTTTTTGGAGCTGGAGAAGATTTTTGTTTTCCAAGATGCGAGCCATCGCATGCACGACTCGTCCACGTGACAAAGGTTCTTGAGGGCGCAAAGTCGCGTCAGGATAAACCGACAGATAACCATCACGCAGCAGCAATGCAACATCGGCTCGATTCGGTGTTGGTATCCGATCTGCATCGCGCACTGCGAGGAGATAAGCGACATCCGCGTCGTTGAAGAGTGTGCTCGCTCGACTCTCACCAAACGTCGCGAGTGTGAGTGCGGAGGAAAAGCCTCCGGGAAGATTCAGATCATCGCCGAGTGGCGGCAAAGATTGTTTGGAGAGCTGTCCAACTGTAACTAGCCAGCTTCGCACCTCACCAACACTTGCAGGAGCTGACAACCAGTCGTCAGTGATCTTTTGTGGCATTAATGGAAAACCGTGAACGGCCAGCAGACTCAGATCACGGGCGAATACGACGTTACCGTCCTCGCGTAAATCAATGTTGCGCGCGGTCCTGATCGTGAAGGCAGACAGCGCCGCCATTCCTTCCGCTGCGCATTCATGTCCACGCAAGTAGGGAACGGCGTGATTGAAGATGTTCTCAGCGCTTTCTGTGCGACCGCCACAAGTCGAAGTGTAGAGCGCGTTGATTGGCTCACCTTCGAACGTCGCAACCATTCCGCGTGTCTCTTCAACAGCACGATTTGATAAAGCAACTTCCGAGGTCAGTCCTCGATACACCTGCGATCGCGTGGTTGGAAGAATGTCGAAGCCCTGGGCCATAAATTGGCCACGGTTCTTCAACGCGTATGTTCGCGCCGCAACTGCCTGGGCTTTCAACGCTTCGATCGCCGGATAGCCTCCAGGAGAAAGTTCGTTGGCGACGACGCCACGAACATAATCTTCAAGTCCGAGTTCGTTGACGACGGTGAGCGTGCCACTAAGATTTGCGAAAACTTCAATCCGACCGCGAAACGGTTTGTCGTTGTAACGCACGGGCGCATTGCTTTCGTCGTCGGAAGCGAAAACTACCGGCGCGCTCGAACGAAAAAGAGGGCCGGAGGAAGAAGGCGACAACGCGACTACCTCGCGCGAGGGAAAGCCCGGCTTTGCAGTGAGACGAACGGGAGAATTGTTTGATCGTGAGTCGTCGTTCTCTGGCAATGGCCGATTAGAGTTGTCCACTCGCGATACTTCCGCGTCTATCCCGAGCGTTTCAAGTGTTGCTCTAAGTTCTTCGGCTTCCTCGCGCGACCGCGCCTTGTCTACGACAACACTCCAGGTATTTGTTTTCTGATCGGGTACTTCGTGGGCTTCTTCCCCCGTTGCCTTTTGAATCTCCTGTTCAATCTCCTCTGCTCGCTCCCTCGTCTCCTCGCCATTAATAGTCACGCGATAAAGAGATTCGGCGATTGCGCTTGGCATTGGAGAAAGTTGACGTGCCTCGACGCGAACTCTGGAACTGTCGAGCGCGACAACGCTCGCTTTGCCACTCGCATTCATCAACTTACCTGCCGTCGAAATCACTGCTGAACGCACGCTTGTGTTCAGTGCAACTCTTATCGTTGGTTCCGGTCCCGCAATAAGACTGGTCGTCGGTAGTTGAATCGGTGATGAAGGCGTTGGAGGTGGAACCCACTGGGGCTGTGACTCAGGCTGGGTTCGCCTCGGTCGGGTTTGTGCTGTTTGTGCAAGTATTGATGAGGAGACAAGCGAATGCAGGACGAGCAGCGTGGCCACACTCCGGGCGAGGGAACACATACCTTTCATTCCTTAGGCGGCGTTAGGTATCAGGGAGGGGCTCACCGCGGGGTCGATAGTACTACAGAACCTCAGAGCAAAAAAGAAATCATTGGTCATATGTCATTGGACATTTCTGATTTGTCAGTTGAAGAGGATCAGCCACAGATTTTCGCAGGTACACACGGATCTAAAACCAGATGAAGAGATCTCTTAACGCTTGCAGGTTAGATCTGTCGCATATCTGCGAAAATCTGCGGCTGATCCTCTTCAACTGACAAATGAGAAATGTCCAATGACATATCACCAATGATTAACTTCTTCCCACAAAGCCTCACCCTATGGTATAGACGGATCACACCCCCGCAAGTAAGCGATTGTTGAAGGCCGCCGGTTCGTACTCGGCGCGAATAAGGAGGTTAATTCCTCTTGCGGCATACTACATCTCCCCGCTTTACATTCCTCGCTATCGTCGGGCTGGTTCTAAGTCTGCTTTTGATCGGCTGCTTGCCTAAGCCGCCCAGCGAAACTGGTGGCACCAACATCACCGTTTACGGTTTCTCGATCATGAAGGAGTCGTTAGAGAAGGCGATCTATCCTGGCTTCTCCGCAAAGTGGAAAAAAGATCACGGACAGGATGTCTCGTTCACGTCGTCGTTCGCCGGTTCAGAGACAGTGACTAACCAGATTCTGCAGGGTGCACCTTCTCACGTTGCCATTCTGTCGATCGAGCGCGATGCGCAACGGCTGAAGAGCGGAGGCTTTACCACGACTGACTGGCACACCTACCCACAAAAAGGAATCATCAATAAGACACCATTCATCATTTTGGTCCGGAAGGGAAATCCAAAAGGTATCCGCGATTTTTCTGACCTGGCCAAGCCCGGTGTGCGACTTATTCATCCGGATCCGATCAGCTCAGGCGGAGCGCAGTGGTCAATTCTTGCTATCTACGGTTCGGAACTCAAAAAATCAGAGCTTCAGTCAAGTGAACCCGACAGAGCGCGGGCATTGCACACTCTTCAGGCGATCTGGAAAAACGTGATTTCAACGCCCGCATCAGCTCGCGAAGCTCGTACTACATTT
>Ga0207701_10006769_pt1 | contig 11434 bp, 19 predicted proteins | sample KBSSwiSSwithPhiX_FD_184294 | JGI IMG/M metagenome (GOLD analysis project Ga0207701, IMG submission 184294) | Switchgrass rhizosphere bulk soil microbial communities from Kellogg Biological Station, Michigan, USA, with PhiX - S5 (SPAdes) (version 2) | ecosystem: Environmental > Terrestrial >...
AGGCGGTGGCGCCCTATCTCCGGGTGGTGGAGGAGACGTTTACCGGGATGGGTGTTACACCGCGGGGGCAGACAGTGAAGTTTCAGACGGAGGATTGGTTGCGGTTTGCGCAGATCTCGCAGCCGGCCGGCGCGGTGGCGCCGCTCCCGGCCTCCCCTAGTGGAGAGGAGACGATCCAGTGAGACTGACCCTAACCCCGGAGCCGCTCGAGCTCCTGGCCACGGCGGAGGAGGAGGCGGAGGCGCCGGCGGAGCGCCGGCGGATCGCCGGGCTCGCGGTGCCCTACGAGCAGGAGGCGCGGATCGGTGGCCGGCTCGTGACGTTCGCCGCCGGCTCGGTGACGATCGACGGGGCGCCCCCGCTGCTATTCGGCCACGATCCCAATCGGCCGGTGGGCGTGCTCGTCTCCCACACGGACGAGCCGGCCGGGCTCCGCGCCACGTATGCGATCGATCAGACGGCGGACGGCGACGCGGCGATCACACAGGCACGATCGGGGAGCCGGCGGGGGCTCTCCGTGGGCGCCGATGTAGACGAGTTCGAGCAGGACCCCGACAACGAGGAGCGGATCCGGGTTACGGCAGCTCGGCTCGCGGAGACAAGCCTCGTGGCGATGGCCGCCTACCCCGGCGCCGGAGTCGATCAGATCGCCGCACACAAACCGAACGGAGGAGCAATGCCAGACGATCCCCGACCACCGGAGCCCGAGCCCACGCCGGAGCCGGCGCCGGAGCCCGAGCCCACGACTCCGCGGCTCGTGCTCGCGGAGCGCTCCGAGCCCGAGATGCGGCTCGGTGAATACGTGCAGAACCTCGTCCGGGCGGAGCGAGGCGATCGGGCAGCTCGGGAGCGGATCGAGGCGGCTCTCACCCGTGAAGTGATCGCCAACAATCCCGGCGTGGTGCCGATCGCCTACGTGAACCAGATGATCGACTCGCTCGGATACAGCCGGCCGCTGTTTGACGCGATGACCCACGCGGAGATGCCACCGGCGGGGATGACGATCCGCCGGCCGGAGATCACCACCCGGCCGGACGGCGGGTGGCTCGCAGATGACACCGCGGGAGCCCCCAGCGGCGCCGTGGCGATCGTCAACCATGACGAGACAGTCAAGCAATGGGCGTGGGGCGGCTCCGCCTCCGTGGCGCTCGTGGAACGCTCGAGCCCGTCCTACGTGGAGGAAGTGCTACAGGCGGCCACTCGCTCGTATTACAGGGACGTGGAGGCATCGATCGCTGCAGCGCTCCCCACCGCGGCCAGCACGATCACCACCGTGGGCCCGGCGGTGGGAGCGTTTATGGCCGCCTATCGGGAATTCCCGAACCTCCTGATCTGTGGCGGCACGGCATACGGCAAACTCCTGGACGCAACCGGAACGCTGATGTTCGCCTCCGGCGACGTTGACGCCAACGGGAACGGCAACTATGCCGGGCTCCGGGTGATCCCATCGGCGGACGTGGCTCCGGCCGATGCGTGGGTGACCTCGAGAGATTTCCTCGAGGTTCGGGAGACGAGCCCGATCCGGCTCTCCGTCTCCGACGTGACGAGCCTTAGCCTCGAGATCGGGGTGACCTCGTTCTATGCGCAGACTCGGCTCCGGCAGGACATGACGATCGCCGGGCCGGCCACGATCGCCGGCGCCGTTCGGATCGCCACGTTCGTACCCGTGGGCACAGCGGCCGCGGCCAGCTCGAAGAAGTAAACCCAATACGGGGCGCTCGAGCTCGAGCTCGAGCGCCTCCCCAACCCAAGAGGAGGATCAATACCGTGAGGCGTGCTCTCGTTCTTTTCGCCGCGATCGCCGCGGCAATGCTCGTGGTCGGAGTCTCTCCGGCCGCGGCCAGCACCACCGACTCGTGTATCGAGTTCGGACCGGGCCCGATCGGCGCCCAATCCTGCTTCGCCACAACGTCCGAAACAAACGTGGATTTCGCAACGGTGAAGATGGGACGCTACACCGCCGGCAGCTATACGCTCGTCTGCACGAAATACAATCAGACGTTTGTAAAGCAGGGGAATATCGGCACGAACGGCTCCCGGACGTTCTTCACAGAAGGGCTGTTTGGGCTCCACAATCCCGATTGCACGCTCTCGGCACGTGGCCATAACACAAGCGTCAACCGGCGAGCGAGTCTGACGGTAACGCTAATCGACTAGCAGCTCGAGCTCCCCGGCAGGAGGAGCTCGACCGGGGCGCCCCTTAGTATCGGGCGGGGGGCGCCCCACACAAACCCGGAGGCGGCATTGCCGACAGACTGGATCACTACGGACGATGTTCTCTCATGGATCGGACCGATGGCCGATCCGGCGCGGCTCGCTGACTCCACCGCGGCCAGCAAGAAATACGTGGAGGATCGCCGCTCGGATCTCGATCTCATCGGCTCGCCGGATCCCCCGCCCGACGACGTGAAGCTAGGCGCCGTGATCTACGCGAGTCTCATCTATCAAGCGAAAGCATCGCCTACAGGCTATGCGGCGTATGGCGACGGCGCTATGGATTTGCCGGGCGACTCGCAGCAGGCATACATGCGGGCGATGCGCCTAATCGGCGCTCGCCGGCCGGTGGCGCTATGAGTGCCACAGCGGAGGATCCAGCGCTGTTTCCGATCACGGCGGAGGAGCGAGTCTCCCGAGCTCGAGCTCGGCTCGAGCACGCGCTCGAGAAGGCGGAGGGGCGGATCGGCAAAGCGGAGGAGAAGGCGGCCGCGGCCCGGCAGGAGCTCGAGGAGTTCGACGCGGCGATCGAGGCGGTGCGGAATGAGTGAGGCGCCGACGGACGCGGAGCTGCAGGGGATCCACGATCGGGGGGCGGCTCGAGCTGCGGCCGCATCGGCAGCGCTCGATCTCGTGGTGCTCGAGCTGCAATCCGCCGGCATCCCGGCCACCCGCGACCCCGGCGATTTCCAACCACCCGGCGCGATCGTCTCCGCTCCCACGATCGCCGGCACGGCGACGATGGGGAGTATCGGCCTCACGATCCCGATTTACGCGGTGACTCCGGAGCCGGGCGCCGATGGGCTCGATCAGATTCTCGGGTGGGCGTGCCAGATCCTCGAGCTATTCAACGAGACGAGCTCGGAGCCTACGAGCTGGATCTCGCCGCTGAATCCGGCCGGCCTCCCCGCCTATCTCGTCACCCTTAGATGGAACATCACCACCGGATAGGAGCTCGCAATGCCTTACACCGATAGCCGGCTCGGGCCGGGCACGCTGAAGATCGGCACGCCGACACCCGGCACAGAATACGGTTTCCAAGTCTCCGCGCTGACCCTCACGCCGGCGGTTGACGAGACGGACGGCACCCCCACGCTCGCGGTGCCCGATCCGGCGCCCGAGCAGACAACGAGCTACACCCTGGATGGGACGGCGATCGCGGATTTCAGCTCGAGCAGCGGGCTCTCCCGGTATTGCTATGACCACGACGGCGAGACGATGGATTTCGAGTGGGTGCCGAATACCACCGATACCACGCCGGCCACGCTCACCGGACAGATCCAGCTCCGAGCGTTTCCAATGGGCGGCGCCGTGGGCGAGCTCATCACTCAGGATTTCTCGTGGCCGACAGTTGGCAAACCAGTCTGGGCCGGCGGCGCCGCGGCGACCGCCACGAGGGAGAAGGCGGCCGCGAAGTGATCCGGCTCTCCGGCACGATCGTGTGGGAGGGCGGCCGCCGGCAGGAGATCGAGATCACCCAACGGGATTTCGTGGCGTGGGAGCAATACGCGGTCCGCAATGCGCTGGATCCTTCGCCGGCGAACGCTCCGCCGATGATGTGGGCCCGGTATCTCGGATACGCGGCAGCGCAGCGGCTCGCCGGCCGGGCCCGCTCGGAGTGGCCGCTATTCGAGGATTGGGAGGCGGAGGACGTGGAGCTCGAGGGGGAGGACGGGGCGCCGGCGATCGCGCCGGCAAACCCTACCCTCGTGGATCGATCGGCCGGATGATCGCCACGCTCTCACTCGTTACCCGGATCCCGCCGGCGCAGCTCCTCGAGGAGGACCCCGAGATGATCGCCACGCTCTCCGAGCTCGCAGCGAAACGCTAATGGCAACCAATCGGCAGAGTTTCACGTGTGACACCCGCGACCTTACCGGGCTCCTCAAGGGGCTCGGGAAGGTGGAGAAGGGGCTCCGAGACGAGTCGAACGTGCGGCTCCGCAATGCCGCCGGCGTGGCCGCCGGCGGGCTCGCCGGCGAGCTCCGCCAATCCGCGGCCGGCTCGAGCACGCCACAGGCGCGGATCGTGGCGGACTCGATCCGGATCAAGCGCGATCGGCTCGTCTCCGTGCAGATCGGAGGCGCCACCCGCGTAGGCTCGAGGAGCACGCCGGCCGGCGCGATCGTGTGGGGCAGCGAGCACGGCGGCCAAAACTTCGCGGCGCCGGCCGGCGGCTCCTACTGGATCGCGCCGGCGGTGGATCGCTACGCGGCCGGCGGCGCCCAAACCGCCTATCTGGCCGCGGTGAATCAGATCCTCCGAGACGCGGGGATCCTATGAGTGGGATCTCCTCCGTAGTGATCCGGATCGGCGCGGAGACGGCCGGCGCCGTCTCCTCTATCCGGCAGGTCGATAAGGCGCTCGGAGACACACAGACGAGCGGCCAGAAACTCCAAGGCGGGATCCAGAAAGCCGCGGTGCCAGCGGCCGCGGCACTAACGGCGCTCGCCGGCGTGGCCGTTATCAGCGCGAAGGCGGCCGCGGAGGATGCGGCGAGCCGGGAGAAACTCGATTCACAGATCCGCCGATCGACGGGCGCCACCCAATCCGCGATCGACGCAAACGAGGCGTATATCGATACGCTGATGCGCCAGACGGCGACCACCGATGACGAGCTCCGCCCGGCAATGGCGCAGCTCGTGCGAGCAACCGGCGACGTGCACGAGGCGCAAAAACTCCTGGCGCTCTCGACCGACCTCGCCGCGGCCAGCGGTAAACCCCTGGCGACAACCACCGCGGCGATCGCTAAGGCGCAAGCCGGCAGCTATACGAGCCTCAAAAAGCTAGTTCCGTCTCTCTCCGATGCGGCTATCAAGAGTGGCGATTGGGCAGCGGTGCAAAAGGAGCTGAATAAGCAAGTGGGAGGCGCGGCCGCGGACTCGGCGCAAACCGCCTCAGGCCAATACAAACTCATGCAAATTTCCATGTCGGAGCTGCAGGAGTCAATCGGCGCCGGCCTCCTGCCCGTGCTCCAAGCAATCCTCCCCGTAATGACCAGCTTTGCCGACATCGCCGGCGGCCATCCCGGCGCGATCCTGGCCGTGGGCGCCGCGATCGCCGGCCTCGCCGCAGCGGTGGTGCTAGCGAATGCTGCGCTCACGATCCATAACGCGCTGCAGCTCCTCACCCAACGGAGTATCAGCATTACCGCGATCAAAACGAAGATTGTCACAGTGGCCACTCGAGCCTACGCGATCGCGCAATGGCTCCTAAACGCTGCACTAAGCGCTAACCCGATCGGACTAATCATTATCGCTATCGCGGCTCTCACGGCCGGCGTGATCCTGGCATATCGCCACTCGAGCAAGTTCCGGGAGATCGTGCAATCCGCCTTCTCCGTGGCCAAACAAAACGCGATCCTCCTCCTCGGTCCGATCGGGCTCCTAATCCGAGCGTTTCAGATCCTCTACCAGCGCTCCGGCACGGTGCGGACGGCGGTAAAGGCGGCAATGGATGCGATCCACGCGGCGATCCAGCGGGTGCTCGATCTCGTCAATGATCTCATCGGCGCGATCGGCAATATCCATTTCCCGAGCAAACCGGATTGGGTGCCATTCTCGGCGCCGGCGCCGGCCGGCCCGAGCACGCGGGCGGCCGGCAGCGGTGGGCCGGTGGTGAACGTGACGATCTCGGGGGCGATCGATCCGGAGGCGACGGCGTTAGCGATCCGGCGCGTGCTCGAGCGTTACGATCGGCGCCGCGGCCGGCGGCCGCTCGGGGGCGCATAGCGTGCTCGTGGAGGTACGGATCCGGGGAACACTCATCCCGGCGGACCACGTGATCGCAGACGTGGTGATCCGCTCGGGGCGGACGCGGGCGGACGATGGGCTCTCCGCCTCGTCTGCCACGATCGAGATCGTTACCCCGGACCCGGCCGGCGCCGCGGTGAATATCGCGGACGTGCTCGAGATCACGATCGACGGCCACCCGCGGTTTCACGGCAGGATCTCGGAGATCACGCGGGCGGCCAGCTCGCACCCCACGGACACGAGTTTTACGATCGTGGCGGTGGGCCCGATCGCCCGGCTCCCCCGCGTGCAGATCGCGCTCCCGCTCCCGGCGACGAATGCCCGAGCTCGGATTTCGAGCGTGCTCGCCGCGGCCGGCATCCCCGCCGTGCTCGAGGGCGGAGACGCATACGCGCTCGCCGCCTACGGCGTGGCCGGGGATCCGCCGGTGGGCGCGGACGAGGTGATCGGCGCGATCATCACCGATACCGGCGTGGTGGTGGCCGATCTCGGAGACGGCTCGATCCTCTGCCAGTTCCTAGACTCGAGGACGAGCTCGGACGAGTGGACGCCGGACCCGGAGATGACCTACGTGGACGTGCAATGGGAGCAGACAGACGAGCTCGTGAACGATATCGCGGTGGAGTGGCCGGGCGGCGCCGCGGCGACCGCCTCGAGCGCCGGCTCGATCGCAACCTACGATCGGCACGCGGTAACGCTGAATACGGGGCTCGGCACGCTCGCTGCAGCTCAGCAGCGAGCGAGCTCGATCATCGCCCGATTAGCGCTCCCCACGTGGCAATGCGGCGCCGTCGAAACGTGGGACGCGGGATTTTTCGATCACGGGATCGGCGCCGTGGTAACGATCGCTCCCCTAACCTCGCAGGCGCCGGTGCCCGGCGGCTCGTGGGAGGGCGTGCTCGAGGGGTGGGAGGAGCAATACGGGCCCAGCGCAGCCGGCGAGATCGTGGGAACGTGGATCCTCAGTGTGTCCGATCGGGCCCACTCCGCGGAGACGGTATCGTGGGCGAACGTCTCGCCACCCACGCTCAAGTGGAACCAAGTAAACCCCGGTTGCTCGTGGCAGGAGGCGACGAGTAACTCTGACCTCTACCCGTAGGTGATCCGATGACCGACACTGAACCTCAAGCGGAGCTCGAGCCTCGAGACGCTCCCGAGCAGCTCTCCGGCACCACAGCGAGCGGGCTCCCCTACCCCAGCGATACGGACGCGGTGATGCTGGGAGCGCAGAATATAAAGGCGCTCGCGGACGCGATCGATCGGCGGTTTCGGATCGTCTCGATCTCCGTCGATATCCCGAGCACGGCGGGGCACACGAGCTCGCTAAATATCGTGGTGCCGATCGCCGGCCTCGCGGTGGGCGATCACTGTTTTTGGGTGGGCGCTCAAGGCACAGCCGGCGTATCGTTTCACGGCAGGACGCGGGGACCGTGCACGACCGCCGGCCAGATCCAGCTCGATCTCTATAACGCGGACCCGGCGACCAATGACCCCGGCGCCACGGTCCACCACTTTCTCGTGGTCGCTCATGCTTAGGTGGCTCGCCGCGTGGCTCGCTCGCCGGCAGGGGATGGAGCTGCACTATCCCGAGCGGGCGGATCCCCCGCTCGAGCCTCAGGGGACGAATGCGAACGATGGGACACCGTGCGCTCGAGCGCCGGTGCCCCCGACCACGTATCGGCGGGCGGGGATCCTATGACTCTCAAACGAGACTGGATCCCGAGCCCCAACTACAGCTCGAGGGGCGGCTCCGGCGTGCGGCTCGTGATCGTGCACACGGCGGAGGGCGCTCTCACCTACGAGGCGCTCGGATCGTTCTTCGGCAGCTCGAGCTCCGGTGTCTCCTCGCACACGGGGATCGACGATACACCCGGCCGGATCGGGGAATACGTGAAGCCGGGGAGCAAGGCGTGGACCGCCGGCGATGCGAACCCGTACAGCATGAATACCGAGCTGTGCGGATTCGCCGCGTGGCAGCCGGAGGATTGGGAGCGCCACCCGGTGATGCTTGACAATTGCGCTCGCTGGATCGCGGAGGAGTGCAAGCGCCACGGGATCCCAATCCGAAAACTGTCGTCCGCACAGGCAATGGGCGGCTCCGCCGGAGTCTGCGGCCACGTTGATGTGTCGGGCCCATCGGGACATTGGGATCCCGGTCCGTGCTACCCCTGGCATCGCGTGATCGACGCGGCGATCAGTGGCGGCCCGGTCTACGGCGAGCCGGCGCCGGCTCCGCCTCCGCCCGAACCCCTGCAGCTCCCAACCGCCACACTTGGAGGATTATCCGCAATGCCACCGGATTATATTGTGCACGATACGAATAAAGATAACTATTATGCGTGCTACTCGAGCGGGCTCGTTCGGCTCGTGACGAAGGCGGAGCGCGATCAGCTCAAAGCCGGCGAGACGGGCGGACCGCCGATCAAGAGTGTGGGGCTCTCCGACGAAAACGGTAATCGGTATCTCGATTACGATCGGGCGCTCCGCGGGATGCTCGAGAAGCGCAGCAGCTAGGCGTGGCGGAGATCGCCGCGGTGATCTCCGGGATCGGCGCCATTTGGGCAGCGTGGGCCGGCCTCCGCTCCGCTCGAGCTCGAGCTCGAGCGCTCTGTGATGACGAGCTCGACCAAACCCGGCAGCGGCTCGCTGCAGCACGGCAGGAGGCGGAGACGCTCGCCGCGGAGCTGCACCACTTGAGGATGCGAGGATGATCCGGCGACTCCTCCGCCGGCTCGCGGAGTGGGCGTGGTGGATCGTGGCGATCCTGCTAATGCTCCTGGCGATCGGCCTCGCCGCCTACGCTGGGCGGGAGACGGCGCCACGCGGCCCGGCCGGCGCCCAAGGACCACCCGGCCCACCCGGCCCGATCGGAGCTCGAGGCGCCCGCGGCGAGCACGGACTCCGCGGCCAGCACGGGCCCAGGGGCGGCCGCGGCCCGAGCGGCCCGGCCGGGCCGGCCGGCGCCCCCGGCAGCTCGGGACTCCCCGGCCCGATCGGCGCTCGAGGCATCGCCGGCCCAGCGTGCCCGAGCGGGTGGCAGCAGCGGCAGCTCCGGGTGGTGACTACTTCGCGGGCGCCCCAGCTCGTGCTCGCGTGCACCCGCTCCTAATCCCCACGTGGGTCTGGATCGTGCTCTCGCTCCCCACGATCGGGAGCCTCACGTTCGGAGCCGGCCTCCTGGCATACGCGGCGATCCGCGATCGCCGGCGCCGGCGCCACGTGCACGCCGGCGCGATCATGCTCGAGGCGCCCCCGCCCGACGCGGCCCACACAAACGGCGGGATTAGCCTCCCCCAATCGGGGGAGCGGCGCCGGCCGCCCGGCAGCTAAGATGCGGGGATCGCGGGCCGGAATCCCCCGGCCTCGCACGATCCCCGCGGAGGGACCATATGCGATACGAGATCAAGGCGGCGCCGGAGTTCCTGCCGTGGTATCCACTCTACGTTTCTGCCGACTCGCCGGAGGAGGCGCTCCGGATCGCCGCGGCCCGTATGCTCGTGGCCGTACCCCGGCCCGACCTCGCCGCCCGGTATGACGGCGCCGAAAAAGGCGCCCGGACCACCCGGCGCGGTTGACCAGATCGATACGATCCTCGAGCGCTCGATCGATTAGCGCTCGTGCTCGAGCTGCGAGCCCATGCCCGATAACGTGACACCGCCGGCCGGCGAGCCGTATTGCCTGATATGCGGCGCCGGCCCGTTTATGCGAGTGGGCTCGCACGTGTGGCAGATCCACGGCGTGCGATCGGCGGAGTATCGCCGGCGCTACCCCGGCGCGGTGATGACTCCGCCGGAGCTCCACGGGGCATGGGTGCTCGAGCTAACGGAGCGCGGGCTCATTCCCCGCCGGAGGGGGCGCTACTGTCGCCGCGGCCACGCGCTCCGCGGTGCGAACGTGATCGAGTACGCGAATGGGAGCCGGACGTGCCGAACGTGCACGAATGCGCGGGGGCGGGTGGCCGCTCGAGATCCGATCACGTGCGCGGAGTGCGGCCGGATCTTTCAACCGCGGCCGATGGGCGGTATCCCAAAGTGGTGTCCGGAATGTCGGCAGGATAAGCAACGAGCGGCCGGTTTGCGATGGTATCACGCGGCCGGCAAGCAGCGCCGGGCGGAGCGTATGGCCGGAGCTGCAAAACGAAAAGAAAAAAACGTCAAATCGCAACGTCTCTCATGTGATGACAGCGCCGGCGCCGCCCGGTAGCTCTCACAGATCCGATACCCGAGCCGCTCCGCGCTAGCTCGGGTCGGATCCGGTCCCCCTGTGGGGGGCGCCGGCGCCGGCGATGGTATCACACGTAAGCAAATATGAAAACGAGAAAGCTGTGGATAAGTCTGTGGGACCAGTGGATAACTCGAGGCTAGGAGGGCGCTCGGTTAGGCTGTATGCTCGGTGGGAGGCAAAGAGAAGCAGCAAAGGGGGGAGACAGTGAGTTGCGACGTGTGCGGGGGCACGGGGTGGCTCGAGGCGCCGGCGCCGGCCGGCCGGCCGGAGGAGATCTCGGAGCAGGAGTGGCTCCGCCGGTGCCCGGAGTGCAGGGGGCAGGGGCGGGTGGCGGTGGTGCTCGAGCTCGTGCCCGAGCTCCCGCCCGATGATCCGGCGATCGATCCCGATCCGAGCGGCGATGATCTCCCCTTCTGACCCGTGGCCACCGGACGGCGAGCCGTTCGTGGATCCGTGGCCGGCAGCTCGAGCTCCCAATCCGTGGGTCCTGGCATCGGCCGATGGGGAGCTGATATGGCAATGGGCGCGGGTGGCGGAGCGGGAGATCCTCGAGGAGCTGGATCGCCGCTTTGCCCGGATCCGGCTCGAGCTCGAGCTCGGCTAGGATCGGGGAGCGCCGGGCTCGTGATCCGCGGCGCCTCGCCGGCGGCACCCTGCCCCCCAGCGAGCCGCTCGGTGGGTCGGAGCCTCCGAGCCCGGCGCCTCGCCGGCTCGTGGTGTAGGCTCGCTCGAGCTCCGGCCCGGCCTATCCGCAGCTCTCACTCACGAGGCGCTATCCATACACAGCGGGCGGCCGGGCCGGCGCGGTGATACGATCGGGCGCCGCCGGCGGTGATCCCCATCGGCTCCCCGCTTGGGTCCGAGCGGACGGTGCGCGATCCCGCCGGCGGGACTAATCGATCCCGGCCGGCGGGATCGTTAGACTCGAGTGGTGGCACAGACGGACGGGATCGGCCGGCGCCCCAGCGGCGAGCGCAAGCGCTGGGCACGCTACCGGGCCGGCGTGATCTCCGAGCTGTGGGAGCGGCAGGGGGGGGCGTGCGCCGTGTGCGGATACCCCGTGGATATAGGGGGGGGTGGGGATGGGAGGCGGGCGGACGGGCCCAGCGTGGACCACGTGATCCCGCTGCACGATGGCGGCCCACTCATCCCGGAGGACTCGACCGGGGTACGGCTCGTGCACAAGCGGTGCAACACAGCTCGAGGGAATCGGACTCGAGCCGTGAGTCTCAGACGTGGAGCTC
>Ga0207701_10006770_pt1 | contig 11432 bp, 9 predicted proteins | sample KBSSwiSSwithPhiX_FD_184294 | JGI IMG/M metagenome (GOLD analysis project Ga0207701, IMG submission 184294) | Switchgrass rhizosphere bulk soil microbial communities from Kellogg Biological Station, Michigan, USA, with PhiX - S5 (SPAdes) (version 2) | ecosystem: Environmental > Terrestrial > Soil...
CGCCGACGGCGCGAAACATGGAGGGTTGGATAAACGGATATTGGGCTTTGAAGGCGTCATTCAGCTTCTGCGCCTGGTCGACGGTCATCGAGGTGTAGATTACCAACGCGCCTTCTTTTTTGGCGCCTTGAATGAACGCGTCGTCGCTAGCGCGGACTTCGGCACTGATAATAAAAAACATCGTCAGTGCCACGAAAAAAAATCCACGACTTACGCGCATGATCACACCTTGAAATAGAATCGAGGCGAATAGTATCAAGCGGCGGTGAAGAGCGTCAACCGGTTAGACCGAATAGGCAGATTTGTTCGCGTCGCGGCGGAGAAGGTCGCCGAATTAAATCAGCTCAGTGATCAATTTTCCGGACAATTGCCGGTGGTGAGGTGGGCTGCGAAATCGGCGGGAAAAAGTTTTAGTGCGCTCTCGATCGGTGGACCGGGCATCCCGATGAGGCTACAAAACCCTTTGCCTTTATTGAAGGCCAGTATTTTTCCGAACTGCTCTAAGATCGGCTGACCGCCTTGTCCCGCCTGGACTTTCTTTAGCATCATCGTCAGTGTGCTGGTCTCCATACGACAGGCGGGACATTGGCCGCAGGATTCCGCGGTGAAAAATTCCGAAATCTTCAAAACTTCTTCGACGATGCAGGTCCCTTCGGGAATCAAGCGAACGACGCCGCATCCGAGGGCCGAGCCCGCGTCGCGCATCGAGTTGGGATCAAGCGGCGTGTCGATCTTGTCGGCTGGCAGAAACGCCGACGACGGCGCGGCCGGCATGATCGCTTTTATTTTTTCGCCGCTTTTCATGCCGCCGCCGCATTCTTCGATCAGGTAACGCAACGGCATGCCGAACGGCAGCTCATAAACTCCCGGCCGATTGACATCGTCGTTCAACGAAAAGATCATCGTCCCAGAACTCTCGGCCGTGCCGAACTTGCGATACCAGTCGGCGCCGCGCAAAACGATCGGCGCGACATTGGCAAGGGTTTCGACGTTGTTGACCAACGTTGGTTTACCAAACAAACCGACGGTGACGGGAAAGGGTGGTTTCTGCCGCGGCCAAGCTTTCTTTCCCTCGATGACTTCGATTACCGCCGTATCTTCCCCGGCGACGTAATTATGCGGCGCAGCTGTGACTTCAATGTCCAGATCACAACCGCGGCCGAGAATATTTTTTCCTAAGTAGCCGGCGTTTTTGGCCTCGGCAATCGCGTCATTGATGCTCTGGGTCGCAGCGTCGTATTGGGCATTGATATAGAGATAAATCTTCGTTGCGCCGATCGCATAGGCCCCGAGAATGGCGCCCTCGAGCACCAAATGGGGTAAGTTCTCGAGCAATACTCGGTCTTTTTTGCTGCCCGGTTCGTCTTCGCCGCCGTTCACTACAAGGTAGCGCGGCTGCTCGGGGGCTTCGCGCGTGAATTGCCATTTTTTTCCGGTGGGAAAACCCGCGCCGCCGCGGCCGCGCAGACCGGCGTCGGAAACTATTTTGATGAGCTCTTCCGGAGATGCCTGGAGCGCTTTGCCGAGCGCCTCGTAGCCACCTCGACTGCGATAAGCGCTTAAGCTTTCTCTTCCCTCGGGCACACCGTGTGGGAAAAGGATGCCTTCCATGGCTAGAAAACCCCCGTGTCGAGAAGTTGATAGATCAACTCTTTCAGGGAAGAGTCGATCGTGTCGAGCCGCTGAACGTGCGGCCCGCCGGCCAGATGCTCGGTGATCTCGTCGAGGTCCTCCACCTTCACTTTGGCGTACCAGTTCTTTTCCGGGTAAAGCACGATGTTGGGACCTTCCTGGCAAGCGCCGAAGCACATATAGGACTTCACCTCGACGTCGGTCAGCCCTTTATCATCGATCCGTTTTTGCAGTTCCGTCATGAGCTGCTCCGAGCCACGCGATTTACAATCTATATTCTGGCAAACGAGACACACTCGACTCACGGGGTTTCTCCTTGTGTTCTACTTACTCGGGCGCAAACGGAGATGCAATAAGCCGACGGCCGGCCAAGTTAATTCATCTGTAACTGTGTTACCCAGTCTTTGCCCTCTATGATTTCTGCCAGGATGCGTTCATCTTCTGGCGTCGGAAGAGCATCGCTCAGGTGTTTTTGATACTCCTCCGGGGTTAATGACTCCCCGGTCACGCTGTACATTTTGCCAACATACTCGCCGATCGAGCGATTGAATTTGAGATCGGGCGCATAGAGCTTCAGTTGGTCTGCGGGAATCAATTGATTGAGTTGGTCGATGAGTTTGTCGCTTTCTGCCATGTAATGAGAGCGCGCCAAATCATTCAATCTATCTTTCTCAGCGGGCAACGTAGCCTCATGTTCGTCGAAGCGACCTTTCAACCCCCAGGTGTAAGTCCAGTGCGCCGATGACGAATGATCCGTCCCAAACAGATCGTAGGCGGTCGACAGCCACTTATTAAAATATTTTTGCACAATCGGTATCGGGATCTTGCCGGCTCTCAAAATGCGCGTTAATCCCGTATGGCCGGTAAACATGTGAAAAAATTCTTCCTTCAACATCGCCGTGACGCTTTCTGCCAACGGCGCAAAGGCCGAATGGGAAAGCATCGTTAATTGATATTTACCGTCGCGATCGACAAATTCGGTATAGGTAAAAAAGTCCAGCCAGTTATTAACCGGCGCATTGAACGACCCCAGCAGCCGGTCGCCGCGGAAGGCGCGTCGCTCAAGGAGCTTGCGCGCCTCCAACTTTCCCGAATCGCCGAAATAGTTCACCAGCAAGTAACACATCTGCCAGCCATGACGCATTTCCTCGCTGTTGACGCGCGTGAGCGCTTGCCGGTCGTATTCAGTTGGCGCGGTATCAAGGAGATTTTTCTGTTGCTCGACCGATGCGAATTCGGTATCGCCTTGGTAGACGATCAGATTCATCAAGGCGTCGCGAATGGATTGATTGGGAATCTGTGTGAGCCGTTGCCATTTCGCCTGACCTTTAAAGTCGCCGAATTCGATCTCGGGAGAGTGCAATTCACCCAGCTTGGTTTCAAACTGGTAATTGCCAAGTAGCGCTGGATCGTAGCCAATATCCTGCTGCCATTGACGAAAATAATCTACCCAGTCTTCGAAAGTTGAAATTTTGACCATGACAATTCACCTCGGTTATAGTTCGAACGATCGTTCGAAAACAAGAATAACCTTTGATGGTCAGTAAATCAACCCCAGGAGCAACTAATGATACATTTCGAGCAACTCGACCATGCCGAGCTCACGCGTTTGCTCGAATAAATATCTTTTAATTTCACCGACTTCATCCATTTCGAGAACGATTTCGGCAACGGCTTTGGCGCCTTGATAACTAATCGAGCGAATCGCTTTCTTGATGACCGGAATGTAAAGCGAGCCCGTGCTGAACTCTTCCAGACCCATGCCGAGCAGCAAGATCGCGCAAAGCGGGTCACCCGCCATTTCACCGCACATGCCCACCCGTTTCCCCTCCCGTTTGCCAGCGGCAATAGTCGAGTTCAGGGCGGCCAGAACCGCGGGGTGCAACGGTTCGTATAGGTTTGCCACCTTGCGATTGCTGCGATCGACGGCGAGGAGGTATTGGATTAGATCGTTGGTTCCGATACTCAGAAAATCAACTTCGCGTAGAAAACGGTCGGCGAGTTGGACGGCGGCAGGCACTTCCACCATAATGCCGAGCTCCATCTGCCGATCATAGGGGGTGCCTTCCCGATCGAGCTCATGCTTGGCTTCGGCGAGAATTTCTTTGACTTTCTGAATTTCTTCGAGACTTGAGATCATCGGAACGAGCAGCCGAACTCGACCGAGATCACCGACCCGGAGAATAGCGCGCAACTGGGTTTTGAAGATCTCTTCGACTTCCAGCGAAATGCGGATCGAACGCCAGCCCAAAAATGGGTTTGGCTCGGCTGTCACGCTGCGCATGTAAGTCGGGTATTTATCCGCGCCGATGTCCAAAGTTCGAATGGTCACCGGCCTGCCCGCCATAGCTTCGACGACGCGGCTGTAAAGGGAATACTGCTCCTCTTCGCTCGGAAAGTCTCGATGCGATAAAAACGGAATCTCAGTTCGGTAAAGACCGATGCCTTGGGCGCCGTGGAGTTGGGCAAAAGCCACGTCGCTGAGTAAACCGATATTCGCGTAAAGCGAAACGCGGCGGCCATCGGTGGTTTCTGCCGGCAAATTCTTGAGCTCGCCGAGCTCACGGTTCAGCTCGGCATAGTCGCGTTCTAAGCGGTTGTATTCGCGGATCACTTCCGGATTCGGATTGATGTGCACATTCGCGGCGTTGCCATCGATGATCAGCATATCGCCTTGATGAACCGACTCCATCAATCCCTCGATAGCGACCACGGTTGGGATCTCGAATGATTTCGCCAAGATTGAAGCGTGTGAAGTGACGCCGCCGGTCGCGAGCGCGATGCCCTTAAACTTATCTCCTTCAAGCATGCTGAGATCTGCCGGCGAGAGATCTTCCGCGACCAAGACTGCGTCGTCGGGAATATTGTAGGGCTGGTCCGACAAGCCGTTGAGATTTTCCAGCAGCCGTTGCGCCGCGTCCCTGACATCGGTGGTGCGCTCGCGCAGGTAGGGGTCGTCGATTTTCGCGATCGAATCCAAGTAACGTTCAAAAACCACTCTGATCGCGTATTCGGCCACATATCTTTCTTTTGAAATCTGGTTTTCGATTTGCTCAATCAGCGCGGGGTCTTCTAAAATCAGGCGGTAAACGTCGAAAATCGCGCTTTCCTCTTTGGAGATCAAAAAGTTCATGCGATTCTTGACCACGTGAACCTGTTCGATGCCGCGCTCCACGGCGCCGCGAAAGCGGTTGATCTCGCGCTGCGGGTTTTTTGCGAGTTTCTTCTTGATCGCACTCAGATCCATGCGCGGCTCCAAAACGAATGCTCGGCCCCGGCCAAATCCCGGCGATGCCGCCAGGCCGTTTAAACGACCGCGCCAGCCCTGTTTGGTTTTAGCGGTTTTTTCGCGACGATTACCCTCGTAGGAGCGCAGTTTGCGCATCGCCTCGTTCATGCGCTTTTCAAATTCCTTGCGTTCCTGCTCTTTGCTCTTCAGGGAGTCGGCGAGGCGCGCTTGAGCCAGAATGCTCGCCGCTTGCCCCGAAATCGTCGTGAGCAAGCGAATTTCATCGCGGGAAAATTCGCGCCGCCTCGACGTCTGCACGACCAAGACGCCGAGCGGTATTTTTTGTTGAAACAGCGGCACGCCGAGAAAAGAGTGAAAATGCTCTTCATGCGTTTCCGGGAAATATTTGTAGCGCGGATGTGCCAGCGTATCAGCGACCATCACCGGCTTCATGCGCTCGATCACCAAGCCCGTTAGCCCTTCGCCTATGCCCATCGAGACTTTGTCGACCGATTCCTGGTCCAAGCCCATGGTCGCGCGCAAGGTCAGACGGTTGGTGTTGCGGTCTAGGATGTAAATCGAACAGACTTCGGTCTGCATTCTTTCGGCTACGGTGGCGACGATCCGCTCGAGTGTCTCCTGCAGGTTATGCGAATGGCTGATCAGGGCGCTGATATCCTCAAGGATATCGAGGTGGGGCGGAGTGTTACGGTTCGGTCTTTTTTTCGGTCTCTTCGCCATGGCCGCGGCCAGCGCCGCGCTTTCTATAAAACACAATTCGCGCTGCTTCGCTAGGGAACGACTCCGCGGCGTTTATTGTTGGAGCCGCCGCGATCCGCGCCGGCGAAAGTGCGGCGCTCGGTCGGGCGCGAAAAATCCAGGAAGAGGTTCGCCGCACGGACACCGATCACCGTGGAGATTGTTCTCCAAGATCTCGTGCCAAGAGCGGCGGATCACGGCTCGAGAGCAGGCCGAACAATAGGTCGTTTGTCCTTCGTCGTCGTGGACATTGCCGACGTAGGCGAATTTGATGCCGGATGATTTCGCGATCTGGCGCGCGCGCGCGAGGGTCGTCGCGGGTGTGCGTGGTTTATCCGTCAACTTAAAATCCGGATGAAACGCTGTGAAATGCACCGGCACGGCATCGCCGAGGTGGTTAACGATCCACTCGCAAAGCCGCTTGGTTTCATCGGGATCGTCGTTTTCGCCGGGGATCATCAGGTTGGTGATCTCGAACCAAATGTCCGTTTCGTGTTTGAGCCAATTGAGCGTAGCGAGCACCGGATCGAGATGGGAAAAGGTTAATTTATGGTAGAAGCGCTCGCTGAAAGCTTTGAGATCGACGTTGGCGGCGTCGATATGCCGAAAGACCTCCGGCCGGGCCTCGGGCGTAATGTAGCCGGCGGTGACCATGACGCTTTTGAGCCCGCGTTCACGCGCCACATGCGAAATGTCGATGACAAACTCGCCCCAGATCACCGGATCATTATAGGTGAAGGCGATCGCGGGCACGCGGTGTTTGAGCGCGAGCTCGACGACTTGTTCGGGGCCGATCTGAAGGCTCTGCGCTTCGTCGAGCTTGGCCTTGCTGATGCTCCAGTTCTGACAAAAGCGGCAGCCCAAGTTGCAACCGGCCGTGCCGAAGCTCAAGATTTCGCTTCCCGGCAAAAAGTGATTGAGCGGTTTCTTTTCGATGGGATCGATGGCGAAGCCCGTCGACGTTCCATAACCGAGCGAGTACAGCTTGCCGCCGATGTTCTTGCGAATGTAGCAAAAACCAGCTTGGCCCTCGCCGATGCGGCAAAAGCGCGGACAAAGCGTGCAGAGTGCCTTGCCGTCGCCCTCCGCATGCCACCAGAGCGCTTCCTTCATGAGGAAAATATCCCGCTTTTGACGCGGCATGGCAAGGGCGAAACGTGGATAGCCGGTCCGGATTTTCTTTTGATTGTGTTATAGTTCGACTATGGGTGGAATCGCAGGACTAAAAGGCATGCGTCATGTCGCCCTCAAAGTTAAGAACGTGGCGCGAGCAAAAAAGTTTTATCAAGAAATCCTCGGCATGGACGTGGTGTGGGAGCCCGACGCCGAGAACGTGTATCTTTCGTCCGGCTGCGACAACATTGCGATCCACGCTGTCTCGGCAAATTTCGCGGCGAGCGCGGAAGAAAAGCAATTGGATCACCTGGGCTTCATCGTCGAAAGCACCGAGCGGGTAAAAGAATTGGAACTGGAGTTTATCGCCAAGGGGGTGCGCATTGTTCACCCGTTCAAAGCGCACCGCGACGGCAGCGCGTCGTTTTACTGCGCGGACCCCGACGGCATCGTGATCCAGATGCTTTACGAGCCACATTTGAGCGTGCAAAGGATCGAGTGACTTCAGACCAGAGCCCTCTCTAAAGCGCCGAGCAATTCGATTTTTCGGTAAACATGAAGATCACGGAAATCGAATTGATCGCGCATCAGCTCAAGCGCAAAGTTCGCTGGGAGACAGGACTCCCTGCAAGTATTTTTCGTCAAAATTCACTGCGATAACGGTTTGACCGGGATCGGTGCTGCGTCGATCATGCCGATTCAAGCGACAACTTTCCTGCCCGGCATCGCCGCGCTCAAGGCGCCGGCGGGAGGATTACCTTCGTGTCAACAGCTTGGGCTCGCTTGCCATGTGGGCGGAACCGGCTCGAGCCAGTTGGTCGAGGCCGCACAGGCTCATTTTATCAGCGCTACGCCGGGGATCATCGTTCCATCGGAGATTGCTGAGTTCGAAGAGCTCGACGGCGATCTTGTCGAAGGATTAGAAGTTGCCGATGGCGCGGTGCGTGTTCCCACCGGCGCCGGGCTCGGCGTGAGCTCGGGGCTTGAGATTCCCGGCGGTAAAGCGGGAATCAGATAAATTTTCTCCAATCCGGAGTCCTTGACGCTCGTTGCGCATATCGATTAACGTTCTTCCGACTGACTTAAAGCAATCTGATCGCGCAAATTCATAGGCTAATTTCGCGACGAGGAGAAGGCGCTATGTATGATCTCTTGTTAAAAGGCGGCAGGATTTACGACGGCTCGGGCATGCCGAGTTATAACGGTGATGTCGGTATTAAAAACGGCAAAATCGTCGAGATCGGCCGGCTTAAAGAGAGCGCGACACGGACGCTCAACGTCGATGGTTTAGCCGTGGCGCCCGGATTCATCGATCCGCACACCCATCTCGACGCGCAGTTATTTTGGGATCCGCTTGGCACTTCGTCTTGTTTCCATGGGGTGACGTCGGTGGTGCTTGGCAACTGCGGTTTGAGCTTGGCGCCGGCGAAAGCGGAGAACCGCGACGCTGTGATCAAGAGCTTCGTCCGCGTCGAGGCGATCAGCCGGAAGGTGCTCGAAGAAGGCGTGCAGTGGAAATGGATTTCAACGGCTGAGTATCTCAATGCGCTCGGGAGCCGCCTCGGTATCAATGCCGCCGCGTTAATCGGCCATATCGCGGTGCGCCATTACGTGATGGGCGAAGAGGCCGTGGAACGGCAGGCGACAGCGGAAGAAATCGCTGAGATGAAAGATCTCGTGCGCCAAGGCATGGAAGCCGGCGCCGTCGGTTTTTCGACCAATCAAAATCCGCGCCACATCCGTGAAGACAAAAAACCCGTGGCCAGCCGTCTCGCCTCCGACGACGAGCTTGGATCGCTGCTCGACGTTTTGGGCGAAATGAATTCCGGTGTCGTGCAGTTGAGCGGCGGCGGCGCGGACTCGCGCGGCCGTATCGCTTACGCTGCGGCTATGGCGCGGCGCACCGGTCGGCCAGTGTTATGGCAGAGCATCAGCCATAGCTGGAGCCGGCCCAATCATTGGCAAGAGATGCTCGCCAACACGGAACGGGTCTTCAAAGAAGAAGGATTGCCGATCTACGCCATGACCCAGGCCAAACCTTTCCAGAACCGCTACACCTTGCGCGACGCCCAGTGCTTCGACGAATTTCCAACTTGGAAGTCCGCGATGTTCAACCCGGTACCGGTGAGAAAGCAGATGTTTGCGGATCCGGATGTCCGAAAGAAGCTTCGCGTCGAGGCCATTGAAGACCAATCGCCTTCGGTTTTTCCCAAACGATGGGACGTCATCTTCGTTGATCATGTTAAGCTCGCCAAGAATAAATCCTTCGAGCGCAAAACCGTGCAAGAAATTGCCGCCGCTCAAAGGAAAGATGGTCTGGATTGCTTTTTGGATCTATCGCTCGAAGAAGATCTTGAAACCCGCTTCGTTCATACCAATACCCAAGGCGATGCAAAAGCGGTTTGCGAAATTCTCAAACACCCCGCCGTGATGATCGGACAGTCCGACGCGGGCGCGCATATGGGCTATGACGCGAGATTCGGATACAGCACAGCGTTTCTCGGTCGCTGGGTGCGCGATCATGGGATCATGTGCTTGGAGGAAGCCGTCGGCAAACTTACGTTTCGCGTCGCTTCGATTTTTGGTTTGAGCGATCGTGGTTTGCTGCGCGCTGGTTTTGCCGCGGACGTCGCGGTCTTCGATCCGGCGACTGTCAATACATTAGAACCGGAGTACGTCCAGGACTTGCCGGGCAATGAAACGCGCATGATTCAAAAAGCCACGGGCGTGCCGTACACGATAGTCAACGGCGAGATTGTAATCGAGAACGGCGTCGCCACCGGCGCGTTCCCGGGAAAAGTATTGAGACGCAAAGCGCGCGAGAATTAACAACGGCCGTTGTGGCAATGTCGTTAAAGACCTACTGATAAAAATCGCCCTGAGAGACTTTTGCTGGATTCGATGCGTATCTTTCCGGTTCGGTAATCTCTTCCTTATTGTTCTTTTTTTCCTGCCTTTTAATCTGTTTCGATTTTCCAACCTCCTGTTGGCACTAACTTTTTTTGTGGCACGGGCATTGCCCTTATATTGATCTAGCCGATAAGCACGGTTTTAACGATAAACCCCAAGTAGGCTTTTTATCGGCGCGCTACGTCCAATGTTGGGCGAGGTGAACAAAGAAGGAGGGAATTTTTATGGTTAGCAAGATAAAGACTTTGGTTATGGGCGGTCTGGTTATGGGATCTTTGGCGCTGTCGGCCGGTTCTGTGTTTGCCCGGGATTACTGGCATTGGTCTGAGCAGCAACACCGCTGGGATCGCCGAGCGGATATCAGAAGCGACTATCGCGACCTAAATCAAGCGAGACGGCAGCTCGACTACGACCGCGCGCATCACGCCACCCGCAGAGTGATCGCACGGGATCTCGAACGCGTTAATGCGATCGAGAATGATATTCGTGAAGACCGCCACGCATTCAATCGGCGCTAGCTTTTTGGTGCGTGATTAGTCGGTAAAAACTAACTTCGCTTGCCAGAAAGAACGTTTAACCAAGCAATTGAGACGGAGGAAGTGAATGAATCGTCATAAACTGAATGTTCTTTTAGCAGGCGGGTTTGTGGCAGGTTCATTGATCGGCTCGGCTGTCCCGGCTCGGGCCGATTCGGATTGGTATCGTTGGTGGGGCCATGAACGCCGCGATGAGGTCAGAAACGATCGTCGAGAAATTCAAAACGATAGAAAAGAACTTCGCGACGATCGTGGTGAATTGCGCCGGGATCGGCGTGAGCTTAGACAAGATTTGCGCAACGGCGCCGGCCGCGGCGAGATTGAGCATGACCGCCGCGAGTTGGCGAACGACAGGGTGGAGTTTCAAAGGGACCAAAGAGAACTGAAACAAGATCAACTCGAGTTTCACCGCGATCATCGGTAGTTTGATGCATTGTTAAATTTACAACCCGGCCGCCTTTTGGCGGCCGGGTTTTTTTGTGCCATATGGAATGGCGGGCGCCCTTAATTCCGTTTTTTAAGCAGATTGCGATAGGGCCGTTTTCACTCGTTCCGGCGTGAACGGCGCATCGCGCAGGCGAACGCCCGTGGCGTCGAAGATCGCGTTGGCGATCGCGGCTGGAAGCGCGCTGGTAGTAGCCTCGCCGGCGCCGACAGCGGGTTGATCGGGGCGTTCGATGAGCTCGACGATAACATCGGGGATCTCGGGAAAGCGCAGAATCGGATAAAGCGCCCAATCGAGACTCGTTACCTTCGCTCGATCAAATTTTACTTCTTCTTTTAGCGCTCGACTGGTTGCTTGGATCACATTGCCTTCGATCTGGTTTCTCAGCCCGTTAGGATTGATAATCAGACCGCAATCATGGGCGATCACGACGCGCTTCACGCGTACTTCGCCGTTTGCGAGATTGACGTCGACATCCGTCACGGCGGCAACATAAGCTTCGGTTCTGTCGTATTGGACAAAAGCAACGCCGCACCCGCTTTTCACTCCCGTTTGTTGTGACGGTTCCCGGTTGGGCCAGCCGGCACGTTTACCCACTGCTGCCAAAACAGCTTTGGCGCGCGCGTCGTTGAGATGGCGCAAGCGAAACCCGATGGGGTCAATGCCGGCGGCTGCCGCTAGCTCATCGATAAAAGATTCGTTCGCGAAGGTATTTTGCGGTGAGCCGAGTCCGCGCAGCGCCGAAGCGCGCAGGGGACTAGAACGAAGCCAGTGGACCACCACCCGGTTGTTCTTGAAATTGTACGTG
>Ga0207701_10006771_pt1 | contig 11431 bp, 10 predicted proteins | sample KBSSwiSSwithPhiX_FD_184294 | JGI IMG/M metagenome (GOLD analysis project Ga0207701, IMG submission 184294) | Switchgrass rhizosphere bulk soil microbial communities from Kellogg Biological Station, Michigan, USA, with PhiX - S5 (SPAdes) (version 2) | ecosystem: Environmental > Terrestrial >...
TCGCTTGCATTCGCCGCAGCCAGGCGTTCTGCCCGCTGTTTCAGTCCGAGCAGCATGCGCCGCGTCATGAGAAATCCCGCCGGCTCTATTGCGTGCGTCAGCAGACGGGCCCACGCCGCCTGTGCACGGACGCGGCTGCGCGATATGAGTCGTGTTCGGGTCTCGTCAATTGGGTGCAGACCAAACTGCCAGATCCAATCCAGGCCACCCATGTTCCGCATATCCAACCCAAGGGCGCGATTGGGCTCGAGGATGGCGACGGGCCAGTGCGGGCCTCGACCGAGCGGAATATGATCGCCGACCGCCAGATGCTGAAACTCGGGGAGGATGCGCGTCGCGCTCGGATGATCGAGGTAGCCGAAGAGACGATCGAGCCAGTCGTAGCTGTACAGGCCGCCGCGCTGATACCCCATCTGCACTAACCAAGGCCAAATGTGTTCCGGCGCCGCGTTGACGGTGACGGCCGTCGTTCCGGAGTAGGTCCAATCAACGAGGAGGGCGTCGCCTGCCATCACGCGATCCAGCTCAGATCGCGTGGCGCCCCACTGGTTCATCCACCGGCGGATCGGAAACCAATACATGGCCGAGAGCCCGAGCATCACGAGGACTGTGAGAAGCATGGGTCCTCCTATGGCCTTCCTTCATGGGTCGTACTACGCCACGGATCGGCGGGCCGTCGGCCGCTCGCTGATCGAACTGTTCCATTTTCAGAAATTCGAGTACTCGCACGTCCACGATGCCGTGTCGGTTCGCGCACATGTCGTGGCGACAGCGAGGTACGAGCGCGCCTTCGAAATCGCGAATGAGCCGATGCGCTCGCGCGAGCGCCCGCGCGGGATCCGATATGACTTCCTGGTCGCCGATGAGCAGTAGCGTCGGCACCCTCATGGCGCGCAGTGCCTCGTCTGCGACGACCGTCGGCATCACGCGCGCCGTTTCGATCGGCATTCGAAAGTGCTTCAGCCCTAGGCAGACCATCTCCAGCAGATTCGTGTGCGCGCGGGAGCTAAATCCGAGCCAGCGGAAGAACGCATTCACGGTCAGGCGCGTCGGGAACCAGACCATGATCATCCCCCGCAGGGTGAACTGGCTGACCATCGGTAGCAATCCGCCGGGTGACAGCAGCACGAGCTTCCGAACCCGCTGCGGTGCGGCCACAGCGTAGTTGAGCGCCAGCCAGCCGCCAAAGGACATGCCCAACAGGAAGACGCGATCCAGTTCCAAGGCGTCCAGCGTCGCACTCAGCCACGATACGAAATCCGCGGTACTTCCGATCGGCTCGTCGGGACGGCTCTTGCTCGGCTGACCCATGACGTCGATCGCATACACGCGATACTCCTTGCTGAACGCCGCGATGTTGGGCCACCACATCGTCAACGTCGCCATGTAGCCATGCAAGAGCACCAGCGGCGGCGCGGTCATCGGTCCGCAGATGACAACGTGCGTCGTGCCAAAACGACTACGAACGTCGACCTCTTCGTAGGGCACCGGCCACAACTTCATCTCGTGGTCATAGGCGGCGAGGAACTTCGCTTCACCCTCCGCCGTCTTGAACGCAGATGGGCGGAACATCGTCTGCCTCCCTTCGCGCATGAGAACGAGGGCAAGCGTTGCCTGCCAGAGTTGATACCCGTACTGCGCCACGCGCTCAGCCAGACCCATTCCCGGTGTGGACAGGTTCGCTGCAACCGCGATGACGTAGGAAAACGAGAAGATGGCAGGGAGGACGAGCACCGCCGCCGTCACGGCCGAGTAGACGCGGAATGCCCCGTTGAAGGCGACGATGCCGAACACGATGCTCAAAAGCACGAATGGGTTGACCGCCAGAACGAGGTGCATCGTATCGGTGGCGGTTGGGACGGCGCCACGCATGTGCAGCGGGAAGACATTCCACAGCACCGCAGAGTTGACGGCGTTCGCGGCGATCATGGCGGCCATCGACCGCACAGCGCGGCGGTGATCGTCTGATCTCCACACGGCGACCGCGAATACGGCTACCAGGGTGCTCGACAGCGTGAAGAGCGGAACGACGAGGCGGCTGGTCGGGGCTCCAATGGCGAAGAGTTCACTGACCGTCTGATCGATGAAGTTGTAGCCGGGATAACGCAGGCTTGCACTGATGTCCGTGACGACGTACGTCAGCGAGGCGAGGATGCCGCATGCGAGTAACGTCTTGTGCGAGATCCGCGGTTGCATAGATCACCCGCGATTGATCAGCGTAATCCCGGTTCGCGCGCTGGTCCGATCCGCTGAAGCACGGTGGCCAGCACCACGACCCACAACATGAACACGTTCGTGCTGACGCGCTCCCACACCCCGACCCACGGGGTCGGCAGGTTCGCCTGCATCGCGGGCGCATACGTCCCGGTCCACGCGCCGCACGCGAACACAACCGCCAACGTCGCCAGCGAGTAGATACGAAAGCGTCTGCCGAGTCCGGCGGCGCCAACACCGAGCGCGCCCATGAAGAACACACTGGTCACGACGGTCCAGACGATGTGCAGGGTATCCGTCATCGTCCCGTCGCCAGCGGCCAGGACGGCGCGCTGATGCATGGGCGGCCAGAAGAGTCCCAACACCGCCTGCGTGAACAGCAGCGCGCCGACGATGCGCAGCGCGCGGTTGGGTCCTGACTTCCACGCCGTCCAACCGAACGCCATCATCAGCGCGGAGTAGATCATCCCCAGCCCGACCCAGAGCGGCCGTGTCGGCGCGCCGATCGCGGACAACTCGCTGATCGTTTGATTCGCCAGGCTGTAGGTGTCCCAGAGGGTGCCGACAAGCAGAGTCATCGCGATATAGAGGACGCCAGCCAGCATCCCGCAGGCGAGCAGCGGCTTACGCCATCGTTCGAGTCGCGCGCCAGCTCTGGTGTTCGGCGTACTGCGCCGTCGAATTCCCCGCAGGTGGCGCGCCTCCATGATGCGGTGGCCCACGCCCGCGAACGCGATCAGCAGCGGCCGCGGAAGTCTCGCGAGGGCCGCGTAGGCGCGTTCGATGAAGACGCGGTGGTGACCGGCAGGGGTCGGTGCACGAGCGAGATCCAGCCAGTGCGCGGACGCTCGTCCTCGCACGATCAGCCGTGTTCGACCGCCGTCAATCCGTTCGAGCCAGTGCTCCCACGCGACCGCGTTGGCACCATTGCCGTCCGGCACCGCTAACACCAGATCGCGAGGCGGATCGACCGAAGCAACGACGAACGCATCTAACGCATGCGGAACCGCCGGCATGATCGCGCCGGGAACCGGGGCCTGGAGGTCGGGCATCACGCGCGTCGCACTGGGCCGGCCGCCGTTGTCAATCAGATCCCAGCTGTACCATCCGGCCCGACCGGCACCCATTTGTGCGATCCAGGGCCAGACCGCTTCGGGCGGCGCATCGATGGTGACGGCGTGCGTCGACGTGAAGATGGGATTGGGAATCATCGTGTCGACAATAAGCGGACGGCGCCTTTCAACACGAGTCGCGATGCAGGTTGCCGGTGCCATGTTGCAAGCAGGTGCATCCGCTGTGCCGGCGTGGACCGACCGCTCGAGACCGCAGACTACGGCGAACCGAGCGGTGTGGCCAGTCCACTTCTGTCCCTCAGTGCTGAATATCCCCCAGAGGATCGGAGAATTTCTCTGAGGGGTCGACGCGATTCCGGCAGTTCGGTGTGGACGGGCGTGTATCTGCCCGAATAGGTCGGCAAGATTCCTGCGTACTCAGAAACGAGGGCTCTATGCCATCTCCCGAAGCAATCCTCAGCCTGGCGGCGAGAACTGCCAATGAATACCGGATGCTTGCGATTGGCTGGCACGTGTATCTTGGAACGATCCTCGGAGCCCTGCTTTCAGGTTGGCGTCCCTCGAACCGCTTGGCTGGTTACGCGGTCGTGGCACCCCTCTTCTCAGTGAGCGCCTTGGCCTGGGCCTCAGGCAACCCGTTCAACGGCGCGACGTTCGCAGCGCTGGCGCTGGTGCTGTTCGGCTTCACGACGCGTCTGTCGACGGAACCGGTCAACGTCGCCCCGTCATTCCAACTCCTGGCCGGCGTGTTGCTCGTCGCGTTCGGTTGGATCTATCCGCACTTCCTCACGGCTGGCCACTGGACGGCGTACATGTATGCGGCGCCATTCGGGCTTCTGCCGTGTCCGACGCTGTCGGCGTTGATCGGCTTCACGCTGATGCTCGGCCTGCTGCGCTCAAACGCGTGGAGCATGACGCTCGCGATAGCTGGCTTCGGTTATGGCGCGATGGGCGTGTTCACCCTCGGTGTCAGGCTTGACTGGGGACTGCTGGCGGGCGCGACGCTGCTCGGGGTAGTTGCGGGAGTGTCCCCGAGGTGGCGATCGGAGCGGACCGATCGCGATGAGCGAACGCGCCGGGAGGACGCCGCATGACAACGGTCGTGCTCACCCCCAACCCCCGTACCGACCCCGGGCATGAATCCGAACCCTGCAGCTTCGAACAGAGTTCCAGCGCGAACCACTGCGGTATCGGCGGGTGCCGCGCACGTCGGTCACCGTCACCTGACACGTGCGGATCAGAGCGACAGTCAGCATAGTCACCGGCAGTGCCGTGTGAGCACCATTGGCAGCGCGCTACAGGCTGGACGGATCGGAGTAAGAATCTGCTGAACTTCGAGCAAACTCTGTCGATCAGATTTCGAAGACAAAGTGGGATGGAGGCACGTTGCACGCCGACGCCTCCCTGAACTTTCGACGGCAACCAGGTCAGCGTGACGACTGCAATGTCCCTCAACCCATCGGCAATCTCGTCGTAATGTCCACGCGCCCGACTTCGAAGGCGGCGGAGCGCCGGTGACGACGACCAATTACAAGAAAGCGGAATAAGGGACAGCCGCCCACGACCGTGTACTGCGTACGCCGCCCGTGTCGTGTCCGCCAACCGCGTTGGGCAATCCGCTCGAGCCCTGGGTGAGCTGAGATATCCTGCACCGCGATGACGCACCTGCAGGTCATCGAGCCGAAAGACGCCTCGGGCAGACGCGCCGCTTAGCATTTCGGAGGTTAAGGTCGCTCTCATCCCTTGCCAGCGGTCTGTTTCAGCGCGCCTGCGGCCCGTGCCATTCGCTCGCCGGCGTCACGAGCGACGCCTGCCAGTTCGGGCGAAGTTCCCAGAGAGGCGATGGCGAGCAGAGCCTCCGGATTCGTCAGCCGCACGATCGTCCGTTGTTCGGAGACAGATTCGACGGTCACATTGCATGGCAGCAGCAGTCCGACCGCAGGATCCGCACTGATCGCCGAATACGCGAGCGGCGGATTGCAGGCGCCGAGGATCAGATAAGGTCGGAACTCGCGACCCAGCTTCTCGCGAAACGCCGCCTGCAAATCGATCTCAGTCAGGATCCCAAATCCTTGGTGCTTCAACGCGTCTCTGACTCGATCCACGGCGTCGCTAAACGTGAGCGGAAGTTCGATGTCGAAACCGAGATTCTGTGGCATAGGAGAACCCTCCGGCGCCATCGTCAGAAGTACACACGCAACTGCAGCAGCCCGGAGAGCGGCGCGGCTCCATACTCGCTGCGGAGCTGCCCGCCCTCTGGCGGTTGACCATACGGGACGTACACGGTGCCGAGCAGCGACAAGGCATCGTTGAACGTGTACGTCAGTGCGGGAGCGAAGATGCCCGATTGATCCGCGGGATTGTGTAGCCACTGACCCGTATACGTGATCTCGGGTGAGGCTTCGTAGGAGCCTGTCACTCCTATAGCGTGCCTGGACAGAATCTGCATATCCCCGCGGACGATGCGTTCCAGGAACCACGGTGTCGTGAGCAGGACCAGAATCTCTTCGGGGCGTCGAGCACCAAAGCCGGAGTAGTGGTACTCGGCGTACGCCAGGATGCCCGACCCGATCGGAAATCGATACGATCCGCCAATAACTACCTTCCACACCACGTCGTGGTCCACACCGGAGGGGACGCGAAACGCCGCCGCCTCGCTGTGCACCTCGGCATTGCCGGCCGCGGCAGACGATGTGACACCTCCGAACAGATCCTGCCCACGTCGACCGCCTACGACCTCCACATCAACCGTGCCGGCATAGCCTCTGGCGCGTGCCGCGAACGCCGAACGATCCAGCGCGTCCCCGAACGCGCCAACGAGATCGATCGATGATCGGTCCGTGAGCTTGATGTCCGCCCGCATCGCATCCACCCCCGAACGCCATTCGCGGTCGACTTCCAGCGGCGAGAACGGCGCGAACAGATCGACGGAGGTGAAGATCACGCCCCGGCCCCAGCCGATCGGCTGTCTGCCAATCGTCAAGTCGGCGCGTCGTAGGTGCACCTGCGCATTCGCTCGATCGATCTCATGGCGCCATGTGCCGTCCCCTGAGTCCGTCACACGCCAGACGAGCGGCTCAACCCGAAACGGCGTTGAGGCCGCGGCTGGGAGGATGCCGATCGCGGCGATTCCCGACGCCCCGGACGCGTAGTGCAGCCGTTGCTCGTACGCCACGTTGAAGGTCGTGTTCTTACCTGCGCGAATTTCTGGTTCAATTCGGAAGCGCACCATGGATTGCGCGGTCGTTCTTTCGGAAAAGAGATCCGGCGCATCCGGTGCCCTCGATATCAGTCCTGTCGCTTTGACTGACGTACGGAGTGTCAACACGGAAGGCGACTCTTCCTGTTCGTGTTCCTGTGCGGCCTCACTCGCGACGACCAGTGCAAGACCCCAGAGAGCCACGAGCAGGATGCCGGGACGCGGTCGCATGTCACGCACTCGCTGTAGCTGGTACTGTTCCAATCCCGGGGACGATCTCGTGCGGCGCCTCTCCTGGAGTGACTTCGTCGCGGGCGACGCGGCCATCGACCAGCGTGACCACTCGAACGGCATGTGCCACCACCCGGGGATCGTGCGTCGAGAAGATGAAGGTCATGCCGTGCTGCTCGCTGAGGTCGCGCATCATGTGCATGAGGATCTCGGCGTTCTCGCCGTCGAGATTCGCGGTCGGTTCGTCGGCAAGGACCAGAGCCGGGCGTGCGGCGATCGCTCGTGCCACAGCGACCCGCTGCTGCTGCCCGCCCGACAGCTCGCTGGGCCGGCGGTCGGCCAGGTCCGCCAACCCGAGCTCCTGAAGCACGGCCCGAGCACGGTCGCGGCGGTGTTCGAGCCCCTGAAGCTCCAGCACGAATTCGACGTTCTCGAGCGCGGTCAACACGGGCACGAGATTGAACGCCTGGAACACGAACCCGATCGACCGCAGGCGCAGATCCGCGCGCTCGCGTCGAGAGAGCGTAGCGATCTGCTGACCGAGCACGCTTAGATCGCCGGATGTGGGCACGTCCAGCGCCCCCACGAGATTCAGCAGCGTCGTCTTGCCGCTTCCGGAAGGACCAACGAGCGCCATGAACTCGCCCTCCCGAACGTCGAGGTCGACTCCTCTCAGTGCCCGCACTTCCTGACGGCCAACTTCGAAGACCTTCGTCACGCCGCGCGCGATCAGAATCGGTTTGCTCATCACGCCACCCGTAATGCGTCGGCGGGATTGGTCGTCGACGCAAACCATGCTGGATACAGCGATGCGACGACGGTCACGACAATCGCCACGACGAGCGCGTACCAGGCCGCCCACGCACCGAAGTTGCCGTAAATGACCGGTTCGATCAGCACACCCTGAAAGCTGTAGCTGGCGCCCATGTACCGGCTCAGGTCGATGCCGCGCGTGGCCAGGATCCACACGAACGGCAGCCCAAGCAGCAAGCCCAGGACCGCACTCGCGACTCCGATCGCAAGCGCCTCCTGCAGCAACACGGCGATGATCGTGCGGCTGCGCATGCCCAGCGCCGCCAGTACGGCAAACTCCCGTCGGCGCTCGAGCACTGCAGCCAGCTGCGCGCTCGCGACGCCGAGCACGACGATCAGCAAGATGATGGCGCTCACGAGCCGGGACACGGCGTTGTCCTGCTCGAGGTGTCCCTTGAACTCCGGGCTGATCTCCCCCCACGTCAAGACTTCATCGCCGGGGTCCACGGCCTGACTCAGTGTCCCTTTGACCACGTCGGCACGTTCCCAATCTTCCAAGATGAGCGTGACCTCTCCGGCACCGCTCAATCCGGTGAGCCGTTCCACATCCGCGAGGACCACATGGCAGATCGTCGCGTCGATCTCGTCGCTACCCGTCCGCACGATGCCGACGATCCTCAACAGCGTGCTCTCGATGTCTCCGCTCTTGCCGACGGCGGTTGCGAGAATCTCGTCATCGAGTCCAGCGACCGGTCGATCGGCGATGGCTTGACCGACCACGACGGCGCCGATATCCGACGACTGGAGATACCGGCCTTGGCTCACGTTGCGCGCGAAGCGGTTCGCACTCGGTTCGGTGCGTGGGTCGATGCCGACGATCTCGACGGGAACGACGTGCGTGCCCATGGCGACCAACGCTTGTGCCCGCGCCCGTACGGTGACAGCCGCCACACCTGAGAGTTGTCGAACCGCCTCAGCGTCAGCCTGCTGATTCGCCAGACGCAACCGCGGGTCCCGACGCTCACGCCATCCGTCCGGCACGATGCGGACGTGCCCGGCGCCGCCGTACGCGCCCATGCGCGCGAACAGTTCGTCACGCCCTCTGTTCAGGCTCTCCATGACCAGCGCCAGCGCGCAGCCGATGCCGATGCCCAGGATCGAGAGGGCGGTGCGACGCGCATTGCGCCGGAGACTCCGCCGGGCGTACGTCCAGGCGGTGCCCATCACGTGCCCCTCAGCGCCTGTACTGGCTGCAGCCGACTCGCGCGGAGTGCGGGCCATGTCGCGGCCAGCAGCGAGGTCACGCAGACAGCGCCGATGGCGCGGGCGACATCCACTATGCTGAGCGCTGGGTAGAACCGAAGCGAAAACCGCAACCCGGCGAAGGACAGCTCACTGGGGCCGCCACCCGCCAGCCAGCTGTAGTCGATCCCGGTCTGGTGCGTAATCATGACCAGCGCGGTGCCAATCAATGACCCCATCACAGCACCGACCACCCCGAGCGTCATCGATTCGGCGATGACGAGCCTCACCACGCGGCTCGGATGTGTGCCCAGGGCCAGCAACATCCCGAACTCGCGCGTCCGTTCGAACGTGGCCATCAGCATGGTGTTCGCGACACCTGCGGCGGCAGCGATGAACACCAGCAGGAGCACGAGCAGGCCGGCGAGGTCCGTGAGGCGCACGAGCGTCACCATTTCCGGGGCGAGCGTCTGCCAATCGAGCACTTCGGCGTTCGAAAGATTGCTCGCGCCCGCCAAACGCCCCGCCAGCGCCGACGCCATGTCAGGTCGTCGTGCGTGGACCACGATCTCCTGCGCCTCATCGGGCATCGCGAACAGTGTCTGGGCATCCGACAGCTCGATCAGGATGCCCTGACGATTCACCAGATCGACGGACGTCGTCACAAGGCCTTTCACCGTGAACAGGTCGTTCGCCAGCGAGCCATCGACGCCTTGCCCCACCACGGCGACTTCGTCGCCAACACGAACGTTCATCAGCTCGGCGAGCTGACGACCGATCAGCGCTTCCCGCTCCCGGAGTGGTTCGACGACATCCGTGAGCAGGCGGGCCGCGCCGGATTCCGCGCGGCTGTCGATACCCATGACGACGACGGCGAAGCCTTCCTCCTCGCGCGCCGCCAGCGCCGGGGCGTATACCCGAGCCGTTGCAGAGGCTACATCGGCATCGCGCCGGAGCTCTGCGAGCGTCGCATCGACGTCTCGTAGTGTTCGCTCTATCAGGCGGTCCTTCCGCCAGAGCGGCGCATGCGCCTGCACGTGGCCGAGCATCGGGCCGGTAATGGTCTCGACGATCCACTGACCGTAGGCGCGCAGGATCGAGGTGTAGGCGAGGACGAGCGTCACCGACAGGCCGATCGCTGCAAGGGCCAGGGCGGTCCGACGAGAATTGCGCCACAGATTCCGCCACGCCATGCGCATCGTGCTACCGGTCCAGTTCATGGCGGGCCTCACTGGCGGGTACGTTCGAGTCGGGAGAGACTGAACGTGTCATCGGACAGCGGAACGTCGAACTCGACGTCCAGATAGCGCATCTCGGTGCGCTGCCCGGGAGCATCGGCTGGCACGAGCGCAATGTGGGCGGGCAATCTCCGTCCGCCGAGCCGCTTCACCTCGTCGAAGTACATAGTGCGCGCGAGACGACCTTTGCGGTCGTAGTGACGCTCCTCGATGGGCAGCCGCTCGTCGGCGACGAGCAGCTCGATGCGCGCCCACCGCCCCACGACGCCCGGCTTGACGTCGAGCGTGAGCCACCATCCCAGCGGCATGTCGGATCGGCGGTCCACTCGGGCGACGAAGTCCTTTCGAAGCGACGACTCTTTGACCAGATCGTCGTTGGTGAAGTCGGTGCCCATCCAGGACCCGAGCATCGCCGCGGGCGGCACGCGAATCGTGCGCGCGATCTTGGGGAGGTAGTTCCAGAGGTTATTGCCCACGCGGAGCGTGGCCGTCCCGGCTTCACGAGATGGCGCCTCGATCAGGACGAGGACTTCCTGCTCGCCCCGGGTCCAGGCCCGCAGACGCATACTGCGGGTGCTGCGGCTGCTCGTGACGTCGATCTGAATCCGCGCGATGCTGCTTTTCGAGCGATAACAGATCGTCCAGGTGTTGGAGGAGCGCCTCGACATCTGGCTGCTCAGGACGCGCTGCCCCGGAGGGAAGGGCGCCGGAGCACACGGCCATCAGGGCGGCCGCGATCACGGGACGAAGAGAGGGACGCATCGGCTGCTCGTAGATCGGTCGAGACGATGTCACCTTCTGCAAGACCGCGGCCCTCACCAACGGATTGCGACGCTTACCCGGCGCTGAAGCGGCGCCGTCTCCAGCCCGCACGGAGCGTCTCACCGCGGAGAATTCCGCAGCGGGAGGCAAATCTCCGCACCTGCCGGACCGCTAAACGCAGAAATCGATAGTGACCGTGGTACGTCACCTGCACTGTCAGTCGCTGCGTCTTCGACGGAACCGGTGGAGGTGTCTATGGCGGCCTTCAATCGGAAGTGGTGGTCCCGGATCGGTCTCCGCATCGTCGGCACGCTCCGAGCTATTCAAGTGGTGCCGTACGGCCGCGAGCACGCCAATCCGCCTGTCACGGCCGAGCCCACCTGGGATGCGCCTGAGACGCGCACGCTGGCCAAGCGGGCATGCTTCCATTGCCACAGCAACGACACCGAGCGGCCTGTGTACGCGAGCATCGCGCCGGCCTCGTGGCTCGTGCAGCGCGACGTGAACGAAGGTCGTGCGGTCCTGAACTTCTCCGAGTGGTGGCGCCCGCAGGAGGAGGCGAAGGAAGAGGCGGATTTCCGTTTAGAGCAAAACCGCTTTACGCTGCAGGTCGCCAGAGCTGCAGATACTGTTGGTTGCGTGCCCCCGCAACCATCGATACTTGCAGCGAAAGGTCTCCGGTTTCCGGCGACCTTTTGCTTTGTACGGTCGCGCCGAGC
>Ga0207701_10006772_pt1 | contig 11431 bp, 9 predicted proteins | sample KBSSwiSSwithPhiX_FD_184294 | JGI IMG/M metagenome (GOLD analysis project Ga0207701, IMG submission 184294) | Switchgrass rhizosphere bulk soil microbial communities from Kellogg Biological Station, Michigan, USA, with PhiX - S5 (SPAdes) (version 2) | ecosystem: Environmental > Terrestrial > Soil...
GCGCATCGGCCTGGGTCTGCAAGTCGCTCTCTATGCGCTGTTCTTAAGGAATGACTGGCACTATTTGTTCGCCGGGACTGGCAAGGGTCTTGTCAGCCGGGAATTGGGAGAGGCCATCACTTCGTTGGATAGTCCTTTCATTCCGAAACTTGGCTGGCTTGTTGCTTTTGGCGGCCACATAGGTGTCAGCGAGGAAATGGTGCTTTCTGTTGCCTGGGCTGGCTTGCTTTGCGCGGCATGTTTTTTGTTGCCAGGACTTTTCTGCCGCCCGGCAGCCATCGTTGCCTGGTTTCTTCACCTCTGCGCGGCTGGAAGCGGAGGATTGCTGGCATACGGCGCCGATAACTTTATGACCATGGGACTTTTTTATTTGATGTTGTCGCCACTGCCAGATCGGTACTCGCTTGATCAGTGGTTAGTAAAAACAGAACCGAAGGATCCACAGCTTTTAGGCTTTTGGCAGCGCGTCTTACAGTTACACATGTGTATCGTTTACGTTACTGGAGGCCTGGCGAAATGCCTGGGCAGCGGCTGGTGGGATGGATCAAATCTCTGGCGAGCCCTGACACGCCCCCCTTTCAACATCATTTCACCGGATATTCTGGTTCGATTCAAATACGTTCTGCCTGTCCTCGGAATTTCAATCTGCCTGCTCGAAGTTGGTTACGTATTTTTCATTTGGATGAAAAAGACCCGGCTCGTTTGGCTGGTTGGCATTTTGGGGATGCATATCGCCATCGGATTGACAATGGGAATGTATCTTTTCTCGCTCGTCATGATTGTATTAAATCTTGCTGCGTTCGGCGTCGATTCCGGAGTTTTTTTCCTCGGGCATCGTCAACGTATCCGCGCAGTTCTTCCGGAGCAACTCTCGCAGTGACGGGCCGTGATCTCCGAAAGAGATAGCCGTGGTTACTCCGCCATAATGGACTCAGTCACCACGAATCGCGCGACTGCGGGACGAGCTGGACCAATCAGCCAACCCGGAAGCGGACGTCGCGGATCGTCTTTGTGCCAAAGCGTTTTTTCAGCTTTCGCAGGATTTCGACCTTGGAGACTTGTTCGAGTTCGTAGTGCAAGGCTGGTTGGAGCACGCGGACGTAGAGAACGCCTTCACGTAACGCCACAGGGGCAGAATGCGCGGCAATGAATTCGCCGACGATTTTCGACCACGCTTCAATCACCTCTGCTTCGTGCAAACGCTCGCGCAATCCGAGCCGCTGCATCAACTTCGGGAGCAAATCGGCCGGCGCTTGCCACCGGTCTGGCCGCATTTTCCTCTCGGGAAGACCGCGCCATTCGGCGATCACGGCTGTGCAAAGGGAGGGATTCATGAGAATTATTTAGCCACAGATGGACACCGATGGAACACAGATTTTAAGATAGAAAAAGTGATGGCGCGCCGGCGTCGCCCTCGCAATTTGCGGATGACACAGCCCGCCCGCTAGAACTTCCCAAATCCGCTTCAACTCTTCACCTCTTTAACGCTTCAACGCGAGCCGAAGGGTCAATATTTCCGCCGCATATGACTCGGCAAAATATTTAGCTCGGCGCGATACTTGGCCACGGTGCGTCGCGCGATCGGAATCCCGCGTTCGGTCAGAATCTCCACGATCTGCTGGTCGCTTAATGGCGCGTTGCCATCCTCGTGTTTTACCAGATCGAGGACGGCCTCCTTCACGCTGGTGTTACTCAGCGATTCACCGGCGGCCGTTTGATATCCAGGCGTGAAAAAGTATTTCATCTCGAAAATGCCCTGAGGCGTGGACATGTATTTGCCGGAAACGGCGCGGCTTACCGTCGTCTCATGCACGCCAACCACATCGGCGATTTCCCCCATGGTCATCGGCTTCAGATGCGACGAGCCATGCTCAAAGAAATCGCGCTGCCGCGCAACGATCTGCTGCGCGATGTTGGAAATCGTTTGCTGGCGCTGGTGAATGGATCGGATCAGGAATTTGCCGCTTCGGATTTTGTCGCGGACGTAATCTTTAACTTCAGCACCGTTGTCCCCCTGCGCGATGATGTCTTTGTAAAGATTGCTGATCCGCAGATGCGGGATTTGCTCGTTGTTTAAGACGATCTGGAAATCGCCATCTACCTTTTCGACGGTCACATCCGGCAGCACGTAGTTTTGCGGAGCAGCGGCGAAAACCTGCCCGGGACGCGGATTCAGCCGCGCGATTTTGTGGGCGGCACTTTGCACTTCCTCGACGCTAATGCCCATCCGTCGCGCAATTTCGGGAAAGCGCCGCCTGCCCAAATCTTCCATGTGCTCGGAAACGATTCTGTATTCGGGACTGCTTTCTTTTCCTTCACGTTGCAACTGAATGAGCAAACACTCGCGCAAATCGCGCGCGCCCACGCCACGCGGAGAAAAGCTCTGAATCAGGGAGAGCATTCTCTCGAAATCCTCCTTCGGAGTGCCGGAACTGATCGCCATTTCCTCCGGCGTGCTTTGGAGAAATCCGTTATCATCGATATTGCCAAGGATCAGCTCCGCCGCCCTGCGATCGGCCGCGTTGAGCGGTGTCTGGTTTAGTTGCGCCACCAGATGCTGTTGAAGGGTTTCCTGCACAGCGATGGAATCCAAAAAGAACTGGCGTTTATCTTGCGCTTCCTGCGAGTTCCGAAATCCTCCGGAGCTGTAGCTGGCCGACTGCGCCATATAATCGCGCCATTCCTCATCCAGGCTCACCAGTTTCTCGAATTCCTCCTTGAAATTGTTGTCAGCGGGCTCGTCGCCATCGGGTTCATCAATGCGGGTTCCATCCGGCATTTCCTCGAGGACAGGGTTTGTTTCCATTTCCTGTTGCACGAGGTTGCGGAGCTCGAGCAGGGGCGTTTGGAGGATGAGCAGGCTTTGTTGAAGCTGCGGCGCAAGAATTTGCTGCAAGGCAAGGTTCTGCGACTGATGCATTCCCTGTCCGGCCATACGCCGAGTTTACCGGCGCGGCTGGCAACAAGCAAGCGATTCAGAACTGCGTATCGCAGTAGCGCGCGCCGGTGAGGGGTATCTGTTTAGCGGTCTCAACGGGCGTGGAATGAAAAGACGAATGTCTATGGCGAAGGAATGACGAAAGCGACTAAACGCTCAACGCCCAACATTCAATTGGAGTGACGAACTGGACATTCAGTGCTCTGTCTCTGGCCCATTCGAGCTTGATTCGTCATTCGTGATTCGTGCTTCGCCCTTCCGATGAGTGGTTGGTTTGAGGCCGACGACTTCGTTATAGATGTGCATGAGAGCGGGTAAGCGTGGTAAATCACACACCCGCCATGTCCCATTTCCTGATCGTTTCTTGAATCAGACCCGCGATCTTGTCGTTCACTTTCGTGAAATAACTCTTCGCCTTCACCGGATCGAATTTCGGATAACCCTGGCCTTCCTTGTAGAGCATGATCGTCGAGGGGAAAGGGTACGCGCTCCACGTGTTGGGAGGAGGAAGCGGAGTCGCCATCTCGGGTTTGTAATACCTTTTTTGAATTAGTACGGAATCGATCGCCATGACGTATGCCGTCTCATTTTCCGCTCCGTGACCGCCGTCTTCGCCAAACACCTCCAGGGTCACGTCGCTGCAATAAGACCACCAGTTCACAACCAGAATTCTCGTTCCTGTTTCGCGTCCCACTTCCTGTGCGAGCGCACTTAGGACCGCGGTCTGCCCGCCACCATGGCCATTGAGCAGGATAATGTTCTTAAATTTGTTCTTCGCGAGGCCGGCGAGAACGGCGCGCACATAACCACGAAACGCTTCCTCCGGAATCGTGAAGCTGCCCGGGTATGCATCCAGGATTCCAGTGAATCCATAGGGAATCGCCGGCGCAACCATCGCATTCAGGTGCGGAGCGATCTCGCGCGCCATGGCCACCGGCGCGAGAATGTCTGTGCCATTGGGCGCGACGCCGTGCGGCTCGAGTGTTCCCAGCGGCAGCAAGACAGTCCGGATTTTTGCCGGGACCCATTCGCGAAATTCGATCCAGTTGATGCGCTCCATTTCGCGCGTGCTCGGCGAATTCTTCTTGGCGGTACTCATTGAGGTAGATTAGCAGCAGCACGCCGTCCATTCACCATCATCCAATCAACTGGCCCATCGAATGCCACGATTTGCTCGAAAATATTACCGTCTCCGCTGCGCGGGACCGCTATCAAATCGGCTCGGAATCCTGCTCGAATTTGTCCGAGCGCGTTGCCTTGATGCAATGCTTGAGCTGCATTCACTGTCACCATCTCAAGAATTTTGTCCGGCGAAATCCCGGGCTCGTTTCGCTGAAACGTACGCATTTCGGCGAATAAACTCAGGCTCTCGTTGCTGGCGAGACTATCGGTGCCCAGGCAAATGTTGAACCCAAGTAATTTTTTGAAGGGAAAAGGGCTGTGTCCAAAATAATTGTGACTTCGCGGCGAATGAACGACGTGGAACTTACTTGTTAATTCTTCGAGCAAATCGAAATCGCTTTCTTCCAACTCGTTTAGGTGAGCGACGATCCATTCTTGGCCGTCGCCATTTGCTTTCTTGTCATTCCGAGCCCCGAAAGCTTTCGGGGTCGAGGAACCTCTCACTGTTTCTAAGAAGCGACCAAGAGGCGTTTGATTACCACAATCACTCAGGTCCCAAGCAATCTCTCTCATGAATTCATGAAGTGGCCCCGAAGCGTCGCGAAACATCGACATTTCTTCGCGCGATTCCGCCAGATGCGTCGTCAAGAGGACCTTCTCGCGCCGCGCAACTTCCTCACAGCGCCAATATAAATCCCTGGAGGCCGTGAACGGCGCGTGTGGCGCTAATCCCCAATTCGGGGCCGACTTTAGCGATTCAATTGCAAGATCGATGATTTCATTCGCACGTTTCGGCGACCGCACGTCGATCAGCTCCGCAAACCACCACGTTCGGACCGGAGCTTGGATCTGCGAAATCAATTCGGGAAACGCGGTAAGATTCGCGATGGTCGTGGTGCCGAATCTTTTTGCCTCTGCGAAGCCTTCATTGATCGACGCGAGATAATCCTCGCGCGAAAGCTTCGCCTTCTCCGCGTTTATCGCGCGAATCCAATCGGTAAACGTTTTTTGCGGCGGAATTTTGCCGCGCAGGCAGGTGTAATCGAGATGGCAATGCGCGTTGATGAACCCAGGAAGCAGCGCCTTCTCACCAAGATCGACGATTTTCTTTCCTCGGTGTCGCGCGGCGACCTTTGGAAAAGTTCCAACATCGATAATTTGATTTTCAGAAATCGCGACCGCGCCATTCTCAATCGGCGGCCCATCCATCGTAACCACGATGCGCGCACGAATGATCATTCGCCTTTAACAAGCTTTCGGCATTCTGCCACGAGCAAATTGCACGCTTCCTGACAAAGCAACGGAACCGTCGCTGTACTCGGGGTCGTCTGGTCTGCCGTAGCCTTGGCGAAGGCGGATGACGCCGGTCTCCCCAGCGCCTTTGTTTGGTCAAATGTGGGATCAAACTTTTCATTCGGCAATTCGGTCGACGCGAGCGTGCCGTGCGCATCGCGTTTCCAAAGAATTGTCCGCAAACAACCGCCGTCGGATCGGCAAAAATCGGCGACCAAATCATCGACCTGATCGTCCGAAATTTTCGCCGCAACGCGGTACATCCCTGATTGTCGATCTAATGTGTCGCGCAGATTGGTGGTACGCAGTTGGTCGGCTTTCCAGGCGGCGAAGACGGCAAGCCTGCCCGGAAAAAAATAATCGAGAGCGCGTTTCACTTCCCCGAGCGTTTTGAGTGTCAATCGCCAACCGCGCCGCAGGTTTGGCGCGGTCTTGAGCGGACGATAGCTCCCAGCGTCATCGTATTTGGCGATGCCGACTGCGTCCTCGGCGTCTCGAAACGTCGCCAAATCATCACGACCCTCGTCGTCACGATGCGACAGGACAAAACCGTCGTTTGTCTTCTGGATCAAGATTTGACCGACGCAGCAACGATCAGTCAGCGCAGCTTTGAGCACTTGCTCAATGGAACTTTGCATTGGCAGGCATCCGGCAACCGTCGAACCGGGTGCGCCGCACTAATGCAGGCAGTGCGCGATCAGCCCGCCTGCGCGCTCCAGAAATTGTCGATCTTCGTCGCCAAACGCGTTCAGCTTGTCGCTCTCCACATCCAGGATGCCGAGAATGTGACGGTGTTCGTTCCTCATCGGCACAACGATCTCGGAACGCGTAGTATGAAATGTAGGCAGATAACGCGGATCTTTGTGCACGTCGCCGACGATGATCGGCTTGCCCGAATCCAGGGCTGCGCCACACAACCCCTGGCTGATTGGGAAACGCGGATAGGCCGGTGGCTCGCTGCCGGTTTCGGCCAGAATCACAAATTCGTCCTTGATGATTTTATAAACGGCAAGCCAACGATAACCCCGCGCGGCGCGAATCATCTCCGCCAATTGTGTCATTCGTTTTCCGTTGCAACCGCCTGCCAGCGCGAAGGCGCCGATCTCCTGTAGCTTCTGGCAGGTCATTTCCTTCATTTGCGGGAAAGCAATCTCGCGCAAAAGAAAAGAAGCGCGAGCGAGATTTCAACTTTTATGAAGAAATATTATCGCTAACGAAAGCAGGAACGTACGAAGGTTTCTTAAGTATTCCGGCCTTCTTGCGTTCCTCAGCAACTTCCTGCCTGCTCGATGATGATATTTGCGAAGCCGGGGTCGGTGCCGATGGACGACGCATAGAATAAAGAACAACCAGCGACCTTGTAGGGATTGCTCTGGAAAACCGCGCCGGGCCGCAGGTGCGAAGGGCTGGCGGATATTCCATTCGCGATTCCCAGTAAAACCGGAATGTCCTCATAACTGTGAAGCCCGTCGGAAATGAAAAACGGCACGACAACCACATTCGAAGTATTCGTCAACTTCCGCCAATCCGACACTAGTGGTGGCTCCTCCATATACACGTTTAGCACCGCGGCGTATTTACCGAGTGCGCGGATATTTTCTGCTTCACGCTTCGCCGCGACGGCGCTGTTTTCATTCAAATCGGTTCCGTGGGCGACGATCAACAAACTGGTTTGAGCATGATCGACGCCAGGTGCGACGTCGCTCGCGCGCTTGAGTAGCAGCTCTGTCATCATCGGATGATTCCCGACGGGCTCGCAATATTTCCAAATCTGCCCGTTTGAGCGTTCGGTAATCCGGCCGTTCAACTCGAGTTCCCGCGGAACCACTGTCTGCGTGAAATAACCTTCGCTGATGAAATTGGGCACCACGCAGACTTCGCGAACCAAATTAGGATCGAACAAGAATAATGCATCCCGCAAGCTCGGTTCCTCTTTCCAAAATGCGCACTCCACATCGACAAAAACCTGCCGACGCCGAATTTCCGCCGCATGCGCAAGCGTGGGTGCGCTCGAATCCGGGTTCACCGTCGAGCCGTGAGCGACGATGAGAAGCGCACTGTCGTCGGGTTTCACAGAAGAAACGTTCAACAGCCTGACCTGAGCGCAAGTCGAACGGCTCCACGTCGATCGAAGGCGGACCCGGTGGCTGCGAATTCAATACTGGTCCTAAGTCTGGGGGATTTATTTCGGCGCGAGCGAGGCGACGATTTTTTCGAAGCGCGGATCGCCGCGCAGCGGATCCCAAAAGGGAAGCAGTTTCAATTGACCATAGGTGACGGGGCTTGGAGGACGGGCGACCAAGATAAGCTGCTGGCAGGCGAGATCTTTGTCCCCAGCCCACGCAGCGATCATCGCCAGATACTTGATCATCACTTGACCTCGGATCGCATCTTTTTCCACAGGCAGAAGCTTAACCGCGTGCCGTCCCTCGCGCAGAGCTTCTTCTTTCCGGCCAAGAGCGGCATCGATTAGACCCAGTACGCACCAGGGCGGGCCGAAATCCGGTTGAGCTTGGACGATTTTCTCCTGCTCGGCGCGCGCAGCAGTGAAAGCCGACCGCGCTTTCTCATCAACTTTCGCCATTCGGGCGATAACACCTTGTACAAATGCCGGATTAGGAAAAACATCGTTTCCCAGATTGATCGGATTCTCGCCGGCTGCGATTAAGGCATCTTTTGCTGCCGCGGCGTCGCGTTCGGCTAGTGCACATTTGAGCCACCAATTAGCGATACTTGGCACCTCAGCAGGATTTGAAGCCAGAACTGCATCGATCATTTGATGCAACGGCTGGGTATCGGCTCTCCACTCAAGATCGACCTCTGCAAGTATTACTTTCGTACCGGTGTTGTTGGGTTCGAAACTCAGTACGCGGTCTAACCACAATTGTTGTTCAGGATAGCGCCCAAGAGTCGCGTAATTTCCTGCAATCGCCTGCAGCAGCTCAAAATTGCGCGGGTCAAGATCAGCGGCGCGTTCGAAGATTCGAATAGAATCTTCCCAGTGGCCCTGACGCCTCTGAATGAGACCGGTAAGATAGAATATCTGCGGATCATTTGGTAAAGTTTGGCGGGCAATTTTTAGCTCAGCCACGGCACCGTCGTAATCGAGGTATCCCCAGTAAAGATTCCACGCCCGTGCGAGGTGTGCTTCGCCCGCATTAGGGCGAAGATGAAACGCCGCCTGGATGGCTGCTTCCGCCATGGCCAGGCGCGCCGATGTATGGTCGTGACCAAAGAAATAAAGCGCGTCATGAGCAAAGGCGAGTTGGCAATATCCTCGGAAAAACGATGGGTCACGCACGACTGACTGTTTCAGCAGATCGACCGCCTGCAGCCAATTCTGTCTTGTCCTAGCAAGGGCTGGCGTGAAGACAAGCTTCATGGCGCGGGTGTAGAGATCGAACGCGATTAGGTCATTGGTGAGGGGGCGTTCGATTTCACTTTTCTCACTTGCCGAGAGTTTTGCATGAAGCTCGTCGGCAATCGCCTTTGCAATTTCACTTTGAATCGCGAATACATCCGCAAGATCGCGGTCATAAGTCTGGCCCCATAGTTGTCTGTCGGTGCGCGCATCGACCAACTGTGCATTGACGCGCACGCGATTGCCGGAGCGCTGAACACTTCCTTCCACCACATTCGCCACGCCGAGTTGCTGGCCGATCTCGCGGACGTTTCGATGCACGCCGGTCTTGTATTGCATCACCGAAGTCCGGCTGATGACCTTCAAGTCCGCGATCTTTGCCAAATCACCAAGAATTTCATCTTGCACGCCATCAGCGAAGAACGCGTTTTCGGGGTCGGCGCTCAGATTTTCAAATGGCAGTACCGCGATCGATTTTTCCAGAGATGGCGTCAGCACAGACGCCAATGGCGCGGTCCTACTCGCAGGGGCGAACGTTATTTTTTGGCGATTTGCTCGGAGCACGAACAACGTTGCCGCGACAATCGCGATTGCGGCGATCATCGCATTCAGTTTGGAGAAAACACCGATGCGATGAGACACCTTCCGGCGGCAGGATTCCAGGGCTTCCATCAATTCCCGAGCGGACGCCGGCCGCTTGCCGGGATCGACTGCAAGCATGGAGCGCAACAGTTTTATCACCGGTTGAGGAACTCTCCTGGCGACCAATTGCTCGACCGGCAGATCATCACGGGTGTGACGATTGCGAATCTCTTCGATCGTGCTGCCGGAGCGGGGCGCCAGTCCAGTGAGTGCAAACCAGAGCGTAGCGCCGAGCGAATAAATATCCGAGCGCGCGTCAACCGCGCCGGTTCCAAATTGCTCAGGGCTGGCGAAGGTTGGTGTGCCGATGAAACCCTCGTGCGTCAGGTTCATCTCTCCTCCGGCATCGGCGATTGCCCTGGCAAGGCCGAAGTCGATGACTTTCACTTCCAGCTCTGTTGTCGCAGCGTTGCCGGACGTCAGCATGATATTGCCGGGCTTCAGATCGCGATGGATTAATCTGTGGGCGGCCGCAGCCATCAATGCCCGCGTGATTTGGATTGAGATTTCCAGAGCCGGCTCCGTTTTAAGTGGCCCCTCCCTATCGACGCGAGCTTCCAGGGTTTCGCCTTCGACCAACTCCATTGCGTAATAGCAGTGAGTGGCATCCGGCGATGCGCCGAACTGAAACACGGCCGCTACATTAGGATGGCGCAAGGCAGCCGCTGCGCGGGCTTCACGCAAAAAGCGTTCGCGCACCGTCTGCGAGCCGCGCGCTGTGTCGGGTACGTCGATCACTTTTAGGGCTACCCTGCGACGCAATACCTTGTCCATGGCAAGATAGGTTACGCCCATGGCGCCGTGACCGAGTTCCCAATAAAACCCGTCCGCGCGCTGCTCGACCTCGAAGTCACCGAAGATTGGCGAGGCCGATGACTCAGTTTTCAGGACTGGCTCGTCAAGGCCAGCACGGAGCAGACAAGCCAGGCACTCGCCCTTCACGCTCAGTGGCTGACCGCATACCGAGCAGATTGCAACAGCAGATGGCAGTGGCGTAGCCACGGTGTCCCTTCTTTAGCTTCCCGTTAAGACACGAAGCAATTCGTGCAGCTCTTCGTCCACCTGCGCTTCTGTGTCCACTGTTCGGCGCACCTCAGCGCGCAACGCTTCCCGATAACGTGCCCGGAGGCGAGTGACATCGCTGCGAAGAGTTGACTCCGCCATGCCCAGCCTAACGGCCAGCTCAGCGTAAGTCGGCGGCGGGTCAGTGCCGCCACCGAGAAAAATCTTCAATTCCTTGAAGAGCTTTTCCCTGGATTCACGTTTGTAATCTGTCGACAGCCGCTCCAATCCAGCGGCGACCAACGCCTCTGCCCAACTGCGATCGAAGATCCAATCTTCACTGCTCGCGGCGCTATGCGTCTGAAAAAGCGACTCCGCCTCTTTTGCCCGCTCCTCGTCCAAAGGCAGAAGATTTTGTCCGCCGCCACGCTTTAGCGTCCGTTCGCGGTCCGAAGCGTCGGCGAGAAAATTTTTCAGCGAGGCGAGCAGAAATGAACGGAACCTGCCTTTCTGCCGATCGGTGCGGGCGTAGATTTTGTGCTCGATCAGGTGTGCGAAAAAGCTCTGCGTGAGATCTTGCGCATCTTCCACGCTGTATCCGCGGCTGCGCACGAAACTGTAAAGCGGCGTCCAATAAGTTTGGCAAAGCTCGGCGAGCGCCGCCTGCGCAATTTGCGGATCGATCTGGCTTTCGGCCGCCGAAACCACCACGCTCCAGTGGGTTTCAGGAAAAAAATCGCTCTGGCCACTCCTGGTCTGCACAAGGGCCTTCACGTCAATGGTCTATCAGGACCGCAGAAGAAAGGCAAGCCCCAAAAAAGTAACGCTTCGGTGCAGCACGCGCTCCGGAATCCCTTTGTAAAGGGAAAGAAATAGTTAGGTCGGCCAGAAATGAGTTCTCAATGACGAGAAGTCACGGAAGGCCAAAACAAGAAAGGAAATTATCAAAATGAAACAACCTCTTATGAAAACAAAAATCATCGGCAAAATTCTCCTTGGCCTCGGCCTGATGTTCGTGCTGGTGGGCGCGATCACGCAGGTTTATGGCGATAGCCCGGCAATCTCGGTTGTCA
>Ga0207701_10006773_pt1 | contig 11431 bp, 7 predicted proteins | sample KBSSwiSSwithPhiX_FD_184294 | JGI IMG/M metagenome (GOLD analysis project Ga0207701, IMG submission 184294) | Switchgrass rhizosphere bulk soil microbial communities from Kellogg Biological Station, Michigan, USA, with PhiX - S5 (SPAdes) (version 2) | ecosystem: Environmental > Terrestrial > Soil...
ACGAGACCCGTGGACACGCTGGTTGAATACGACTTGAAGAACAGTGCGTCATGAATCCACTGGTGCTGCACATGTTCCTGCTGTGTTCCTTCTGCGACCGCTACGCCAAAGCAATAATCGCCGACCGGCAAGATGGGCATGCGGAACGCAAATACACCTTCAAACTGGTCTCCCGCCTTTAATTCGAGCGGAGAGCCCATGTTGCTCAGGTAGGTATTCTCACCAAACAGTGTCTGGCCCAGACGATCCTTCACCCAGAACCCCACGATCGGGCTGACCACGGGTTGGTGCGCGATACACCGGATGCGGAGGATGACTTCCTCTCCTCCGACACACCAACTCAATAGTTGGCCGCCGGAGTCCTGCAGTTCGACTTGAACGACACCCATACCACCAAGACCAAAACATGCGGCGCCGGGGTCGAATCGAAACAGCTCGATATCGTTTCTGAGGGAGGAATTGTTGAGAAAGCGGAGTCTCTGATCCACCCCTTCCCTTCTCTCGACATTACCGACATCAACGCGATCGGTTTTAGCGGCTGCAGTCCTGGTGGAAACCTCACTCGCACCCTGCTGAAGCTCGACCAACTCTGCGAGATAAGCCGCTGCAATGTCCTTTGGACTTCCGACGGCTTTTACAGCTCCGCCATCAAGCCAGATAGCCTTCTGACAGAGATTCATTACGGCCCCGAGATCATGGCTGACGAAAATGATGGTTCCATGCCTCATAAAGCCACGAAGAAAGCGCATGCATTTCTGAACAAAGAAAGCATCTCCAACCGAGAGCGCCTCGTCTATAACGAGAATGTCCGCATCAACATGCGCAATCACGGCAAAGGCCAGTCTGAGAACCATTCCGCTCGAGTAGGTCTTTACAGGCTGCTCGATGAAATCTCCGATGTCCGCAAACGTAGCAATATCGTCGAACCGTGCGCGAGTCTGCTCCCGGGTGAGGCCCAGCAACGCAGCATTCAAAAAGACGTTCTCTCGCCCCGTAAACTCTGGATTGAAACCCGAGCCAAGCTCCAGTAGGGCCGCAATGCGGCCGTGGGTCTCCACGTCGCCGCTTGTCGGCGTGAGTGTGTCGCAAATGATCTGAAGCAGCGTGCTCTTTCCGCTCCCATTCCTGCCGATGATTCCAACGGTTTCGCCTTTCAGAACCTCGAACGACACATCCTTCAGCGCCTGAAATTCGCGAGCGTATTGCTTCTGCGGAGCGCCGACCAGTCGGCGGAGGCGCGGAAACAGGGACTGCCTCAGGCGATCCTGCGGACTTTCGAAGACGTGATAGCACTTGGCAAGATGTCGAACGCGGATTGCGAGGCGTACCGGGCCGTCAGATAACATCTGCAAAGCCCTTCCTGGTTTTCTGGAACCACCAGAAGCCCAACCATGCGACCACAACACTTGTGGCGGAATATGCCGCCCACCCGTACCAATTTGGCAATGTGCCCCAAATCAAGACGCCGCGCCCCTGCTCAATGATGAATGTCAACGGACTGAGCTGGAGCAAAGGTCGATACTTTTGTGGCAAATTCGACGAGGGATAAAACACGGGCGAAACGAACATCAGGATCGACGTGATGATCGACGTGGTTTGACCGATGTCGCGGACAAACACTCCAGTCGCTGAAAGGAACCACGCGAGTCCCATGGTTAACAGCACCAGCGGGGCAACGATCAGGGGGAAAAGCACCACGGTCCATGGGATGTACTTGTTGCTCAGGAAAAACGCCGTCAACAACACGAGCAGACTCACCAGCGCATGAAACAGCGCTGAGCCCATCGCGACCCATGGCAGCACTTCGAGCGGAAAAACGATTTTCTTGACGTAGTTCGTATTCGACAGGATCAGGCCGGGCGCCCGATTAATACACTCGGCGAACAGACCATGGACAATCAACCCGGAGAACAGAATTATCGCGAAATCAACCCTGCTTGATTCTCCACCGCTTACCCAGCGAGAACGGAAGACAACGGAGAAAACGAAGGTATAAACCGCGAGCATGAGGATTGGATTAAAGAAAGACCATGCCAACCCCATCAGCGAGCCGCGGTAGCGACCCACGACATCGCGCCGGGTCAATTCCCAAATCAATTGCTTATTGGTCCAGAAGCTGGAGAACAGAGCAACAATGGAGGCGCGATACCGGCGACTCATTTAGGGCCCGAAAAAACGGCGAACGCTATCTTCAAATGCTTTGGGCGAACACTCCTGGCGCACCCGGCTGACCGCCGCTTCGCGAAGGCCGATCCACCTTTCCCTGTCGGTATATATCGCAATGCATTGTTCCGCGAAGGCCTCGGCAGTCTGGGCTAACGCGAGTTCCCGCTCAGTCCAGTTCAACTGCTTCGCAAGCAGCGGCGTGGTAACTACCGGCAGCCCCCTGGCCGCAGCCTCATGAATCTTGTGGGGAATTCCCGCCGCGAAGCGGGTCGGCGCAACGAAGACCCGCGCGCTTGCATAGAGGTCATCAAGGACGGGAAGGTGACCGGTAATTCGGACTGGTGGCTGCACCATGGCCTGAATACGCTCCGACCGATTCAATCCCACAATGGTGAAGGGAACATCTCCGAGCTTCTCGCGGATCCTGGGGAATATCTTGTCGAGAAACCAGATCAGAGAATCGGCATTGGGGCTGAGCTCGCTGTGCACGGCGCCAACGAACAGGAATCCTTCGCGAGAATCGAATGGCGTGTCTCCGGGAATCGCTTCGATACTATGCCCCAGAACCTCAACGCGCTTGATGCCATGGCTTCGGAACAGCTTTTCTTCATTCGAAGACACAGTAATGACGCAATCGGCTTGAGCGGCGAGTTGAATCTCCGACTCGAAGGCGGAGCGGAACTCTGCCTCTGACATGGGATTCCCCATCAGCTTGCGCCGTGAAACCTCCCTCTCGGCGAACAGCGCTTCAGCGTCATAGATCAGATCGACGTTTTCAAAGCACTCCGGGTGGGCAGCTCGAATGGATGCGACGACCTCCATGTTATGAGGCCGACTGACAATGATTGTCGAGTAAAAGCCTCTTCGGTTTCGGAGAAAAGGATCGAGCAAATGGCGCCCCATCCCTTTCATGATCTCGATTTCGCGTGGCAGATCGGAATACGCCTCCTGCCAGGGCTCGTCAATCACATCCACAGGATAAGAAGTGATGAAATATCCCATGCGATTCAGCACCCGATGCAATGCATTCGCGCGGGGAAAACCCGATCCCAGCCACGTGTGGGGCACCCTGTCATCCACAAATAGGATGCGGCGCTGGACAACACGCGATCGCGCATAAACGAGTTTGTCCACACCGGGTTCTGCTCTTCCTTCAAGCGTAGCTCGGTGGCGTTCCGCAAATACCTTCTGATTTCGTGCCTGAAGTCGTGTAGCACTCGACATGGACTTCGAACTCGCGAATTCGTAGTGAATGATTGCGGCGCTGGGCTCGTACACGACACGCAGACCACGTTCCCACAGCCGCATGCAATAGTCCGTCTCTTCGTAGTACGCCGGTTCAAAGACAGGGTCGAATCCGTTCAGTTCATTCCAGGTCTCGCGGGCCGTCAGCAGGAATGCGCCGGAGCAATAATCGACATCGCGGCGAAAATTGTACATGGCCGCAGCCGGGTCATCTCCGCGGCCATAGCCCGTGCACGAACCGTCTTTCCATATGATGCTGCCGGCTTCCTGAAGGCTCCCATCGAGCAGGATGATCTTTCCCCCAACGGCTCCGATATCGGAAGAAGATCGGATCGTGCGTAGCGCGTTCTCGATAGTGCCCGGCAACAACTGGGCGTCATTATTTAGAAGGAGAATGTATTCTCCACGGCACTCGCGCGCCGCTTGGTTGGCGCCGGCAAGAAAGTGACGGTTCGAGTCGTTCCTGAAGATGTGAGCTCCCCGGACGCGTTCGAGAACCTGGTGAGTCTCGTCCTGCGATGCGTTATCCACAATCACAACCTCGAAGTCCAGGTTGTGGTTCTCGGCTATGGACCGCAAACAGGCGAGCGTCAGTTCCGCACGATTGAACAGCACAAGGATGATAGAAACCGTTGGGTTGGCAGGCTGTGGGAGCTGCAGTGTCGCACCCGACTCCAGGAAAATCTCCAGCGACATGCGGCACAGTTCTTCGAAGTAGGCTTTTGCCTCAAGGCCTGGGGTGAATACAGCCGACTCGAGTCGTTCGGCGTGCTCGACTGCAGGGCTCGTGGACGAGTTCGGAGGACGCATTTGATCATGCCCGTTCCTCCGACCTCGAAACTGATTCGCGGCCCAGCGAAAAGGCGCGGTCCAGCGCCAGGCCGGCGACTCCAGGAAGCGTTCAAAGACCCACTTCTGGTCCGCCAGTTCCTTTTCTTTTGAGGCGAGTTCCTTGAGAACCGCGTTGAAGAGTTCGTTCTGTTTCCTCATGACCTGCCCGTGCAGAGACTACCCACGGTGCTCGATTCTAGTCGGATAACCGGTAGAAAACATAGTTCCAACCCGGTAAGTGTGTCGCGTGTACTTGAACCCTCTCGCGGTTTTCGACTATCCTCAAATACTTCGAATCGAGGCGTAAAACAATGAGTCATTGCGTGCAGGACCCCGTCCTAACTGAGGACAAACAAATCCAGGATCTCGTCACCAAGGCCAAGGCAGCCCAGGCGAAATTTGAGGCCTTTTCCCAGGAACAGGTCGATGCCATCGTCAAGGGCATCGGCAAGTATGTCTACGACAACGCAGATCCGTTGGCGCGAATGGCAGTGGACGAGACGGGGATCGGCGTTTATGAGGACAAGATCCTCAAAAATAAGGGCAAAGCACGGGTTATCTGGAACAACCTGAAGGACAAAAAGTCGCGCGGCATCATCGGGGAAGACGCCGAAAACAATATGGTTTTTGTCGCCAAACCCATGGGGGTGGTCGGAGCCGTGACGCCTGTCACCAATCCCGTCGTTACGCCGATGTGCAACGCCATGTTTGCCATTAAGACCGGAAACGCCGTGATTTTTGCTCCGCATCCGAAGGCCGAAAAGCTCACGGGGCTCCTGACCCGGGAGTTCATGAAGGTCGTGAAAGCCAATGGCGGCCCTGACAACCTCATTCAGACAATCCAGAACGGCACGATCCAGACCACTCAGGAACTCATGAAGGTCGTCGACGTCGTGGTCGCCACCGGTGGCGGCGCGATGGTGAAGTCGGCGTACTCTTCAGGCAAGCCTTCCTTCGGGGTCGGCGCCGGAAACGTGCCCGTCATCGTCGACAACGACACCGATCTTAACGACGCCGCAAACAAGATCGTCAGTGGAGCGTCGTTCGACAACGGCATCATTTGCTCCCATGAACAGTTTGTCCTGGTTCCCGAAGAGAAGTACCGTGTGGCGCTAAAGTCGTTTGAAGATACCGGCAAGGTTTGGTTTACGGAGGACGAAGGGATCGTACAGAAGTTCCGCGATTTGGTTTTCCCCGAAGGGCGCCTGAACAAGGATGTCGTCGGGAGATCCTGCCGGGAGATCGGCGCAATGATTGGCATCGACATACCCGCAAATGTTCGCATCATCCTACTCCCCGCCAAGGGCGCCGGAACGGACGACGTTCTCGCAAAGGAAAAGCTGTGCCCGGTCGTCGCCATCCTTCCCTATAAGACCTTCACGGAAGCTGTCGCCAAGGCCAAGGCAAACCTGCTTGTGGAAGGTGCAGGGCACTCGGCCGCCCTTCACTCCAATAACGAATCGAACATTCGCGAAGCGGGACTCGAATTACCCGTCAGCCGCCTGGTCGTCAATCAGCCATGCTCGTTTACCGCCGGAGGTTCCCTGACTAACGGCTTTGCGCCAACGACGACGCTCGGGTGCGGCTCCTGGGGTGGAAACTCGATCTCAGAGAACCTGGACTATAAGCACCTGATGAATGTCTCCCGGATCGGCAAAGTGATCACCGGGAAGAAGGTTCCGACGGACGCCGAAATCTGGGCGTAGCGTCAGAATTTTTCACGCAATCCCCGAATTACTAAGGGGCAACAACACAGTCGGCAAAAATGCGATCACCCCTCCTGGCCAGGAGGGGTGGACGCGACATCAAGAGAAATATCGCGAAGTTCCTTTGATGGAGCGGACGGGGGTGGTGGTTCAAGCTCAAGGGAAAGTGTTTTGAACCACCACCTCGTCTGCGCCGCTTCGGATGCTTCGCGTTTTCTTTTTACTGTACGCAGCCACCCCTCCTGGTCAGGAGGGGCAATCCACTTTTGCCAAACAGAGTGGCCTGCAATAATCACGCACCTTTGTGCAAACACATCAATCGCGGAGATAATTCCCGCATGCGAAAACTTTCGGCTTTGCTAACGTCGCTATTCACTGTATCTCTTGCGGCGATTGTTCTGCTTGCCCAATCGCGACCATCCACCATCAAGATCCCATTTGAAACCTACAAACTCCCCAACGGCCTGACTGTCGTTCTCGCGCCAGATTCCGCGACGCCGACCGTCGCCGTGACGGCGTGGTATCACGTGGGCTCCAAAGATGAACTGCCGGGCCGTACCGGGTTTGCGCATCTCTTTGAGCACGTCATGTTCACGGGTGCCGGTCACACGCCGTACGGCGTTCACGACCGGCTCACTGAAGGCGTCGGCGGCTCGAACAACGGAACCACGTCAAACGATCGCACGGTGTATTTCGAGACTGTCCCCTCCAACTACCTCGAAACCGCGCTCTGGTTGGAATCCGACCGCATGGGCTTTCTCCTGGATGCTTTGGACATCGGCAAGCTGAACGCACAGCGGGAGATCGTCAAAAATGAGCGCCGCCAGAGCATGGACAATCAGCCCTACGGTCTGGCGGGTGAGATATTGTCGAGCACAGTCTATCCGCCCTCCCATCCCTACTCGTGGTCGGTCATCGGCAGCATGAAGGATCTGTCGGCGGCTTCCGATGAGGACGTAAAGAACTTCTTTCGTCTCTACTATGCTCCGAACAATGCCGTTCTTTCTCTCGCGGGGGATTTCGACGTCGCCCAGGCAAAGAGGTGGATAACGAAGTATTTCAGTGGTATCCCGCGTGGAAAGCCGATCAGTCGTCCCTCCATTCGGCCGGCAACTCTCGACAAGGAAACGCGTCTTGTTTTCGAAGATCGCGTGCAGGTGCCGCGCCTTTACATCCAGTGGCCGACTGTCGGAGAGAGCAATGACGACCGCTTTGCGCTCTCTGTGCTCGATGCGATTCTGTCAGGCCCGCGTACTGCAAGGCTCACCAAGGCGCTCGTTTACGATCAGCAATCGGCGTCCTCCGTGAGCGCGCGACAGAGCTCGAGCGAGGATGTTGGCGATTGGCGGATAACAATCACCCCGCGCCCGGGACATTCCCTGACGGAACTCGAGGTCGCAGCGGACGCGCTGCTGGATAAGTTGAAAGCCGAGGGCCCGACGCCGGAGGAGATCCAGCGTGCAACCGCCGGACAGGAGTTCGATTTTGTCAGCGGTCTTCAATCGAATCTCGGCAAATCAATGACGCTGGCGGATGGCGCGGGAATTCAAAACAACCCGGGCTACTTTCAGACGGAATATCAAAAGATGCTGGCTGTAACTCCTGCCGACGTCAAGCGAGTCGCCAATAAGTACCTGACTCAAGGGCGTGTCGTGTTGAGCATCGTGCCCGTGGGGAAGTTGGATCAGGCGGCCAGGCCTTCGGAAAGCAAACCGTATCGGAGGGCGGAACAATGATTCGCTCCAAACATCATGTCGCGCTCGCCCTGGCCCTGGTTTTCACGGGCATTACCACGATGGCACAGCAGAGCTTTGATCGCTCCAAGACTCCTCCACCTGCAAAGCCGCCTGCTCTGCACGTCCCCGCCTGGACGAGGACAACACTCGCAAACGGCGTTGAACTCGTTGTTTCCGAGAAACATGATCTCCCGCTCGTTGCGTTTGCGATCACGTTCCAGGGCGGGACTTACCAGACAGAGGTTCCATCGCGACGCGGAGTCGGGGGCATTACGGCCTCGATGATGAATGAGGGAACGAAGAGCCGCGACGGCGAGGCCCTTTCAAACTCGCTGCAATTGCTTGGAACCTCGATCAATGTCAACGTCGGCGGCGAAAGCGGATCCATCGGTTTCCAATCAATCGCGAGCAAGTTTCCCCAGACGCTCGATATCCTGGCGGATATCCTCGTCAATCCGTCCTTCCCCGCCGAAGCGCTGGAGAGATTGCGGGCGCAGCGCATCGTCGCCCTCACACAGGCGAAGGATCAACCGGCGGCGATCGCTTCGCGCGTCTTCCCGAAAATCCTCTATGGAGCTGCGCATCCCTTCGGTCAGAACGTCACGGAAGACTCGCTCAAAGCAATAACGCGTGACGACGTCATCGCCTTTCACAGGGCGTACTTCCAGCCTGGACGTGCGCTCATTAGCGTGATCGGTGATGTGAATTCCTCTTCGGTAAAGACAACGGTCGAGAGAGCCCTGGCCGCGTGGCCAAAGGGGGGCGAGAAGCCCGCGTTCGGATACCCGGCTCTGCCTGCACCGCACGCGCCGACAATCTTTCTTGTCGACAAACCCGGCGCGGCTCAATCCACATTCGCAATCGGCAATGCGGGACCACCACGCGATACGCCCGACTACTATGCGCTGCAAGTCATGAATACGATGCTCGGAGGAATGTTTCAGTCTCGTTTGAATGCCAATATCCGCGAGGAAAAAGGCTACAGCTACGGCGTGAATTCGTCTTTTGCATTCGGAAAAGGCCCGGGAGCCTTCAGATCCGGAGGCGATATCGTGTCGACAAAGAGCGACGCCGCACTCGTCGAGTTCATGAAGGAATTGCGCGGCATCGGAGGAACCCGGCCGGTCACCGATGACGAACTGACAACAGCAAAGGACTCACTGATCCAGCGGCTTCCCGGAACGTTCGGGTCCGTGCAGAGCATCAATAACGCAATCGTTTCACTCTGGACCCAGGGCCTGCCTGACAATTATTACCAGCAGTACGCATCGAGAATTTCCGACATCCGGAAGGAGGATGTCGTGCGCGTCGCCAAACGGTACGTCGATCTGGATCACCTCACGATCGTCATCGTCGGCGATCGCGCGAGTATCGAAGCGCCTCTCAAGGCGACCGGTATCGCGCCAATTGTTTTGGCCGACGTTGAGGGCAACCTCAAATGAAGAAGAGTCAGCAGGTAAACGGCAGGGAGTGCTACCACTGTCATCAGTGGGTCGAGGAGAACGAGCCGCACGACTGCTGGACCACGACGGAAAAGGCGCTCACCGCAGGTCTCCCCGAAGAACTGACGGACGCGTGGGAACGGCTGCGCGAAACTGCAACCGAGTTCGGCGAGCAGCGTATCTATGCGTCACACAGCTCGATCATGTTCTCCCGCAAGGCGTGTTATTTCTTTGTCCGGCCAAAAAAGAAGTTGCTGGAAGTCTGGTTTTTCCTGGGACGAAAGCTGAAGGCGCCAATGATCCGGCAGACTCTCCAGTCTTCAAGATTGAAGATCGCCCATCTTGTTCATGTCACGCATCGAGACCAGGTTGAACCGCCCCTTACCGACTGGCTCAGGCAGGCGTACGATACAAGCGACCTCCTGACCGCGAAGGGCAAGACGAAAACCAGGGATTAAAAATCGGGGGGAAAGGGTCCTCTCTGAAAATTTTGAAATTGGACGAGTCCTGCATTGGAAATTCGAGGTTGGAAATCTCAAATTGGACTGGTGGCTTGTGGTGCCAGTCCGTCCAATTTGAGATTTCTAATTTCGAATTTCCAATGCAGGACTCGTCCAATTTCAAAATTTAAAGAGGACCCTTTTCCCCCGATTCTCTACGGTACGACGAGGCGAATGATTCCGTCCCGTTTGTTGGTCAGGAAAACCTGTCCGTCCGGTCCCTCCGCGAAGCGCATGTCTGCACGTGTTGCGGGCTGCCGTCCCTGCGCGGTGTTCTTTTCCTTGATGACTTGCAGGAACGTCTTCTGCACGCCGTTATCGTTCAGCAGGATCCGGCGAATTGCATCCTGGCCGCCCTTCGGAAGGTTATCGGCGTTCACGTAGAAGATTTCGCCGCTGGGGTTATCTCCAAAGATCAGCAGGTTGGTCAGTTGAGGGATCTTCGTGCTGCGGTAGATGAGTCCTCCAATCGCCGCGGAACCGCCCTGGAGTAAGGGATCGAGTTGCCCGTATTCGGCGACGGGATAGGTAACCTTTGGATCGCTTCTTGGCCCCTCCACATTGACCTGCGTTCCTCGGCCCGCACCGCGAGTGAAGCGGAAGCTTCCTTCCCAGACATTCCAACCCAGATTCGCGCCCGCCGTAACCGCACTGACCTTCTCCACGGTGTCCTGACCGATGTCGGACATGAACATATTCCCATTCTTTGGATCCCAGAAAAGTCGTTGTGGATTCCGCACACCATACGCGTAAATCTCGCCGAGCGTGTCGTCCTTTCCGTCGTTGGCAAAGGGATTTGATGCGGGAATCCCGTACTTGCCGTTTGCGCTATTGGTGCCGAGTGGGTCCAGCCGGTGAATCTTGCCGAACGCGGAATTTAGATTCTGCGCGTGACCCAATGGATCGCCACCGCTTCCGCCGTCCGCGAAGCCCATGTAAAGAAGACCATAGTCCGCATCGCCAGCTTTCGCGAGCGGATTGAAGGTCAGATGTCCCGCATTGTGATTGGCAAAGGGTTGCTCGAGGCGCAGGACTTCTCGCGGAGCGGTGCCGTCGTATGCCGCTGCGGCGGGATCCTTCGCAGTCCATTCCAGCAAAAGGGTGTCGTGCGAATGGTTCCCGCCGCTTGGCTTGAAGTCCGCCGGGACGGTCGTATTCGAGGAGTCGACGACCGCATAGAACTTGCCGAAGCCACGAGAGCCACGCTGGTTGAACTGCGGGTGGAATGCAAAGCTCTGGAAACCCCTTTCCGAATTCTGGGCCTGAACGGCAACCTTCCAATCTGCCGCGGTCATATCCAGAAAGGGGGTCACGGCTTTTCCGTCGGAGCTGATCTTGTACAACTTGCCGTTCATATCGCTGGCGAAGTAACGCTGGGTGCCCGGCTCGTAGAGCATCGTCATGATGCGTGGAGCGGCCCCGTTGAAATCGGGAATTGTCGCGAATTCAACAAACTTCAGGGCAATGACGCCGTCCGTCGCCGGGATTGGCGCCGGGAAGGGATCGTTGGTGACCTGCGCCAGGGCTGCGGTCAACATAACCAATACCACTGCAATCACACGCATGGCGTTACGCTTCATAGGGCTCCTCTCCGATTACGTTTTTCCATTTAACCAGATTCTCCCGGGCCACGCGAAGACAATGGGGCCGATAAATCCGGGCCGCACCTTGCACGAAGCAGGGTGGACGGCATATCGTCATAGGCCGACCCGGACCATCCGGCTGCGGAACATGTCGCCGAGCACGTTCAGCCTGGTCACCTCGACCGCGGGCAGAGCCGGGACGAACACGACCAGCATGACGAG
>Ga0207701_10006774_pt1 | contig 11431 bp, 10 predicted proteins | sample KBSSwiSSwithPhiX_FD_184294 | JGI IMG/M metagenome (GOLD analysis project Ga0207701, IMG submission 184294) | Switchgrass rhizosphere bulk soil microbial communities from Kellogg Biological Station, Michigan, USA, with PhiX - S5 (SPAdes) (version 2) | ecosystem: Environmental > Terrestrial >...
CATCGCAAACACGCTCCAGGAAACGATGGAACGCGTGCAGCAGCGGCGCGCCCCGTTCCGCGCAGCCAGCTTTTTCCGGGAGAGCGTACGTGCTGGTGTGGACTCGGTTCCGCTGGTAGGACTCGTCTCGTTTTTCCTCGGGTTAACAATGGCGCTTTTGACCGGCTACCAGCTGCAACGCTTTGGAACGGAACGGCTGATTCCTGGTCTCGTTGCAATTGCGTTTACGCGCGAACTGGGCCCCCTGCTCACCGGGATTATGCTCGCCGCGCGTATCGGTGCCGCGTTTACGGCGGAACTCGGCACAATGCAGGTCAATGAGGAAGTCGAGGCGATTGAGGCGATGGGCATCGGACCGCTGCGATTTCTGGCCGCGCCGCGGATGCTCGCGCTGTTTCTCCTGGCGCCGTGTCTTTCAACCGTTTCGAACCTTGCGGCCGTGTTTGCAAGCAGCTTGGTTTGTAAGGCGTATTTCAGCATCGCGTTTCTGTATTTTCTCGATCTGGTAAAAGATTCACTGCTCATTCGAGATATCATCACGGGCGTGTTGAAGAGCTTCATGTTCGGTCTGCTAATCGCCGCGATCGCCTGTTACCGGGGACTCACTGTCAAGGGCGGCGCGGCTGGAGTTGGCACAAACACAACGTCCAGTGTGGTCACCGCTATCACCGCCGTGATCGGCTTCGACACGGTTTACAATGTCATTTACACCAACTTCTATCCGACGTGAGCACTCCGTCGCACATGGTTGAGCTGCGCGACGTGCACATGCAGTTCGAGCAAAAAAACGTGCTCGAAGGTGTCTCGCTTGACGTGCAGCCGCAGGAGCGGCTGGTGATCATGGGACAGAGCGGCAGCGGCAAAAGTACGATTTTGCGTCTGATCCTCGGCATACTTCGACCGGATGCGGGCTCAGTTTTCTTCAAACAATTTGAAATCAACCAACTGAAGCGCAAAAAACTTCAACAGGTGCGGCAGCATATCGGGATGGTTTATCAATATTCGGCTCTGTTAAGCTCGCTCACAGTTCGCCAGAATGTGGCGCTGCCGCTGGAAGAGCTTACCGACAAGCCGCGCAGCGAGATTGACAAAATCGTTGACGAAAAACTCGAACTGGTAGGAATGCTAGACACAAAGGACTTATTGCCGGACGAACTAAGCGGCGGTATGCGCAAACGCGTGGCCCTTGCGCGCGGACTCGTGCTCGAGCCCGAATTGATCTTGCTCGACGAGCCTTCAGCAGGGCTCGACCCGGTCATTGCCACGGTTGTTGACGAATTGATTATCAACCTCACGCAGAAATCGAAGGCGACCTCAATCACGGTGACACACGAAATGGAGAGCGCATTTCGTATCGCTACGCGCATGGCTATGCTATACGAGGGAAAGATCATTGAAGAAGGCGAACCAGAAAAATTTAAACAATCCAAGAACCCGGTGGTCGCACAGTTCTTGAGCGGCAGCACGGAAGGCCCGATTCTGGAAGGCTCACTCGATGCAATTAGAAAGAAATGAAATCCTGACAGGTTTGCTGGTGATCGGCACGATCGGCGTGATCGCGTTCCTTCTGGTCTTGCTCGGCGCGCCGGGATTATTTCGGCCGCTGGTCACCTACGGAGTGTATTTCGATAATGCCGCGGGAATTAAACCAGGCGCAGTGGTGATGCTCGCAGGCCGCAAAATTGGTCAGGTCCAGAAATTGTATTCGCCACTAACACCTGACGAAGAAAAACAGGCGCAACAAGCGGCGGTGGCGATGCACCCATCCGAACCCAATGCGAGCCCTTCCCCGTCTACGCGATTCGAAGCCCGCGTTGATGTGCAGGTGGACAAGAGTGCCAGAGTTTATCGCGACGCAAAGGTCCAGATGATACAACTCGGTTTGTTAGCCGATATGGCTATTGACTTTACCCAGGGCACCAAAGAATCCGGTCGCGCAAAGAACGGCGAGATGTTCGCAGGCGAACGCTCACCCGATCTCGGCGAGGCCGCAGCGAAAATGCTGGAGGTCATCAAGCCCGTTGCCAATGAAGCGACTAACACCATGAAAGACCTTCAGAACACGGCCCAAAATCTCAATAAGCTCACCGAGGAAAACTCTGAACTGAGTCTCGCTCTCACGCAGTTCAAAACATTCGGCGAACATCTCTCCGATCTCACGAAGCCGGACAGCGCGCTCTCGCATTCGCTCACCAATATCGAAAAAATCAGCACCAGCCTGACCGAGAACGACAACATCGAGGTCACATTGCGAAACCTGCGGAATTCGTCGGAGAAATTGAAAGTTGCAACGACCGATCTGCAGCCAGCCGGCGAGAACATCAAGCAATTCAGCGAAACAATAAGAACTCAGCCGTGGCGGCTCATCTGGCCAACAACAAAGAAATATCCCGAAACGTCACCGACGCCCGCGCTCGCCAGAGAGGGAACAATCACCGTGCGCAAGACCGCGAAGGCAAAGCCACGTCCGCGCGCTACTCCCGCGCCGACGAGCAGCCGATAGCGGAATTCGCGCCAACCGAAGCCCCCGGTCCCCGCGTGGCAGCTTATTGAAGTTCGAACCAGCCTTACTGATCAGGCCCACTTCCGGCCATCTTTTCCGCGTCCTGGTTACGTTTCTCGTTGGCCTCCTTGACACGATCGACGCTTTTCCTCAGCCTTTTTCCATCGTATCCCACGAGATCTGCCGCCTCCAGGGGCTTTGTGCTTCCAGGTGTGCTTTGAGAACTGGGATCTATGGCGCCAGTTCTCTTCTCGCATCCGAACGAAAACCACATCGTCGCCAAAATCATTATGACGAACGTTGAACGAAGCATGGTTCTCATGAGCCTAACGAAACACGGTTAAACGGAAGCAAATGGAACCGAGCTTTGTCTTCACTTCATCCTTCATAATTTTGCCTTCCTACTTGACGCAGAGCGGCCATGGTTGCCTCCAGCGATTCGTTAGGCGGATGACCGGATGTCATCAAGAGGCTGCGATGGAACTCTTCGTCGTCGAGAGCGAAAACATTCGCAGATGAACCACAGGACTGCGAGAAGAAAACCGATGATAGCGATGGCGCCGAAAATCATTGTGGCGTGGAGCGCTGCAAAAATCCATGCGGCTTGCGGCGGGAACTTCGCGTGATCCCCGGCTAGCTGATATGCTTCGATCCAGCGAGACTCGATAAAGACGAGGACCCCATAAGTGATTGCATAGGCGGCCGTCACCACAAGGGCAGCATGCCGAAAACCCTTCATCGGTCCGGGTAGGATTGTACGGGATTTTGGGGCTTAATCCGTTATAGACGCTAATCTTAGAACCGTCGGAACACCACGAGCATTGTGTTCGCGCTTGAGCAAAGCTACGGCCCGTAGCTTTTCGTGAATTTTTTCCGCGATTCTTGCTCCGGATCGCTCGATGCCACCGGTGCAGATTGCTCAGGGACGGCTGACGTCGGTTGTTCCGCCGGTTGTGACGGTGGCCGCTCAGGCGTTTCCGGCTGTGCCGCACGTTGTGGTCCGGAAACACCTGAAGCCTCCACGAATGCCATCTGCAAATTAGAAATTGCGTTGCGCAGGACCATGGTTTCTTCATTCGTGAGGTTGCCGCGCGTTTTCTCCTGAATCATCTCGAGTTGATCGATGAACATCCGGGCAAGGTCCAAATTGATTTCAGCTTCGCCCGTCTTGGGGTTCGGAATTTGCCCGAGGAACAGGGCGGCGTTTTGCGCGTGCATCATCACGAATTCGATGAATCGCTGGGTCATCTCGCCGGTCTGAACGGTTTTCTGGACTTCAGGCATATTGGAAAGTGATGAGTGACAAGTGACGAGTGATGAGTGACAAGATAGCACGCTTTTGCTGGTCACTCATCACCTGTCACTCGCCACTGATTTTTCAATTTTAACGTCAAGTGCCAACTTGCCTGCCCGCCGTAGCCTTGGCGGAAGCGTTACTTCGCATCCGGCTTGCCCGTCGTAGCCTTGGCAGAGGCCGGCGGTTGCACGGTTGCCAAAACGTACGGCTGATCGCGAAAATATTTCGCAGCCACCTTTTTGATATCTTCAAGTGTGACGGCGTTCACGGCGTGCTCGAGCTGCTTATAAAAATCGAAACCGAGGCCGTAAAGCTCGTCGAGGGCGCAATGATAACCGAAAGCATCATTGCTTTGATTGGCGATCTCTTGTTGGCCGATCAATTTCTTTTTCGCGCGCTGTAACTCCACAGGCGTAAGACCCTCTTTAGCGAGCTTGTCAATCTCATCGAGGAACGCGGCCTTAACCGGCTCGATCTTCTGCGGATCGGTCCCCAAATAAAACGCAAACAGTCCCGGCACGAGGCCCTGCATTTCGCTGGCGCCTACGTAATACGCCAGACCCATTTGCTCGCGAATACGAATGAAAAAACGCGATCCAAGATCGCTGCTTGCCTCATCTATAAGTTCAAGCGCGTAGCGATCAGGACTGGACAGGCTCGCGCCGCGGAAACCGACCATGATCACGCCTTGCGCTTTGTCTTTGCGGCTCTCGACACTTTCCGGTTTGCTCAGCGGCATGGACGGCTTTGCGTCTGTCAGAGCAAGCGCGCCGGGTTGCATCTTTCCGAGCGCTTGCTCGATGAGTTGCTTCACCTCGGCCGCTTTAACGTCGCCGAAGACATAGATCACACCGTTCTTCGCGATTACGTAACGGTCGCGAAAATGGGCCAAATCTTTTTGCGTCAGGTGCTGGACAGCTTCGACCGAGCCGTTCGTACGCAAAGCGTATGGGTGCTGCGGAAACAGCGCCTGTCGCATGATGTTGCGCGCGACGCTGGTCAATTGTTCTTCCTCCTGCTGGATTGCAGCGATCTGGATTTCCTTTTCGCGCGCGACGGCTTTCTCAGGAAACGTGGCGTTGAGCAACACGTCCGAGAGCAGGTCCACGCCCAATTTCACATCGGGCTTCATGACATCGACCGACACGCTGAAGGAATTGTTGCCGGCGTCGCTCGAAATGGAGCCGCCCACAGACTCAAGCTCAGTCGCAATTTGGTCGGCTGTGCGCGTCTTGGTTCCTTTCAACAGCACTTTCGCCATCAATCGTGTAACGCCGTTGTCCTCTGGATTTTCGGCGAGCAACCCACCGCGAAACACGGCGCCCATCCCGACGAGCGGCAACCGAGGATCTTCACGCACGAGCAAGCGCAAACCGTTTGAGAGCTCGAATTTCTGAATCTCACCTGCCGCAACCGGTTTCACCGGCTCAGCTTTGCCGCTCAGTGAGCCCTTCGGATTTAACGAGACGACCGTCAGGTTGTTGTCGGTCAGATACGTCCTGGCGACGCGTTTGACGTCGTCGAGCGTCACTTTCTGCACCGCATCGAGATATTCGCGACTAAAGTTGAGATCCCGCGTGAGCAACCAATTCGAACCAATGTCCGAAGCCTGGCCGCGCATTGTGGTCAAGGCACCAAGGTGCTGACTGAGCGTGATCTTCTTCGCCTTTTCTAATTCGCCCGCGGTAACGCCGTTCTGTTTCACCTCATCAAGGATTTGCAACGCTAATTGCTCAGCAGCGTCGCGTTTCTTTGGGTCCAGAGTCGCGTCAATGCCAAACAAACCGGGATCTCCCGGTGTGTACGAAAACGCCGATATACCGAACGCGAGACCAGCCTCTTCGCGCACGCGCCGGTAAAGCCGCGAGCTGCGCCCATCGCCGAGAATAGTCGAAAGCAGATCCAGCGCGGGAACGTCGGGGCTCGTGACTTCCGGGATATGCCAAGCCATCGCCAGATGCGTTAACTCTGTTGAAAATTCCCGGTGTACTTCTCGCCGGCCGAGTTGAGGTGGTTCTGACGGAATGAATACCGGCTTCAGCGATTTCTCGGGATACGATTTGAATAAGTCTCCTAGTTGTTGCCGCACTTTTTCCGCGTCCACATCGCCGACAACCACGAACGTGAGATTGTTCGGCACGTATCGCGTTTTGTAATACTGCACCACCTGCTCTTGCGTAAGCTGGTTGTAAATCTCGATCTCTCCGATGACCGGAAAACGGTAGGGATGCCGCTGATACGCTGTCCCAAACAGGAGCAGACTAGCCATGCGATCCGGGTCATCCATGCCCATGGCGAACTCCCGCCGGATGACTTCCTGCTCTTTGGTGTATTCCTCCGGCGGCAGGGTGGAATTCATCATAGCATCGCTCAACACCTCCACCGCCGTGCCAGCGCCGCCTTTCGGCACATCAATCCAAAAGACTGTCCGATCGAAAGAAGTATAGGCGTTGATGTAACCGCCGACGTCTTGAATGCTCTGGGCAATCTGATTGGCAGACCGCGTTTTCGTTCCTTTGAACAGCATGTGTTCGAGAATGTGGGATAACCCCGCGCCGAGGTGCTGATCCTCATCGATGCTTCCAGTGGCGCACCACGCCTGCACACTCGCCACTGGCGCGCTGTGGTCTTCCTGCACGATGACAGTCAGCCCGTTTGGCAAAATCCATTTTTGCGCAGTGCTCGGCGGAAACGCAATCGGGACCGACGATTCAGGTGGCGCAGCCTTCAAATTTACCATGGGAAATAATAGACCCGCTGTGAGAAAACTCGCTACTCGGATGCGATACATTAGTGGAACATTCGATTACTAAACGTCATTGCGTGATAAGTCGGCGGTGATCAGATAACTGATGACCGACAGCCAAGGTGAAATTTTCGTTCAATTCACCCTGGCAGAATTCACTTGCTCGATGTCGCTGGCTTTGGGGCCGGCACTTGTGGCGATGGTTTCGCGCGTTCCGGTTTCGCCGGCGCGAACGGCCTCACAAATGCCTCTTCGAAATCGTAAACGTTTTTGAAATCTTCGAGCGAATCTTCCTCGGTCTTTCCGAAAACGCCGGCGCCGATCAGATTGAAAACCATGTGCCCTATGTCTTCGCCGGAATGTACGCCCCAGCTATCGAAGACCGTGACGACCATAGGGCCAAATTCCTTGAGCGCGTACTGCCGCACGCCATCGAGCAACTCCGGACCGGTCACATGGCGCACGCTGACTCCCTTGATTTTCTTTTGTTGCTTGGTCGTGAAGTCGAGTGCATCGCGCAAAAAGATGTACCCGTCCCGGTGATAACGGGGGTCGTTGGCCACAAGCGACTCGAGAGCCTCGGCGAATCCAATTTTTTGCATAGACAGAAAAGGCGCGTTTCAAACGCGCTGCCTAAGATAATCGGCAACAGAAAACGAGCAACTGTCGAGAGTCTGTCAGCCACGAATAAACAAACATCAGGAAGTCGCAATGGATCCTTCTCCTCCTAGTCCTCCTCCTCGTCATCGGAAAATACGCCTGTTCGACATCGAAGAGGAGAACGGCGACGAGAAGGAAATGTGCGCCACCAAGCTAATTTTCGAACTGATCCTCCAACGCGTCCACGTAAACTGAAAGCGGATCGTGCCGCCGTGGAGCCGGGCCTTGTGATTGATCCACAGCTTTGAGGTAACCGGCGAAGTTGCCGCTGCCGCTGCTCATTTGTGTCGCTTCGAACCAGTTCATGTAATCGTCGACCTCGGTCATGCGCGTAGCGAGCTGCTGTCGAGTAAGGTCCAGACGCGAGAGCCGCTTCAGCACGGGCCGGTGTATCCCCCGAGCAAGCAGCGCAACGATCTCCTGGTATTCACGCCCAATCGGTCGCAGCACCGGATTGGTTTGGGGAACAAAGAACATCAAATCACGTTTCAATTGATTGAGCGCCATCTTTTCACTGGCCGAAAGTTTGTGCTGTGCAAGTTCTTCCAACGTCAGCAGCTTCAGCGGCTTATTGGGTTCGGAGATTTTCAAGCTCAACAGTTCATCGAGGCGCCGCTCGCTCTCTGCGAACGTGAGTAAACGAAATGGCTGTAAGCTTTTTAAGCGATTCAACGCCACCTCCCAGGTTCTGTCGGCGTTATCCGCGAGCAATGGAAATTGTGCCTTCAGATCCTCCAAGGGATCATTTGAAGAGTCGGACAGATGATCGATGTATTTCGCTAACTGCGTTCCACCGTTTTTTTTGTCCACCAGCATTTGCACAAGCGCAGAAGAATATGCGCGGTAAAGTGTGCGACCGGTGGAATCAACTAAGGCGGGACGTTGGCGGAGAAATTTCTCCAGCGCCAGAGGCTTCCCTGTGTTGCCGATTGCTTCGATTAACGGACCACGATCACGCCCAGGCGTAAGAGCGAGCACTCCATCGATCAGCCAATCGGGCGGCTCAACCAGCACTGCGCCCGCCGTGATATGCGGTTGTTGGCGATAAATCATTTCGAGCAAAATCGCGCGGAGCAGTTCCCGTTCGACCAGTGAAACATCGACGTTTTTAGAGATGGTGACGTCGAGTTGCAACTTGATGCCGAAACCGGTTTGACTGAATCGCAGATCAGCGGTGGGAATGTCAGGAACATTTGCCTGTTGCGGTTGCAAGTTGACCACGACAGGCGTCTTCCAGTCGTCGCGCTGCCGTAATAGCCGTAGAAGATTGGTCTTGGTCTGTTCGGCCAGACCAGATATCGCGCCGCGTACCTTCGCGTCGGCGCCGTAAATCACGAACTGCCGCGACGGACTCGTGCTGTGTTCGGGTTGCGCACCGTGAATCAGTTGCCACTGGGTGAGAGCGAACAGAACAATCGCGATGCGCTTCATCCAGCGCGGCATCATAGCGGCAATGGCTCCGCTGACCAGCAGCAATTCCTGGTTCGACGCCCTTTCGGTTAGCTTAGTCGGAATATTTAATCAAGTATCAGGTATTCGACCGGCGACATCGTATCAAATAAGCGAGCCGCCGGCCTTTTTTCTCTTGTCGCAAAAAAAATAATGCGACTTTAAGCGATCCACGGTGTCTAATCCGACAGAACCCTAGTCAGTTATGTATAATTCAAAGCTTTTCGTTTTTGGTATTTCTGTTCTTGTTGTGACGCTTGCTGCGCCGTTGACCAGCGAGGCTCAGCGTGGCGGTGGTGGTCGCGGCGGTGGCGGTGGTGGTCGCGGCGGTGGCGGCGGAATGTCAGGCGGCGGTTTCTCGCGGGGCGGAATGGCCCCGGGTGGCTTTTCACGTGGCGGAATGCCACCGGGCGGCTTTTCTCGTGCCGGAAGGGCCCCGGGCGGCGCTCGTGTTGCCGGTGCTAACTGGAACCGTGGCGGCACGTGGAACGGCCGTAACAACTGGAGCGGTAAGAACTGGCACGGCGGTAATTGGAACAACAATTGGAGAAATTCGAACGGTAGATGGGGCTGGTGGAACGGTAACAAGTGGTGTCATCCCCGGAACAACGTTGTGTTCATTGGCAGTTTTGGCTTCCCATGGTGGTGGGGTTGGGGCTGGGGCCCTTGGGCAGGCTGGGGCGGCGGCTGGGGCTGGGGCGGCGGCTACGGTTACTACGGGGGCGGTGATCCGTACTACGGTGGCGGCTACGGCTATCCCTATTACGGCTACGGCAATGGATACGGGAACGGATACGGTGCTGAGTTTCAGTACGGAAGGTACGGAAACAGCAGCCAATCCAGAGTCGCCGAGTTGCAACGGCGGCTGTCACGCGCCGGTTATTACCGTGGATCTATCGATGGCGTCTTAGGGCCGCAAACTCGGCGCGCAATCCGGGACTACGAGCAACAACACGGTGACGTAGGCTGACCGGAGTCATTCCGGTCACGCAAGGCCGCGCAAAGAAGCTGCAATAATCTTTCGGTTGATTGGCCGGCGGTTTTCGCAGGGCGAAACGGGAGCGGAACCGCCGGTCATCTTTTTTGCAACCTTCGCCACGTTACAGCGTATTATTCTTTGGAATGTTGCGCTTGGGATTTCTCACCGCCATTCCTCCGCTGCTCGCTGCAGCAGCCTTCAGTCAAACAGTTGCGCGGAAGCCCCTTCCCACCCAACCGCTCGAAAAGTACGATAATCCGCCAGCGGTCGCCGCACCACGAGTACTGGCGATTTCGCCCGCGTTAGTGTCAAGATTCGGTTCGTACACAAGCTATCAGGTTAACGTCGACGCGAACGGCAATAACATATTTGGCGACGCTGCAAATGAGCCATCCATTTGTGTCGATCCTCACAATTCAAACAGGATGAGCATCGGCTGGCGACAGTTCGACAGCGTTGCTTCGAATTTCCGGCAGGCAGGTTTTGCATACACAACAAACGGCGGCACGAGATGGATTGCTCCTGGCGTACTGCAAAACAATGTCTTCCGCAGCGATCCGGTTCTGAACTCCGACACTGCTGGCCGTTTTTTTTATCTCAGTCTTCTGCAGAACTTCTTTGTTGATTTGTGGAGGTCACTTACCGGTGGTCAATCATGGACGATGGTCGGACAGGCGGACGGCGGCGATAAACAGTGGTTCACGATCGATAACACCAACAGCTCCGGACACGGGTTCCAATATCAATCCTGGAGCACCGACGGAAATAATTTCGGTGGCAGACAATTCAGCCGCTCCACGAATGATGGGCTGAGCTGGATGAATCCGATCAACATTCCGAATATCCCCAGGTGGGGCACGTTGGACGTCGATTCCAATGGCAATCTCTTCATTGGAGGCGTTAACCTGGACACTGGTCAGATTTGGTGTGTTCGGTCAACAAATGCAAAGATTGGTGTTGTTGTTCCGACGTTCGACCAAAGCACAGCCGTGAACCTTGGCGGTGAGATCGTTTTCGGCGAACAGATTAATCCGGAAGGATTAGTGGGCCAGGTCTTTCTCGCCGTCGATCGCTCAGGCACGAGTACGAACAATAACATTTACATGCTCGCCAGTGTGCAGCCCACCGGATTTGCAATCGGCAGCGATGTGATGTTCGCGCGCAGCACCGATGGAGGCCGCACATTCAGCGCCCCGCATCGGATCAATGACGACGCGATAAATCATGCGAAATGGCACTGGTTCGGCACCCTATCCGTCGCGCCTAGCGGTCGAATCGATGTGGTCTGGTACGATATGCGCAACTCTCCGAACAACGTCACTTCGCAGCTCTTTTATTCCTACAGCACTGACGGCGGAAACAGCTGGTCGCCAAACGTCGCGGTTAGCAATCCGTTTAACCCATTCATCGGTTATCCGAATCAACAAAAAATTGGTGATTACATCACAGTCGTTTCGGACAACGCTGGCGCCAACGTTGCATATGCAGCCACATTCAACGGCGAGGAAGACGTTTACTATGTCCGCATCCCTCCATCAGCGGCGGTCGCTCAAATAAATCTTGGGAACGTCAGCACTCGCAGCTTTGTTCAAACGGGGGATAACGTGATGATTGGCGGTTTTATCGTTCAGGGGACAGGGACAAAGAGGGTAATTATTCGCGCCATAGGCCCTGAGCTATCTGCGCCTCCATTTAATATTCCTAATGCATTGGCTAATCCAACGCTGGAACTGCATGACAGCACTGGGGCTTTAATTGCCTCTAATGATAACTGGCAGTTTACGATCATCGGTGGGA
>Ga0207701_10006778_pt1 | contig 11428 bp, 6 predicted proteins | sample KBSSwiSSwithPhiX_FD_184294 | JGI IMG/M metagenome (GOLD analysis project Ga0207701, IMG submission 184294) | Switchgrass rhizosphere bulk soil microbial communities from Kellogg Biological Station, Michigan, USA, with PhiX - S5 (SPAdes) (version 2) | ecosystem: Environmental > Terrestrial > Soil...
ACGATGTGGCTGGCGCCGAGATTGTCGCCGTCGGTCTCGATCAGCAGTTCGCCATCGGCGGGGCCGGCGGCGGCGGCCACGAGCTTCGTCTGGCTATAGCCGGATGCGGCGTTGTTGAAGGCAAGCCGTGCATGGGTGACCGGATGCGGTTCGATCGCGATCACCGTGCCGCCGGTGCCGACGTGACGCGCCAGCACCATGGCGTAGGTGCCGACATTGGCGCCGACATCGACGAACACGCCGCCGGAGGGCGCGTGCGTGCGCAGAAAATCCAGCTCTTCGATGTTGTAATCGGGGTTGAACAGCGCGCCGCGCTCGGTGGCGCTGGCCTGGTGATAGAAACGGAACGACGCGCCCTGATATTGCACGTCGACTGGCCCCGCGCGCATCAGATTGACCAGCCGCGACAGCATCGGCCGGAACGCACCGCGCTTGAGCTTTGAGCCTTGCGCCAGCCGAATGATCGCGGTCTGCGCGGCATTGGGCGCGAACGCGCCGAATGGCGCGGGCGCGGGGTCGTTGTCGGGCGTCAACCAGGTGTCCTCGGTGGAAAGCGGCGCATGCATAGCCGGTTTTTCGCGCAAGGCCAACGAGGGGTTGGGCGCGTGTAGCCCGGATGAAGCGTAGCGAAATCCGGGGGCTTGCGGACACGACCAAGTTGTCCCGGATTGCGTTCATCCGGGCTACGCAAGGTTCTCACGCCACTTTCTTCGCCGGCGCCCGGCGGTGGCGCAGGAAGCGGCCGAGCAGGTGGCGTTTGCCCTTGCGCGGGATCAGATCGACGTCGCTGACGAGCCTGGCGCCGCCCTTTCGCCGTTCCAGCACGATCTTGCGGCTGTGAAAGGCTTCCAGTTCGGCGCGGTGGGCGACGCTGACGATGGTGGCTTTCGGCAGCTCCTTGATGACCATCTCCATCATCTTGTCCTGGCTCTTCTCGTCGAGCGCCGAAGTCGCTTCATCCAGCACCACGATGTCGGGGTTGTGGAGCAGCAAACGCGCGAACGCCAGCCGTTGCTTTTCGCCGCCTGACAGCGTCTGGTCCCACGGCGCCTCCTCCTCGACCTTCTTCTTGAGATGATCCAGGCCGACCTTGTGCAGGGCTTCGCCGATCTCCTCAAGCGTCCAGTCCTCGGCGCCGCCGGGATAGGCGATCGCGCGGCGCAGCGTGCCGGAGGGGATGTAGGGCTTCTGCGGCAGCATGAAGAGCCTGCGGTCGGGATGGAAATTGACACTGCCGCCGCCCCAGGGCCACAGCCCGGCCAGCGCGCGCACCAGCGTGCTTTTGCCGCTGCCGGATTCGCCGGCCACCAGCAGTCGCTCGCCGGGCTCGATCACGACTTCGGTCTCGCCGACCACGGCCGTGCCGTCGTCGAGCGTCACCGAAAGATCGTTGAGGCTGAGCATGGCGCTGCCTTCGGTCTCGCCGCGCTTGATACGGCCGAAGCCGTCACCTTGCTCGGCGCGCTCCAGGGCGTCGAGCGACATCATCAGCGAGGCGATGCGGCGGGCGCAGGCGTTCCAGTCGGCCAGCCGTGGATAATTGTCGACCAGCCAGCCGAACGCGGTCTGCACGATGGTGAAGGCGGAGGCTGCCTGCATGACCTGGCCGAGCGTCATGCTGCCGTCGAGAAATTTCGGAGCGCACAGCAGTATCGGCACCACGGGCGCGATCAGGCCGGATCCCTGTGACACCAGCGTGGTGCGCATGTGCTGACGGGCAAGCTGCGACCACTGCCGCAGGACGTTGGTGAAGTTCCTGTCGATGCCGCCGCGCTCTTCCTCCTCGCCGCCGAGCAGCGCGATGCTCTCGCCGTTTTCGCGCACCCGGGTCAGCGCATAGCGAAATTCAGCCTCGGCCTGGTTCTTGTCTTCGGAAATCTGCACGAAGCGGCGGCCGATGGCCACGATCGAGCCGGAGGCAATCGCGGCGTAGACGACCGCGGCAATCACCAGAAAACCCGGGATCGTCACCTCAGATCCACCGAGCGTCACCGTCAGCGCGCCGCCGATGGTCCAGAGCACGACGATGAAGGTGGCGGCCGAAAGCAGGGCCGAGGTGACGCCGGCGATGAAATCCACCGGGCTGTCGGTTGCGATCCGCAGATCTTCGGCGATCCGGTATTCCGGATTCGCGTGGTCACCGCCAACGAGATTGAGCTGGTAATAGCGGCCATTGGCGAGCCAGCGCGTCATCACCGAACTCGTCAGCCAGGCTCGCCAGCGGCGCTGGATGCCCATCCGCGCGAACACTTGCGCCACGCCGAGCAGCACGCTGCCGATCGCGAGCGGGAAAAACACCGCGGTCAGCGTAAACACGGTCGCGGACTCGCGCTTCTCGATGGCGTCGAAGATCGCGCGGTTCCAGACATTGATGCCATATTGGAAGCCGACATTGGCGACGATCAGGATCAAAAGCCCGATCGTGAACAACCAGGCCAGCCGGTCGCCGTTCCGGCCCCAATATCCGCGCGCGCTGATCCAGAACCGCGTCAGCAGGTAATCCTTGCGCGCCTGCTCGGCCTCTTCCGGGGTCAACTCCGGATCGGGCTCGACGACCTCCGGTGGCGGCGGTTCAACGTGATTGCCATCCTCAGCGGTGACGTCGACGATCTCCGACTCGTTCGCCGATGATTCCTTCTCCGAATTGGATTTGTTGGCTTGCGGCTTCGATTTTGCGGCGGACTTGGACCTGGTACTGGATTTTGCCATGGGACGATAACGCAAAGGAAATCATAAGGTTCCAAGGCGGTTCCGCAGCCAATGACATTGCTATAGCGGTTGCCCCATCCTGCTTGCGCGTTTCACCCGGCGCCAGCGGCCGGCCTTTTGCAGCACGCGCGAGAGCTGCTCCATCGAATAGGGCTTCTGCAACAGCTCGAGCCCGTCACTGCCGCTTTCCGACAGCCCGTGGCTGTAGCCGCTGGTCAGCACGACCGGCAGATCGGCGTAGTGACGGCGGATTTCCTGCGCCAGTTCGATGCCGGTCATCCCGGGCATCACCACATCGGTGAACACCACGTCGTAGCGATCGGCGCCGGCGGCCAGTTCTTCGAGCGCGTGGGTCGCGTTGACGACCAGGGTGGTGCGGTAGCCGAGTTCGGCCAGCGCATCGGTCGCAAAGGTTCCGACCTCGGTATTGTCTTCCACCACCAGCACGGACATGCCCTGGCCGTCGAGCGGCGGCGCGTCCTCCACCGCCATTTGTTGCGGCCCGCCGTCGCCGGCGACGAGCGGCAGATACAGTGTGAACGTGCTGCCTTCGCCCAGTTTGCTGGCGACCGCCACTTCGCCACCGGATTGCCGGGCGAAGCCGAACACCTGCGACAGGCCGAGCCCGGTACCCTGGCCGACCTCTTTGGTGGTGAAGAACGGTTCGAAGATGCGCCCGAACTGCGCCTGGGGAATGCCGATGCCGGTATCCTCGACGGATATCGCGATGTAGCCGTCAGGATTCCGGCCGTCGGGGTTCTGCGATTGCGGGTCGGCGCCGGGCAGTTCGGCGGCCTTGCGTACGGTAATCGTCAGCCGTCCCTGGCCGTCCATGGCGTCACGGGCATTGACCGCCATGTTGATCATCGCGGTCTCGAACTGGCCGGCATCGGCGTTGATGAAGCATGGCGCGTCCGGCACATGGGTCACGATGTCGATTCGCGAACCGATCAGCGTTCCGATCATCTCGCTGAGCATCTGGACGTTTTGGCGGACGTCGAATAGTTCCGGCTTCAGCGTCTGTCGCCGGGCGAACGCCAGCAACTGGCTGGTCAGTCGTGCCGCACGCGTTACCGTGTCCGAGATCGCGTCGATGTAGCGCAGCCGGCGCGGCTCCGGCAGATCCGGCCGCCGCAACAGGTCCACGGAAGCGCGAATCACCGTCAGCAAATTGTTGAAGTCATGCGCGACGCCGCCGGTGAGCTGCCCCAGCGCCTCGAGCCGCTGGCCGTGCTTCAGCGCTTCTTCGGCCTCCTCCCGCCTTGCGGCTTCGAAATAGAGCGTCTGCGTCCGTCGCAATGCCAGTGCGAGCAGGAAAAACAGCAGGGCGGTGGCCGGCGCGCCGAAGATCAGGTGCTGGCTCATGGTGGAGAGCCAGCGCGAGCGTATCGCCCGTGTCTCGAGGCCGGCGCTGATATAGATCGGATATTCGGCGAGCCGTTGATATCCGATGCGGCGTTCGATGCCGTCGGTCGGCGAAATGATGGTGATGAGCCCGGCCTTCGGGTTTGCCGCAAGCTTTTGACCGACCGGCCCGTTGCGGTCGAGGCGAAGCTCGTGATCGACCGTCGGATAGCGGGCCAGCACCGTGCCGTCGGTCAGGCCGAGCGCAAAGAAGCTGCCGGGCTCGCGGCCGATCCGGGCATAGAAATTCTCGAAATACTCCGGCAACACCGACGCCTGGATCACACCGGCAAAACTGCCGTCCGCGTTCGCGCGCCTCCGGCTGACGCCGAAAAACGGCGCGCCCTGATAGGGCGGCCGCGGCGTCAGCGCCTCGCCGATATAGGTCCCGATGTCGCCGGCGACATGCGCCTTGAAATAGTCCCGGTCCGAGAAATCGATGTCGGGCGCCGGCACCACGATGCTGTTGGCGAGCGCGTGGCCCCTGGCGTCGAAAATCCAGGTCGATTTCACCTGCGGCAGCGCATCGGCGAGCTGCTTCAGCCGCTGATGCAGCGCCTCCTCGCGCGAGGTGATGCCGACGTCGGGAATGCCCCTGATGATCTCGGCGATTTCCGACAGGCTGCGGTCGATGGTCTCGAACACCTTCAGCGCGTGTTCGTGCACGACGTCCAGCGAGCGCTCGATTTCCCGGTCGGCGGTCTCATTGACCGAGAACCAGGAAACGGTGGAGGCGAGGGCGAACAGCGCCAGCGGGAGGGCCAGCGAAGCGACCATCATCCATTGCAGCAGTCTCAGCGAATTACGTTGGGCGGTCTGCACGGGCGCTCCGACTTCGTGCAGACCATACTTCAATATTTTCCGCGGAACAAAGCGGCGGGATGAAGAAAGGGTTGGCGCGCGACGGGTGACGGTTAATCCGGATCGATAAACTCGTAATCAATTGGAATCCGACCCCGGCGGGATGGCAGGCGATCGGGCTCGTGCGGGCGCCCGCCACTCCCGTGGAACCAGCTCCGGCCGAAGTTGACAAGGTCGGGGCGAGCCGGGATCGGCTTCCGACCGTGGTCTTCTGAATGTCACATCGCCGACACGCCGCGGGGGACCAGCGTGAATCGGGAGCAGGGCGGCAAAAACGCCTCCCCCTCAAGCCGAAAACACCAAAAATCCCGCGCGCGGAAAATGCACCACCACCTCGCCGGCGCCGGGATCGTGCCGGCGGATTGCAATATGCTGCGATGACAGCGCCACGATCTCGCCACCGACTCTGACCTTGCCGTAATCGTCCGGCATGACCTCGACCCGGTCGCCGGGCTTGCGGCCGTTGGGATCGCTGGGGTCCGGCGACACCGCGGTCTGCGGGGTCGCGGCGGCGGCAAGTTCGAGCGCGTCTGAGGTCGACATCTCGCTGCGGCGGCCGTGACCGATCGCGCGCATCCGCGTCTCCCACGCCCGCACATTGCCGAATTCAGCGAATATCTGGTCGGCGGTCGCCAGATTCTGCCGCACATACCAGACATTCATATAGGCGTGGACGTCGCAAAGCCCGGTCCTGTCGCCGTCGATCCACGGCCGGCCGTCGCGGAGCTGGGTTTCGATCCATTGCAAATGGGCGCGAAGCTGGTCGCGCATTTGCGGGATCGCGGCCGTCATGGCGGCGACGTCGAACTTCGCGCCGCGCAGCTTTTCACGGTCGGCGATGAATTCCTGCGGCACCTTGTCGGCGCGCGTGCCGAACACGAGATTCACGGTGCTCTGGAAGAACGCGCGATCCGTCCACATAGCCGTTCCCCAGGCGATGCCTTCATTACCGTTGGGGAAAAGGGTCGGCTCGGGAAAACGCCGCTCCAGCTCGCGCAGGATGCACTGCGAGTCGCAATAGATATCGGCGCCGATCTGCATGACAGGCGTGCGCCGGTAGCCGCCGGTCATCGGCATCAGATCGGGGCGCGGCATGATCCGCGAGATCCGGACCGAGGTCCACGCGATGTTCTTCAGGCCGAAGACGATGCGCACCTTCTCGGAGAATGGCGACTCGTCGAAATGATGCAGGATGATTGGGGCTGTGGCCGGCATGCGATCCCTTCGGGCGTTGTCTTGCCGGAAGGTATCGCCTGAAGGGATCGCTTACAATGGATGTTGCGACCTATCGATTCGGTGTCTGCTCCATGGCCAGCTCGGCTTGAAGGCTTGCAAGATCGCGATAAATCGAAGCAACGGCGAGGACGCGGCCCTTGCTCCTGTATTTCAGCAGGCAATCCCTGGCCGCTATGTCGCCTTCGATGGCAATTTCATCCCATTGCTCGGCATGGCCGACATAATTGACCGGCACATCGTAGTGCTGGCTCCAGAAGAACGGCACCGCGTCGAAGACCTGCTGTTGTCCCAGCATATTGCGCGCGGCGGTCTGGCCCTGGCGTTCCGCCACCACCCAATGCTCGACCCGGATGTTTTCCCTGGAGTGTGGATCCGGCCAGCGCGCTATATCGCCCACGGCGTAGATTCCGGCGACACTGGTTTCGAGGAACGCGTTCACGGCAACGCCGCGGTCGATTTTGAGGCCTGCCTGTTCTGCCAGGCCAAGGCGCGGCCGGACGCCGACGCCGACGACCACGAGTTCGGCCTCCAGCACGCCGCCGTTCCTGAGCGTCGCGCGCTTGCCGTCGATCGCGACGACGGTGTCGCCCAAATGAAAGATGACGCCGTGTTCTTCGTGCAGCGCGCGAACGAAGTCACCCATGTCAGGTCCGAGCACACGTTCCATCGGCCGTTGTTCCGGTGCCACCACATGGACCTCGATGTCACGCGCGCGCAGCGCGGCGGCTGCCTCGAGTCCGATAAAGCTGGCACCGATCACGATCGCCCGGCGTGCTCCCTTTGCGGATTCAATGATGGCCCGGCAATCCGCAAGCGAACGTAGTACGTGGACGTGCGGCTGGTCGGCGCCCGGGATTGGCAACCGAACCGGCTCGGCACCCGTCGCCAGCAGCAGACGGTCATAAGGAATCGTGCTGCCGCCGGCGATGACGACATCGTGCGCTTTGGTATCGATCGATGCGACATTGCTTTCAAGCCGGAGGTCGATGCCGGCCTCCGCGTAAAAACCGTCCGGACGCAGCGGCAACCAGTCCTCCGGCGCGCTGCCGGCAAGATAATCCTTCGAAAGATTTGGCCGGTCCACCGGCGGTGCGGCATCATTGCTGAGCATCACGATGCTGCCGCGAAAGGCCTGCCGCCTCAGCATCTCGGCCGCGGCAAAGCCCGCGGCGCCACCGCCGACGATCACGATTTGGCCGGGTGCATCGACGGGTCCCCTGCCGCGCGGCTTCGGCGGCTTGCGCTTCTGCCGGACGAAGATCCGGTCGCCCTCGCGTTCCACCTGCCAGACCGCGAGCGCGCTCAACGCCGGCGCGCGGGTCGCTTCTCCGCTGCGCAAATCGAAACACGCATGATGCCAGGGGCAGCGGATACTGTCGCCGACCACGAGCCCGTCTGCGAGCGGCGCATGATAATGGCTGCAATGCGCATCGATGGCGAAAATCTCCGAACCGGAGCGCACCAGCAAAACCTCCTGATCGCCGACGTGCCCGGTCAGGGTTTCGCCGCTGAAATCATCCAATGCGATGCCTTGCGTGAGATCCGGCCCGGCGGGCGGGGCTTGCTCTGCAGCCATGATTGTTCCCTCCATCGTCGAAGCCTTTAGACGGCTGGCGGGAGAAAAGGTTCCCGGGCGCAGCCGAACACGCTGAGTTAGCCGAGGGGCCGAGATAGCCGGCGGTCAACCCCTTGGTGGATTATCGCACCGCCGGCGCCACGTCGATCAGGCCGAGATCGACAAGGGTGCGGTGGAAGCGGCGCTTGCGTTCCGAGGCCGACGCAAAATAGGCGCCGCCGCAGTGCTCAAGCAGGCTCGCGCGCGTCGCAAAGATCTGATCGAGCGGCAACCCGGCATGCTGCAATGCCACGGTCCCGAGAAACGCAATATCGAGGTCAGGGCCACGTCCGCAGGGAATGCGACCGGAGACATCATTCAAGGCTTCGATGGCGTAGAATGTCTGGAACTGCCGCCTCGGGTCCAAATCGAGCTTTTGCCGCTTCTCGATCCGCCGTGTCATGACGGGTTGATGATCGCCATAGTGCACAATGAGCATGGGACGTTTTGGAAAGCGGGCGGCGAGTTCGGCCTTGAGCCTGTTCCACGTCACCGCGGTCTCCGCAAGCCGCGCGTAGTACTCGGCATAATGCTCATCGGGGAGACTGGCTGCGGCAAACGCGCGCTCGTCGTCAAGGCGGCCGGGTGCAACCAGCCGTCGGTTGTGCGGGCCGTGGTTGAAATTGGTCAGCGCGTAGAGGAAGCGAGGTGAGGCATCGTCAGCGATACCTTTCATGTGGGCATTGAGTGCGGCGTCCAGAAACAATGCATCGGAAGATGTCGCTTCGAATCGATTGATGTCGAAGGGCGGGTCGAAATCTTCCGTGAAAAAACGTTCGTCGATGCCGATGGAACGGTAAAACCTGTCGTAGTTGAGAAAGCTGCGACGGCAGCTCGACGTGAGCATCGTCCTGTATCCCAGCGCCGCGAGCGTCTTCGGAAGACTGCTGTGGAAGCGGCCCGCACCTCGCTGAAAAAGGAAATAGGCGTTGGAACCGAAGCTCGCGCTTGAAAGGCCGGTCAGCAGGCTGAATTCCGATTGCCACGATCCGCCGCCAAAAATGTCCACGTTGAGGCGTCCATGGAGCCCGGTTTCCGGCGACAGCAACGATTCGACGTTTCGCTCGAGCGGGAGACCGAATATGCGGGGATCGAACACCGACTCGTGCTGGATGACGATGATGTCGGGATAGTCGGCGCTGCGTGCCGGCACGGCCGCCATCAGCGGCAGCGGGTCCTTGGCGATATCGCTCAGCGCGAGTCCGCCGGACTGCCGCCAGGAGAGCGGGTCGAGCAGGGAGGCGATGAAGCTCGAAAGAAACCCCCGGGGCAGAGTCGCATTTCGCTGGAAGGCAAGCGGCGCGCCGCTTGCCCGGTAGGACGCCATCAGCCCGACAGAGGTAATGCAGAACAACAGGGACTGGAGTTCCAGGGAAACCGGCACCCCACCCATGTCGCGCAGAACGGTGACCGCGGCGAGTAAGAGCACGATGCTCCCGGCGAGAACGGCCGTCAGGGCCAGCGGATACTGTGCAAGCAAAAACGGAACGGTTCCGGCGAAAACCAGCGGCAAATCCGTTGCGACGAGTTTGATCCCGCTGTGAACGTATTTGACTTTCGACGCCCCGAAAATCCCTGCCGCGAGGATCGACGACAACAGTATCGCTCGCTCGAGGTCGCCGACGACGAACAGCAGCGCGGCACTGCAAAGGCACAAGCCGGCAGCAGCGAGTTTGAACTGCTCAACGCCCCGCTCTGCAAGCCAGAGGACAGCGAGGGCGGTCACGATTGTCAGTGTCAATGACATCGGGACAGGATGCCAGACCAGGCGATCGACGTCCACGCGGCGACTTGGAACTTAGGCTATCGCGATGCAGCGAGGCATATCTGCCGCGGCGCTAGGACGATGGATCGCCTCAGATCTGCCGCTCGACCATCTTCAGCTTGAGTTCGGCGATCGCTTCCGAGGGGTTCAGGCCCTTCGGGCAGGCCTTGGCGCAGTTCATGATGGTGTGGCAGCGGTAGAGCCGGAACGGGTCTTCGAGATTGTCGAGCCGCTCGCCGGTGGCTTCATCGCGCGAATCCTTCACCCAGCGCGTCGCCTGCAACAGCGCGGCCGGCCCCAGGAAGCGGTCGCTGTTCCACCAATAGCTCGGGCACGAGGTCGAGCAGCAGGCGCACAGGATGCACTCGTAGAGCCCGTCGAGTTTCTCGCGGTCCTCGTGGCTCTGCTTCCACTCCTTCTGCGGCGTCGGCGTGGTGGTCTTCAGCCACGGTTCGATCGAGGCATATTGGGCGTAGAAGTTGGTGAGATCGGGCACCAAATCCTTCACCACGGGCTGATGCGGCAGCGGATTGATCTTCACCGCACCGTCTTTCACGTCGTGCATCGACTTGGTGCAGGCCAGCGTGTTCTGGCCGTCGATGTTCATGGCGCAGGAGCCGCAGACGCCTTCGCGGCAGGAGCGGCGGAAGGTCAGCGTCGGATCGATGTGGTTCTTGATCCAGATCAGACCGTCGAGCACCATCGGCCCGCATTCGGCGGTGTCGATGTAATAGGTGTCGACGCTCGGATTCTTGCCGTCGTCCGGATTCCAGCGATACACCCTGAACTCGCGCGTCTCGGCCGCGCCGGACGGCTTCGGCCAGGTCTTGCCGCCTGAAATCTTCGAATTCTTCGGAAGCGCGAATTCAACCATGCCTGCAAGCCTTCGCTGTCGTCATCAATACAGCCGCGCCTTCGGCGGGATGTACTGCACGTCGTTGGTCATCGTGTAATCATGCACCGGGCGGTAATCGATCGTGGTCTTGCCGCGATCGTCGATCCACGCCAGCGTGTGCTTCATCCAGTTCTTGTCGTCGCGGTCGGGGAAATCCTCGCGGGCGTGCGCCCCGCGGCTCTCGGAACGGTTGGCAGCCGAGTCCATCGTCACCACCGCTTGCACGATCAGATTGTCGAATTCCAGGGTTTCGATCAGGTCGGAATTCCAGACCAGCGAACGGTCGGACGTCGCGACATCGCCGATGCCGCCATGCACCTTGTGGATCAGGTTCTGGCCTTCGCTCAGGATGTCGCCGGTGCGGAACACCGCGCAATTGTTCTGCATGACGTGCTGCATGCTGTCGCGCAGTTTTGCTGTCGGCGTGCCGCCGGAGGCGTAGCGGTAATGATCGAGGCGGCCGAGCGCCTTGTCGGCGCTCCCTGCCGGCAATTCCGGCTGCTTGCCGTTCGCGGTCAGTTTTTCGGCGCAGCGAAGTGCCGCCGCGCGGCCGAACACCACGAGGTCGATCAGTGAATTGGAGCCGAGGCGGTTGGCGCCATGCACGGAGACGCAGGCGGCTTCGCCGAGCGCCATCAAGCCGGGCACGATGGCGTTGTCGTCGCCGTTGACCTTGGTCAGCACCTCGCCGTGATAATTGGTCGGGATCCCGCCCATGTTGTAGTGCACGGTCGGCGTGATCGGGATCGGCTCGCGGGTGACGTCGACATTGGCGAAGATCTTTGCCGATTCGGAAATGCCCGGCAGCCGCTCGTGCAGCACCTTCGGATCGAGATGGTCGAGGTGCAGGTAGATGTGGTCCTTTTTCTTGCCGACGCCGCGGCCTTCGCGCATTTCGATCGTCATCGCGCGCGAGACCACGTCGCGCGAGGCGAGGTCCTTG
>Ga0207701_10006780_pt1 | contig 11425 bp, 12 predicted proteins | sample KBSSwiSSwithPhiX_FD_184294 | JGI IMG/M metagenome (GOLD analysis project Ga0207701, IMG submission 184294) | Switchgrass rhizosphere bulk soil microbial communities from Kellogg Biological Station, Michigan, USA, with PhiX - S5 (SPAdes) (version 2) | ecosystem: Environmental > Terrestrial >...
TCGGTTGTCGGGTTCATAATACGGGTATAAATGTTTCCGAATTCACGTAATCCGAAAAGGTTTGCGGCGTGTTCGGAACTGTCGAAGCCATACGATGTTGTCTGGTAAATCGGTACGGCGCGCGATTTGGTGGTAGGATCAATTTTCTGACCTGCATGTAGCTGAAGAGTCTCGAAGCGAAGATTGCTCATAACATTAAGTTTAATAAGTGAGAATTACTGTAAGTAGATTTGCTGATATGTATTTGTAGGGAAGGACCCTGTGAAATCAATAATTTATGCCTTTCGGCATGCCATGCAACAACACGAACACTCAATGGTGGAGCGTGAGGCAAAAGTTGGTGATAGCATAATTAATTTCATGGGTGTACGAATGTAGAGGATTTGCCGGAAATTCTATCTTGCACGATATGAAAATTTCCGATTTAACAACTTTCATACAAAATGTCGCTCCTCTTTCCCTGCAGGAAGATTATGATAATGCAGGATTACTGGTTGGAGACCCATTATGGGAATGTACAGGAGCCTTATGCACACTTGATGTTACTGAAGAAATAGTAGATGAAGCCGTAAGAAAAAAATGCAATTGCATAGTGGCGCATCATCCGCTAATATTCAGGGGATTGAAAAAAATAACAGGAAGTAACCAGGTAGAAAAAACGGTTATAGCGGCAATAAAAAACAATGTAGCAGTGTATGCTGCGCATACAAACCTTGACAATGTCATCAACGGGGTGAATGGAAAAATTGCTGATAAACTTGGATTAACCAACAGGAAAGTGCTCGACCCGAAACTTTCAGTGCTTCAGAAGTTGTACACATTTGTTCCGGCTGTTGAGCTCGAAAAGGTGCGTGATGCATTGTTCGCTGCTGGTGCAGGCGACATCAGCCAGTACACCGAATGCAGCTTTACCCATCCGGGCACTGGCACCTTTAAGCCCGGGGAAGGAACCGATCCTTACAGCGGAACAACCGGCGTAAGACAGAATGAAAGCGAGATAAAGCTTGAGGTTATCCTCCCCAATTATAAAAGGAATGCGGTGCTTCAAGCTCTCTTCCGCTCACATCCTTATGAAGAGGTGGCATATGACCTCGTAAACCTGGCCAACGAACATGCCGGAACCGGCGCCGGCATTATAGGTGACCTCGAACCCACAGTAGAGCAGGATTTTTTAACGTTTCTGTACAGCAACTTTAATAATGGAACGATCCGGCATACACCTCTAACGGGTAAAAAAATAAAACGGGTGGCAATTTGCGGTGGGGCAGGCAGCTTCCTGATATCCAAAGCCTTAAGCCTTGGAGCCGATGCTTACGTAACGGGAGATATAAAATACCATGAATTCTTTGGGGCCGAAGGGATGATGCTGCTTTGCGACATAGGCCATTATGAGAGCGAGCAGTTCACCACCGACCTTTTCATTGAGATTTTGCTGCAGAAATTTCCTACCTTTGCCGTCCTGAAATCTGAAGTAAGAACCAACCCGGTACATTATTTCACAGGAAAATAAACGAAAAATAAGGCACACACATATGGCTAATGTAAAAGATTATTCTGTTGAAGAGAAGTTATCATCTCTCGTTTCCCTTCAGAAAATTGAATCCAAGATCGATGAAGTTCAGGTGTTGAAAGGTGAACTTCCGATGGAAGTGAGCGATCTTGAAGATGAGATCACCGGTTTACAGGCTAGGCAGACCCGTATTGAAGAAGAAATAAACGGCATCCAGGAGTTTATCAACCAGAAGAAAGAACTGATCAAGGAAGCGGAAGCACTGATAAAGAAGTATGAGAAGCAGAGTGAGAATGTGAAGAACAGTCGTGAGTTTGAAGCCATCAACAAAGAAATTGAAATGCAGCAGCTTGAAATGAAGCTTGCTGAAAAACATATCAAGGACGCAAACGAAGAGATCGCAGAGAAAGTGGTGGTACTTGATAAGGCTAAGAAAAATCTTGCAGGTAAGGAAGGTGTATTGACAGGAAAGAAGGGTGAACTTGAAAAAATCATAGCTTCTACAGAAAAAGAGGAAAGGCATTTCAATAAATTATCAGCAGAAGCACGCGAAAAAGTTGAAGACCGCCTGCTGAATTCATACGACAGGATCCGCGCAAATTACCGTAACGGTTTAGCAGTAGTACCCGTTGAACGCGATGCATGCGGCGGATGCTTCAACGCTATTCCCCCTCAACGCCAGAGCGAGATCAAGCAGCGCAAAAAGATCATTGTATGCGAAAACTGCGGAAGGATCCTGGTAGACAGAGACCTTTTTGATACAATTGATGTAAAGTAGTTCCCGCTACGCTCAGCATATTATATTTGCATATTACAATATGCTGAAGAACCTGTATATCCATAATTACGCGATCATTAATGAGATCAGTATTGATTTTTCGCCGCGCCTGAATGTTATCACTGGTGAAACCGGCGCGGGCAAATCCATACTGATGGGCGCACTTTCACTGATATTAGGCGACAGGGCCGACACTTCGGTTCTCCTTAACCGTGAAAAAAAATGCATTGTTGAAGGAATATTCTCCCCTGAAAATAAGACCGAACTGAAAAAGGTGCTGCTGGAAAATGATATTGAAGGCGAAGAGAATAATGGAGACCTGGTAATCAGAAGAGAAATAGGGGTCAATGGAAAATCACGCGCCTTTGTAAATGACATTCCCGTGAATCTTGAATTACTGCGCCAGGTAAGCTCCCTGCTTGTAGACCTTCACCGCCAGTTCGACACGCTTTCACTTTCAGATTCAGCATTTCAGCTCGGGGTACTCGATGCTCTCGCCGCCAATACTTCATTGCTGCAGCAATACCAGGCTGCATTTAACAAATGGAAAAAAGCCCAGGAAGAGCTTAACACCCTCAATGATCAGAAAAATAATTTCAACAAAGAATACGATTACCAGAAGTTCTTATTTGATGAGCTTGAAGAAGCAAACTTTGCGGACAATGAGCTTGAAGTTGCAGATACCGAATTAAAAGTGCTCAGCAATGCCGAATCCATAAAAACCGCCCTGGAACAGGTGGGAGGAGTACTTTCAGGAGGCGACCAGCCGCTGGTGCAGCAACTGAAAACCATTCAGCACCAGCTCGACGCATTTACAAAGTATCATGTAAAACTGGATGAACTCGTGAAGAGACTTCATTCTGCCCAGATAGAAATTAAAGACATCGCCGATGAAGTGGACTGCATCAATAACGAAGTGGTATACGATCCTAACCGCATTGAGCAGTTGAACGAAAGAATTGCTACAGGATATAAATTATTGAAGAAACACGGTGTGCAAACAACCGCGCAGCTACAGCAGATACATCATCAACTTGGGGAAAAACTGCAGGCAGTACTGAACATTGATGACCTTATTATCAAAAAACATAAGGAAACGGAATTATTACTGAAGGAAGCTGATGAGCTTGCTGTTAATCTATCTGATAAACGCAGTAAACAGGTAAAGCCGCTTACGGAAAAAGTAAATGCTTTGCTGGTGCAGGTAGGCATGCCGAATGCGAGACTGAAAGTTGTTGTAGAACCGAAGAATGCTGATGCATCCGGCAAAGACAATGTTGAATTTCTTTTTGATGCAAATAAAAGTAACAGGTTCGAGCCTATCAGGAAAGTAGCATCAGGAGGTGAGTTGAGCAGGCTGATGCTTTCGATAAAATCACTGGTGGCTGAATCAATGGACCTGCCGACGCTGATTTTCGATGAAATTGATACGGGCATTTCAGGAGAGGCAGCAAAGCAGGTGGGAGTGATCATGAGCGGGATGGCAGGGAAACGTCAGTTGATAACCATAACGCACCAGCCTCAGATAGCAGGGAAAGCGAATGCGCATTTATTTGTGTACAAGGAAATCAGCAATGATGTGATCAGAACAAACATCAGACTATTATCAGGTGATGAAAGAATAACAGCCATCGCAAGGATGCTGAGTGGTGAAAAGCCAACAGCAGCTGCGATTGAGAACGCGCGTGAAATGGTGATGAACTGACAACGGGAACATCTTATTTTTGTATAAATCAATAATGGCCATGTCATATAATCTGCTCAAGGGAAAGAAAGGAATAATATTCGGAGCGCTCGATGAAAAATCAATCGCCTGGAAAACAGCACTGCGCTGTCACGAAGAAGGGGCCGAACTTGTTTTAACGAATGCTCCTGTAGCATTAAGGATGGGAGAGATCAATAAGCTTGCTGAAAAAGTAAATGCTCCCGTAATTGGTGCCGATGTGGTGAATATGGACGACCTAAAAAAACTTTTTGAAGAGTCCATGAAACATTTTGGCGGTAAGATCGATTTTGTGCTTCATTCAGTGGGCATGAGCCTGAATATGAGAAAGGGAAAACATTACACTGAACTAGACTACGGCTTCACACAAAAAACACTTGATATTTCAGCTTTGTCTTTCCACAGAGTACTGCGTACAGCCTGGGAGCTGGATGCGATGAATGAGTGGGGTAGTGTAATAGCTCTTACCTATATTGCTGCACAAAGGGTATTTCCCGACTACAGTGAAATGGCCGACGCAAAAGCGCTTCTCGAAGGTATTACAAGAAGCTTCGGTTATCATTATGCACTGAGGAACAAAGTAAGAATAAACACCGTTTCACAGTCACCCACACGAACAACCGCAGGAAGCGGAGTTAAAGGATTTGATGGTTTCATTACTTATGCTGAAAAAATGAGCCCGCTCGGCAATGCCTCCGCCGAACAATGCGCGGACTACTGCGTTACATTATTCAGCGACCTTACGAAGATGGTCACGATGCAAAACCTCTTCCACGACGGTGGATTCTCTACTACAGGCGTAACACTGGCTGTGATCGAAGCCATGGAAAAAGCGGGACAATAAACTATGCTATCAGTAACGGATATTCATAAAAATTACGGACAACTTGAAGTGCTTAAAGGGGTAGACCTTGAACTTAATAAAGGCGAGATCGTTAGTATTGTTGGTCCCTCAGGCTCCGGTAAAAGCACGCTTTTGCATATACTTGGAACACTGGACAGGCCCGATAGAGGAAGTATAACGATAAATGATAATAAGGTAAATTCCCTTAACGACAAACAACTGGCCGCTTTCAGGAATGAGAACATTGGTTTTGTTTTCCAGTTCCATCATTTACTTCCGGAATTCACCGCCATCGAAAATGTGTGCATACCAGGATGGATACATGGTAAGAAGAAAAAAGAGGTGTCTGTCAGGGCGCAATCTCTCCTTGAATCTCTCGGGCTCGGCAGCAGGCTGGACAATAAACCAGGCGCCTTATCAGGCGGAGAACAACAGCGTGTAGCAGTTGCCCGCGCCCTGATCAATGATCCGCTAATCATATTTGCAGATGAGCCTACCGGCAACCTCGATTCGGGGAATGCCCGGGAACTCCACCAGCTATTTTTTGACCTCAGAAACCAGTTTCACCAAACTTTTCTTATCGTTACCCATAACGAGGAACTGGCGAAAATGAGCGACAGGGTACTGCACATGAAGGATGGGAGAATGAACTGACAGAATGCCTGCCGGCACAAGCGTAATATCTTCAAACTTTGATTTGGTTATTTGCCCATTACAGTTACTTTTGCGCAAATTATCCGCAACCATGTTTTGGACACTTGAATTAGCCTCTTATCTTGAAGACGCACCGTGGCCTGCAACTAAGGACGAGCTGATAGATTATTCTATCCGTAGCGGAGCTCCTATTGAAGTTGTTGAGAACCTGCAGGAATTAGAAGATGAGGGGGAGATATATGAAGGCATTGAAGACATCTGGCCCGATTATCCCAGCCAGGATGATTTTTTCTTTAATGAGGACGAGTATTGATCCTTGCTTTCCATTCTGTTTCACTTACACCTGTCAAATGAGCTATGTATCTCGCCAGTACAAACAGGTGATCACTTAGCCTGTTGAGGTATTTTACCACAAGAGGATCGATAAACATTTCATGCTCCAGCATATTGACACAGTTTCGCTCTGCCCGCCTGCAAACGGTCCTTGCGATATGTGCAGAAGAAACGGCCATGCTGCCACCGGGCAATATGAATGATTTCATGGGCTTCAGCACTATATTCATTTCATCGATTTCACTTTCCAGCAGTTGAACATCTTCTTCTTTCAGATCCGGAAGTTTCATCTTTGGTTCTTTTTCAGGATCACAGGCCAGTGATGAGCCAATGGTGAATAGACGGTCCTGGATCTCTCTTAAAATCTTCATTGTTCTTTCATCTGTTAACTGGTCACCGAGGAAACCTATGAAGCTGTTCAATTCATCTACTGTGCCGTAGGTTTCTATACGCAGATGGCTCTTGGGTACGCGTGTGCCACCTATCAGCGAGGTTTTACCAAGGTCACCAGTTTTTGTATAGATCTTAGTGGACATACATTTCTCTTATTTTATCGCTTTCGATAAGTCCATCCCTTAGCCGGATTACCCTGCGGGCATAATTCGCTATATCTACTTCATGCGTCACCAGCACAACAGTATTGCCCCCGTCATGGATCTTGTTGAAAATTTCCATGATCTCGATGGAAGTTTTACTGTCGAGGTTACCTGTGGGCTCATCTGCAAGAATGATGGAAGGATTGTTTACTAGTGCTCTTGCAATCGCAACGCGCTGGCACTGCCCCCCAGATAGCTCGTTGGGTTTATGATGACTTCTGTCTTCAAGTCCAACTTTTTTCACAACTTCCATTGCCTGTTCTGTCCTTTGTTTTTTAGGAATACCCGCATACACGAGCGGCAGCGCAACATTTTCAAGGGCTGACATGCGCGGAAGAAGATTGAATTGCTGGAAAACAAAACCAATTTCCTTGTTCCTCACTTCTGCAAGTGCATCATCTTCCATTTTGCTTACATCGTGGTTGTTGAGAATGTAAGTTCCTCTTGTTGGAGAATCGAGGCAACCGAGAATATTCATCAAGGTGCTTTTGCCGGAACCTGAAGGTCCCATCAATGCCACATATTCGTTCTTTTGTATTTCAAGAGTAATTCCTTTCAATACATTGATCGCCTGTTTTCCCATAAAATAACTCTTATGGATATCCTCAAGATGTATAATAGGGTGCAAACTCATTTTTTGATAACCTTTGGCACCTTAAAATATGTGCCGTCGGTTTCCGGTGCATTTTTAACAGCTTCTTCGCGGCTTACAGATCCCTGGACTATGTCAGCACGCAGCACATTAATATTAGTGCTCATGTGCAGAAGCGGTTCAACTCCTTCGGTGTCCACTTCTTTTAGTTTTTCAATGAAGGAGATCATCTCCTGCAAATCAGCCTTGATCTCCTTTTTTTCCTGTTCGCTGAAGCTCAGGTGAGAAAGTTTTGCAAGGTTGTCAATTAAAAGATCATTCACTTCCATACGCGCAAAAGTACTAAATCCTTATTTTCGCTGATGGTTTTCTATTTGTTCTGTTCTGTTACATTTATTCAGGTTTTGTATCATTGGTTTCTCTTTCGTCAGGTATCCTTCTTTAAGCAAAAATTAAAGCCTAAATCACAGCAGCATCCCGTCAGCATAATTGTTTGCGCCAGGGATGAAGCAGCCAATCTCGCGAAAAATTTACCAGGTGTTCTTGTTCAGCATTATACTTCAACACGTGAAGTAATTGTGGTTAATCATAACAGCCAGGATGAAACCAAATACCTTCTCGAAGAGTTCAAGAAAACATTCAAGGACCTGCATATAGTGAACCTCACGCAGGAAGCGATAGGCATACCCGGAAAAAAATACCCGCTGTCGATAGGGATCAAAGAATCGAAACATGAGATTGTTCTGCTGACAGATGCGGATTGTGTTCCTTCCAGTGAATTCTGGCTAACGAAAATGCAGGATGGCTACGACGACGGAACCGAAGTGGTGCTGGGCTATGGAGGCTATTTTAAAAAGCCTGGTGTGCTGAACAAACTCATACGTTTTGAAACTTTTCATTCGGCACTTCAATATTTTTCTTTCGCAATATCGGGCATGCCCTACATGGGCGCAGGAAGAAATCTTTCCTATAAAAAAACACTGTTTTTTCAGAACAAGGGATTTTCGTCCATCAATCATGTTGCAGGCGGTGATGATGACCTTTTCATCAACAAAGTTGCCACCCGCAATAACACCCGCGTAGTGCTGGACAAGGAAGCATTTACAATGTCGGAACCAAAGAAAAGCTTTGGAGACTGGTTCCGACAGAAGATGAGGCATTACTCTACAGGTAAATTTTATAAACCGGTACATAAATTTTTTCTGGGTATCTACTCCCTTACACATTTTTTATTTTACCCGCTTTTTGTTGCTTCACTTTTTTTCTTTGACTGGCGCATGGTTTGCGCAGTTTTTCTCGTGAGGATGCTGTCGCAGGCCCTTATCTACTACAAGGCGATGGAGAAGCTCAATGAAAAAGATCTCTTTCCCTGGTGGTGGCTTTTTGATGTATGGATGTTTTTTTATTATTTCATCTTTGCCCCGGCATTATGGAAAAAGCCAAAGAAAACCTGGAACTGATCACTCGCTATTTCAGCGGGTTTACACCAACCCAAACAGAACAATTTCGTTCGCTTGGGGAATTGTATAAAGACTGGAATAGTAAGATCAATGTTATTTCACGCAAGGATGAAGACAGTTTATATGATAAACATATTCTTCACTCACTGAGCATAGCCGCTGCATTTGATCTTAAGGATGGAATGAATGTGCTGGACATAGGCACCGGTGGCGGTTTCCCGGGTATACCCCTTGCGATATTTTTTCCTAACGTAAAATTTTATCTCGCGGATAGTATCGGGAAAAAAATAAAAGTAGTGCAGGCTGTAGCGGATGCCATTGGTTTGAAAAATGTTACTGCCCATCATACGAGGGCGGAGGATATCAAAAACAAAAAATTTGAGGTGGTGGTGTCGAGAGCTGTAGCGCCTATGGCCGACTTGTGGAAATGGGGAAAACCTTTGCTGAGGAGAGGAGAAGGGAGAGGGGAGAAAGAAGAGGAGTTGCCGGTTCCGAATGGTTTAATTTGTTTAAAAGGTGGTGATCTTTCACAAGAAATTGCTGAAAGCGGCACAAGGCCACGTATCATGGAGGTATATGAAATTTTTCCGGAGGAAGTTTTCAGGGAAAAATATATTTTATACGTTCCGGTTTAGAATATTAAAATGGTATATCCAGCTTATTATTTTTTCTATCCACATCCGCCATTCTAAGTGACGGATCGATTTCGATGGTTTTTATTGCAGATAGCTTTTTGTTCACTGAAACAACATAGGTAGGATGAGTCCACTTCCATGCGGGGAAACTTGTTGACGGAATACTTTTATCTTCAACAGGCTTTTCTCCGAACATTAAATACATTGGAACATAAGCTATCTCTTTGGTACTATCCTTATAAGTTACCTGCAGGTCGATCGGCATCGGGACTTCACCATGTTTTTTCAGCCTGATCAGTGTTTTATTTCCTTCTTCCCACAAACTATCTATTGCATAATCAATATGCTTGGTAGTGGTTACCCAGTAATCTTTATACCAATCGAGTTGAAGTCCACTGACTTTTTCAGCAACTCGTAAAAAATCATCAACACCGGGATGTTTGAATTTCCATTCCTTATAATATTGAAGCATTATTTTTCCCAGAGTCTCTTCACCTGCTATATAACCCAATTGCGAAAGAAAAATGGCCCCTTTACTGTATGTGCTGAGAATATATCCCGTCCTGGTTTCATATTCATCTGCCTGGGTGGAAAGTGGTTCTTCAATTCCGGATTTAACGAGGGTCTGATAAGCTGCATAATGTTCAGCATGATATTTAGGCATTCCCCGGGCGAGTGAATCCAGTATTTTTATTGATCCCGGATTGTTCGCCAGTTTCTTTCTCTGAATTACTTCCTGGTAATAATATTGTACCCTGTCTGTTGACCATTCCGCAAAACCTTCATCCATCCATGGGTATACTGATTCATTATTTGCAATTACACCCTGGTACCAGCTGTGCATCAATTCATGAAGAACAGATCCTAGCCTTGGAGAGGCCACAAGTGTGCTCATTGCGTATTCCATGGCACCATCCCCGCCTTGTATCACAGAAAATTGCTTGTATGGGTATGTACCGAAATTTTTTTCTATAAAAGGGAAAACACCGGCCACCACTTCACCTATTTCATCCCATTGTTCCACCGGGTCTGATCTGTATAGTACGTGGATGTCGATACCATTTGGTGTTTTATAAATTAAATGTTTGTAATCCGGATCGGCTGCCCACATGAAATCGTGAACATTGTTTGCCGTAAAATGCCATTTCAGTTTATTACCTGCGGGTGGCTTTACTTTTGTTCCTTCTTTTTCATAACCGTAACCTACTTCCTGGGGATTCATAATGTATCCGGTTCCACCAAGTATGTAAGACTTATCGATGTTGATCGTTACGTCGAAATCACCCCATACACCGTAAAATTCACGTTCAACGTAAGGTGTAACATCCCAACCGTTCCTGTCGTATTCCGAAAGTTTTGGATACCACTGCGACATGCTGTAGCGTACACCATTCGCTGCATCACGGCCGGCTCGCCTGATCTGTTTGGGTACCTGCGCATCGAAATCCATATTTAGTACAACAGTGGCTTTTGGAGGAATCGGCTTTGTAAGAAACACTTCCATGATTGTTTCGTCAATCCTGAATTTCTGGTTTACACCGTTCATTCTGAGTGATGAAATATTCTGGTAGCCTATTTCGTCGGGTGTGAGTTTCGATATCCTGTCCTTCACGCGCGGATCCCAGTCGGGTTGATTATTCAGCCGGATAGCGCCGAGGCGCAGGCTCTTCTGATCCATCATGCTGTTCGGCTGAAAAGCGTTCCAGTAGAGGTGATAGAATAATTTGTACAGTGTATCCGGTGAATTGTTAGTGTATTCGAGTTTTTGTTTGCCGGTGAATTTATTGGTGGTTACATCCATGTTGATGTCCATCGTGTATTTCACGCGTTGCTGCCAATAACCGGATTGAGAAAAAGAAAAACAGTTTATTAATAAAGCAAGAACTAAAAAGAAATACTTCATCGATTAGATTTTATGTTCCGCTGCGCGGAGTGTACCTCCGGCGGTTTTTGTTTTTTATCGGGTATGGATTTTCGCCAGTCCTCGCCTACAAAGTTATTTTATCTTTCAACAGCCTTCCTTCGCTATTGAAATATAAATTCCTTTTCTTAATGTCGCTCTTTGCAGCGGCAATTTTATACTGAACCTCATCGTCAGGCAGCTCGATCCTTACTACCTGTTCTAAATTCCAGTCGGCGTATTTGCTTTTGTCAAATCCTTCCTTCACTACTTCAGGCAGCTCACTTTCATCTATAGCTTCTTCTGTGTTTTCCCATTCTCCTTTACTACTGAATTGTGCTACGTAAGAGGAACTGTCCTGCTGAAAGCTCGCAGCAAAGCTGGAAAGTTTGTCCTTCCA
>Ga0207701_10006781_pt1 | contig 11424 bp, 10 predicted proteins | sample KBSSwiSSwithPhiX_FD_184294 | JGI IMG/M metagenome (GOLD analysis project Ga0207701, IMG submission 184294) | Switchgrass rhizosphere bulk soil microbial communities from Kellogg Biological Station, Michigan, USA, with PhiX - S5 (SPAdes) (version 2) | ecosystem: Environmental > Terrestrial >...
CACGGATAAGCGTTGCACCTGGTTCAACAATAAATGGCTCGATTTCGTGGGCAGATGCATGGAACAGGAAATCGGCGACGGTTGGCTCGATAACGTTCATCCCGATGATAGGAACCGAATGACTCAAATGTACGCCAATTCATTTGATGCCCGCGAGCCGTTCTCGATGGAGTACCGTTTACGCCGCGCAGACGGCGAATATCGCTGGATCTTGGACCACGGTGTTCCGCGCCATCAAGCGAATAGCGAATTTCTCGGTTACATCGGTTCGGTGTTCGATCTTACGGAACGAAAGAAAGCCGAGGAGGATCTCAAGCATTTCGCTGAAGAACTGGAGAGTCGAGTCGCCGAGCGCACCGAGGAATTACAGGGAGCCAATGCGGCTTTGCTGCGTGACATAGAGGAGCGGAAAAAGCTCGAAGCACAGCTGGTGCAGTCGCAGAAAATGGAGAGTATCGGCACTCTTGCCGGCGGGATCGCCCATGATTTTAATAATATTTTGAACATCATAAGCGGTTATATGTTTCTCCTTGCCGAGTCCCGCGGCCAAGCCGAGCAGATGGAAGAGAGCGTCGGAGTCATCAATGAAACCGTGCAGCGCGGCTCCGCGCTGGTTCAACAGCTCCTTACCCTTGGCCAGAAAAGCCGCGGCACTCGCTACGTGCTGCTCAATATCAATACTGTAGCCGAAGGTTTGTTGAAAATTGTCAAAGAGACCTTTCAAAAAACCATCGAACTGACTTTTTCCCTGGATCCAAATCTTCCGGCGATTTTGGGCGATAAGACCCAAATCGAACAAGTACTATTGAATATTTTCGTCAATGCCCGAGACGCAATGCCCACCGGAGGTACGCTGGTTTTAAAGACCTGCTCAGTGAACGGAGCCAGTCTGCAGTTTGGCTTGGCCACGGCGGGACCCTACGTCTGTTTGGAAGTGATCGACAGCGGAATCGGTATGGATGAAAGTACACGGATCCGAATCTTCGAGCCGTTCTTCAGCACCAAGGAGACGGCCCAAAGAGCCGGTTTAGGCCTGTCCGTTGTTTATGGCATCATCAAGAACCACCAGGGTTATATCGACGTAGAGAGTCAGCCAGGCTGCGGCACTGTTTTTCGTATATACATTCCGGCCGCTTCCGCCAGCGATTTTATTATTGAGGACAGAGCGCAAGAGGTCTGGTCCTGCGTCGATGGATTTTCGGAACAGGCCACAATTCTCGTGATCGAGGATGAATTGGCGGCTTTGAGCGTTTTAACCAAGGTGCTCTCCAGTCGCGGATTCAAGATTTTGACCGCATCGGACGGTGAAAGCGCAGTCGAGATTTTTGGCCAATACACAGAAGTGGTCGACATCGTCTTGCTCGACATGGGCCTGCCAAAAATGTCCGGCAAAGATGTGCTCATCAGAATCAAGGCCATCAAGCCGAGCGTTAAAATCGTCATTGCGAGCGGTTATTTTGAATCCGATCTCCAGGCCGATATCGCTCAAGACAACGTTGCAGCTTACATACAGAAGCCGTACATGCTCGACAATCTCATCGAAGTCCTTCGACGAGTGATCCCACACCCATCCTAATCAGCAGCGGTCCCTGCACACAGAGCGCTATAGAAAACGAATAGGCCGCTTGAGACGAGGGCCGGCTACGTTTCGACTCACTGGCGATCTTTTTCGTACAGGGGTGCGAAACCACCCATGCAAAATACGAGAGGCAGGTCTCCACCCGCACGTCACTCATTCCGAGCATGCTCCGTCGATGACTGCTGAAACTCACGCAACACCGCCGTCAAATCAACTGCCCGAAGCGCGTCTACAGCGACTTCCCACCGGCCCTCCGCGCATAACCCCTGTATACCGGCATCCTCGTACGCTTGAATGATGGCTTCAAGGCATGCCTGCCGGACACGTTTGGCCAGTTCAAGATTCATAAGCTCTCCAAATAAGTGCAATGGTCGATTCCGACAATGAGAAATTTTATCCACCGTAAAATTTACTGAGTCTCCGGTCGACCGCTCCACCGCCAAAAATCGTCTAACACAACCAACTCCGCAGCCGGCTCGCTTCTCTCAACGGAACGGATCCTGCCCGTCGACCGGTAACTTTGAGTCAAACATATCAGGCATTGAAAATGGAAGTGCGACCTTGCGAACCGATTTATTCGACGGCTCCTTGTAAAAACCATTTGCGCCTGATGCGGTCGTAATAGAGCCATAGGAGATCGCCGTTGCGGGTTTCGGCGTAATAGTATTCGCGCTGGATTTCGCGATTCCACCAGCCGCCGGAAAAAATATAGGGGCCAGCGAGTTTGTCAACGGCGCCGTATTTCGCACCCAAGAGCCAGCCGTCTTCATGCGACCGCAGCGGCGTGCCCTCGACAGGCTCGGGTTTTGTGCAAATGCGACGGATCAAAGTTTTGACTGTACTCGCGTTGGGCTTGGGGAATTGGATACGATGGAGAGGCTCCCAGATAAATCGCGCTTCAGGAAGGTGGCCGTCATTGAGTTTAGCACAGACTACGCTTTGATCCCCGAATTCGGCGCGCAAGCGGGCCAACGCGCGATTTGCCGCTTCGAGATTGCGGCGCGCCCCTTCGATTTGACCCAAAACGGAGCGTTCGAATAAAGAAAGCTGTTCGCGCGTAGCCGCGCATGATTCGACCGTGAGCTCGATTTCGACGACACCCGCGTCGAGCTGAAGCGATTCCAGACGTAGGCGAATAAGATCCGTGAGCTGCACGGCATCCAGCGTTGACGCCGCGGGCCGCAGCGACTCTCTGATTCGATTGCTATGATCGATCACGAGCGAAATCGATAGCGTGACCAGTGCTTGATGGCGCTTCGCCAGTGCCGCGAGCAGCGGATTAAGTAATTGTTTGATGACAAACAAAAGCCGCGTGGCATCATCTTCGGGATCATCGAGAATATATTTTTGTATGAGTGGTTCTTCCGATGATTCCGGTTCCAGCGGCATCCAGAGATCGCCGGCGGCCATACGATAAAGCCGATGGGCTTCCTTACCGAACCGCTCCCGAAGTCCGGCGGGTGGCAGTAAAAGTAGATCACCGACGGTTTTTATTCCGAGCTTAAAAAGCGCGTCATGCAACTCCGGTTCGATATTCAATCGCTGCAACGGAGCTTTGCGCGCAGTGTTCCGTTCCGTCTCCGGATCGTGAAAAACAGTAGCGCCTCCTTTGGCTTTGGCGGTGGCATAAGTGCCAAACCGCGTGAAGCCGACCGCGAGATTCACCGCAATTCCTCGCCGACGCAAATTCTGGTAAATGGCATGAGCCCATTGCTGCGGAGAACAATAGAGGCGTTGCAGGCCGGCGCCATTGAGCCAAAAAACTCCCGGCTCTTCACGCGCGGGTTCGACTTCCGGAGTAAAACGCATAAGCACGTTGACCAATTCACCGACAGCTTTGTCGATCTCCGCGGGCAAGACTTGACCGACGCGAAGCGTAGAAGCAAAAGAAAACGCTGCCGCATAGCGCAACCCGGGGAGCACTCCCTGCCGGCGTGCTTTTTCATTGACCCAAAGCAGCAATCCTTGCGGTTTATCTTCGTCGACAACGGCTACCGGATCGGCACGCCATTCCGGATGGCGGCGGAGCAGTAACTGAAGCGGAAAAGCCGGCAAATCAACACAACCCAGCCGGACCATTGTAGAGAACTTCATGGTTCCACGTTGGGCCGCGCCGCTTATCTTTTAAAACGCGCAAAACGCATGCGAAGCGATTCTGCGCCATGCGTTTTTTTTGGGCGTGAGCGCGGAGTGAAACCAATGAGCCCAAAGAAAACGCTGCGCGATTTTTTTTCGTGAGACAAACCAGCGCAGTGTGATGACGATGCGCAAGACCGGTCAAGCGCGTCTGCAAAGGCATCACAATATCAGCGGCGCCGAGATCGAGTACGATTAGGCCGAAACCGCCGGAGCGCAAAAGTTTTTCGCCAGCTCGCGCAATGCAGGTTGGCTCGGTCAAACGAATCACCACCAACGCGGCTAAATCAATCCCATTTCGCGCGGCGTCAGGCGGATAGAAAAAATCTTGCGTCGAGGTCACCCAGCCCACCAACTCACCGCATTGTTGCGCCTCGTCAATCAAACTGAACGTCAATGTCAGCGCTGCCGATGCTCCAGTGCTCGAAATTTCGATAAACCGACCGGCGACTTGATCGAGCCGCCATGGACTCTCCGACGGAGAGAGGAACTGCAGGTCTGGAGTGGGCAAAAGGACCATCGATCATACCTGTTATTCAAATCATCGAAGCGGTTTAAAATCTTCCGGAAGACGTTTAACTGGAGGTCCAGACCTGATGTGGCTTTCGATTATCGCCGCCATTTTACATCCTCAAGTAAATCATTGATCAGAATGGATAACCATTTGAAATTATTTATTTCGATGATTTCTAATCCTATCCGGATCTCATATCCTAGAAGGTACGCTTTCATTTATACTGAAAATATATTCAGTATTCAAGCGCCAAAATAGATGAACACAGCAGTGGTGAAATCAGCTTACCTTTGTAAAATTTGAACGATTGAAGGACTTGAACAGGCAATCACGCTAAAGCGTGGCTAGACTTTTTTTCTTTGGTGCGCGAGGTAATCGACGAGAAGATATTCTCCAAGTCGATCGGGCCGGGTATAAAAGGCTCGGCCTTTGTTGATGCGGGTGAGGTCGTCGACGAACCCGCGCAAAACCGGGCTATCGTCGAGCATGAATGTGTTGATCGTAATACCCTTGCGCGTGATGCGCTCGACTTCTCTCAAAGTTTCTTCCGCAGCACGCTGGCTTATACCCCCGAAGCTCAACGGCCACTCACAGTAAAGCCTTCCTTGTCGGCAATAGGCGGTGGGCTGACCATCGGTGATCACGATCATTTGCTGATTGGCACTCGGTTTTTTCCCGAGCATCTCAGTGGCAAGATGCAAGCCGTCTTGCAAATTGGTAAACGGATCCCCCATATTCCAGGTTGCCTGCGGCAAATCCTTGGCTTTAAGCTCTACAGCGCGGGTAAAAAATCCGACGATGCCAAAATAATCGCGTGGGTGAAGCGAGCGAACCAAACTCTCCATCGCCAACGCGACTTTCTTGGCCGCAGCGAAACGCCCCTCCCAGCTCATTGACCAGCTCATATCCAAGAGAAGCACGGTCGCCGCACGCGTGTTGTACTCCGATTCGTAAACCGCAAAATCGCCCGGATTGATCCGCACTGGCACGCCGCCGCCGTGAAGCAGCGCGTTCTTCAGCGTCTGAATCATGTTGATGTGCATGGTATCGCCCTGCACATAGGGACGGCTGGTTTCGAGAATCAGCTCATGGGTACCGCGGTTGCGCGTCGCATGTCGCCCCATGCCATCGCGCCGCAGCTGGCGGTAAATATCACGGAGTGCGAGATGGCCGACCCGGCGCACGCCTTTGGGCGTCAATTCGAAACGATCGCCTTGTTCGAGCACATAACCGCCCTCTTCGAGGAGCGATTGCATGCGCATCACTCCTTCGAAGTCCTGCTTCGGATCACCGCCCAGCAATCGTTCTAACAACTCCTTATCGACATCTTTGAGCTGCATGCTCGAAAGCTGCGACTCGAGCTTGCGAAGATCTTCCATCCGCTCCATCAGCTCTTTCGACTGCTGGAACTGCATCGGCGTTTGGCCGCGAAAAAGGCTCCCTTCTCGCCGCAGCCAATTCTCGAGCTTGCGGATCTGATCGAGCTTCATGACCAGCTGCTGAAATTCTTTTTCCGCCTGTGAATTTTCGAACCGATAGGAGGTAAGCTTCTCGATGGCTTCGCTGGTTTTGCCCGGGAGGTCGTTCAAGAACTGTTTTTTGTCCTGAACATCGTTTCCCGACTGATCCATTTCCTGAAGCGTCTCTTGTTCCTGCTCAACCACCGATTCGAGCTGCTTCTGTACTTCGTCAATCGCAGACTGTAGCCGGTACTCGTCGTAGAGCTTGCGCATCTCGCGCGCCACTTGCGAGAGCAGATCCTCAAGGCCTTTGTTCTGCTTTTCCCCCTGCTTCATGCCTTTCTGCATCAGCCGGCGCATGGCCTGTTGCAGATCCCCCGTGTCGTTCATGTAGTCGTTCAGCTGATCGAACACGGAGTCCGAATCCAGGGAGTCGCTCGAGCGAGCGTTCCAGCGGCTATAACGAACATGGACCATGAAAAAAACGAGGCCGAGTAGCGGATCGATTATTTGCCGTAAGTGACCCGACCGCCCTCCATCTCTTTGTTGAGCTTTTGATGCAAGTGAAGTCCTTCGAGGACAAATTCCGTCGCCGAAGCCATCAATGTGGGCGACTCTGAAATCCCCAGTGTCTTGATCGCCTCCTTCAAGCCGGGAATTTCCTTAATCCCTTCCAGATAATCTTGCGACGGCATCTGATCGGAAACTTCGACACCCCAACCGGAATTGAAGTATTCAACGACCTTCTGTAGCGAGTTCAAGCTGAAATATTGATCGAAGACTTTGATGATCGAGCGGTTCACCAATTTTTCGACGAGCTCGTCTTCCTTTTTGTCTTCGCCGACGTATTCCATCTCGATTTTCCCAGCGGTGGACGCCATCAGGCAGTGCAAATCGCTGACTCGCGGTACGATATCGTTTTCCTTGCAGCGCAGGGCGCGCTTCTCGGCATTGCTGATCAAACTTTCGTAATTGTTAATCGTGACCCGCACGCTGACGCCGGAGGACTGGTTGATCTCGTTGGACTTGCGCGCTTCGAACGTGAGGTAACCGAGAATCTCTTTCATGAATCGAGGCACTTCTACCTTACGGCTGCGCCGGTTATTGGGCGCCGCTTCCTGCTCCATAATTTCGAGCTCGTCCTCGAGTTTCTTTGGATAATGGGTACGAATCTGCACGTCGAATCGGTCTTTGAGTGGTGTGATGATTCGTCCGCGACTGGTGTAATCCTCGGGATTCGCGCTCGCGACAATCACGACGTCGAGGGGCAGGCGAATTTTGTAGCCCTTGATCTGAACGTCTTTTTCTTCCATGAGGTTGAACAAACCGACTTGGACCTTCTCCGTCAAATCGGGAAGCTCGTTGATCGCGAAAATACCCCGGTTGGTACGCGGCACCAAGCCGTAGTGAATGGTTTCCTCGTCGGCCAGATAGCGTCCTTCGGCCACCTTGATCGGGTCGATCTCCCCCACGAGATCCGCGATCGATACGTCCGGCGTGGCGAGCTTTTCCCCGTAGCGATGATCACGATCGATCCACTGCAGCGGTAGAGCGTCACCCAACTCCGCAGCCTTGTTGCGGCAGGCACGGCAAATCGGACTGAACGGATTGTCGTTGATTTCACAGCCGTGAACGATCGGAATACGCTCGTCGAGGAGACTCAGCAGACCGCGAATGACGCGCGACTTTCCTTGTCCTCGTTCGCCAAGGAACACCATGTGATGGCCCGCAAGAATGGCGTTTTCTATTTCTGGAATGACGGTCTCATCGTAACCGATAATGCCGGGAAGTATGCGGTGGCCACTTTCTAAATGGCGCACTAAATTTTTTCGCATTTCTTCCCGCACTGGCAGCACCGGCACGCCGCTTTTTTTGAGTTCGCCTAATGTTTTTGCCTCGCTCACTGAGTGTGGCCTCCCCTTCAAATTTTTCTCGTTGAATATCGCTCCGCGGTCTTTCAACGATTTCACCATTTTTAAATCACAGTAGCATGTTGCAGGCTGCGGATTAACCTCCTAAGACCTGAAACATCGGCTTCAGACGATCGTAGCCGACGAGCAAGTGCTGCGGCATCACGCGTGTCTCGGCCACTACTGGCATGAAATTGCTATCCCCTTCCCAGCGCGGCACGACGTGCCAATGCAAGTGGTCGGCGATCCCCGCGCCGGCACATTTGCCGAGATTCATGCCGAGGTTCATTCCATCAGGATTGAGAGCCTGACGAATGATCTCTATGGATCGCCGGAGCAGCTCGTTGAGGTCGGTAAATTGTTGTGCGGATAATTGGGTTGGATCACTTTCATGACGTTTCGGCGCCAGCAACAGGTGCCCGTTATTGTACGGGTACTTGTTCAACATCACAGTGGAATGTTCCGTTTGCGCGAGAACCAGCGCGGCTCGTAGATCGGCTTGCCGATAGAGCGTGCAGAAAATACACGCTTCCGCTTTGGTGCCCTGATCGATATAGGTCATCCGCCAGGGCGCCCAAATCTGCTTCACTCATCATCTCCGTCTTCGTTCGGATCGTAGGGCTTGCCGTCTACTCGCAAGCGCAATTCCTTGCCGACTTTGAAGAAGGGCACTTTTTTAGCGGCGACCGAAACCAACGCGCCGCTTTTAGGATTGCGCCCTTGCCGCGCGCGTCGGTGCTTGACGACAAAACTGCCAAAGCCGCGGATCTCGATACGGTCGCCCTGAGCCAACGCTTCTACCATCGAATCGAAAATTGCATTAATAATCACTTCCGAGTCTCGCCGCGACAAATGAGGAAATCTTTTGTTCACCTCATCGATTAAGTCCCTTTTGGTCATATCATCTCCCTCACAACAGCAAAGATTTTAACTACTGGAGCAACGCCGGTGACCATTCGTAGCGTAGCCAGGCGCGATCGGTGCCGGGGAATCGACGGCCGAAAATGCCCATGAAAATGCGTTCCCACCAGCGCTCTTGCTCCGGGTGCGAATAATATACCGCGGGCTCGGATTCCAGTCCGGCGCGTCTGGCCGCCAATTCGACGGCATCTTCCAAAGTTCCAAACTGGTCCACCAATCCCAGTTCTTTGGCTTGCGCTCCTGAAAAAACTCTGCCATCGGCCAGCTTCCGCACCTGTGCTTCCTTCATCCCCCGACCCTTCGCCACCGCTGCGACAAATTGGCTGTGCACATTGTCGACTAAACTTTGAAGGATTTCGCGGCCCTCGGGGGATAGAGTCTGAAACGGCGAACCGAGATCCTTATTGGCGCCGCTTTTCACGTTCACGCCTCTTACGCCGATTTTTTTCATCAACTCTTCGACATTACTGAGCTGCATAATCACACCAATGGAACCGGTCAGAGTTCCCGGATTGGCGACGATCCTGTCGCATGCGGCGGCGATATAATACCCGCCCGATGTCGCCATACCGCCCATGGACGCAATAATCGGCTTCTGTTTTTTGAACCGTTGAATCTCTTCGAAGATTTCCTGCGTAGGCGCGACCGCTCCGCCCGGCGAGTCGATGCGCACGACGATCGCCTTCACCCAGGGCATTTCTTTAAGGCGTTTCATCTCGGCCAGCACTTCATGCGAATCGTCGATGGCCCCGTCGATCTGCAGAACCCCGACACCGTCGCCGGAGAACAGCGATAAAACCCGCGGATCGCCGCCGGTGAAATAGGCAAAGAAGAAAACCGTGGTGAACAGCACCAGAACAACTACGAACAAAATTCCCAGGCCGCGTAGAATAAAATGATTTCTCATGTTCTTGAATGCGATAGAGACTTGATAGCGAGGGGTTTAATTGCGCCCTTTTCGCCCGCTCTGTGCATCGTCTTCCTTGTCGAGACGCAACTCGTCGCCCAAAAGCGATTCGAAAGAAAATCGCGCGCCTTCCTTTTCTCGTTTCAAGTAACTCTCCATTTCCTGGCGCTCTTCCGTACGGCGCAGTGCACGGATGCTGAGCCCGATTTTTCTATCGGCCGGATCAATGCTAACGACTTCGGCTTCCACCTCATCGCCTACCTTATATAAGCTCGACGGCTTATCGACGCGTTCCGTGCTGAGCTGGGAAACGTGAATAAGCCCTTCGACGCCCTCCTCGATGCGCACGAAGACGCCAAACTCGGGCACGCTTGTCACCTGTCCCTTTATTTTCGACCCGACCGGATGGCGGTCTGCCACGACTTTCCACGGATCCGGAGCGATTTGCTTGATGCCCAGAGAAAAACGTTCATTTTCGACGTTCACGCCGAGCACTTTAGCTTCGACGATGTCGCCCTTCTTGTATAATTCCGATGGATGTTTGACCTTCTTGGTCCAGTGTAGATCGGAAATATGCACAAGACCGTCGATACCTTCTTCAATACCGACAAAAATGCCGAAGTCGGTGATGTTGCGCACCGGTCCTTTGACATTACTGCCGACGGGATATTTTTCTTTCGCGGCTTCCCAGGGGTTCGCCATCACCTGCTTCAGCCCGAGAGAAATTCTTCGATGGCTCGCGTCGACATTGAGCACCACCACTTCGACCTGCTGGCCGACCTGAAGAATTTTCGAGGGATGAGTCACCTTGCGGGTCCATGACATCTCGGAAATGTGCACCAATCCCTCTATGCCGCTTTCCAACTCGACGAAAGCGCCATAGTCCATGATGCTGATCACCTTTCCCTGCACACGCGCGCCGATCGGATATTTTTGCGCCACAGTATGCCAGGGGTCCGGCGTGAGCTGTTTCATCCCCAGCGAGATACGCTCTTTTTCCGCGTCGAACTTAAGCACGACGACTTTGATTTTTTCCCCGACCTGGACGATTTCCGAGGGATGGTTGATTCGCCCCCAGGACATATCGCTGATGTGGAGAATGCCATCGATGCCACCGAGATCGACAAAGGCTCCATAGCCGGTGATGTTTTTGACTGTGCCTTCGAGAATAACTCCCTCTTCGAGAACCTTCAAAATATCCTTCTTGAGCGTCTCTCGCTCTCTTTCAAGCAGCGCGCGCCGGGATACCACGACGTTACCGCGGCCGCGGTTGAACTTGAGAATCGCGAAACGGTCCGTGGTGCCGATGAAGCGATCGAGATTGCGATTGGGTCGAATATCGACGTGCGAGCCGGGAAGGAACGCCGGTACGCCGACATCGACTTTGAATCCGCCTTTCACCTTGCCAACAATCCGACCTTCGACGCCTCGTTCTTCATTGAAGGCGTGCTCGAGGTCTTCCCAAATTTTTAGATTTTCCGCTCGTTGACGCGAAAGGACAATGCCACCGCCCTCGCTCTCTGAGGAATCGAAATAAACGTCAACGTCATCGCCGACTTTGACTTGCACGTTCCCCTGGCGGTCGGTGAACTCCTGGATGGGAATTTGTCCTTCGGACTTATAACCGACGTCGATCAGCACATGGGTCGACGTGATGCCGACCACTCTGCCCTTAACAACACCGCCGGGCTTGACCGTGCGCAGGCTCTCCTCAAACATCGCCTCAAATTCACTGGCGCCTCCCGTACTGGAGCCCTGCTTTTGTTCGTCCTGTTCAGCCATGCAAACCAACTCCGATCTATTTAAATTTCGTTTTGCTTCATTCGAATCTCCGCCAAAACACAGGCTGCGACCTCGTCGGCCGTAGAATTCGACGAATCGATCACGAGCGCGTCATCCGCCTTACGTAGCGGCGCCAGCGCCCGTTCGCTGTCTCGTTTATCTCGTTGTTCAATCTCCCGCAGCGTTACGTCGAGGTCAACCGGCTGCCCGGCCGC
>Ga0207701_10006786_pt1 | contig 11422 bp, 10 predicted proteins | sample KBSSwiSSwithPhiX_FD_184294 | JGI IMG/M metagenome (GOLD analysis project Ga0207701, IMG submission 184294) | Switchgrass rhizosphere bulk soil microbial communities from Kellogg Biological Station, Michigan, USA, with PhiX - S5 (SPAdes) (version 2) | ecosystem: Environmental > Terrestrial >...
CTTGAAGAGTGGATGCGGCTTGTTCGGTTTGCTTTGAAATTCGGGGTGATACTGGCAACCAACAAAGTAGGGGTGATCGCGCAGCTCGACCAATTCGGCGAGTGTGCCGTCGGGTGAGGTTCCTGAAATGACGAAACCTTTCGCGTTCATCCGGTCGCGATATTTCATGTTGAACTCGTAACGGTGCCGGTGTCGCTCAGTTACCGCGGTGTCGCCGTAAATTCTTTCCGCGAGTGTCCCGGGAATAATTTTTGTCGGCCAGGTTCCCAGCCGCATACTTGCGCCCTTGTTACGTACGCCACGCTGTTCTTCCAGCAGCGAAATGACCGGGTCTGGAGTGTCCTTGTCGAACTCGGTGCTGTTGGCGTCTTTGATTCCACAGACGTTTCTGGCGAATTCAATGGTGGCCACCTGCATGCCGAGGCAGAGACCAAGAAAAGGGATTCCGTGCTCGCGAGCGTAACGGGTGGCGTTGATTTTCCCTTCGGCTCCGCGAACGCCAAATCCACCAGGAACGAGAACGCCGGCCACATCTTTTAGTTGCTTATCTATGCCATCCACGAGGGATTCAGCATCGATAAGTTTGAGATCGATTCCGCAGTCCTCGCTCGCGGCGGCATGGGCCAGTGACTCGTAAATGCTCTTGTAGGCGTCACGTACGTCCATGTACTTGCCGACCACCGCGATCTTGATGCGTTTGCTCGGACTAACGACCCGTTCGACGAAATTTCTCCAGTCTCCGAGGTCGGGTTTGGGCGTTTCGAGGTGCAGAAGGTCGCATACGAGTTGGTCGAGTCCCTCGGCGTGCAGGGTCAAAGGCACCTCATAAATGGTATGCTCGACGTCGCGTTCCTCGATTACGGCTTTTTCTGCAACGCTGCAAAACATCGACAACTTACGACGAACATCGCGATCGAGCGGTTTTTCCGAGCGGCAAATCAATACCTGGGGCTGCAATCCAATTTCGCGCAGCTTCGCCACGCTTTGTTGTGTTGGCTTCGTCTTCAGTTCGTGCGCGGCTTTGATATAGGGGACAAGCGTGACATGCATGTTCACCACGTTTTCGGGTCCGACTTCGAGAATGAATTGGCGAATCGCCTCGAGAAACGGAAGACCTTCAATGTCTCCAGTCGTACCTCCGATTTCCGTGATCACCACGTCATATTTGGTCTCGTCTGAAAGCTTGCGGATGCGATCCTTAATCACGTCTGTGACGTGTGGAATTACCTGCACCGTTTTGCCCAAATAATCACCCCGGCGTTCCTTTAAAATGACTGTCTCGTAAACCTGGCCGCTGGTGAGATTGTTGTGCCGCGTGAGCACGCAATTCGTGAATCGTTCGTAATGGCCAAGATCGAGATCAGTCTCCGCCCCGTCGTTTAGAACGTAAACTTCACCGTGCTGGAAGGGATTCATCGTTCCCGGATCGACATTGAGATACGGATCGAACTTTTGGAGTACAACACGCAACGAACGGGCTTCGAGCAATGTCCCCAATGAAGCTGCAGTCAGGCCCTTGCCTAACGAACTGACGACGCCACCGGTGACGAAAATGTATTTCATCGAGCGACCTTTCGTTCCGCGCGAGCAAGCTTTTGCTCGAGCGCTTTTGCGTCGGCCAACGTATCTATCCCTGGAGATCCTTTGGCGGTGATGAGCACATGCATTTTTACACCATTTTCCAATGCGCGCAATTGCTCGAGCGACTCCGTGCGTTCCAGCGGAGTGGGTTTCCATTTCACGAATTGCAGAAGGGTATTCCGGCGAAAGCCGTAAATGCCCCGATGACGAAGGGACAAGGAGCTGCCCTTCTCTTCGAATGGAATCGGCGCACGCGAGAAATAGAGGGCGTTGCCGGCGAGATCGACAACCACTTTGACTTGGTGGGGGGACAACGCGTCCTCTAAATGTGCAAATCGATGCGCGGCAGTGACAATCTGGATTGCACGATGGGAGCGGAGTCTGTCTACGATTTTGTCGATTAGTCGCGGATTAACCTCTGGTTCGTCCCCCTGAATGTTGATGATGAACGCGAACTGCTTGGCGTTCCGGGCGACTTCGGCTATCCGATCGGTTCCGCTGCGGTGGCTCTTTGAAGTCAGCGCGACTTCGGCACCCCAATTAAAAGCCGCCTCGGCGATGCGCATGTCGTCGGTCGCAACGATCACCGAGTCGAGATTTTTCGCCTGCTTACACCGCTCCCATACGCGCTGCAAAAGAGATTTGCCAACAATGACATGCAATGGCTTTCCCGGAAAACGCGTAGAACTCCAGCGCGCTGGAATAATGCCTACCGCTCTATTCATCAGGGTCGTCCTGAGCGAAGCGCAGCGAAGTCGAAGACCCCCGCGAATTTGGCTTGCTGTAACGCCACGCGTTCCTCGACTTTGCTCGGAATGACGGCGCTTTCATGCCACTCGATTTAAGATGATCTGGACCGCTGAGGGCACGTCGTCGGCCACCCAATCTGCCTTGCTTCCTGTCACGTCGCGTTGAATTCCGGTCCGCACACGAATCGCACGTACACCCGCATTGTGGGCGCATTCGACGTCGATTTCCTTGTCGCCAATCAGAAACGAACGGGAAAGATCAATTTGGTGATCTTGCGTGGCTTGTACGATCATTCCCGGCGCGGGCTTGCGGCAGTTCGAATGTTGCCCGGGAGCATCCGGGCAGTAGTAAGTGGCATCAATCAAACCGTCGCCAAGCTGCCGCACTACCTCCGATTCAACCGCACGATATTGATCGAGCGTGAATAGTCCGCGCCCAACCCCGCTTTGGTTGGTGATGATGATTATTTTGAATCCTCGCGCTTTCAAACGCCGCAGCGCCTCAACCACACCAGAAAAAATCCGCACGTCCTTCGGATCCGAACAATAATCGGTATCTTCCATAATTGTGCCGTCGCGATCGATGAACACGGCGGGCATCAACGCGTCACGCATCTTCGGTTTCGGCTCGAAAACTGGCGATGAGTTCATCTCGCGTCACAGTCGCAGTGCCAAGTTTGCTTACGACTACAGCGCTTGCGTGGTTGGCAATCTCCGCCGCTTCAATCGGACTTGCGCCGCAGACGAGCCCAAGCGTGAAGAGCGCTATCGCAGTGTCGCCTGCACCGGAAACATCGAAAACCTGACGAGCCTTGGTGCGGGTGTAATGGGGCGCTTCGTTCTCCTGAAAAAGCATCATCCCGTGTTCGCCCAGCGTGATCAAAACATATCGAGTCTCCCATTTCTTAAGAAGCGCTTTACCGACACGCTCAAGATCCACGTCTTTCGTTGGAGTTTCATCGGCGTCGCGCCAGGGAATCCCTGCGGCAAGGAACGCTTCAGCGCGATTTGGTTTGACTACCGTGACGCCGCGCCAGTCGACGGAGTGTCGCGGATTGGGATCGGCTGCCACTATTTTACGAGCTGCGGCTGCGTCGCGAGCAATTTGAGTCACTAGTTCGGTTGTCACAAAGCCCTTGCCGTAATCTTCAAAAATAACTGCGTCGGTTTCTTCGAGACTGTCTCGAACCGCGGCGACTGCCATTGCTATTTGGGCGCTCAGTGGTATAAAATTTTTCTCGCGATCGACACGAACCACCTGCTGATGCAGCGCGATGATACGAGTCTTGACGATCGTGCGAAACGTTTCTTCCTCGATTGCGCTCGAGGTGTCGATGTTTTGCTCTGCCAAAAGCTCTCGTAGGAGGCGGCCACTGCGATCTTTACCGAGCATTCCGATTACGCTGACATGATCGACAAATTCACGCAGGTTCCGGGCAACGTTGGCCGCGCCTCCTGGGTAAAGCGATTCTCCAGTCACTTCTACGATCGGGACCGGCGCCTCCGGCGAGATGCGGCCGACTTTTCCCCAAACAAATTCATCAAGCATCAGGTCGCCGATAACCGTGATTCGCCTCGAAGCCGCGCGCTCGAGAATTAGCTCCAGCTTGTCCAAGTTCATAGCCATTTGAACTGCCGGCCGTGACGGCTGAAATGACTTTCGGATTTGCGACTTGAACAGGTGAATGAGATGGGTGCTCGCATGAGTTGTGTACGGCGGAAGTTCCGGTTAAGATTCGCTCCATTAATCCTGAATACGAACCTGAAATCAATAGTCGAAAGTGCTAATGATGCCGTTTACAAGATATCTTAAAATCGTGGGTGTGCTCTGCGGTTTTGCCCTTTGTGCAAACGCCGCTCAAGCGCCGCAGCAGATCAACATTAAACAACTGACCACAACTGTGGAAGACGTTGTAGTGCCATTGCCTAACGAGATCTTTGGCGCCCTGAACAAGCTTGGTACGGTGAACTGGAGAGCACATGTGCGCAGCGACAAGGGACCGAATTTCACCGAGCGGCCACGTATCGCCCTACTACTTGGGACGGTGATCGCAGATGGCTTTATCGCCGTGCAGGCAGAAGACGCAGAAACCGTAAAGGATATCGGGCAGCGTGTGTTGACGCTGGCGAAAGGTATTGGTGTAGGAAATTCGATTACACCGCATGCGAAGGCGATCGTTGAGGCAGCAGACAAGCGGAATTGGAGCAATGTGCGCCGGGAACTGGATCGCACGCAAAATAGCGTACAACAAGCAATGAACGAGGTACACGATGAGAAGTTGTCGCAGCTCGTTAGCTTGGGAGGGTGGCTGCGCGGAACCGAAGTCTTGACATCAGTTGTTAACGAACATTTTTCCGCGGACGGTGCGGAGCTGCTGCACCAGCCTGACCTGCTCTCTTATTTTCAAAAGAGGCTGCAAGGAATGCCAGAGTTTGATCTTCCAATTATCCATCAAATCCAGGATGCTCTGGTCGAGGTGAAACCCTTGATTGATATCGGTGATCGCCGGATTCCGCCCGAAACAGTGAAGAAGGTTAACGAGATCACTACGCGACTTGGCCAGGGGATCGTTACCAAGGGTTAAACCTTCAATGAACCGCTTCGTGAAGATTTTCGTCCGCGCAAGCTCTCTGCTGTTGCTTTTTACGGCGTTGCGGCCTGCGATTTTCGCTTCGGTCGATGACGCGCAATCGTTTGCGCTTCAGGCCGCCGAACCGTACGTCAAACAAGGCTTCCAAGTGCGCGAGGATTATTGGGGAGGAGACCTCGGTTCTGGAGAAAAGAAAGCGGTGCGACAGCAGTTGTTCAAAGGAAACGAGTACTGGTTTTGGCTGGGAACGGAAGTCGATCAGGCAAAGGTATCCGTTCATGTTTACGATTCCGATGGCAAGCTTGCGGAAGAACCGGATAGCTGGGAGAAAGGCCATTTTGCGGCTGCACACGTAATCCCAAAAGCGACAGGTAGTTATTTTATCATCGTGAGCGTGGAACAATCGCCAGAGGAACGCACGCATTGGGCGCTGGTGTATGGTTTCCGCTAGCGCTAGAATTCGTGGCATCGGCCACGATTATGACTGAATCGCGGACTTTGCAGTTTGACAGCCCACGCGCCTTGCAGTCGCTCTACGCGAATGACATTAAGCTTTTGAAAAACCTCGAAGACTCGTTAGGTGTCAAAGTGACGACGCGCGAAGGCTGGGTGAAACTGGAGGGCGACCCAAGTCGGGTCGACAAGGCCCAGCAGGTGTTTCAACAGCTTGAGCAAGCCCGGCAACGCGGCGTTGACATCCAGAAACACGAATTCAATTACACACTCAGGGCTGTGTCCGAAGAACGCGATGAGACGCTTGGAGACATTGTTTCGGCCAAAATCGTAACGTCTTCCCGTAAGCCTCCTGTCGTAGCACGGAGCGCTAACCAGCGCGCATACGTGGAAGCGATCCAGAAACATGACGTTGTTTTTGGGATTGGACCGGCTGGTACAGGCAAAACTTACCTCGCAGTTGCGATGGCAGTAGCGGCCTTGAAGAAGGAGCAGGTGTCCCGCATTATTCTGACCCGGCCTGCAGTAGAAGCGGGGGAAGCACTTGGTTTTTTGCCGGGCGACTTGGAACAGAAGATTCTTCCCTATCTACGTCCACTCTATGATGCATTGCGCGAGATGCTTGAGCCCGAGGAAATGGAGCGGGCGATCGCGCGCCAAACGATTGAAGTGGCTCCGCTTGCGTATATGCGCGGACGCACTTTGAGCAACGCCTTCGTCATCCTTGATGAGGCCCAAAACACGACGAGTGAGCAAATGTTCATGTTGCTGACGCGCATCGGTTTGAATTCCAAGTGCGTCGTGACGGGCGACGTCACACAAATTGATTTGCCGGCCAACAAGCGCTCAGGTGTCCTAGAGGCCTTACAGGCCTTAAAGAACGTACCTGGGATCGTGACGGTATACTTCACAGAACGCGACGTTGTGCGCCATGAACTTGTGCGCGCCATCATCGGCGCGTATCAAGCGTACCGGGGGCCCGCGTCCGAATCTCGCAACTAAGAATTATTATGTTCGATTTCCTCAAACGCGGCCGTCTCGTGAAACGTGGGCTGTCCTCGCGAAAACGACGCCGACGCCGGCCACGCAGTGAACTGATGCGCAACCTGGAATGCTCCTTGTATGCGAAGGTATTCATTTTTGCGCTGTTTGCTGGTGGTCTGGCGTTTCTTGTCTTTAGCGGTCAACAAGCGGAGCCAACGAAAAATTACATCATTGCGCTCTTGGTCCTGGCCACCGCGATCACGCAGCTTTGGATCAATCAGCCAAAAAGCTTCGAGCAAAACTCGCGAATTCTTCTGGTCTTTAGCATTATTTTTGTGCAACTGGCGGTCACCAAATTGCTGCTGGTCGTCTGCAACAGCGGTGATTACCGCTTCTTGAGGCCAGAAACGGCGGGATTAATTACGCCATATGCTTTTGCACCGCTGGTGTTAAGCGTCTTGCTCAACCGGCAGCATGGGCTCTACGCAGCGTTTTTCGTGAGCCTGTGGAGCAGCATGTTGTTTGGTCCCATCGATGCGCCTCTTTTGATCACCAGCCTGATCAGCGGATTTACAGCTGTCTCTCTTACGCTGCAGGTGCGACGTCGCAGTCGATTGATCCGCGCTGGTTTCTTTGTCGGGCTCGCGATCTGGTTTTTGTCGCTGACGTTCGGATTGATCGGACCAATTAACTGGTTTTATCCAACCGCCAATGACTGGGGTATGGTTGGAGTGCAAAGCGCTCTCGCCGTTGGCAACGGTATTCTTACCGCGATGATCGTAGGCGGCGCGTTGCCGATGCTCGAAAATCTGTTTGGAATTACGACCGATATCTCCTGGTTGGAAGCATCAGATCTCAATCACCCATTGTTGCGACGGATGACAATCGAAGCACCGGGCACCTACCACCATAGCCTTGTCGTGGCCAATCTGGCCGAAGCCGCGGCGGAAGCCGTCGGGGCGAATGCGACCCTATGCCGCGTCTGCTCTTATTTTCATGACGTCGGCAAATTGGTGAAACCGGAATACTTCACGGAAAATATGAGCTTCGAGCGAAATCCCCATGACGATCTCGCGCCGACGATGAGTGCATTGATCATCATCGCGCACGTAAAAGAGGGTGTGGATCTCGCGCTCAAGCATCGGCTAAACCAGCGGATAATCGACATCATTCAAGAGCATCACGGCACCTCGCTCGTCCGTTATTTTTATCAACGCGCGCTGCAACAGCATGAAGACGCACTCGCGGGTGGCAAGATTATGAGACTGCGCGAGGACGACGTACCGGAGGTGCATGAAGAAAGCTTTCGTTACAGCGGACCGAAACCGCAAACGAAGGAAAGCGCTATTATCAGTCTGGCCGATGCAATCGAAAGCGCTTCGCGCAGTATAGAAAAACCCACGCCGCAAAAAATCGAAACGCTCGTAAACGAGATTATCGAAGAGCGCATCACCGACCGCCAACTAGACGAATGCGACCTTACCCTTGGCGAATTGAAAACGATTGCCGACCGATTCCGGTTCACGCTCGTCTCGATGTTGCACAGCCGAATTGCCTATCCGAAATCGGGACAAAAACATGCGGCACCGCGCGATGAAACTTTACGGCCAGACGTAATGGTAGCGACGCGTAAACCTGAAACCGCGCCACCGGTCTCAGCTGCTTGAGGTCATTGAGAAACGAGGCGTCCGACCGTAGACGACCTACAGTTCACGTGGACGTGCACGCGGTTCGCGATCTTTTGAACCTGCCCTACTTGGAACTGTGACGAATGGACCGCCTTCGAGCGGCGTGACTTTGGTAAAGGCCACATCGGGCATATCGCTTGGCAACCCTGCGAGCGGGAAATCTTTTCGCAAAGGGAAGAATGGATAGCCGTCCCACATCAAAATACGACGGAGATCCGGATGCCCGTTAAACTTGATGCCCATCATGTCATAAATCTCGCGCTCGTGCCAGTCGGCCGTCGACCAGATATCGGAAACGGTATCGAGCGCACCGGCTTCTTCCGACAGTTTCAATTTCAATCGAAAGTGACGGGCATTCGGCATCGAGTACAAGTGATACACGATTTCGAATCGCGGCTCTTCGCCGAAATTGTCGATGCTGGTAATGTCGAGCAAGTAATCGCATGAAAGTTTGTCGCGACAGAATTTCGCGATGTCGCGGAGATCAGTTTGCTCGATTACGTAAGTTGTCTCGCCCCGAAATTCCGTCTTGTCCTTAAGCTTCTCGCCAAAGGACTTCTCGAGTGAGTTGAATATGTCTTGGGCCATCATAGCAATGCCAATGCGGGGTCATTCTGAGCGGAGCGAAGTCGAAGTTGCAATCCAGTGGACGAAGGTCGCGAGACCAGGCTTTCCGTCCCGCCGTGAAACCGAATGGTAACGCACCGGGATCGGCTCGATTTCGCTCGGGGTGACGTGCTGGTATGCTCATGCCAGCGCTTCTTCCAGTTTTTCGGCCAACTGGGGCTGCTGATCTTTGAAAGCATGCTGCCGCGAAATTTTTTCCTGTAGTTTCATCAAACCTGCAAGCAACGCTTCCGGGCGCGGCGGGCAGCCAGAGATGTAAACGTCCACCGGCAGCAGCTGGTCAATACCCTGAAGCACTGCGTAGGACCGATACATTCCGCCGGTGGATGCGCACGCGCCCATGGCGATTACCCATTTCGGTTCTGGCATTTGCTCATAAATTCTTTTCACCGCCAGCGCCATTTTGTACGTCACGGTGCCCGCAACAATCATTACGTCACACTGACGGGGCGAGAAACGCATCACTTCCGCGCCGAACCGTGAAATATCGAATCGTGACGCAGCCGCGGCCATCAACTCTATGGCGCAACACGCCAATCCCATCGGCATGGGCCAAAGCGAATTCTTCCGCACCCAGTTGAGCGCGGCATCGAATCGGGTGAAAATTACGTTGCCTTCGATTTTCGAATCGTAGGCTGTCGCGCGTGTTTCCGGCATAACCGAACACTAAGGTGACGTCCCAGAGGCGCAACATGAAACCCGCAGCTACAGATTGACACTGATGAAACACCGATTACCAAGAGAACCGAACCAACGCGCTCACTCTCTCGAAATCTCTTGATGTGCGCCCACTGTACCCAAACGAAATGACTACATTGACTCGCAGGCATCCCACGTATCATGAACATAGATAATCCACATTCTCACGGCCACCTGATCGCCCCACATGGTGGCGAACTGATCGACCTTAAGCTCGACCCAGAGAACGCCGCCGAACTCAAAGCGCGCTCAAAAGATTTTCCCTCCTGGGACCTGACCAGCCGTCAAATTCGTGATCTCGAGCTTCTGCTTATCGGCGGCTTCTCGCCACTGCGCGGTTTCATGAAGCGCGATGAATACGAGCGCGTCTGCCATGAAATGAGATTGAGCAACGGCTTGGTTTGGCCGATCCCGATTACCCTCGATGTACCGGAAGTGTTTGCGAAATCGCTGAAACCCGGGAGTACAAAGCTCGCGCTGCGAGACTCCGAGGGCGTCATGCTTGCGGTATTGTACGTGGAGGACGTATGGCAGCCGGACCGCAAAGCCGAAGCGCAAGCTGTTTTTGCAAGTACGAGCACACTGCATCCCGGTGTCGATTATCTTCTGAACAAAGGACATGGCTGGTACGTGGGTGGGCGCATAGAAGGTTTGCAATTGCCTACCCATTACGATTTCCGGACTCTTCGGCTGACACCGTCGGATTTACGCGCGGAGTTCATCAGGCTCGGGTGGCGCCGGATCGTCGGGTTCCAGACGCGTAACCCGATGCACCGCGCGCACGTCGAATTGACTTTTCGCGCCGCTAGCCAGGTCGAAGCCAGCCTTCTGATTCATCCGTCCGTCGGCATGACGCGGCCTGGTGATGTCGACTACTTCACGCGGGTTCGTTGCTACCAGTTGCTCGTCTCCAAATATCCACGCGGCACTGCCAAGCTGGCGTTGTTGCCGTTAGCAATGCGAATGGGCGGACCGCGGGAAGCGGTTTGGCACGCAATCATTCGAAAGAATCACGGCTGCTCGCATTTCATCGTCGGGCGCGACCACGCGGGCCCCGGCAACGATGCCGATGGCAAACCATTCTACGGTCCGTACGACGCGCAGGACCTGTTCCGCAAACATCAAGCGGAGATCGGCGTAGAGATGGTGCCCTTCCAGATGATGGTCTATGTGGAGGACAGGGATAAATATTTCCCCGAAAACGAAGTGCCTCCCGGATCGCGTGTGCTTAATCTATCGGGCACACAATTGAGGCGACGCTTAAGCGACGGCCGCGAGATTCCCACTTGGTTCACTTTTCCCGAAATCGCTCGCGAACTGCGGCGTACTTTCGCGCCGCGGCACAAACAGGGATTGACCGTGTTTTTTACCGGTCTTTCCGGCGCAGGCAAATCGACGATCGCCAACGTGCTCATGATTAAGCTCCTCGAAATGGGCGGCCGGCCGGTGACCCTGCTCGATGGCGATCTTGTGCGCAAACATCTCTCTTCAGAGCTCGGTTTTTCGAAAGAACACCGCGACATCAACATTCGCCGCATTGGCTATGTTGCGTCCGAAATCACAAAAAACGGCGGTATCGCCATCTGCGCTCCGATTGCGCCCTACGATTCCACGCGCAAAGATGTGCGGACCATGATTGAGCCGTTTGGCGGCTTTATCCTGGTGCATCTTTCCACGTCAGTAGAAGTTTGTGAGCAGCGCGACCGAAAAGGGCTATACGCGAAAGCCCGCGCCGGCATCTTGAAAGAATTTACGGGAATATCTGATCCCTATGAGCAGCCGACTGACGCCGAAGTGACAGTGAACACAGGGGAGTTGTCGCCGGAGGAGGCAGCTCAAGAAATCATCTTGCATTTGGAACGCGAAGGCTTCGTAGGTATCAACGGCGGCGCGCCTGATTCAATCTCTACATAATGTGCAGACGCCTTGATTTGCGCTGCCTTCGGAGCGCGTGCGATCTTGCCTAACGAACCACTTTTGGATTTTACGATTCGCGCCGCCGAGATGAACGATGCGGCGGCGCTTGCCCAGCTGATGTGCGAGCTCGGGT
>Ga0207701_10006788_pt1 | contig 11419 bp, 8 predicted proteins | sample KBSSwiSSwithPhiX_FD_184294 | JGI IMG/M metagenome (GOLD analysis project Ga0207701, IMG submission 184294) | Switchgrass rhizosphere bulk soil microbial communities from Kellogg Biological Station, Michigan, USA, with PhiX - S5 (SPAdes) (version 2) | ecosystem: Environmental > Terrestrial > Soil...
GTGCACGACCAGCGTGCGCGCCTTGATGCGCTTCAACTCGGCGTTTAGGTTGTAGTTGAAGCCCGCGTTGTTGCGATACCAGTAGTCGACCGCGTCCTCGTTCTTGACGCGGGCGATCCACGAAGCCGTCTCGTCGCCCTTGGGCTGCCAGTAGAAGACCTCGCGCTGCAGCGTCTTCCACGGCGTCGCCGAGCGGACCGGGAAGGTGTAGCCGGTGAGCTGCAGCGTCGACCACATCATCTGCATGCCCTGGTTCGGGTGCTTCTCCTTCGGCAGGTGGTAGTAGTTGCCGTCGGTGGCGCGCCAGTTGGGATCGCTCTCGATCGCCGCCTGGCCGAGGCGGAAAGTCCACTGGCCGACCGGGTCGTCGCCGTCGGAAGCGGTGGTGCCGCCGATGGGCATGATCGCCTTGACGTAGCCGCTGGGCGAATACATCACGCCCCAGACCCAGCTCTGGGTCGCGCCCATCGACGCGCCGGTGGCCAGCAGCACCTGCGCGACGTTCAGGTGATCGCGCAGCAGCCGCTGGTTGGCCACCACCATGTCCATGTAGTTGTAGTGCGGAAACTTCCTGCCCAGCCCGTGCGACGGCTTGGAGGCGCCCCACAGCCCGATGGCGTCGAGGAACACGACGTAGTACTTGTCGGTGTCGATCGTCCGGCCCGGGCCGACGACCGCCCCGCCCGAGAAGGCGTTGGCCGGCTGGCCCTCGTACCAAGTGTTGTACATGTAGCTCGAGTCACCTGAGTAGAAGGTGCTGACGACGACGGCATTGATGATCTCGCCCATGTCGTTGCGCTTCGGTGTGCCGACGGCGATGTACGCCACCTGCAGCGGACCCGAGCCCAGCGACTCGAGCGTGGTGCCGCCCGCGCCGCCGTTGCGCCAAGTTTCGGGCCGCGCATCGAGGTCGTACTTGCCGCCGAGGCGGAAGTTCGGGATCGTGTAGTAGCGCTTGTGCTTGTCCTGGTCCGGCACATTGGAGTTGGGTGTCACCACGGCCTTGGCCGGGCTCTCGGTGATCTCCTTGACTGGCGCTGCGGGCGGCTTGGCCGTTGGCGCGGGTGCCGCGGGCGCCGCGGGCGGCGGGGCCGGTTGCGGCGTCGCGCATGCGACGAGCAGTCCCGCCGCGGCGCCGAGCACGATCGAGTGCAGCGTCTTCATCGCGATAGCTCCTGTCTGACTCATGGCGGCCCCTTACTTGGCCAGTCCGGTGGGCTTGGCGGCCGCGGAGGAATCGCCGCCGGCGGCCGGTGCGCCCCTGATCAACGTGTCGACGACCTCGGGTGACAGCGTATCGACACGGCCGGAGCGCATGAAGTCCACCGTGTCACGTGCGAACTCGTACGGCACATCGGTGTGGATGAAGTGACCGACGCCCGGATAGACCTTCAACACCGGCTTGTTGCCGGCAGCCGTCATCCGCTGCATGAACGGGTTGATGATGTCGTTGCCGAGGCCCTTCAAACCATTGAGCGCGGTGCCGGGGATGAACGGCTCCTGCGCGCCGAAGGCGACGAACATCGGAGCCTTGATCTTCGGCAGTTGCTTGTACATGCTGGCCGGATCTTCGGCGGCGACCTCCGAGCAGATCGAGTACAGGTCGTAGATGAACATGAAGACCCACTGGTCGAGCTCGCGCTTGTTGCCGTTGATCATCGCGATGCGCTGGTCGGTGTGCAGCCGCGCATACTCGGTGTCGACCTTGAAGTAGCCGTTGTAGCTGGGCGTGACCGCGTCCGTTTTCGGATCGCGTTGCTTGAAGTAGAAGAAATCCCGCACGCCCTGCTCGGTGCGCTTGCCTTCGCCTTCCAGCATCCCGGTCGGACCGTAGGCTGCTTCCCAGCGCTTGCGGTCATAGGCGAAGGATTTGTCGCACAGAGGCAATTCCTTGTCGCCGAGTTTGATGTTCCTCGGATACTCCTCGAGCCCCGCCGGCCCCTCGAGGATCAGCCCGCGCACCGCATCCGGATAGCGCAGCGTGTAGCCGAGAACGGTGGCTCCGCCGAGCGAGTGGCCGTGATAGAAGGCCTTTTTTACGCCCAGCCTGCCGACGATCAGCGCATGGAACGCGTCGCGCACGTCGTCGAGCGTGCGGGTCATCGGCTTGTCGAGGTTGCCCGGCCCCGACATCCCCCACTGCGGCATGTCGGGGGCGATCACGCGGTAGCCGCGCTCGACCGCGTACTTGATCAGGTAGCCGTAGTGCGCGGCAAAGGCGCCCTTGCCATGCACGACGACGAGCACCGGCGGATTCTTGTCCTTGCCGCAGTACTCGTCGAAGTAGCCGATCTCCCATTCGACGCCGCGCCTGTCCTTGACCTTGGCGTACTTGGCCGGGAACGGCGGCACCATCTCGTCCTTCCAGAACGACTTGGCCGGATCGGGCTTCATGTTCACGCGCGCGCTGCGGTAGTTGGCGGCGTCGCAGACCTTGGTCTTGTCCTCGATGATGCCGATGTCGCGCTCGAAGGTGTTGAGCATCGGGTCGTCGGCCAGGGTGTTGAGCGCGCTGAATACCGCGTAGTGTGCGATCGGGCTGGACAGGCTGGCGTACTGCGCGCCGGGGATCGCCTGTACTGCCGCGCGTGCCTTGTCTGAGATCAGCCACTGGTCGTTGTCGACGTGAACGACCAGGGTGCGCGGCTTCATGCCCGGCAGCAGCGCGTTGATGTTGTGGATCTCGCCGACGGTGTCGCGGTACCACAGATCGACCGCGTCGAAGATCTTGGCCAGGTTGGCGAGATTGGCGCCCCCGTTCTTGCCCAGACGCGGGTCGGGCTGCCAGCTGAATACCTCCTTGGACACCGCGTCCCAGCCCTGGTTCTGGCGATGGCCCAGGTCGTAGCCGGTCAGCGACAGCACGGACCAGTGGTACTCGACGCCCTTGTTCGGGTGCTGGTCCTTCGGCAGGTTGTAGTAGTTGCCGTTGGTCTTCATCCAGACCGGGTCGGCCTCGAGCGCCGCCTTCGCGAGCTGGAAGGTCCAGGCCGCGACCTGGCCCTCGCCGTCGGTCGCCGTGGCGCCGCCCACGGGCATCACCGCCTGCACGAAATCGGGGTACATCAAGCCCCAGTAGTACGCCTGCGTGGCCCCCATCGAGACGCCGGTCGACAGCAGCACCTTGCCGACCTTCAGATGGTCGCGCAGCAGCCGGTAGTTCAGGTGCACGACGTCGTAGTAGCTGTAGACCGGGAACTTGCGGCCCAGCGCGTCGGAGGGCTTGGAGGCGCCGAACAGCCCGAGTGCATCGACGAACACGACGTAGAAGCGATTGGTGTCGAACAGCAGCCCCGGGCCGACCAGCGCGCCACCGGAGAAGGTGTTGCCGGCGTGCCCGGCTACCCAGTTGTTGGCCATCGCCGTCGCATCGCCGGAGTAGTACGAGTTGATGACGATGGCGTTGACGATCTCGCCCTTGGCATTGCGCTTGGGCGTGCCCATCGCGATGTAGGAGGTGCGTGCCGGCTTGGCACCCAGCGATTCGAGCGTCGTTCCACCCACACCGCCATCGGCCCAGGCGGCGGGTTGGGCGAGGTCGTACTTGCCGCCGATGCGGAAGTTGGGCACCTCGTAGGTGAGCTTTTTCGCGTCCAGCGCTGCCACCACCGAGCGCGGCGTCAGCGGCTGCTGCGCGGCGGCGGGGCCGGTGGCGAGCAACGCGGCAAGCGCCGCGGCACCGCACACTGCCTTGAGAGTCGAGCTGATCATGGTCCGGTCTCCTCTCTGTCCGTCATGGGCCTTCGGCGCTTGCTTCGCGATAGCGGGTCAATCGGGCTTGAAGTAGTCGGCGAAGATCCGCGCAAACAGCTCGGGGACCTCCAGGTTCATCGAGTGGCCCACGTACGGGAACACCTCGAGCACGCACTTGGGCAGGCGCCTGGCCATCTCGTCGAAATGCTCGCGCGGCACCCAGTAGTCGAGCTTGCCGCACAGCACCAGGTGCTCGTGCGTCATCGCCGGTATCTGCGCAGCGAGTGCCTTGGAAGTCCATTCCTTGGCCAGGTTCTGCGGCGTGCCGAACCAAATGCCGTCGGACAGGACCGTGGTGCGCTCGATGATCCGCTCGAACAGTCGGCGCTGCGACTCCGTGGCGGTCAGGGCGAACTGCGGCTGCTGGCCGGGGGCCAGCGAGTCGGTGCGAAACAGCGTCGGCGCGGCGCTCGCCATCCCGGCGAAGCAGGTGGCGGGGTCATTCTTCATCTGCGTCAGCACGTCGATCTGGCCCGGCGCGAGCTCCAGCCCCAGCGGCGTCACCGGGTCGAGCATCAGCACCCTGCCGAAGCGCCCGGGCTGCTTGACCAGCATGTGCGAGCAGATGATGCCGCCGGTCGAGTGCCCGTAGAGATGGCACCGGTGGATGCCCAGCGAGTCGAGCAGGTTGAGCATGTCCTGCGCGTGCGTGGCCATCGAGTAGTTGGAAAAGTCGATCGCCGGCTGCGGCTTGTCGGATTCGCCGCAGCCGCGCCATTCGGCCGCGATCACGCGGACGTTGGGCGGCAGCTGCGGCAGCACCAGGGCGAGCCAGTCGGCGCAGCCGAGGTTGCCGTGCACCGCCAGCACGACGTTGTCGCCGCTGCCGTGCTCGACGTAGTTGATCGAAAGATCGCCTGCGCGTACCCGTGGCATGTCTGTCTCCCTGTTCTTGCTTGGTGGTCGGGTCGGGTGCTCGTCCAGAGGCAGCTTCACATCTCGGTGCGTGCCTTCATCATGCGGCCATCGCGCCGGAGGTGTTGACCCTCGTCAACTTCCCACCCGCGAGCGCCGCACGACGGACGCGCTAGATAGCCATCTCCGGCACCTTGTCCGGCACGATGAGCTCTGCATCGGTCAGGTCGAGCACCTGTTGCACCGACACCCCCGGCGCGGTTTCCATCAGTGTCGCGCGTCCGCCCGGAAATGCAATCACGGCCAGTTCGGTCACCAGCAGGTCGATCGGCCGTGCCGACGTGAGTGGCAGGTTGCAAGCCTTCACGAGCTTCGACTTGCCCTTGGCGCTGTGCTGCATGGCGATGACCACGCGCTTGGCGCCCGACGCGAGGTCCATCGCGCCGCCCATCCCCGGAACCATCTTGCCGGGGATCATCCAGTTGGCGAGGTGGCCGGTCTGGTCGACCTGCAGCCCGCCGAGCACCGTCATGGCGAGGTGACCGCCGCGGATCAGGCCGAACGACATGGCGCTGTCGAAGACGCAGGCGCCCGGCAGCGCGGTGACCGCTTTCCCCCCGGCATCGGTGAGCAGCCGGTGATGCATGCCTTCCTCGGGCACCGCGCCGGTGCCGATCAGTCCGTTCTCGGACTGGAAGTACACCTTGATGCCTGCCGGAACGTAGTTGGCGACCCGGGTCGGAATGCCGATGCCGAGGTTGACGAGCGTGCCGTCCTGGAGTTCGAGCGCGATGCGTTTGGCGATAACGGTCTGGGCGTCCATGGTGTCAGCTCTGTGCAATGAGGTAGTCGACGAGCGGGGCGGGCGTGACCACATGGTCCGGCGAGATCAGCCCCACGGGCACGATGTTGTCGGCGGAGACGATCACGGTGTCCGCCGCCATTGCGATCACCGGGTTGAAGTTCCGTCCGGTCAGCGCGTAGGCGAGGTTGCCGAGGTAGTCGGACAGGAAGGCGTTGACAAGTGCGAAGTCGGCCCGCAGCGCGGGCTCTACCAGGTATTCCTTGCCAGCCACCGTGACCTTCTGCTTGCCTTCCTCGACCACCGTGCCCAGCCCGGTCGCGGTGAGGATGCCGCCGAGGCCGAAGCCGCCGGCGCGGATGCGCTCGATCAGCGTCCCCTGCGGCACCAGGTCGACCTCCATTTCGCCGGCGATCATCTGAGCCTGAGTCTCGGGGTTCGTGCCGATGTGGCTGACGATCGCCTTCTTCACCAGGCGGGCACGGACCAGCTTGCCGATGCCCACGCCGGGCGCCGCGGTGTCGTTGGCGATCACGGTGAGGTCGCGCTTGCTCTGGCGCACCAGTTCGTCGACCACGTTCTCCGGGGTGCCGACGGCCATGAAGCCGCCGATCATCAGGCTGGCGCCGTCGGGGATCAGCGCCACCGCATCGGCTAGGGAGAGAGTTCGCATCGTGTCTCCTTGAATAGATCGTTACTGAGCCAGCCAGGCGCCATCCACCGGGACGGCCGCGCCGCGAATCTGGGCCGCGGTGTCGGAGCACAGGAACACACAGAGGGCGCCGATCTGCTCGGGCGTGGCAAATTCACCGGAGGGCTGCTTCTCGGCCAGCAGGTCGCGCTTCGCCTGCTCGACCGCAATGCCCTCGCGCTCGGCCCGTGCATCGATCTGCTTCTGCACCAGCGGGGTCAGCACCCAGCCGGGACATATCGCGTTGCAGGTGATCCCGGTCTTGGCCGTCTCCAGCGCCACCGTCTTGGTCAGCCCCAGCACGCCGTGCTTGGCGGCCACATAGGCCGACTTCTCCACCGAAGCGATCAGGCCGTGTGTCGAGGCGATGTTGACGATGCGGCCCCAGTTGCGGCGCTTCATCTGCGGCAGCACGGCCTTGATCGCGTGAAAGTTGGATGTCAGATTGATGGCGATCACGGCGTCCCAGCGATCTTCCGGAAACTCGTCGACCGGCGACGTGTGCTGGATGCCCGCGTTGTTGACCAGGATGTCGACCGAGCCCAGCTCCTTCGTCGCCAGGTCCACCATCTCGCGGATCTGCGCTGGCTTCGAGATGTCGGCGCCGCTGAAGGCGACCTTGACGCCGAATTCCTTCGCCAGTCCGGCGCGCAGCGCCTCGATCTGGGCGGCATCGCCGAAGCCGTTGAGCATGAGGTTGGCGCCTGCGCCGCCGAGCGCCCGGGCGATGCCCAGGCCGATGCCGCTCGTCGAACCGGTGACGATGGCTGTCTTGCCTTTCAGCATGTCGATTTCTCCTGTGGGGGTGTGGTTGCGGATCGGCTCGCGCACTGCCTGGTTGGGCTCACACGATGCCGGTGGCGTAGTACACGCCAATGATGAAGAACACCGCGGCGGTCTTGATCATCGTGATGGCGAAGATGTCCTTGTACGACTGCTTGTGGGTCAACCCGGCCACTGCCAGCAGCGTGATGACGGCGCCGTTGTGAGGCAGGGTGTCCATGCCGCCGCTCGCCATCGAGGCCACGCGGTGGAGGACTTCGAGCGGAATGCCGGCCGCATTGGCGTTGGCGATGAAGGTATCGGCCATCGCCGCCAGCGCGATGCTCATGCCCCCCGATGCAGATCCGGTGATGCCGGCCAGCGCACTGATGCTGACGGCTTCGTTGATGAGCGGATTGGGAATCTGCTTGAGCGTGTCGGCCACGAGCAGAAAGCCCGGCAGCGCGGCGATCACGCCGCCGAAGCCGTATTCCGACGCCGTGTTCATCGCCGCCAGCAGCGAACCCGCCACAGCGGACTTGGTTCCATCCGCGAACTTCGCCGTCACCGGTTTCCAGGCGAGGGCGATCACCGTGAGGATGCCCAGAATGAGCGCCGCCTCCACCGCCCAGATGGCGGTCGCCTTGCTCACTTCGGTGACGATCGGCTTGGCACCCGCGGTCAGCGCGAATTCGTGGGTCTTGCCATAGAACCTCGGGATCAGGTCGGTGAACACCCGGTTCATCAGGAAGACCACCACCAGCGGCGTCAGCGCGATCCACGGGCTCGGCAGGGTTTCCGCTTCGTAAGGCTCGGGCTCGTTCTTCAGGTCGGTGCCGTAGCCCTCGCCGGCGGCGGCAGCCTTGCGGCGCACCCATTGCAGGTAGGCCATGCCCGCGGCCAGGATGAACACCGAGCCGATCACGCCCAGCCACGGCGCAGCCCAGGAGTTGGTGTTGAAGAACGTGGTGGGAATGATGTTCTGGATCTGCGTGCTTCCAGGCAGCGCGTCCATCGTGACCGTGAACGCGCCCAGGGCGATCGTGCCGGGGATCAGCCGCTTGGGGATGTTGCTCTGGCGGAACATCTCGGCGGCGAACGGATACACCGCGAACACGACCACGAACAGCGATACGCCGCCATAGGTGAGCACGAGGCACACGAGCACGATCGACATCATGGCGCGCTCGCGCCCCAGCACCTTGATGACCGCGGAAACGATCGACTTCGAAAACCCGGAGATCTCGATGACCTTGCCGAAGACCGAGCCGAGCATGAAGACCGGGAAGTAGTCCGCCAGGAACCCGACCATCTTCTTCATGAAGACGCTGCTGAACATCGGGGCGACGAGCGACGGGTCGGTGAACAGCACCGCGCCGAGCGCGGCCACCGGCGCGAACAGGATCACGCTGTAGCCGCGGTAGGCCACGAGCATCAGGAACACAAGCGCGACGACGATGATGAGCAGATCCATGGCCAGCTCTCTGTTGGTTGTTGTGAGCGCTGCTTTGCGCGGGCCTAGGCGGCTGAGTTGAAGATCGTCAACCGTTCGCGCTCCACCTCTCTCAAGACCTTGTCGTGGTGCAAGACCGCTTCGCGCAGCAGATCGCGCACCGAGACGACGCCCATGATCCGGTTGCCGTCGACGACGGGAAGATGGCGAATGCCATGACGGTCCATGAGGCCGACGCAGTCACGGAAGTGATGGGCGAGCGTCACGCTGACCACCTCGCGCGTCATCAGATCGCCGACTCGCGCGTCCTGGGCCGTGCGGCCGGATGGAATCAGCTTGCGGGTGTAGTCCCGCTCGGAGATCACGCCGGCAAGCTTGTCGCCCTCGAGGACCACCAGGAAGCCGACGCGCTTTTCGGCCATCGCCAACAGGGCGGCGTGCGCGGTGTCCGTCGGGCGCACCGAATGGACGCCGCCCGACTTGTCGGCCAGGATTTGGGCGAGGGTCCGAAAGGGAACAGTCTCTTCAGGGGTCTTCAGCGACCAGGCCATGTCACCTCCTTGGCTCGACACCGGCGGTTTGCCGCGCGGGCCGACGCGCGGGCCAACGCCCGTGCCGTCGTGCGCGGACGTCGAGCATTAAGCACCGCGCGCCGCGACCGCGAAATAGCACCAAAGTCACACTCCGTCGGCCGGCGGTTCTGGGGGTAAATCCCAGGATTGGCTTCGACCGCCAGAGACGGAAGTTGTCGTGACCCGCCGGGGCCGCCGCGACCCGGAAAACCTTGGCCGCTGACAGCGCCAGCGGGACTTCCCGTACGTCTTCGGGATTGCCTGCCGGAAGGAGCAAAGGAGACGACCATGGACCTCATCAGGACCTCGCTGGAGGGGCAGCCCGCGATGGCGCTGTTTCTCACGATTGCGGTCGGCTATCTCGTCGGCGAGGTCGACATCAAGGGCTTCTCGCTCGGGGTGGGTGCCGTGTTGTTCGTCGCACTCGCCGTGGGCTGGTTTGCACCGAAGACGGTGCCGGCGGCGATGGTCGGGACGATCGGTCTCGCGCTCTTCCTCTATGCCGTCGGGGTCCAGTACGGCAAGCAGTTCGTGCTCGGCCTGACCAGCACTGCCGGCCGCCGGGCCAACCTGATCGCGCTGGCCGGTGTGCTGTCTGCGGGGATCGTGAGCCTGCTCATCGCCAGAACGATGGGCATGGATCTCGGCTACGCCCTCGGCTTGTTCGCAGGCTCGGGGACGAGCACGCCGACACTGCAGGCGGCCATCGCGACGCTCGGCAACGACGACCCGGCCGTGGGCTACTCGGTTTCCTACCCGGTCGGCGTGGCCGGGCCGATCCTGTTTCTCTACCTCGCGTTCCGGATCCTCAAGCCGAAGATCGAGACCACGCCGAGCGTCGGCATGGAGATGCTGGAGATCGCGCTGCGCAACCAGGACCACTTCGGCCGGACGCTCGGCGAGGTCATGAGTGCTTTGCCTCCCCAGGTCAAGATCGTGGCGCTGCGCACCGGGCATCACAACCAGCCCGCTGCTCGCGGGCACGTCGTCGCGGAGAACGACGTCGTGCTCGTCGTCGCACCCGACAAGCAAGTGCTCGAGCAGGCCCGGCGGAATCTCGGCGAGGCGGCGTCCGGCCGCGTCTTCAAGGACCGCAGCGATCTCGACTACCTGCGCGTCTTCGCCTCGCGGCCGAGCGTGGTGGGGAGGCCGATGGGCGAGTTCGCGCTGCCGGGCGACAAGGCCGTGGTCATCGCCGAAGTACGCCGTGGCGACACCAACATCCTGCCGCGCCCCGACCTGGTTCTCGAGTTCGGCGACCGCGTCGGCATGCTCGCCCACCGGGACGACTTCTCGGCGCTGCGCCAGTTCTTCGGCGATTCGATCAAGGGCACCGCGGAATTCAGCTACGTCTCGATCGGCCTCGGCATGGCGCTCGGCTTCCTCCTCGGTGCGATCCAGATCCCGCTGCCCGGGATCGGCACTTTCTCTGTTGGCCTCTCGGGCGTCTTGATCGTGGCGCTCGTGCTGGGCAACCTGCGGCGCACCGGCGCAATCAACTGGACCATTCCGCTGTCGGCCAACCTCGTGCTGCGCAACCTCGGGCTCACGCTCTTTCTCGCCCAGGTCGGAATGGCTTCCGGTCCGAAGTTCGCCGCAGCGGTGACGCAGTCCGGCCTACAGATGTTCGGCCTGGGTGCGCTCGTGATGGCCGCGCTGGTCCTGCCGATTCTCATCATCGGCTTGGGGGTGTACCGGATGCCGTTGGACGAGGTGGCGGGCATCGTTTCGGGCGCCTGCGGCTCTGCGGTTCTCGCCTATTCGAACAGGGTGATGCCGACCGATCGCTCCGACATCGGCTACGCGATGATTTATCCGGCGACGACGATTGCAAAGATCCTGTTTGTGAGCATCGTCCCGTCGTTGGTGCAGTGAAGGGCTCGTGGAGGTGGAACGCGTGTGCGTCGGAGCGCATGCAGCCTGCGGTGCAGGGGAATGCAGGAGACCCGCACGGATGAGTTCCTTCGTGCACTTTGTGGAACGGTCAGCAAACCCCCTATTTCAAATCACGATGCATCACAACTGCGCCGGGCATTGCAGAGGAGATCGCCATGAAGTCCCATTGGTCGATGCGTCCAAAATGGCTTGACTCGGGAGTCCCCACAGAAGCGATACTGTCCCCTCGGCTGTCCGCTGTGACACGCTGATTTCCGCGGATCCTGCGCTCTTCCGGGCGAGCGCCAGGCCGATCGGCCGGGGTTGACGCAGTCCCGATGCGGGTAGAACTTGCGTTTACTCAAGTACATTGCGAACCGAGCATCGCAGCATGAAACAAGCGTGTGGGAGGCGAGTTGGTGCGATCACGGGTCGTCGCGCAAGCATCGTCGCCGCCGATGCTGCATCTGATAACGCATTCGTGGGGACGTTAGCTCAGGCGGCCTCGTGAAACTTTGAAGGCTGAGCGAAAAGGAAGAAAGCATGAAACGCAGAATAGTGATGGTGGCTGCCGCGGCGGTCGCAACGAGCCTGACCCTGTTGTCGGGTTGCACCACGAGCAAGGGTACAAGCGAGACGGCGCCACAGAAGAGGGC
>Ga0207701_10006790_pt1 | contig 11417 bp, 10 predicted proteins | sample KBSSwiSSwithPhiX_FD_184294 | JGI IMG/M metagenome (GOLD analysis project Ga0207701, IMG submission 184294) | Switchgrass rhizosphere bulk soil microbial communities from Kellogg Biological Station, Michigan, USA, with PhiX - S5 (SPAdes) (version 2) | ecosystem: Environmental > Terrestrial >...
TTCCAGTCGGTGAGGCGCTTGTCGCGGTTGCGGCGCGCGAACGACGCCGCGCAGGCCGCCAGCTCGGGCGCGCCGTCGCCGCCCGACGTGAGCGCCGCGATCAGATCCAGGTACGGCACCCAGTGCTTCTCGTAGCCACGCAACTTCGCGGGCGGGTTCGGCGTGTAAGGCGCGCGCGCGATCAGCCACGACATTGCGCGGTGGTACTCGGCCCAGAACTTCGTGGGTGGCCACAGCTTCGCGATCTCCACGTCGCACGCGATCGCGAGCTGCGCGTCTCCCAGCGCGTCCCGGCCCAGCAGCCAGCCGAGATGCGTGACGGTCACGCCGTTGTCGACCGCGGCGTTTTCATAACCCTGCCTGAACGCGTCCAGCAGGATCGCGTTCAGATCGCGGTAGCGCTCGAGCAGCTTGTCGGCGCGCCGGCTGTGCAGGTACGCGATGCCGGCTTCGGGCGTGTCGTGCTGCATGACCGCGATGCTCAGCAACTCGTCGAGCGCGCCGCCGAGGCAGCTCAGCTCGGATCGAAAGTCACCCTTCGCCTTCCAGTCGTGGGCGATGGCGAGCGTCTTCGCCACGCCACCTTCCATTTCGGCGGTGGTCTGCACGGCGGCCTCCCTGACCGCCTCAGCGTATCAGGGCATGAACGTGATGTCGCTGGAACTGTACATACAATACGTCCCGTCGGCCCCGCTCCCGGTCTTGGTTGGTTCGGCCCCGCTGCTGTTGCCCGTGTACCGGTCGCAGATGGTCCCGGAGCTGGCGCGGATGGTGATGCGCGTGAACTTCGCCGTGTCGTTGTAGTTCGTGTTGATGCCGGCCAGCGGCCCCAGCTTCGGCATGGCCATGATGTTGTCGAACTCGACGTGGCGCGTGTATTGCGTGCTGCAGTTACCGCACGAACGGTACGCCTTGCCAAAGTCCTGGAAACAGAAGTTCTTGATGATCATCGTGCCCGGCCCGTTGTGCTGAAAGACCTTGTCGGTCGCGGCCTTGGCGCCGCCGGTGTCGATCGTCATCACCTGGCTGGACGACGAGCCCAGAAGGGTCGCGGCGTCCTCGCCGACGTCCTCCCACCAGACGTTCTTCAGGGTGCACGTTCCGCTGCAGTGGACGCCGTCGGCGGCCGGGTTCCCGATGATCACGTTCTGCAGCGTGCCGCCGTTCGCGATCTGGAACATGGGGGGCTGGCCCTCGGTCTGGCCGCCGCCGCCCAGCGAGCCCGAGCCGGTGAAGCGCTTCATGCCGCCGTCGTAGGTGCCGCTGACATTGATCGTCGAGCTGACGGACTGGCTGCCGTTCGCGGTCGGCCAGGTGCAGAGGTTCGACGACGCGCCGCCGCCGCTGCCCGTGGTGCCGCCCCGTCCGGCTGCGGTGCCGGCGGTGCCACCCGTTCCGGTCGTGCCGCCGCGGCCGCCCGCTGCGCCGCCGGTTCCCGTCGCGCCACCGCGGCTGCCGGCCGTGCCCGTCGCGCCGCCGCGGCTGCCTGCTGCGCCGGCCGCTCCCGTCGCGCCGCCGTTGCCGCCACGACCGCCAGCATTTCCCGCCGTACCCGTCGCAACGTTTCCGCCGTTACCGCCACGCCCGGCTACGCCGGGGCCCGCCCCCCCACCGGAGCCTGCAGTCCCCGTCGCGGTCGAACCCGCCGAGCCGGTTGATCCCGTCGTCCCGGCGGTCGCGGCGTTGCCTGCGCTTCCCGTCGTGCCGGCCGTCCCGGTCGTGCCCGTCCCCGCCGTACCCGTCGTGCCGGCGACGCCGCTGGTGCCCGCGCTGCCGGTTGATCCACCGTTGCCGGCCGTGCCGGACGGATCCGGATCGACCGCGTCACCCGTCGCGCACGCCCATCCCGCCATCGCCAGAATCAGTAAGGAAACGACTGAGCCGCGGATCTCGCGGCGGGGGCCAAGGCTCATGATGCGGTGCCTCCTGGTGGCTGTCAGGATTGATGTCGCCACCCCGGTCGATCGATCACGCGATCTCGGACTTCCCGCGCTTCCTATCCGTCTTGTCCGTCTTGTCCGTCTTGTCCGTCTTGGCCTTCCTGGCCTCCTTGGCCGTGCGGCACGCGGCTGCGACCTGAGCGGCCGTCTCCGCCAGCAGCCGCCGCAACCAGAGGTGGGCCGGCGACGCCGCGGTCCGCTCGTGCCACACCATCTGGACGGTCGCGCCCTGGACCTCGATCGGCATCGGGAGCAGCTGCAGCGGCAGGCTGACCGCCATCGGGCGCGCCACCACCTCGCTGAGCGCGGCCACGTAGTCGGTGCTGGCGACGATCGGCGGGACGAGCAGGAAGTGCGACACACGCACCGCGACGTCGCGGGTGAGGCCGTGCTTGTCGAGGACGATGTCGACCGGCCCGCGCGCGGTCGCGTGGTGCGACACCAGCACGTGCGACAGCTTGGCGTAGGTCGAGAGCGTCACCTTGCCGCGCACCTGCGGGTGTCCCCTGCGCGCGATGAACACGAAGCGGTCATCGAACACCGGCGTGGCGTGGTGTCCCTCGGTCATCCCGCGGTGAACCCCGAGCGCGAGGTCGGCCTCTCCGCGCGCCAGCTCGGACGGGACGACGTGCTCCTGCCAGGCGCGGATCTGCAGGTGGACGTGCGGCGCTTCCCGCTGGATGCGCGCGAGGAGCTGGGGCAGCAGCGCGAAGGCGATGAAGTCGTTCGTCATGATCGTGAAGCTACGCGCGGCCGCCGCCGGGTCGAACGCCGCGACCGGCTCGAGGCCCTGCTCCAGCGCGAGCAGCGCGGCGCGCAGCGGCCCCGCCAGCGCGAGCGCGCGCTCGGTCGGCTCCATGCCGCCGCCCTTGCGCACCAGCAGCGGATCGTCGAAGTGCGCGCGCAGCTGCGCGAGCGCGTTGCTCACCGCGGGCTGCGACAGCCCGACGCGCGCGCCGGCACGGCTGACGCTGCGCTCGGCCAGCAGCGCGTCCAGCACCGGCAGCAGGTTCAGGTTCAACGAGCTGATATTCATGCGAGAAATATACGACATACGAATCATCCATTTGTTGAATGAACGCCCGGTGCGCATCATGAGCGGCGAAAGGAGCTTCGACATGGACACCGCCAACGAAACCGCCTCCACCAGCTTCGCCCCCGCCCCGACCCCGACGACCGCGCGCACCGCGACCTGGGACATCGACTCGTCCCACGCCAACGCCGGCTTCCGGGTGCGGCACCTGATGGTCTCGCACGTCCGGGGCCACCTCGGCCCCGTCACGGGCACGGTCTTCATCGACGAGCAGGACCTCTCACGCTCGCGCATCGATGTCAGCATCGATGTTCGCGGCATCGACTCGCGCGAGCCGAAGCGCGACGAGCACCTGCGCAGCGCCGACTTCTTCGACGTCGCCAATCACCCGACCGTGACGTTCCGGTCGACGCGCGTCGAAGCACCGTCGGGTCCAGCCGGCGATCTGCGCGTCACGGGCGACCTCACGATCCGCGGCGTCACGCGCCCGGTCACGCTCGAGGTCGAAGCGCTGCCGCCCGCGATCCAGGACCCGTGGGGCAACCGCCGGCGCGGCGTCAGCGCGCACGCGCGCGTGAACCGCAAGGACTGGGGCCTCAAGTGGAACCTCGCGCTCGAGGCAGGCGGCGTCACGGTCGGCGAGGAGGTCGCGATCGAGATCGACGCGGAGATCGTCGCGCGCAAAGCCTGACCCTCGCGCAATCGAACATGGGGTGATGGCATAGTCACCCCATGCGCAGTCTTATCGGTCTCGCTTTGCTCGCGCCCCTCTGTTCGTGCTGGTCCGGCGGCAACCGCAACGGCGGGTCGGGCAGCGGGGGCACGGGGCCGCGGAAGCCGCCGGTCGGCATGGTCACCACCTGCTCGGACACCGAGGCGCCGCTGCCCGCGCTCGACGATCTCCCGACCGTGGACGCGCTGCCCGATCCGTTCCTGTCCCTGGACGGCACGCGGATCACCCGCGCCGATCAGTGGGCGTGCCGCCGGACCGAGATCGCCGCGCAGGCGGCTGCCTACGAGCTGGGCGACAACCCGGGCAAGCCCGCGTCGGTCACCGGTTCGTTCGACGCCGCAGCCGGCAAGATCAACGTGACCGGCTCCGACGGCACGAAGACGGCCTCGTTCGCGGCGACGGTGACCCTGCCGACGACGGGCACCGCGCCCTACCCCGCGATGATCGGCATCGGCGGCATCGCGATCGATCCGGCCGGGCTGAACGCGATGGGCGTCGCGACGATCGTCTTCCCCAACGACACGGTCGCCGTGCAGGTCGACAGCGGCTCGCGCGGCAAGGGCGCGTTCTACGATCTCTACGGCGCCGATCACCCGGCGGGCGCGATGATGGCGTGGGCCTGGGGCGTCAGCCGCCTCATCGACGTGATCGAGCAGACGCCGGCCGCGCAGATCGACGCGACCCGCCTGGGCGTCACGGGGTGCTCGCGCAACGGCAAGGGCGCCCTGATCGCCGGCGCCTTCGAGCCGCGCATCGCGCTGACGATCCCGCAGGAGTCGGGATCGGGCGGCTCCGCGAGCTGGCGCGTCTCCGACGCGCAGTACGCGTCGGGCACGGTCGTCCAGACGCTGTTCGAGATCACCGGCGAGAACGTCTGGTTCCGCAAGTCGTTCTCGACGTTCAACTACGCCGCGAAGCAGCTGCCCTTCGATCACCACATGATCGAGGGCCTGGTGGCGCCGCGCGCGCTGCTGATCATCGAGAACTCGTCACAGGTCTGGCTGGGCAACCTCAGCACCTACAACGACTCGGTGGCGGCGCACGCGATCTGGCAGGCGCTGGGCATGCCCGATCGCATGGGCGTGTCGCAGATCGGCGATCACGCGCACTGCATGTGGAACGGATCGCAGCAGGCGGAGGTGACCGCCTACGTCCAGAAGTTCCTGATCGGCGGTGGCACCGCCAGCACGAACGTCATCAAGACCGACGGCGGCTACACCTTCGACCAGGCGACCTGGGCGCCCTGGACCGTCCCGACCCTGAACTGAACGCCGCTACTTGTTCTTCGACTCGACGAACTTGCCGGTGGCCTTGCCGAGATCGGTGGCGACCGGCGGCACGTGCGCGAACACGGTCGGCCGGTAGATCGACGCCGCGACCTCGCCGGCGACGCCGATCGCGTCGGCGGGCTGGCCGTTCACGAAGAAGGCCGCCTCGGCGGTGATCTCGGTGTTCGTCGACGCGACCACCATGTAGTGGCCCATCGTGAAGTTGGTCGGGTAGACGGTGACGTGAACGCCGGCCGGCCCCGCCGGGCCCAGCCCGACGCCCGCCGGGTGCGCCTGGCCCATGCCGATCACGAAGTTGGTCTCCAGCTGCTTCTTCAGCTCGGCCCAGCTGGTCTCGTAGTCGATCTTCTCGACCTTCTTCGCCTCGACGAAGTCGTGCTCGTTCTTGCCTTCGACGATCAACCGCGAGTAGTCGAACGACACGGTGATCGGACCGGCGCCCTTGAGCGGCGACGGATTGCCGCCTTCGCGAACGACCTTCCAGCTCGGCGCGCAGCCGGCTGCAGCAACTGCGCCCGCGACCAGCACCAGGAACATCAGATTACGATGCATCGAGACCATGGGGCCACCTCCCGTCAGCGACGATAAGGCGGCCACGCTACCAAAAGAGCCAGCCGCCGGAAAGGACGCGCGCTTCAGCTCGGGTTCAGCGGGACGTAGAACGTGACGTTGTCGACGGCGGACTCGCAGCTGTCCTGATGGCGCGTGCTCACCAGCGTGTTGGCGTCGATGTCCACGTGCTCGAACGTCAGGTGGTCCGCGCTGCCCGCGAGATTTCCATCGACGGAGGTCAGCGTCACCGTACCGCCGGTCGCCATGTAGACGCCGCGATAGTTGGTCTGCGCGTCGATGTTCTCGTAAATGAGCACGCACAAGCCGCAGGTCGAGTAGTCGAGGTCAGGCCCGGACAGCACGTACGTCCCCGGCGTGATGCCGGTCGAGAAAATGCTCAGGCCGTTGTAGAGCTGGAAGTCCAGCTCGTCGCGCGGGGAGCCCGACTCGAGCGGCAGGATCCACTCGATCGTCTCCGTGTCGCCCACCGCGGCCGGCATCGTGACGTTGCCCAGGTGCCCGTGATTCGCGGCGGTCTGGCACACGCCGCCGTCGGGGACGCCGGTGCCGCCGCCGTTGACGCAGAGGTTGCTCAGGCAGATGAGCCCCGCGTTGCACGTTCCGTTCGGATAGCAGTCCTGCCGCTCCCCGCCCTGACGGGTGGTGCTGCCGTCGCAACCAATCGAGACGCAAGCCGCGACGACGAACAGAAAAGCGAGGCCGAAACGCACGCGCCGAAGGTATCGGAGCACGGCTTTTTCGCAACCGGCGCACCGGTATCGAAGGCCAGCCCCGCACCGGCCGCCGCCGACTTTCACGGCGACCGGAGCGAGGCCGACTCCTTCCGCGCGGGCTATTTATTCGCCCGCGGGCGCGCGCCCTCAATGCGTGCTTTCCCGTAATCAGCTGCCTGATTCGCGATGGCGCGCGTACAACGTTTCCTGAATCTTCGGGGGGCTCCCCTTCACGACTGCAGCATTCTGTGTAGCGGCGTCCACGCCCACGCGAGGCCGAGCGCGACCGACGTCGCGCCGACCCCAGCGAACAGGATTCGTGACGTCGCGGGCCGATGCGCGAGGCGCGCGAGCGGCCACCCGGCCGCCCCCGAGATCACGCTCATCGCCGCGACCAATCCCAGACCGAACAGCAGCATGAACGACACGCGCGCGCCGAGGCTCGGCAGCCGTGCCATCACGAGCGCGATGATCGCGCCGCTGCCCGCCAGCCCATGGATCGCGCCGACGATCAGCGGGCGCATCACGCCCCTCGCCTTCGGGGCGTGACCATGCGGGGCCGGCCGGGCACGATAGACGGCGCGCGCCCCCAGCACGACGAGCATCAACGCCACCGCCAGCTCGAACGCGTCGGTCAGGCGCGGCGGCACCTCGGCGGCGGCGGCCGCCGCGACCAGCCCGCACCCCACGAGCGCGAGCGTATGCCCGGTCCCCCACAGCGCGCCGATCACCATGCCGCGCTTCGCGCTGGGCCCGTCGGCGCCCAGCACCGAGACGGCAGCGAGGTGATCGGGCTCGAACGCGTGCCGTGCGCCCAGCCCGATCCCCAGGAGAATCCCGGCGAGCGCCCCCGCCCCGGTCATGCCGGCGGAAGGTTCGGCATCCTCGGATCGATCGGGTTCCGGGCCTCGGGGTTGATGCTGGTCGATCGCCGCGCGGTCGCGCGCGCGCCGCCGCCGTTGCCGACCGCCTTCAACCCCTGCTCCTTGTCGAAGTTGCCGCGCGCGTTCCCGCGCTTGACGCCCGCCGTGTGCGACGGCGCGGTCGGCTTCGTCTGCGGCTTGCCGACCCGCACGTTCGCGACGGTCTTCTCGTTGTCCTTGCCCTTTCCGTTGCGCTTCAACCCGAACATGGCGTCCCTCCTACGTTGCTACTTCCCGAACCCGAGCATGGGCGAGTGGTGCTGCTCGATCACCTTGCCGTCGCCGACGTACATGTGAACGCCGCACGGCAAGCAAGGATCGAAGCTGCGCACGGTGCGCATGATGTCGATGCCCTTGAAGCCCTCCTGCCCGTTCTCCTCGAAGATCGGCAGGCCCTGCACGGCGTCCTCGTAGGGTCCCGGCTGACCCATGTGATCGCGCGGGCTCGCGTTCCACGGCGTCGGCGGGTACGGGTGGTAGTTGGCGATCTTGCGGTCGCGGATGACCAGGTGGTGCGACAGCACGCCGCGCACCGCCTCGTGAAAGCCGCAGCCGATCGCCTCCTTCGGCACGTCGAAGTCCTGGAAGACCCGCACGTCGCCGCCGCGCAGGCGCTTCAGCGCGTCCTCGACGAACTTCATCGCCATCCCGGCCGCGTAGGCGATGAAGTAGGCGCGGGCGCGGTCGCGCTCGATCGTGTTCGCCCACTTCGGCACCTTCCACTCGAGCTGCATCTCGCCCGAGCTGGCGGTGCGGGGCAGCGTGATGGTCACGCTCTTGCCCGTCGACTTCACGTACGGCGTGTCGACGAGACCCGCGAGCGCCGTCGCCCACAGGCGCGCGAGCGGACCGCCCCCGGTGTCGAGGGGCAAGAAGTCGCCGGTGCGCTTGTTGTACCAGCGCGGGCTCATCACCCAGCTGTACGGCCCCTCGGGCAGGTTGCGCTTCTGGGGCTTCGGGATCGTCGTCTGGTTCCACGGGTGGCGCTTGTCGACCTCGTTGCCCAGCGGGTCGTGCGTCACGAACGTCTCCTCGTTCGTCCAGTCTTCGTAGTACGAGTTGCCCAGCATGATGCGGATCCCGAGGTTGATCTCGACGAGGTCGGTCGTGACCAGCTCGCCGTCGACGACCACGCCCGGCGTGACGTACATGGCCCTCCCCCAGTCGGTCATCCGTTCGTAGCTGTAGTCGACGACCTCCGGGTTCTGGAAGGCGCCCCAGCAGCCCAGCAGGATGCGGCGGTTGCCGACCTTCTCGTAGCCGGGCAGCGCCTCGTAGAAGAAGTCGAAGATGTCGTCGTTCAGCGGCACCAGCTTCTTCGCGAAGTCGATGAACTTGATGAGGCGCACCAGGTAGTCCGTGAACAGCTGGGGCGTCGGCACGGTCCCGACGCCGCCCGGGTACAGCGTCGACGGGTGAACGTGCCGCCCTTCCATCAGGCAGAACATCTCGCGCGTGAGGCGGCTCATCTGCAGCGCCTCCCGGTAGATCGCCCCCGTGAACGGATTCAGCGCCCGCATGATGTCGGCGATGGTGCGGTAGCCGTGGGCCTCCGCGTGCGGCGCCTCGCTCTTCTCGGCGCGGGCGAGCAGGCCCGGGTTCGTCTCCTTCACCATCCGCTCGCAGAAGTCCACGAACACCAGGTTGTCCTGGAAGATCGCGTGGTCGAACATGTACTCGGCCGCCTCGCCGAGGTTGAAGATCATCTCGCCCAGGATCGGCGTCTTGATCCCGTAGGCCATGTTCTGCGCGTACACGGAGCAGGTGGCGTGGTTGTCGCCGCAGATGCCGCAGATGCGGCTGGTGATGAAGTGCGCGTCGCGCGGGTCCTTGCCGCGCATGAACACGCTGTAGCCGCGAAACATCGACGACGTGCTCTTGCACTCGACGACCTTCCGTTCGGCGAAGTCGATCTTCGTGTAGATGCCGAGGTTGCCGATGATCCGCGTGATCGGATCCCACGCCATCTCGACCAGACGCGTCCCCTTGCCGGACTGAAGGTCCTGTTCCGAAACGGTGCTCATGGCGGTCTCCTCTCAGGCCCGCCAGTGCGGGTCGTAGCCGGTGGTCAGCGCCGGCCCGTTGTGGTGCCACTCGGGTTCCTTGTTCGCCGTCGCGTTCGTGATCGCGCGCAGGCTGCGAATCAGCTTGCCGTAAGGCTTGATCAGCGCCGACGACACGGACGCGCCGGGCGGTTCGTCCATGAAGGGCATGAACTTGTCGGGGAAGCCCGGCATCGTGCACGCGATGCAGATCCCGCCGACGTTCGGGCAGCCGCCGATGCCGTTCATCCAGCCGCGCTTCGGGACGTTGCAGTTGACCACCGGCCCCCAGCAGCCGACGCGGACGACACACTTGGGCGAGTTGTAGTCGTGCGCGAAGTCCGCCTGCTCGTAGTAGCCGGCGCGGTTGCACCCCTCGTGGACCGTCTTCCCGAACAGCCAGGTCGGGCGGAAGTTGTCGTCCAGCGGGATCATCGGCGCCTGCCCCGCCGCCTGCTGCAGCAGCCACAGCAGCGCCTCCATGAAGTTGTCGGGCTGAACGGGGCAGCCGGGCACGTTGATGATCGGCAGCCCCGCCTTCGAGCGAAATTCGCGGCCCAGATAGTCCGAGAGGCCCATCGCGCCCGTGGGATTCCCCGCCATCGCGTGAATGCCGCCGTAGGTGGCGCAGGTCCCGCAGGCCATCACCGCCAGCGCCTTGGGCGCCAGCTCGTCGATCCAGCGGTCCAGCGTCTTGGGCTGACCGGTGAGCAGGTCGTTGCCGAAGCCGCTCCAGAAGCCGTCGCCGTTGATGCGCTCGTTCGGGATCGAGCCCTCGATGACCAGCACGAACGGCTCCAGCTCGCCGGCGGCCGCCTTGCGGAACGCGGTCAGGAAATCCTCGCCGGTCTCGTAGGCGAGCACCTTGTTGTGCAGGTGCACCTTGGGGATCCCGGGGATCAGCCCGAGGACGACGTCCTCGATGCTCGGCTGCGTCGCCGCGGTGATGGACACCGTATCGCCGTCGCAGCTCATCCCCTCCGAGATCCAGAGGATGTGCAGCTCCTTCACCCCACCTTCGTCGTTCGCCATGACCGGCTCCTTTACGCGGGCGTCACGAATCGTCAGCAAATCCTGGGCAGGGGTTCCGCGTACGGAAGATCGAGAATCCTCCGGCTTCCGAGGGCCGTTCGTATCCAGACGCGCCCCGAGCCGTCGTCGCTGACGTGCCCGATCGCGACCGCGTCCCGCCCCAGCGGGTGGGCGCGCATGCGCGCCAGGACCGCGTCGGCCGCCGCCGCCGGCACGAAGGCGACCAGCTTGCCCTCGTTCGCGAGCAGCATCGGGTCGAGGCCGTAGAGCTCGCACGCGCCGCGCACCGGCTCGCTGACCGGGATCACGCGCTCGTCGATGACGATGCCCAGCTTCCGGCGCGACGCGATCTCGACCAGCACCGCGGCCAGCCCGCCGCGCGTCGCATCGCGCATCGCGTGCGCGTCCGGGCACGCGTCGATGATGGCCGCGGTCAGCTCGTGCAGGGCGGCGGTATCGCTACGCAGATCGCCGCCCAGCTGCAGCCCCTCGCGCGCGGCGAGGATGGTCGCGCCGTGATCGCCGATGCTGCCCGACAGCAAGACCGCGTCACCCGGACGCACGCGCAGCGACGACAGGTCGATGCCCGGCGGCACGACGCCGATGCCTGACGTGTTGATGAAGATCTTGTCGCCCGCGCCGCGCCCCACGACCTTCGTGTCGCCGGTGACGATCGGAACGCCGGCCCGCGTCGCCGCCGCTCGCACGGACGCGATCACGCGACGGAGGTCGTCGAGCGGCAAGCCCTCCTCCAGGATGAACGCCAGCGACAGCGCCAGCGGCCGCGCGCCTCCGACCGCCAGGTCGTTGATGGTGCCGTTGACGGCCAGCTCGCCGATGTCGCCGCCGGGAAAGAACAGCGGCGTCACGACGTACGAGTCGGTCGTGAACGCGATGCGCGCGGCCCCGCTCGGCGCCGACAGCGCCAGCACCGCCTGGTCGTCCAGCGGATCCAGGGCCGGGTTACGGAAGGCAGGCACCACCATCTGCTCGATCAGCTGCGAGGTGAGGAGGCCGCCGCTGCCGTGCGCCAGCAGCACCCGCTCGGTCTCCGGCTTCGGCGCCGGACACGCCAGCTCGAACGGAAAGGAACCCTCACCCAGCCCCTCTCCCGCTGGCGCGAGCGAGGGATCATCGAT
>Ga0207701_10006793_pt1 | contig 11416 bp, 10 predicted proteins | sample KBSSwiSSwithPhiX_FD_184294 | JGI IMG/M metagenome (GOLD analysis project Ga0207701, IMG submission 184294) | Switchgrass rhizosphere bulk soil microbial communities from Kellogg Biological Station, Michigan, USA, with PhiX - S5 (SPAdes) (version 2) | ecosystem: Environmental > Terrestrial >...
GAATTCGGCCTGTCTGCGCTCATGCACGACATCGGCAAGGTCCGGACGCCGAAGGAAATCCTGAACAAGCCGGACAAGCTCACCGACGACGAGTTCGTCATCATGCGCCGCCATACGGTGGACGGCGCCGAGATCCTGCGCCGGACGCCGGAGATGCCGATCCTCGCACCGGTCGTCGCCTTCGAACACCATCTGCGGCTCGACGGCACCGGCTATCCATTCGGGGTGCGCCGCCAGTCGCTCAACGTCGGGACGATGCTCTGCAGCATCTCGGACATCTACGATGCGATGCGGTCGCAGCGCGCCTATCAGCAGGCCTTTCCGACCGAGCGCATCCTCGCGGTGCTGAAGCGCAACGACGGCACGCAGTTCGATCAGCATCTCGTCCGGCGCTTCGTCCAGCTCCTGGGCATCTATCCGCCAGGAAATCTGGTCCGGTTGTCGACCGGCGAGGTCGCGGTGGTGGCAAGAATACACGCGCCGGATCCGTATCGACCGCGCGTCCGCGTGCTGTTCAACGCGGCCGGCGCGCGCCTCGATCTCCCATACGAACGCAACCTCTGGGAGCCGCCCCATCCCGGCGCGGCAGCCGACACCGTCGTCGCGCCGCTCGATCCAGCCGAATTCGGCATCGACCCGCTGAACTTCCTCCCGACCTGATCGACGGCTCATGACCGAAGCGTCGCGAACCATCCTGGTGGCCGCACTGTCGGTTGCCGCTGGAATCACCTGGCAGGGATTCCGAACGGCGGCGATCCCGCTCGCCTCACACGACCGGCTGATCGCGGAGCTGCGGCTGGCCCAGATCGCGGCGCTGGTGCTGACGGCCACCGCGGGCGCCTACCTGGGATTCGCGGCGACGCACGAGGCCCAGCCCGGCGTCGGCCTGGACATCGCGCTGGCGCTCGGCTTCGGCATCCTCGCCGGCGTCACCCTGGTGCGCGATCCGCGCCAGGCGCTCACGCTGCTGGCGCTCGCGTTCGCCGCCCACGCGGTGGTCGACGTCGCCCACCAGCCCGGCGTCCTGCCCGAAGGCGCGGCCCCACGCTGGTACGCGCTCGGGTGTGCGGTGTTCAACGTCTACGTGGGGGCGGTGACGTATTGGCCCATTCTCAGACGGTGAGCCCGGTTCCTTCCGGCTGAAGCCGGAAGCCACACCAATTCCATACCGCACCAATCCCAGCCGGGTGGCTTCCGGCTTTAGCCGGAAGGACGCTGCCAGTACACTGAGCGCGCGTCCGAACTTCCAGGAGACCCTATGCCCCATCGCTCGCCCCTGCTCGCTGGCTTGATGGCCACTGCGGCAACCGCCCTCATCACGTCGTCGCCCCCGTTGCGAGGACAGGAGACCCGCCTCCAGCAGATCGCGGCCGTGACGGCAGCGGATCTGCGGACCTGGGACAGCCAGGTGGACCGCATGATTCGATCGCGGGAGCTGGAGCTGCGGCTCGAGCGCGAAGACACGCTGATTCCGGGACGGCGGCATACCCGCTACCGGCAGACGGTGAACGGGGTGCCCATCTACGGCGCAGACGTCGCGCGCCAGACCGACGAGCAGGGCCTGACGGTCTCGATTTTCGGAGACCTGTACGAGGGCGCGACCGTCGACACCACGCCCACGCTCACGAGCGATCGGGTGCGTGAGCTGATCGCGGCGCGGACGGGCGTGATCCTTGGCGCTGACCGGGAACCGCGGTTGATGATCCTGCCGCGCGACGGCGGCGTGTTCACGCTGGTCTACACCGCGCGGGTGGCCACACCGGAAGACGTGACGCTGTACTTCATCGACGCCCGGACCGGTACGATCGTGGACCAGCGCAGCGACGCGAAGCGCCAGGTCTCGAGCGTCGGCGTCGGCGTCGGCGTGCTGGGCGAGCGGAAGAAGGTCAGCTCCAGCTCGCAGGGCGGGACATTCGTCGGATCGGATCGTCTGAGACCGCCGGTGATCGAGACCTATGACATGAAGGGCAATCTGAACCGGCTGATCAACATCCTCAACGGGTTCACGATCCCGGTCGCGAGCGATTTCGCAAGCGATTCGGACAACGACTGGACCGACGGCGCGAACGTCGACGCGCACGTGTACGCCGGGTACACCTACGACTACTACTTCAAGCGATTCGGCCGCCGCGGCCTCGACAACGCCAACATCCGGATGCGCAGTTTCACCCATCCCGTGAACCGCGCCGACGCCCTGACCGCCTCGAGTGGCGTTCTCAACACCTTCTACCTGAATGCGTTCTATGCCGGTGACGGGATCATGGTGTACGGGGAAGGCCTGCCGCCGAACCTCACCGCCGGCGGCCAGCGATGGAACTATCTTGCCGGCTCGCTCGACGTCGTCGCGCACGAGCTGACGCACGGCGTCACGGATTACTCGTCCGACCTCATTTACGCCAACGAGTCCGGCGCGCTGAACGAAGCCTTCTCCGACATCATGGGGGTATCGGCGGTCTTCTTCTACCAGCAGCCCGGGTCCGGGGCGGGATCGGCCGATTACATCATTGGCAACGACGTGATCACTCCCGGGGGGATCCGTTCGCTCGCGGATCCGCGGGCCTATGGCGATCCCGACAACTACCGCGTTCGCTACACCGGCCCCGAGGACAACGGCGGGGTGCACATCAATTCTGGCATTGCCAGCCACGCGTTCTATCTGGCGATCGAAGGGGGAACCAACCGGACGTCCGGCCTCAGCGTCCAGGGCGTCGGCGCCGCCAATCGTGAGCAGATGGAGAAGGTCTTCTACCGGGCGTTCACGCAGCTGCTGAATCAGGACGCCCGTTTCGCAACCGCCCGCGCCGCCACGCTGCAGGCGGCCCAGGACCTCTACCCTGGAAACAGTTCCATCGCCAACGCGCTGACGCAGGCATGGACCGCCGTCGGGGTGAATTGAGACTCGTCATGCGATACCTCACCTCGACACTGGGCCTCGCAACTGTTTTCATCCTGCTTGGTGCAGATCCGGCAGGCGCGCAGCCGCTTCCGCGCATCACGATCGCGGTGAACGCCGGCTACCAGCCGTCGACGACCAGCTTCGACGACCGCTTCACGTTCGACCTCAATCGGGAGACGGCCTCGGTCGAAACGGACTATCCAATCGACGCCGGACCGCTGTTCGACGCCGGGTTCGGCTATCGGTTCTGGAAAGGCCTCGGGGCCGGGATCGCGGTCTCGCGTTTCAGCGTCGACAGCACGGTTCAAGCGCAGGCCACACTGCCACATCCGCTGTTCTTCCAGCGGAATCGTCAGATCTCCGGCGAAACCGGTGGCCTTACCCGCGACGAAACCGGCATCCACATCCAGGCGCAATATCACCTGGCGCCCTTCAGCGGGCTCTACGTCGTGCTCGCTGGAGGTCCGAGCGTGTTCGACATCACGCAGTCGATCGTCACCGACGTGAACTTTACGGAGGCGTTTCCCTACGACACGGCGACCTACGTCGGCGTCGACTCGCAGCGCGGCACCGGCACCAAGACCGGCTTCAACGTCGGAGCGGATCTGCGGTGGATGTTCGCGCGGCACATCGGCGTCGGCGGCCTCGTGCGCTATTCACATGCGACGGTGGATCTGACGCGCAACGGTCGCACCATTTCGGTTGATGCGGGGGGGATGCAGGCGGGTGGCGGGATCAGGTTCGCTTTCTGACACTTGTCGGTAGTCGGGGATCCTGTAGTCCGGGATCCGGACCCCGGATCCCGGATCCCGATCAAACATGACCGATTTCACAACCAGAGTCCTCGCCACCGTGCGCCGTATCCCGGTGGGCAAGGTCTCGACCTACGGCGATGTGGCGGTGTTCGCCGGCCGGCCCGGCGCGGCGCGGGCGGTCGGGAACATCATGCGCGACTGCAAGGCCCGAGACGTGCCCTGCCACCGGGTGATTGCGGCAGCGGGGCGCCTCGGCGGCTTCGGCGGAGCAACGGCGCTCAAGCGGGCGCTGCTCCAGGCCGAAGGCATCCTGGTCCGCGGCGAACGCATCCGTAATTTCGAGGACTGCCGCTGGGCTCCGCGGATCCGAACTTTCCGGCGCCGCAGGACGTAAACGAACCTCCATGGACGATTCCCGGGCAACGCGGCGCGACCATGGCGACGTCTAAAGCCACAGGACCGGCGGCCGTGGTGCCGGCGGCGGCGGGGCCCAGCCGGAGCGAAGAGCTCGCCCTCGTGGAGCGGTGCCGCGCCGGGGATCTGGCGGCTTTCGAGACGATTTACCGGACCCATGCCGGCCGGCTGTACAGCGTGGCCTGCCGGGTCCTGGGCAACCCGACCGACGCCGAGGACCTGCTCCAGGAGATCTTCCTGGCCGCGCATCGCAAGCTCGAGACTTTCCGTGGCGAGTCGGCTCTCGGCACGTGGTTGTATCGCCTGGCCATGAATCTGTGCCTCGATCACCTCCGCAGCCGGGCGACCCGAAGCGGGCAGGTCACCGACCCGCTGGACGACGAGTACGGGCTGGACGACAGCGGATCACGGCGCCTCGCCGAACGGACGGTCGCCAGGATGGACCTCGAACGCGCCATGGCGCAGCTGCCAGAGGGATGCAGGACGGCGTTCGTGCTGCACGACGTCGAAGGACTCGAACATCGCGAGATCGCCGACATCCTCGGCATCGCCGAGGGCACATCGAAATCCCAGGTGCACAAGGCGCGGATGCGTCTGCGCGCGATGCTGGGGCGGTAGGATTGCACACGTGAGAGCTTGCGAGCGGTACCTCAACGCGATTCAGGAGCTGGTGGACGGCACGCTGGGACCGATCCGCCGCGCCGAGCTCGAGCTCCATCTCGAGAGCTGCGATGCGTGCCGGGCGCTGGCGGACGACCTTCAGGCGATCGCCTCGGCCGCGGAGTCGCTCGACCCGCTCACGCCGCCCGAGCGGGTCTGGGCGCAGGTCGCCGGGCGCCTGCGCACCGAGGGCCGCGTCAGCGGCACCAGTCCAACGGCAGCACGCCGGCACAGCGTGGCCATCCTGGCACTTGCCGCCGCCCTCGTGCTCGTGGTCGGCTCGTCACTGTACTTCTTGAAGCGTCAGACCCCTGCCGCCCCGACCACTGCGCCGCCAGTGGCCTCCGCACCGCCGGCGGCGACGCCGCAGCCGGCGTCGGGCAACCCGGCAGGCGCCGCCCCCGTCCAAGCCGATGACATGGCGACTGATCTGGCGGCGATCGACAAGCACTTCCAGAACCTGATCGAACAGGCGTCCACGAAAGATCCGGCAACCGCCGAGATCCTGAAGAAGAACCTCCTCGTCATGAACGAGGCCATCGCGGAGAGCCGGAAGGCGCTCGAGGCCGATCCGCAAAACAGCTCGTCGCAGTTGTACGAAAACCTGAAACGGAAGATCCGGTTCCTGCAGGACACGATCGCGCTGATGAACTCGATGCGTCAGGGGGACGCGGCGGGGGCGGCGGAAATCGTCGAGAGCGGAAAATCTTGAGACCTATCACTGACATGATGCGCACGATTCTGACCATTACCCTGCTCGGCGCAGTGGCGGCTCCCGCCACCGGACAGGACCATCGCGTCGAGGCCCGGGCCGTCATCCGCGAGACCGCAGCCAGAGCCTACCGCGGGGGCGAAGCGGCGCAGCGGCAGGACTCGCGGGAACAGGTCGAGCGCACGACCCGGACCCTCAAGATCGGGGCGAACGGCGAGCTGCAGCTCGCCAACATCTCCGGCGACATCGTCGTGACTCGGGGCGGCGGCAGCGACGTTTCCGTCGAAATCGTCAAGACCGCCCGCGGACGCACCGACGATGACGCGCGGGAACTGCTGCAGCTGGTGCAGGTCGAAGTCGTCGAGCGCGGCGGACGCGCCGAGGTCAAGACCCAGTACCCGCAGGGGGATGAGATGCGGCGCAACAATCGCCGCAACATGAACGTCTCGGTCGCCTACACCGTGAGCGCGCCGGCCGGCATCCGCCTCCGCGCGTCCTCCATTTCAGGGTCGATCACGGTGAAGGACATCAAGGGCGACGTGTCGGCTGAATCGGTCAGCGGCAACGTCCAGTTCTTCAACGGCGGGCGGATCACCTCGGCGAAGTCGATCTCCGGCAACGTGGAGCTGAACGACACGGCGATCGATGGCAACTTCAACGCATCCAGCGTGAGCGGCAGCGTGATCCTTCGGCGCGTCAAGGCCCGGCAGCTCGACCTCGGATCGATCAGCGGCGAGGTGGTCCTGGACGACGTGGACAGCCAGCAGGTCGAGGCCCAGACCGTGAGCGGCAACCTGAAATTTGGCGGGCCGGTCACCAAAGGCGGCCGTTATGAGCTGAGCTCACACTCCGGGAACGTGAGCGTCGCGCTCGGGGGATCGACCGGGTTCGAAGTCGAGGCCACCTCCTTCAGCGGCTCCATCAAGTCCGATTTCTCCTTCAACAGCGGGTCGGGTGACCAGGGAAACACCCGGTGGCGCAAGTCGATTCGCGGCGTCTACGGCGACGGCAGCGCGGTTCTCGACCTCACGACCTTCTCCGGCAGCATCGTCATCACCAAGCGGTAGCCCGGAGGTTCGCGGCCCCCCCGAACCCGCGGAAAACCGTCCGCTGGTGTATTGCCTGAAGGCACAGCGTCCCGCAGGACCCCGCCAACCTCTGCTGAATCCGGTGGCACCCTCATTGCTTGAGCTTAAGGTCGCACGCAGCGCCGCCATCCGTGCATATAATGCCGAAAATGGTTCAGGCTCGGCGGATGTTGAGGAGATTCTCGCTATGAAGAAGCAGTGGGTTCTGGTCTGTGTCCTGGCTGGCGCGCTGATGGGAAGCAATGCTTCGGCGCAGCACAAGGCGCCAAACACGCAGCCTTCCACCACTGAAGCGCCCCCGGCGGCCACGTCCGGTGAGGCAACGCTCGGCACGGTGCGGCTTCCCAAGGCGGTCACCGCCGACGGCAAGCCCCTCGCGGCCGGCTCGTACACGGTGAAACTGACCCCGCAGCAGGCCGCCCCGGAGGCCGTGGGCACAACCGAGGCGCTGGAGCGGTGGGTCGAGCTCGGGCAGGGGAAAGAGGTCAAGGGCCGCGAGGTCGTCAGCATCGTCCCGCAGTCCGAGATCAAGATGGTGGTGAAGGATACGCCGCCCGCTCCGGGCACCTCGAAGGTGCAGATCCTTCGCGGGAACGAGTACCTGCGGGTCTGGTTCAACCGCGGCGGGACGCACTACCTGATTCACTTCCCGCTCGCGGCCGCGGCGGCGCCCGCGAATAAGTAAGGCTCACCGGGGTTCGGGGCAACTCCGGGCAGCCGTCCGGATCCCGGACCCCGGTTCAGATCGCCATCACATCGAACTGCTCGTGATGAAGGTGGGCATCCGGCTTGATGGTCACCTTCTTCCCGAGCGTCGACTCCAGGTCGCGCAGGAGCACGTGCTCCTCTTCCTTCAGCGCCCGGGCAATGTCCGGGTTCACCCTCAGGATCACTCCCTGTCCATCGAGCTCCGGGCCGATCTTCTGCAGCTCGGTCAGGATCTCGTAGCAGATCGTGAACGCGGACTTGATCGAGCCTGAGCCCGAGCAGTAAGGGCACGGTTCGGTCAGCTGGCGCTCGAGGCTCTGCTTGACCCGCTTGCGGGTCACGATGACCAGCCCGAAGTCCGAGACCTGCAGCGCCTTCGACGGCGATCGATCCCGGCGAAGCTCCTTCTCGACCTCCTGGAAGACCTTCTGCCGGTTCTTCTTCTCTTCCATGTCGATCAGGTCGAGGACGATGATGCCGCCCAGGTCACGCAGCCTGATCTGCCGGACGATCTCCTTGACCGCCTCGAGGTTCGTCTTGACGATGGTGTCCTCGAGCCGGCCGGTGCGCTTGCCGACGTAGCGTCCGGTGTTCACGTCGATCGCCACCAGCGCCTCGGTCTGGTTGATCACGAGGTAGCCGCCCGACTTCAGCCACACTTTGCTGCGGAGCGCCTTGTCGATCTCCGCCTGGACGCCGTACTCCTCGAAGATCGGGAACGTCTTGGTGTAGAGCTTCACCCGCGGAAGCAGCGCCGGCATGATCCGCTCGACCAGCGCGATCACCCGCCGGTGCTCCTGCTCGTCGTCGATCCGGATCGCCGAGTAATCGTCGGTGAGCAGGTCGCGCAGCAGCTTGACGACGAGGCTCTGCTCCTGGAACAGGACGGCAGGGGCGCGGCGCGCCTCCATCTTCTGGCGGATCTCGGTCCAGATCTGATGGAACCAGGCCAGGTCGCTGACGATGTCCTCTTCGGAGCGGCCGGACGCGGCGGTGCGGATGATGACGCCGCCGGTGAAGCCATGCTGCTCGCGGAACGTCTTGACGATCCCGCGCAGGCGGGCGCGTTCTTCGCGTGATTCGATCTTGCGCGAGACGCCGACGTGGTCCACGGTCGGCATGAACACCAGGAAACGCCCAGGCATGGTGACGTGGGAAGTCAGGCGCGCGCCCTTGGTGCCGAGCGGCTCCTTGACGACCTGGACCAGGATTTCCTGCCCTTCCTTCAGCAGGTCCTCGATCTTGGCCTCGGGCTTCTCACGATCGCGGTCGTCGCGGGAGGGCGTCCGCTCCCTGGCGCGGCGTTCGACCCGCGGCCCGCCATTCTGCTGAAGCGCTGAAATCTCCGGCGCGGCCGCTCCCGCTCCCTCAGGGACGGTGACCGGTTCGACCGCGATCGGAACCGGCGGTTCGTCGTCCTCGTCCTCGCCCGCCTCGAGGCGGTCGAACTCCTCTACGGTGTTGACGACTTCCGAGACATAGAGGAACGCGTCGCGTTCGAGGCCGATGTCAATGAAGGACGACTGCATGCCGGGGAGGACCTTGGAGACCCGCCCCTTGTAGATGTTGCCGACCACGCCGCGCGATCGTTCGCGCTCGATGAAAATTTCGACGACCTGATCGTCTTCGAGAATGGCGACCCGGGTATCGTGGTCGCCAGAGGAGATGATCATCTCCTTGTTCATGGATGGAACTCCGCTGATCTGCGGACGCGGACACAACCCCGGCGTGCGCGGGGGCGGACGGTCGCGCGGGCCGAAGCCCGGCGACGTACCGCACCGTCGCGACGATGCTCAGCATGAGCACGAGAAAACTGCCGGAGACGACCATGTGACTGCGCTGTCCGGAAAACGTCGGCTGAAGGAACCCTTCGAGCCTAATTGGTGAAGCGCCGCATCCTGACGTTCAGGATGAGGCCGAAAGCCGCCAGCGTCGCGATCATCGACGACCCGCCGTAACTCATGAGCGGGAGCGTCAGCCCTTTGACCGGTGCGAGGCCGGCAGACATGGTGATGTTATAGATCACCTGGAACGTAAATCCCGAAATGATCCCTCCGACCAGGTACGCCCCGATGCGGTCTTTGGCCAGCCGCGCTGCTTCGAGCGACCTGAGAATCACGAACAGGTAGAGACCGAGGGCGCCGAGTACGCCCAGAAAGCCGAACTCCTCCGCGAGCACGGAGAAGATGAAATCGTTGTGCGCGACCGGCAGGAACTTGTACTGGCCCTGCGTGCCCTGCATGAACCCCTTGCCGCGCAGCCCGCCCGAGCCAACCGTGACCCGGGCCTGAATCGGTTGATACCCGGCGCCGCGCGGATCCTGCTCCGGGTCGATGAAGATCACGATGCGGGATTTCTGATAGTCCTTGAGCCCGTACTTCCAGGCGATCGGCGCCAGCAGGATGGCGATCGCCGCGGCGATCCCCAGCAGCCGCAGCCGCAATCCGGCCAGGTACGCGACGCCGAGAAAGACCGGCAGCAGAGTCATCGCCGAGCCCAGGTCCGGCTGCTTGACGATCAGCGCGAACAGCACGATGACGAAGATGCCGCCGATGACGAGATCGGACGTATTGCGGGCGCCGCGGCGGTTCTCGCCGAAGAACATCGCGAGAATCAGCGCGAGCGTCATGCGCGCGAACTCCGACGGCTGGAACTTGAACGGGCCGAGCGCGATCCAGCGCTGGGCGCCCATCGCGCTGTCGCCGGCGATCAGGACGAACACCAGCAGACCGAGAAGCCCCGCGTAGAGAAAGAGCGAATGCTCGGCGAGGAAGCGGTAGTCGATCGTCAGGCAGACGAGCAGGGCGATGCCGCCAATCGCCAGGGCATAGAGCTGAATCCAGAATTCGCGTCCTGCATGGCCGCTGCCGTCGGGCAGCCTGACGTAGGTCGTGCTGTAGATCATCGCAAGGCCGAGCGACGCGAGCAGCAGCACCGCCACGAGCAGGATCCAGTCGACGTGGAAGAAGAGCCGCTTTTCGAACATCGCGAATCAGTTCTCGCCGATCGGCGCGCGTCGCGCCATCGGGTCGGTCAGATCGAGGCGCATCTGTTCGGTGGTCGGCGGCGGCGGGAGCGGAAGGCCGTCCTTCTTCGCGAAATAGGTGTCGAGGATGTGACGCGTGATCTGCGCGGCGTTGGCGCTGTGCACGCCATGCTCGGCGAAGACCACGCCGGCAATCTCGGGATTGTCGCGGGGGGCGAAGAACACGAACCAGCCATGATCCCGCAGGTTCTTGGTCGTACGGGCGGCGAGACGCCCCTGGTTGGAGATGACCTGAGCGGTGCCGGTTTTTCCGCAGACGTCCTTGCCGTCGATGCGCGCGCGGCGGCCGGTCCCGCTCGGTGAGTTGACGACGTTCCACATGCCGTCACGAATCGCCTGCAGCTTCTCGGGCGTGACTTCGACCACCGATTGCGGCCCCGGCGCCGGCACCGGCTTCCATTCGGTTCCTTCGTAGATCGACCGCAGGATGTGCGGCGTGATTCGCACGCCGCCGTTGCCGAGGGTCGCTGCGTACACCGCGAGGGAGATGGGCGTGACCGACACCTGGCCCTGGCCGATCGCCACCGAAATGGTCTCGCCGGCGTACCACTTCGGCTCGCGCGTGGTCTTTTTCCAGGCCGTCGACGGAACCAGGCCGGTGACCTCGTTGGGCAGATCGATATTCGACTTCACCCCGAGCCCGAACAGCGTCGCCCACTTGTTGATGCGATCGACGCCCAGCATGTTGCCGACGTTGTAGAAGTAGACGTCGCAGGACTGCTCGATCGCCTTCCTCAGGTCGACCGTGCCATGCCCTTCCTTCTTGTGGCACTTGAAGAAGCGGCCGTAGAAACTTTGCCCGCCCGGACAGAAGAAGGTCGTCGACGGGGTGATGATGCCTTCCTCGAGGCCGGCCAGTCCCACCGCCATCTTGAAGGTCGACCCGGGGGAATACCGCCCCTGCAGCGCCCGGTTCTGCAGCGGCTTGAGCTCGTCGGTGTTGAGCGCGCCCCACGTGGCGCGATCGATGCCCGCGGCGAACGCGTTTGGATCGTAGGCCGGACGGCTGGTGAACGCCAGCACTTCACCGTTGCGGGGATCGAGGACGACGGCGGCGCCGTTGAACGTCGAGGCCGTGAACCCATCCTCGGCCGCCTTCTGGACGTCGGCGTCGATGGTCAGCTGCACGCCGTGGCC
>Ga0207701_10006796_pt1 | contig 11412 bp, 13 predicted proteins | sample KBSSwiSSwithPhiX_FD_184294 | JGI IMG/M metagenome (GOLD analysis project Ga0207701, IMG submission 184294) | Switchgrass rhizosphere bulk soil microbial communities from Kellogg Biological Station, Michigan, USA, with PhiX - S5 (SPAdes) (version 2) | ecosystem: Environmental > Terrestrial >...
TCCGTTGCCTCGAGCGCCCGGCACGAGGCCGGGATGCCCTCCTACTCTGCCAAACTTCAGCCCTTTGCACCTGGCGGGTGCCCTCAACCCCGAGTCTGTCCCGCAAGAGGGGAACGGCCGACGGCGCGAGTCATCCTCACGACCATCTTCGGGTCGACAACGCCCCATCGCCACAAGCGGATCCGCTTGCGGGACGGAATGGACCAGAGCATCGAGCGCAGGGCGACCCGCGCTTGACAGTCATACGCGGGCGATATGACGCAGGTCAGGCCATGACAGTGCCGCTTGCCGGCCGGCCCATAGATTGAGCCGTGTGACGGACTCCCTCGATGAAGCCCTCGACGACGCCACGCGGCGCTTCCGCAGTCGCCACCCGAAGAGCGCGCGCCTGGCTCGGGCGGCGGCCGAGGTGATGCCCGGAGGCAACACGAGGTCGGTGCTGCACACGGATCCCTTCGGCATTCGTATCGACCGTGCCGAGGGGGCCGTGCTCACCACCGTCGATGGCGAGCACGTCGTCGACTTGCTTGGGGACTACTCGGCGGGTCTGTTGGGTCGTCGGCCGGAGGTGGCTGAGGCCGTGCGGAGGGTCCTCGCCCGGGGCTGGGGGTACGGCGCGATGGGTGAGCCCGAGACGACCTTCGCCCAGGCGTTGGTCGAGCGGTTCGACTCGGTCGACCAGGTGCGGTTCACGAACTCGGGCAGCGAGGCGGACCTGATGGCGGTACTCACCGCCCGCCATGTCACCGGGCGTGACCGGGTCGTCGTCTTCGATGGCGCCTACCACGGCGGTCCGATGACATTCCTGCCCGGCAGTGCGCCGGTGCGCGTGCCGTTCGACTTCGCGGCCCTGCCCTACAACGACACTGTCGCCGTCGAGGCCGAGTTCACCCACCACGGGGAGGAGATCGCCTGCGTCCTGGTCGAACCGATGCTCGGCGCGGGTGGCTGCATCCCTGCCTCGCCGCACTTCCTCTCGGCTCTTCGCTCCCTCACTCGGGCACACGGCTCGCTCCTCGTCATGGACGAGGTGATGACGTCCCGGCTGGCCGTGGGCGGGGCGCAGCAGGTGTACGGCGTACACGCCGACCTGACGGTGCTGGGCAAGTACTTCGGCGGTGGCCTCTCCTTCGGGGCCTTCGGCGGCCCCCGGCGCGTCATGGCGGCGTTCGATCCTGCCCAGGGTGGTCTCACCCATGGCGGCACCTTCAACAACAACGCCTTCACGATGGCGGTCGGCTCCGCGGTCACCGAGATGCTCGACGCCGACACGCTCAAACGGCTCAACGACCGCGGGGACCGGCTCCGGGACCAGCTGAACGACGCGCTGACCCCGGTCCGGTTCTGCGTGACGGGCACCGGTTCCATGATGACGATGCACCCCACCCCGGGACCCGTGGAGCAGTGGTCCGACATCGCGGAAGTCGACCCCCGCTGGCGCCGCCTGCTCTTCCACGACCTGCTCGCCCGGGGCTACTACATAGCCGAGCGCGGCTACCTCGCGCTGAGCCTCGCCCTCACCGAGCAGCACCTCGACGGCTTCGTCGCCGCAGCGCGGGCCTTCGCGACAGAACACGCCGACCTCGTCGCTTCGAATGCGCCCACGCGATCATCGAACAGGTCCACGCCGACCTGAAGAGCTCCGCGCTGGCCCACCTGCCCTCGGGAGTATTCGCCGCGAACGCCGCCTGGCTGGTGCTGGCCGTGATCGCGTTCAACCTCTCCCGCGCCGCCGCCAGCCTGACCGAGCCACACCTGGCGAAAGCAACCACCGCCACGACCGCCGAAAGCTCATCGCCGTCCCATCCCGGGTCGCACACTCCGGCCGCCAGATCACCCTGCACCTGCCCACCGCGCGGCCATGGGAGACCGCCTGGTCGGCGCTGTTCGACCGGTCAGCGACCCGCCACCAGCCCGCGCGGTCTGACCATCCAGCAGCCACCGCTGCCCGACCACAGGACCACAGTGGAACACCCGGACAGCAAGGTCCGACGCACCACCATGTCCTCCACAACCTCACCCGGCAGGGACCCGCTCAGACGATCCCCGCCAGGCAATCGGTGGATCCGGGCTAAGACGCACCTTCCTTGGCGGCAAGAAGGCGCGACGTGGAGGGAGGCCACGTGTCGCCCCGATGAGCGGTGTTGAGCGCAACGCCCAGGGCGATGTTGTCCCATGCGGTGGCGCTGTTGCGGCCTCTGGCAGGAGTATCCGCGCGTCCGCTCAGGACACTCAGTGGGACCGGAGACGCCAGCCAGCCCAAGGTGTGGCCAACCCACCCCCAGCCGTGCGGCTACCAGCCACTGCCGGCGGGTCTGCACGACCGCGCTGGAACGGCTCAGGTCACTAGCGTTCCTGGCACACCGAGAGTCAGCGAAGCCCAAGAGGAACAGGAAGCGAGGCGGCGAGGAACATGCAAACCGATGAGACCACCCGGAAGCTGTACTCGATCCTGATCCAGCTCGCTAAGGGACAGGACGAGCTTGCGGCTACCGAGGCTGCCGCAACGCGCTACTGGGCCCCCTGCCCCCCGACCGTGCTCGGGCACCGCACGGCGGCCACGCTGCTGCGTGCCGAAGCCGATCGACTCGCCACCGCCAGCCGAAGGAGCTGACCATGCACAGCGTCCTCCCCCAGAACGAGAAGTTCCTCCGCGATGTCTTCGGCTCAACGCTGGGAGACGGAGCGTGCGTCGTCGATGCCGATCGGCAGGTGGGCTACGTCCGCCTCGAGTTCGGCAGTCACCGTGGCCCTGACTCGGCGTACTGGGACGGCTGGTTCAGCGTCACCCGCACCCGTGACGGACATCCGCTCAGCGGCAAGGTGATGAACGGTCGGCTCGTCCAGGTGCTCGGGAGCCGGTCATGACCTGGCACACCGTGGTCGCGGCAGCCGACGAGTTCCAACGCCTCCTCGGCGCCGTTCGCACCGCGGGCGGAGTCATCACAGGCAGCTGCCCGTGCGCAGCCGGCTTCCGGGTCACCTACGTCACGAACGAGAGCTAAGCCATGTACCACGAGATTCCCAGTCCCGAACAGGCAGCCGAGCTTGCTGCCTGGTGGCGTCAGGCGTTCGAGGCACTCGAGCCCCGGCGAGCGAGTGAGGGCTTCCGATCCAGCTAGCTCACATCTCAATGCTCACCCGCAAACCCCAGGAGTCGCCATGGCACCGTGCACCCCCTGGTGCCGAGCAGCATCGCGCGACCGATCGTCAAACGTCCGGATCTGGCCGCGATCCGCGCGACCGCCAAGGTGCGTCATATCGCCGCGACAGGGCGCCCAGCACGGCGAAGAGCGTTCGTCGCGCGCCGGTCGTGTCCCCTGTGTTGAAATTCAACTCTCTACCCTGCCAGGGCTCAAGGTCCGCGCGCGTTGTGTGTGCGAGGCCCCGAGCGAGGAATGGTCCGCGTCAAGCACGCTGGACTGAGGCCTTCTGGGTGATTATGTTGAGTTGGAGATCCTTTCTCCGGTCCCCGGAATCGTGCCGGGGTCTCAGTTGTCCGAGAAGTGGGTGACCCTGCATTGAGGCCATGAGCGCACCTCCCCTGCGCGCACTCGGCCCGCGCCGCTACCCGGTGGGTGAACAGATCGATGCCCTGCGCCGCCGAAGGCACGCGAGGCCGGTACTCTATGCGGTCGCGGTCGCGGTCGTCGCGCTCGCGTACTACGGCGCAGGTCGCATCGGCCTCGAGCTGGCCTACCTCAACGGCGCGGTGGCGGCGCTGTGGCCGCCAGCCGGTCTCGGCCTCGCCGTACTGTTCCTATACGGCGTCCGCCTGTGGCCCGCGATCGTGATCGGCGATTTGCTGCTGGCCGACTACTCGACGCCGCTCGGGACGGTGCTCGCCCAGACGCTCGGGAACACCGTCGCGATCGTGGTCGCCGCGCTGCTCTTGCGCCGCCTCACGGGCGGGCGTGGAGGGCTGGATCGGGTGCCCGATGTGCTCGCCCTTGTCGGCTGCGCCCTGGTCGCGGCGGTGGTTAGTGCCGCATTCGGACCGTTGTCGCTGCGGCTGGGCGGCGTGATCTCGGCCGACGAGCTCGGGCAGGTGTTTCGCACCTGGACGCTTGGCGACGCCGCCGGTGTCCTCGTGGTCGCACCGTTTATCCTCACCTGGTCGACCGCGGGTTTGCGGGCCATTCACTGGCGCGAACTCGTGGAGGGCACGGTCATGCTCGCCGTGCTGGTGGCGCTGGCGGAGCTGACGCCACAGCGCGATGTGCCCTACATCGTCTTCCCGGTCCTGTTGTGGGCAGCGGTCCGCTTCGGGCCGCGCGGAGCCGCCACGGCCGTCCTCGTCGTCTGCTCGATCACGGTCTGGAACACGGCGCAGAACGATGGGCCATTCGTGCGCGACTCGGTCACCGACAGCCTGCTCGCGACGCAGCTCTTCATCGCCATCTCGGCGCTCACATCGCTGGTCCTCGCGGCGGAGACCGCCGAGCGCACCCGGGCGGGCGCGGCGCTCGCGGCAAGCGAGGCGTCCCAGCGCGCGCTGGCGGACGAGCAGGCGGCGCTGCGCAGGGTGGCCACGCTCGTCGCGAGCGGACTGCCGCCGAGCCGCGTGTTCGGGCAGGTGACCGAGGAGGTCGCCATGCTCCTGGCGATGCCCGGAGCAAACGTCATGCGCTACGACGGCGTTCGGACGGCCACTGTCGTTGGGGGGTGGAGCGAGGACGGCGCGCTCACCCTCCCGATGGGCAGCACGTTCGACCTCGACGGCGACACCGTCGTCGCCAAGGTGCTCCGCAGCGGCACCCCGCAGCGCGTGGACCGCTACCAGGACACGAGCGGGAACCTTGCTGAGACCATGCAGCGATCCGGTTACCGGGCGGCCGTCGCGGCGCCGGTCACCTTGGGTGGACGGGTATGGGGCGCGCTGGCCGCAGGCACGCGGTCCGACGAGCCGCTGCCAGAGGGCCTCGAGCAGCGCCTGTGCGACTTCGCGGAGCTAGTCGCACAGGCGCTCGCGAACGCTGACGCCCACGAGCAGCTGACCGCATCGCGCGCACGTATCGTCGAGGCCGGCGATGCCGAGCGCCGGCGGCTCGAGCGCAACCTCCACGACGGCGCACAACAGCGGCTGGTAGCCCTCGCAGTTGACCTGACCCTGATCGGCGCGAAGCTCGAGAAGGATCCGCCAGCCGCCCGGAAGACTCTGACCGTTGCACAAGGCGAGCTTCAAATCGGGCTCGACGAGCTGCGCGAGCTGGCGCGCGGCATCCACCCAGCGGTGCTCACCGACCTCGGCTTAGGCCCAGCACTGCGAGCGCTGGCCAAACGTGCGCCGGTGCCAGTCGAGATCACCGAGCTGCCGGAGCAGCGACTGGCCAGCCCGGTCGAGGCGGCCGCCTACTACGTCGTCGCCGAGGCAATCACAAACGTGACTAAGTACGCGCGCGCATCGCACGTCACCGTCAGCGTCCGCCGCTCCAGGGAGTGCGCCACGGTCACGGTCTCCGACGATGGTGTCGGCGGCGCGGACGCCGCCCACGGCTCCGGGCTGCGCGGGCTGGCGGACCGCATTGAGGCCCTCGAGGGCCAGTTCTACCTGGATAGTCCACCCGAGCACGGCACCCGCATCAGCGCCGAGATCCCAGTCCCGAGATCACCTGCTCCTGCCTGAGGCGCCCAGCCCGAATCCACGCCGCCCTGGCCGGTGGCGCTGCGGTGTCGGTCACTGTGCGGATGGACAAGCGGGTCAAGGCCGCCATCGCCACGATCGGCGAGGACATGTGGACCACGATCGAGTACACCGATGCCGTCTTCGACGAGGCCACCGGCAGGTGGGTCTCCCGGGCCGAGGTCGCCGAGCTCCCTTTCACCGCGTTCGCCGCGCAGAAGAAGGCCGAGCAGGTGCCCGGGAGGCTGGTGGTGCGCCGGATCCCGGACTTCAACGCCGAGAAGAACCAGGCAGCCGGTCAGGACACCCTGTTCGACGTGTGGCGGTTCCACGCGTTCTTCACCACCACCGACGCCGCGATCCTGGACACCGTCGCAGCCGACAAGACCCACCGTGGGCACGCGGTCATCGAGCAGGTCCACTCCGACCTGAAGAACTCCGCGCTGGCGCACCTACCATCCGGTGTGTTCACCGCCAACGCCGCCTGGCTGGTGCTCGCGGTCATCGCGTTCAACCTCACCCGTGCCGCCGCCAGCCTGACCGACCCGCAGATCGCCAAGGCGACCACCGCGACGATCCGCCGCAAGCTGATCACGGTGCCGGCACGGGTAGCGACCTCAGCCCGCCGGATCATCCTGCACCTACCGCAAGCCTGGCTCTGGGAGACCGCGTGGACGGCACTGATCGACCGAGTCAGCGACCCGCCGCCAGTCCTCGCGGCCTGACCACCCAGCAGCCACCACTGCGCGACCGAGGACACCATGTGGACCACCCGGACAGCGAGGTCCGGCAGACCATCACGCCCTCAGCCATTCACTCCGCGGCAACCATGCGGCCAAGCACGTCCAGCTGAAGAAACGCCAGGCACCCGTCGAGCTGAAGATGGTGGGCAGCGGGTCCTTCGCCCACGTGTACTCCTACGTCGACCCCGACTACGGCACCAAGTTCGCCGTGAAGCGCGTCAAGAAGGACATCGACGAGCGAGACCTCCAGCGCTTCAAGCAGGAGTTCGAGGTCCTCAAGAAGCTGAGCTTCCCCTACGTCGTGGAGGTCTACCGCCACGACGAGGCCCACAACGAGTACCGCTTGGAGTACTGCGACACCACACTGCGCGACTACATCGCTACAAGGAACCGGAAGCTGGGCTTCGCCGCGCGGAAGCGCATCGCGCTCCAGTTTCTCCACGGCGTCAACTACCTGCACCACGAGTGATTGCTTCGCCGCGACATCAGTCTCCAGAACATCCTGCTGAAGGTGTTCGACTCCGGCGCGGTGCTGGTGAAGCTGTCCGACTTCGGCCTGGTGAAAGACCAATCGAGCCAGTTCACGCGGACCCAGACCGAGACGAAGGGGACCGTCCGCGATCCCACGCTTAGCAGCTTCAGCCACTACGGGGTAGTGAACGAGATCCACGCGATCGGCCACGTCCTTGCTTACATCTTTACGGGCAGAGAGTCGCTTCCGCCGGCGACCGACGAGGTAGGCCGCATCATTCACCAGTGTGCCGTCAATGACGTCGGCCAGCGCTACCAGGCGGTCTCTGACCCGATCGCTGAAGTCGAGAGGCTTGTGGCCGCTCCAGTTCAGACAACCCCGTAGGCGACCAGTTTCGAGGGGTGAGCCGGCGAGGCTGTCCGGGCTCGACCAGACGTCGGTGGACCTGCGGCACCTGACGAGGACGTTTCCGGCCTTTCGCTCACCCTATGCACACGAAGCAGGACGACTGGGCGGAGATGCTCACCGGCGAGAGTGGCGACGGCGGTCCCAGGGAGGTCCGTCTGGCTAGCCCCGGTTTCGCGGGCCAGATCTGGCAGCGCGGCGTTGAGTCCGCTCACGGCCGAGACCACAGTGACCAGCGCGAGCGAGATGACGGCGAGGACGGGGCCGGTCCCCGACTGGTGCTGTCGTCGGATTGGGGTGTTCATGTGAACTCCTGTCGTGATGTCCGCCGCCGGTCTGGTCTGGTCTGGTCTGAGTCCCGATTCGCATGCCGCCTTCTGCCGACGTAATGGGCCTCAGATGTGTGGCCCGGTGGATGTGACCCTGCGCCCGGGACCATCGGAACCGCATCGGTGCCACCACTAGGCGGAGTTGCTACAGGTGGCACTACGGATGCGGGGAACAGGTCGGCAGCCAAAACTAGGTAGACCGGGGCATCGCTCGGGCCTACCTGCGAGTCGTTCGCTGGCGGGTGCCGGACATCGAGATGGGAGCGCTGATGACCAACCAGACAACAGGCGAACGGCGAACCAGGGACTATGCCTGGGGTGATCCATCGGCGACGTTGCAGGCGGCTCTTCGGGGCCTGACCGGTCTCGAGCTGCTGATGGCGATCGGGGCTGGTGAGCTGCCGTTGCCTCCTGCGCTCCGCACGCTCGATATTCGCCCTGAGGCAGCTGCAGTCGGCGAGGTCGTCTTCACTCTCCAGCCGCGGGAGTTTCACTACAACCCTCAGGGCATCGTGCACGGCGGTGTGCTGGTGGCACTCCTGGACACCAGCATGGGGTGCGCGGTCCACTCCCACCTGCCGGCCCACACGGGTTACGTCACGCTGGACCTTTCCACACAGTTCCTGCGGGTCGTCGACGAGGGGACCGGGACGTTGAGGTGTGTCGGGTCCGCGCTCCCGGTGCTCACTGGGACCACCGATGCTGTCGCCCGCGTCGAGGACGCCGATGGCCGGGTGATGGCCACCGCGCGTTCAACGTGTCTCATCCGACCGCTTTCGGGGTGAGCACAGCTCACGCTTCGGCAGTTACGCCGACGTCGAGCTTGAGCTGGGAGAGTTCCGCTCGCGAGGTCACGCCCAGTCGTGAGTAGACCTTGCCCAGGTGGTACTCAACGGTCCGCGGACTGAGGAAGAGATGGGCTGCCACGTCTCGGTTGGACAGGCCGGAGGCCACCAGCGTGACGATTTGGAACTCTTGCGGGGTCAGTTTCTCGGCCGAGCCCACGTCGTGACCCTGCCTCGTCTCGCCGGTCGCACGCAGCTCGGTCTGCGCGCGCACCTCCCATGGGACCGCCCCAAGCCGTTTGAACTCGTCACTGGCACGCCGTAGATGAGGACGGGCGTCGACTCGGCGCCGGGTACGTCGAAGGTGCTCGCCGTAGAGCAGCTCGGTCCGGGCCTCGTCCCAGGGACGGCGCGACCCGCGGTGCAGCTCCAAAGCGGTTTCGAACCGATCACCCACCTCCGGCCGGTCAGCGTTCACCACGGCGTGGGAGCGCGTCGCCAGAGCGCGCGCCCAGTGAGGCGCGGCGGATCCGGCGAATTGCTCGAACGGAACCAGGGCGGTGCGCGCGGCCTCGACTTGGCCGCTACGGACCGCACTCTCGACGAGGTCAGGAGTGGCAAGCAGAGCGATGCCGGGATGGGTCTCGCCGTGACCATGTGCGAGCAGGCGGCTGAGGCGTCGGTAGGCCTCCTCGGGTCGGCCCAGCGTGAGCTCGAGCAGTCCCAACGCCCAGTGAGCCGACGCGGCCTGGAGCCCCAGTCCTCTCGCCGCGGCAATCTGGAGAACCTCGCTGCACCTGTCTCTGCAGTCCTGCTCATGTCCTTGGGCGGCGTCCAACCAGGACAGCGCGGCGAGGTGCCGGCCGACCGAGTTCTGTTGCTTGAGTTCCCGGGCGAGCGAGAGGCCTTCGGTCGCGGTGGAGCGAGCGGCCTCGAAGCGACTGGCGAACATCTCCGACAGGCCCTTGAACTCCAACGCATAGGGGAGCATCGCGACCTGACCCGAGGCGCGGGCGGCGGCAGCGGCCCGCACCGCAAAACTGTGCTGCGTCGCCTCCTCACCGAGGTACTGAGCGGCTATGGAAGCCCACACCAGGTCACGCGCCTCGGTGGCGCTGGCGCCCAACTCGACGGCTTCGCGACAAATCAACCTCCCGGTCTCCGCCTCACCCGAGACCACCTTGCCGGAACCGAACAGCACCAGCGCCGGGAGACGTGAAACACCGCTGACGCGCCCCAACAGGTCAGCGGCCTGCCGACCGGTCGTCATGAGGAGGTTCCGGTCACCCGCGTACGACGCAGCCTCCCCCGCTTCGGTCAGCATCCGAATAGCCCGGCTGGGATCATCACCGACGACTCGACCAGCTGCCGAGGTGAGAAAGGCGTGAGCATCGGTCGGCACCCCCGTGCGGAGCTCGAGTCTTCCCCTGAGCTCGTCGAGCTCGACACCGATCAGGTCGTCCTGGTTCAGGTGACCAGCCTGCTGGATAAGCCAGCGCGCCCGCTCCGGCTGGCCTCCCAGCTGAGCGGCCTCGGCGGCATCTGTCATCCGTCGGGCAGAGACCTGGGAACTTTCGCTGAGCTCGGCGGCCCGCTCGAACGCCAAGGACGAGGCCTCGAGGGCCCCGCGAGTCCGGGAACGCTCCCCGGCCGACTGCAGCGCTGCCGCGACCGATTCCTCGGGCCCACTCGTGGCGAGGCTGCTGTGCCACACCCGCCGCTCGGACTGCCGCTCGGACTGGAGCGACTGGGCGAACGCCGCGTGGACCCGCTGCTTCAGGACAACCGACGCTTCGTGATAGACGACCGCACGAACGAGGGGATGACGAAAGCGGAAGCGGCCGTTTGCTGTGTCCACCAATCCGCTCAGCTCCGCCTCCGGGATGGCCCCCGCCGAGATAGCGAGCTCACCGCCGACCGTGCGAACGTCTGCGACCGATGCCTCGGGATCCGCGGCGGCCACCACGAGCAGCGCCTGCGCGTCGGCCGAGAGCCGCCTCACCCGCTCGGAGAAAGCACGACGGATACCTGCCCCTACCGGCATCGGAGCCGGCAGTGACGTCCCGGTGCCGAACGCGCTGGTGTCGAGCACGCTCGGCAGCTCGATCAGTGCCAGCGGGTTACCGCCGCTGTTGGCGAGCAGACGGTCTTCCCAGGCGTCCGTCCGTTCACCCGGTTGCTCCCGGATCAGCGCCAAAGCGTCCTCGGGTTCGAGTCCGGGAAGCCTGCACTCCGCAACGCCGCGGATACTGAGCTCGCTCCCGACGTCGATGCGTTGCGCCATCAAGATGACGATGCCCTCGGCCTCGAGGCGCCGCGCGACAAAGCCCACGGCGTCCAGCGAGGCCGGATCCACCCACTGAATGTCGTCGACGATGCACAGAACCGGCTGCTCCTCTGCAGCCTCAGCAAGCAAGGACAGCAACGCTGCGGAGACCAGAAACCGGTCAACCAGCGGCTCTTCAGACCAGCCCAGTGCACTCGCCAGCGCCCGCGACTGAGGGCCAGGGATCCTGTCGGTCAGACGCCGCAAGGGACGGGTCAGCTGGTCCAGCAGGCCGTAGGACAGATGTGCTTCCGACTGGTGTCCGGCCCCCACCAGGACAGTCATGCCTCGGCTCGCGTCGCGGGCGTAATCGAGCAACGCGGATTTTCCGATTCCCGCTTCTCCGTGCAGGAGCAACGAGCCGCTGCGTTGCCTAAGCGCGGCCGCGAGCAGGTCGTCGATCTCGCCCATGGGGGCCTCTCGACCGTGCAGCACTCGACCACATTAGCCTCGATCCACCGAGGGGCCGGACGATGAGGTTGTCCGTCGACTCATTGGGAGTGGGGCGCCGAGGCCGCGAAGATGCCCGAACCTCTGTACCCCTCCACCCCTGTCCTCCGGCGCGCGGTGATGGCTGCTGGGGTCGGCCGCTGGGCTGATGGAGGTCGTTGACCTGTCGAGGCGTGCCGTCCGGGCGGTCTCCCAGGACTGAGCGGACCAGTACCGACCTCGCGTGACGCGGCTGACACGCGAACGGGCCAGCTCGAGCAAGACGCGCGGCCGGCCCCG
>Ga0207701_10006799_pt1 | contig 11409 bp, 10 predicted proteins | sample KBSSwiSSwithPhiX_FD_184294 | JGI IMG/M metagenome (GOLD analysis project Ga0207701, IMG submission 184294) | Switchgrass rhizosphere bulk soil microbial communities from Kellogg Biological Station, Michigan, USA, with PhiX - S5 (SPAdes) (version 2) | ecosystem: Environmental > Terrestrial >...
TCCGGCGCGAGGCCATCACGATGCTGGAGTCGATGGGAATCTCGGTCGAGTTCAGCCACCACGAAGGCGGCCCCGGCCAGCAGGAGATCGACCTTCGCTACGCCGACGCGCTGTCGACGGCCGACAACATCATGACCTTCCGCACCGTCGTGCGTGAGGTGGCGCTGAGCCAGGGCATCTGGGCCACGTTCATGCCCAAGCCGTTCACGACGCACCCGGGCTCGGGCATGCACACGCATGTGTCCCTGTTCGAGGGCGACCGCAACGCGTTCTTCGAGGCTGGTGCGGAGTACCAGCTCTCGAAGACCGCACGGCACTTCATCGCCGGCATCCTGCACCACGCGGCCGAGATCACCTGTGTGACGAACCAGTGGGTCAACTCCTACAAGCGGCTGATCGGCGGTGACGAGGCCCCGTCCTACATCTGCTGGGGCCACAACAACCGCTCGGCGATGGTGCGCGTTCCGATGTACAAGCCCCACAAGGGACCCTCGACCCGGATCGAGCTGCGCACGATCGACGCCGCCTGCAACCCCTACCTCGCGTTCGCCGTGGTGCTGGCCGCAGGCATGAAGGGGCTGGAGGAGCAGTACGAGCTCCCCCGGGAGGCGGAGGACGACGTCTGGTCGCTCACCGACTCCGAGCGCAAGGCGCTGGGGCTGCAGCCGCTTCCGAAGAGCCTGCACGACGCGATCGCCGTCGCAGAGAGCTCTGAGCTGCTCGCGGACACGCTGGGCGAGCACGTCTACGACTTCTTCCTGCGCAACAAGCGGACGGAGTGGGAGGAGTACAGCGGCCAGGTGAGCGCGTTCGAGCGCGACCGGATGCTGCCTGTTCTCTGAGCCCCTGCTCGGCCGATTCTGAGTATCTGAACGGATCCGCCGACCCCGGAGTCGGCCGTGACGGCAGGCGCCTCATGTGCGTAGTCCCCGGCCGCCGAATGCGATAGACCATCAGCGGGCCCCCGGCGTGACCCGGCATCTCGGCGCCCGCGACTTCCCTAGTCGAGTTGCCGCTTCCCCAGCGGTGCAGCGCTCGGGAAGTGGCCGGATACCACGGGACCGTGGTAATCGGCCCGCACCGCACTCACTACATTGGCCCGGTGAGCAGACAGGGGTCGGTGGTCACCTCCGGCAACCTCGTGCGCATCGGCTTCCGCGACGGAGACCGCGCCGCCGCCGGGCTCCGCGGGCTGGGGGAAGGGGCCGAACCGCTCGCGCCGCTGCTCGCGCGGTCCGCCGACCCCGACCAGGCGCTCGCCGGCCTGCTGTCGCTGATCGACGCCGTCGACGAACCGACCGACCTGGTGGACGCCCTCGGGAACGACGAGGGCACGTCGATGCGGCTGTTCAGCGTGCTTGGGATGAGCCAAGCCCTCGGCGACCACCTGCGCCGGCACCCGGAGCACTGGCGTGAGCTCACCGACCCCACGCTGGGGTCGGCACGCACCGTGGCCTTCGCCGTCCGCGCCGGGCTGATGGAGGCCGTCGGCGCGGACCCGTGGGCCGCCGAGCCGCTCGCCACGCTCGAGCACCGTGCGGCGGGTGACGCGCTGAGGGTCGAGTACCGCCGGGTCCTGCTCCGCCTCGCCAGCCGTGACCTCGCCCACCACGTCGACGTGGACGACATAGCCGCCGAGCTCTCGGACCTGGCCGCCGGCACCCTCGACGCTGCGCTCGCCGTGGCCCGGTCCAAGGTCGGGGACGCAGCAGCCGACTGCCGGCTGGCCGTGGTCGCGATGGGCAAGTGCGGCGGCCACGAGCTCAACTACGTGAGCGACGTGGACGTGATCTTCGTGGCCGAGCCGGTGGACGGCGCCGACGAGCAAGCTGCCCTGCGCGGCGCCACCCAGCTCGCGTCGACGCTGATGCAGGTCTGCTCCGAGCAGACCGGTGAAGGAACGATCTGGCCGGTGGACGCCGCGCTCCGGCCCGAGGGCAAGTCGGGGCCGCTGGTGCGCACGATCGCCAGCCACGCCGGCTACTACGGGCGCTGGGCCAAGACCTGGGAGTTCCAGGCGCTGCTCAAGGCGCGTCCCGTCGCGGGCGACCGTGCCCTGGGCGAGGAGTACGCCGCCACGATCGGGCCGCTGGTCTGGAAGGCGGTGGAGCGACCCGGCTTCGTCGAGGACGTCCAGGCCATGCGGCGACGGGTGATCGAGAACATCCCCGTCCGCGAGGCCGGACGCCAGCTCAAGCTGGGTTCGGGTGGGCTTCGCGACGTGGAGTTCGCGGTCCAGCTGCTGCAGATGGTGCACGGCCGCGCCGACGAGCATGTGCGCTCGCCCACCACCCTCAGCGCGCTCGCCGAGCTGACGCGCGGCGGGTACGTCGGCCGCGCTGACGGTCAGGCGCTGCACGACGCCTACGCGTTCCTGCGCAAGCTGGAGCACCGGATCCAGCTTTTCCAGCTGCGCCGCACCCACGTCGTACCGGACGACGAGCTCTCGCTGCACCGGCTGGGCCGCTCACTGGGCCACCTCAAGAAGCCTGTGGAGGAGCTGGAGAAGGAGTGGGGCCATCACCGTCGGGAGGTGCGTCGGCTTCACGAGAAGCTCTTCTACCGACCTCTGCTCTCGGCGGTGGCGCGGATCCCCGGCGACGACGCCCGGCTCTCCACTGAGGCGGCCCTGGAACGGCTCGCGGCCCTCGGATATCTCGACCCCAAGGCCGCGCTGCGGCACATCGAGGCGCTGACCAGCGGTGTATCCCGCACGGCCGCGATCCAGCGCACGCTGCTCCCGGTCATGCTCGAGTGGTTCGCCGACGCCCCTGACCCCGACGCCGGCCTGTTCGGCTTCCGGCGGATCTCCGACGCCCTCGGCGCCACCCACTGGTACCTCTCGATGCTCCGGGACGAGGGCAGCACGGCGCAGCGCATGGCGCAGGTGCTCGCCACCAGTCGTTATGCGACCGACCTCCTCGAGCGTGAGCCCGAGGGCGTGAAGATCCTCGGTGGCGAGAAGAGCCTGGTTCCGCTGGACCGGGAGGCGATCCAGGCGGAGATGACGGCCAGCTCGGGGCGCCGTGACGACCGGCTGGCTGCGATCGCCAGCATCCGGGCGATCCGGCGTCGCGAGCTCCTGCGGGTCAGCGTCGCCGACCTGTGCGAGCCGTTCGGGGTGGCCGAGGTCGGCTACGCCCTCACCGCGATCACGAGCGCCACGCTGGAGGCTGCCCTGGAGGTGGCCACGCTCGCGGTCGAGTTCGACCGCGGCGCCGAGCTCCCGACCCGGATCGCGATCGTGGCGATGGGGCGGTACGGCGGTCACGAGCTGGGCTACGGCAGCGACGCCGACGTGATGTTCGTGCACGATCCGCTACCGGGTGCCGACCCGCAGCAAGCCTCGAGCATGGCCAACGCCGTCGCCAACGAGCTGCGCCGGCTGCTCGCGCTGCCGGGCACCGACCCGGTCCTCGAGGTTGACGCGGCGCTCCGGCCCGAGGGCAAGCAGGGGCCCCTGGTGCGCACTCTCGAGTCCTACGAGGCCTACTACGCCAAGTGGTCCGCGGTCTGGGAGGCGCAGGCGCTGTTGCGCGCCGAGGCGGTCGTCGGTGACGACGACGTGCGTCGCCGGTTCACCGCGATGATCGACCCGCTGCGCTTCCCCGAGACCGGGCTTTCGGACCGGGACGTGGTCGAGATCCGCCGGATCAAGGCACGGGTGGACGACGAGCGGCTCCCGCGCGGTGCCGACCCCGCGACCCACTTCAAGCTGGGCCGCGGCGGCCTAGCCGACGTCGAGTGGACGGTGCAGGCGCTGCAGCTCAAGCACGCCCACGCCGTGCCGGAGCTGCGGACCACCAAGACGCTCGACGCGCTCCACGGGTGCGTCCAGCACGACCTGCTCGGGGTGGGCGACGCCGACGCGCTGTCCCGCGCGTGGTTGGCGGCGAGCCGGGCGCGCAACGCCACGGTGCAGGTGCGGGGACGACCGACCGACCAGCTGCCGCGTGATGCCCGGGAACGCGCCGCCGTCGCCACGATTCTCGGGTACGGCGTCGGTGAGGCCGACCGGATGCTCAACGACTACCAGCGCACCGCCCGCCGAGCCAGGGCCGTCGTGGACCGGGTGTTCTGGGGCTGAGAGTCCGTCGTGTCCCGGTGTCAGCCGCGGTTGGTGAGGGGTCCGAGTGGTGGACGGTAGGTGCTGAGTCGTTGCTCGTAGTAGGCGCTGCTCCGGCCGAAGATCCCGGCTTGCGCGAACGCGAGCGCCTTGACCTTGTCATCGGCGGTCAGGATGCGGTTCGCCATCGCCCAGTCGAGGACGCCCGCGGCGACGACGTCCCACTGGTTGCGGGCGACGAACACGTCGCGCGCTTGCCGCACCTCGGGTGGCATCGCGGCGCGGTGATCGCGGTACAGCCTCTTGGACCACTCCGTCGCGGAGACTCCTAGATCCCTACCCACTCACCCAACATCTCACAGCGTGTGAAACCGGGACGCGGCGATCGGGACAGAACGGTCAGTCGCAGGTGACCTCCAGCCGAAGCACGGCGGAGACACGGCACCGGGCGACGGTGTGCCTGACCAGCGGTGTTTCATTCAGGGCTTGGGCTTGGGCTTGCCGTCGGGGTGGCGCTCGCCGCGGACGTCGGCGCCTCAGCCGGGGCCTCGGCGATCGCCTTCTCCAGGGCAGAGATGGTCGCGGCGTCGACTGCGCCCGTCGGCTCGACACCGAGCTCGGTCTGGAACTCCCTCAGCGCCGCGCTCAGCGCAGGTGTCCAGGCTCCGTCGACCGGGCCGTCCCAGTACCCGGCGAGCTTGAGAGTCTGCTGCACCGCGGCTGTGGACACGAGGGCCTCCTGGGCGGCGGCGCCGCCTTGGGCCGCCACATCGGCGTCGAGGGCGTCGGCGGTGGCCTTGTCGACGGTACCCGTGCTGGGCAGGCCGTGCGCTTTCTGCAAGGCCTCGACCGCCTCGACCGTCGCCGGACCGTACACCCCGTCGACGGCGCCGTCGTAGTAGCCGGCGTCCCGCAACGCGGTCTGCAAGGCCGTCGTGTAGCCGCGAACCGCCGCCTCGGCCTGCACTTGCTCTTCGTCGGTGAGACATCCGGCGTCGGAGAACAGGCGCAGCCAGGACATCTCCAGCGCCACCGCGGCAGCGTTGAACTGAGGCGTTGCCCGCGACAAGGGGGTCTCATCGGTGATGCCCTGCTGGGCGGCGCTGAACTCGGACTCGGCCTGGTGGACGCGGTTGACCGTGGCCTCGGGCGCCAGCGGCTTCGGGCTGGTCGTGCCGGATGGCGTGCTCGCGGCCGCCGTACCGGGGTCCTTCGCCGCGGCCAGGGCGGCCTTGGCCTCTGCCAGCTCCTGCGTCGCCTCGACGACTTCCTGCTGGGCCGCGACGGCCGCTTCGGCGTCCGAGAGGGCATCCTCACGAGGTCGCTCCAGGTCGGTGCCCGCTTCCTTGACGTCGCCGACGGTGGGGGAAGTCTGGCTCAGCACGTCGCCGTACCGGTCCAGTGCCGTGATGTAGGTCTGGCTCGCGTCACAGAAGTCTGCCGACTTGCTCGTCAGGTCGGCCTTGGCGTCCGCGAGGTCCTTCTCCTTCGCCGAGACCCGGGCCTCGGCCACCTTGAGCGCGCCGTTGCCTTCCGTGTCGCCGCCACATCCTGCGCAGGCCAGCATGACCAGTGCCAGGGCGCCGACGAGGCTTGGCCGCCCACGGTCACCCGGGACTCTCCGTGGCCGTGCCATGCCTAGCACCCTCGGTCTCCTCATGAACGTCGGACTGCCGACATTGCCGTACGTGTTCTCGGGTTTGCGCCGCGAGCGACGCCTGTGCCGCAAGGTATGTCTGCTCGGACGTGGCGTCATCCTCCCCAGCGGGTGAAGCGTCGCGTGCCTCCACCCCGGCACCGCAGGGTTGGCTGTCTCCTTCCGAGCCGCAGACCCCGGAGCAGACTCTTGGGTGCGGGTCGTTCAGACCCTGTCAGCGCGCGCGGCTAGTCGGAGAGGTGCGCGAGCCGGCCGGTGATCCAAAGGTGCGGAGGACGTGCTCGAGGGTCGAGGCGAGCAGCTCGTGTGTTGCCTCTCGGGTGGCCTCTCCGCGTAGCCAGCGTCGGGTCGCGGCCCGGTTGAGACCGGTCCAGCACTCCAGCGCGTAGTGCAGACGCGGGGAGTCCTCCGCGCTGTCGGCGTGGAAGGCCGCCAGCTGCGCGACCGCGCGGCGCACCAGCTCGGCGACCACACCCCGCACGTCGGGGTCGGCGATGTCCTCACCGGGTGCGATCGTGCCGAGGTAGAGCGTCCTGTTCACCTCGGTCCAGTCCAGCCAGCGCGACACCGAGTCCGCCACGCGCGCACGCCTGCTGCGTCCCAGCGGGGGCCTTAGCTGCTCTTCGCGGTTGGCAGCGACCCGCTCCAGCAACGCGAGGTAGACCTCCTTGCGACCGCCGAAGTAGTGGTGCACGAGTCCGCGCGCGACACCGGCGGCCTTGGCGATCTGGTCGACCGTGACCTCCTCGTAGCCGCGCTCGGCGAGTAGCCCGTTGGCGGCGTCGAGGATCTGGTCGCGCCGCGTCGCGGGGTCGAGGCGGTGGTACTTCCGCTCTGTGCTCACGGGGCCACCCTACGGAAATTTAGCACTCCGTCAACAAGGCGACCGCCACGTCGGGTATCAGTTTCGTTGTGCCCTATGCGGGGCTGGGTGACGTCCCAGCCCGTCTCGGCGACATCCGCCGCTGCGGGTACTACGACCATGGTTCGAGTGCGCAACAGACCACACGTCGCTAATGCTTCATGCAGGCCCAAACCGGGCACACCCCCAGCCACTTGGAGTCATCATGTCCCGCACATCTGTTCGAGCCTCGGCACTCGTCTCCGCTGTCACCGTCGCGTCCCTCATCGGGCTGGCCGGACCTGCCTCGGCGCAGGGAGGTTCGCCGGACCCTGTCCCCACACCGGTCGGCCTGGACTGCTCCACGGTTCGCCCCGCCGACCCCAACATCGCCGTCAACTACGCGGGCGACGCCGGCTGCGTCGGCATCCGCGTCTCGGGTCCGGGGCTGAGGCTGGCCTGGGTGGTCGTCGCCAAGGGTTGGACCTACGTCGTGAAGTCCAACGGCACGGGAACGAACAGCCGCGTCGAGCTGCGGTTCAGCAATGCCTCTACCGGCCAGAAGGTGACCTTCCGGTACGAGCGCGGCAAGACCGTCATCAGCTGACCGAGGTCGGCGAAGGCGAGGTCGACCGCGAGGGCCTCGAACCACCTTCGGTACTGACGTCGTTGCATCGATCTTTCGCGTCGCAGCGATGTCGCATGGGCGACACGTTGCCAGGGTGGGAGGCGTGGTCCTACGGTCGGATCGAGGTGATCCTATGAGCGACCTGCTGGACCCGACCTTCTATCGCAGCGCGAGTGAGGCCGCTTCCGCTCCGGCCGAGCGACTGGCCTATGTGGTTGCATTTGACCGCACTGGCAACCAGCCCGACGCGCTGACGGTGCTCGACGTGGACCCGAGCTCCCAGGACTACGGCCGGGTCGTTGGTTGGGTGGACTCGCCGGCTCTCGGCGACGAGTTCCACCATTTCGGTTGGAACGCCTGCAGCAGTGCGTTGATGCACGAAGGCCACGACATGTCCGGCCTCGCGCGGCGATTCCTGCTGGTCCCGGGAATCCGCTCGTCGAACGTCTACGTCTTCGATACCGCGGCCGATCCGAGACAGCCCACGCTGCACAAGACGATCTTGGCTGCCGACCTTGCAGAGAAGGCCGGATACTCCCGCCCGCACACCTTGCACTGCGGGCCCGAGGGAGTGTTCATGACCTGCCTGGGTGCGTCGGAGGGCGACGACGGCCCGGGCGGCATCGCGCTGCTGGACCACAGCACCTTCGATGTCATCGGCGCTTGGGAGAAGGAGCGCGGGCCGCAGTACCTCGCCTACGACGCCTGGTGGCACCTGAGGCAGAACACGCTGATCAGCAGTGAGTGGGGCACACCGGCGATGATCGAGGACGGCCTGGTTCCCGATCTACTGCTCGGGAAGAAGTACGGCCACTCGCTCCACTTCTGGGACTTGGCGGCCGGCACGCATGTACAGCACGTGGACCTCGGTGCCGAGAACCAGATGCCGCTGGAGCTGCGGCCCTCCCACGACCCTGAGGCCACCTGGGGCTTCGTCGGTGTGGTGGTTTCCACCGAGGACCTCTCCGCGTCGGTCTTTCGGTGGCACCGCGACGGCGACCAGTGGCGCGCGGACAAGGTGATCTCGATCCCCGCCGAACCGGCCGACGCCGACCTCCTGCCTCCCGCCCTCAAGCCGTTCGGAGCCGTTCCGCCGCTGATCACCGATATCGACCTGTCGGTCGACGACCGCTTCCTCTACGTCTCATGCTGGGGTACCGGTGAGCTGAAGCAGTACGACGTCTCGGATCCGGCTCGGCCACGCGAAGTCGGCTCGGTGCACCTCGGCGGGATCGTCCGTCGGACACCGCACCCGTCGGCACCGGACCAGGCACTGGCCGGCGGCCCGCAGATGGTCGAGGTAAGTCGCGACGGAAGCCGGGTCTACTTCACCAACTCGCTGTACGGCTCCTGGGACGACCAGTTCCATCCCGACGGCGTCGGCGCCTGGATGGCCAAGCTCGACATCGACCCCGGAGGGGGCATGAGCGTGGACCATCGGTTCTTCCCGCATGGGGACGAGTTCCGCGGTCGCCGTGTGCACCAGGTCCGCCTGCAGGGCGGAGACGCCTCTTCCGACTCCTACTGCTTCAGGTAGTCGGTAGCGTGCAGCGCATGCCGATCAAACTCGAGAACGTCGGTATCGCCGTACGCGACCTCGAAGCCGCAATCGCCTTCTTCACCGACCTCGGCCTGACCACCCTCGGCCGCGACACGGTCAGTGGCGAGTGGACCGACACCGCCGTCGGCCTCGACGGCAACCATGCCAACATCGCAATGCTCCAGACGCCGGACGGCAACGGTCGCCTCGAGCTCTTCGAGTACATCCACCCCGACGCGATCGAGACGCAGCCCACACAGCCCAACGAGATCGGGATGCACCGCGTCGCCTTCTCCGTTGACGACATCGACGAGGCCCTGAACATCGCCGCGAGACACGGCTGTCACCCGCTGCGCGGTGTGGCCACCTACCGAGACGTCTACAAGCTCACCTACGTCCGCGGCCCCAGTGACATCATCGTGATGCTCGCCGAGGAGTTGAAGAAGGGCTGAGCGCGAGTCGGTCCACCGCCAGGCGCTCGCGTCGTGCTGCGTCAGCCGTCCTGGTCAACCTGCGGCCGCCACGGCTCGTGCTCGTGCGAGAGCCAGACCTCCTGAGGGTGAAGGGCGCGGACCAGTCGCTGGCCCTCGGTGCGCGGCTCGTCGAGCTCGGCGAAGAAGACAGCCATGTCGCCGCCGACGACGACTGCACGCCCGCCCTGCTCGACGACGACCACCTGGGAGCCTCGTGTGTGGCCTGGCGCCGGGACGAGCCGGAGCCCCGGCAGCAACTCGAGAGCGCCGTCGACGGGTACGTAGTGCACGCCGGGCGCATCGACCCACTCGCGGATCGTGTAGTCGTCCTCGCTACGCGCGTCGTCGAGCTCCCGGCGCTGAACGTAGATCGGCCTGCCGGTGAACAGGTGGTTGCCGCCACAGTGGTCGAAGTGCAGGTGTGTGTTGACAACGATGTCGATGCTGGCCAGGTCGAAGTCGGCCTGCGCGCTCAGTGGGATCACGCGTGGATCCATGTCGGCCACCGCCGGGTGAAGCTGCGTCATGCCGGTGTCGACGAGCACGCGCGCGTCCGGATGGTCGATCACGTGCACGTAGACCGGCATCCGCTCGCCCTCAGCTAGCAGCTCCGCCACCAGCACCGGGGTGACGGTCGGCGGCGAGACCCCGGTTCGGGCTCCCTCAGCCTTTGGAGATCGTGGGTCACCCATTTCCGCCAGCTTGTGCGGTTGCCTCGTAGCCGGCGCAGTCGCCGTACACGATGGTCATGAACCTCGCCATGCTTGCTCGTCTCCCTCGATGTTGGTGCGCCGGTGGGCGGCTATCACTACGACTTCGTAGTCGGGCAGAAGTCATCGGTCGGATCCGCAGGCTTGCCAGCCCTCCGCGCCGTCCACACGTAGGTGCCGCACTCGCTTCGGACCAGTCCACCGGCACGGTCGATGGCCTTGCGCAGCGCCCTCTGTAGCGCGCTGAGTCGCGGCTCCTCCAGTCGTGCGTGGTCGCTGAAGGTCGCGAGCATCGATGTCCATCCGACTGCGTCCAGCACGCGCGGCCAGCGGTAGGTGGCGTTACCGAGAGAGCGGAAATCGGCACTGCCCTCGAACGGATCGGTGTCCTGTGAACCGGTCGGATCCCGCCCCACGGCGGTCAGCTCCGGCGCGTGGACGCGATACACAGCTTCAAAGTCCGCAAGCTGGGCCTGCTCTACGACGTGGTAGCTCCAGAAGAGTGCGACCGTCCCGCCGGGGACGACTACCGAGGCTGCCTTGGCCAGCCCGATCGCCGGATCGACCCAGTGCCAGGAGTGCCCTGCGGTCAACAAGTCGTATGTTCGTCCAGCTGGCTCCCAAGACTCGAAGGAGGCGACCTCGACGGGCACCTGGTGACGCCGGGCCACTTCCGCCATGCGCCCGTCGGGCTCCACGCCCAGCACAGGCAGTCCGCGCCCCATGAGGGCTCTGGCGACCTTTCCGGTCCCGCATCCCACGTCAAGGGCACTCGACGGTCGTCCCGACATCAACGCATCGATCAGAGCTGAGGGATATCCCGGCCGATACCGGTCGTACAGCTCGGCTGCTGAGCCGAACGACGCGGCCCGATCCCGTTCGTCATGCAGTCCATCCAGGGGCACGCTCCGATTCTGGCACCCAGGATCGCCCCCTCATGGCCGACAAGCGGCTGGCGGTTCGTGAGGACGACGTCGGCGGGCGATGGTTCTCGGTTGCTTCTGGTTGTCACTCTGAGGTCGAGGTCGAGGTCCTCGATCGCGGGTAGTTGGTGGTCATGCGCTTGTCCGAGCCCTGTCACCTTGGACATGCGTCGTTCCTGCACTTTTCCGCCATCCCAGCTGTGCTCACTCGGGTACGGGGGCCGGTGTGCTTGTCAAGCTCACCGCCTGCCGACCAGCCTCACACGACCGGCAGGGACGGCAGATCCTTCCGCAGCCGGTCGGCCGTGCGCAGCGCGAGCGCGGCCAGGGTCAGGGTCGGGTTGGCGGTGCCGACCGTGGGGAACAGCGACGATCCGGCCACGTACAGGTTCCGAATGTCGTGGGACCGCCCGAAGGCGTCGGTGACCGAGGTGTGCGGGTCGTTGCCCATCGCCGTGGTGCCCATCATGTGACCGGCACCGAACGGGAACCCGACGTGGGTCCGGTCGGTGGCGTTCAGCGCCGTGAACAGCCGCTCGTGCAGCGCGGTGGCCACCTTCATCCCTTCTCG
>Ga0207701_10006800_pt1 | contig 11409 bp, 5 predicted proteins | sample KBSSwiSSwithPhiX_FD_184294 | JGI IMG/M metagenome (GOLD analysis project Ga0207701, IMG submission 184294) | Switchgrass rhizosphere bulk soil microbial communities from Kellogg Biological Station, Michigan, USA, with PhiX - S5 (SPAdes) (version 2) | ecosystem: Environmental > Terrestrial > Soil...
ATCCGCCTGGTGCCGTCGCCCGGCCTCGCGTGGCTGGCGCACCTGGCGCGGCGGCGTTCGCTGGTATTCGTGGGATTCCGGCCGACCGATCCCGACCTGGTCTGGCTCACGTCCTGGTTGGTGTCGCGGCCCAACGACGTGCCGCACTTTCTTTTTCTGGACGTCTCGTCGGATCCGGACGCGGATACAGAGGTCGCGGTATGGGGCCTGCGCACCGGCTTCGACGTCATCCCCTGCCCGGAGGGAACCGCCGAGGGCGTCGAGCGCCTGGGGGTGATCGCGACGTCGATCGCGGCGCAGCTGCCGCCGCTGGATTCCGACATCGACATCGGCGTGTGGCTGGACAAGTGGGCGCAGGATCCCGGCAACCCGCAACCGCGCGAGGTTCTGGCGCGCGTCGAGGCCGCCCTGCGCGAGGACGAACGCTGGGATCGCCTGATCGAGCTGTTGCTGCGGCGGCTGGACCTGCAGGAAGACGAGGACGATCAGCTGGCGGCGCTGCGCGACATCGCGCGCATCTTCCGCGAGAAGCTGGCGACGCCGGCGCGCGCGCTGACGCCGGGTATCGCGATGCTGCGGCTGCGCCCGACGGACGACGAGCTGTGGGAGAGCTTGCGCGCCGACGCGGCCGCCGCCGGCGCCTGGGAGCAGCTGGTCGAGCAGGCGTCCGACATCGCGCAGGCGGCTGGTCCCACGCCCGAGGCCGCGCGCATCTGGCGCGAGCTGGGCCGCGTCCTGCGCGACGATCTGGAACGGCCCGAGAACGCGCTGGAGGCGTATCGCGAGGCGCTGCTGGCCGATCCGGCCGACCGCGAGACGCGCGACGCGGAGGTCGAGCTGCTGCGCCAGATGGGGCGCTGGCAGGAGCTGGCGACCGTGCTGCACGCGGCATCGACCGAGGCCGACGACCCCGCCCGCGCAGTCATGCACATGCTGGAGGAGGCGGCGCTGCACGAGAACCAGCTGGCCGACGAGTCCAGCGCGATCACCGCGTACGAAGCGGTGCTGGCCATCGATCCCGACGCGCACGACGGCATCGCGGCGCGCGCGCTGGAACGGCTGTACGAAAAGCAGAACCGCTGGGCCGACCTGGCGCGCCTGCTGGAACGCCGCGCGCTGCAGTCGCCGCCGCCGGACGCATTCGCGCTGCGCCGGCGGCGCGCCGAGATCCTCGCCGAGAAGCTGGAGGCGCTCGACGACGCGGCGGAGGAGCTGGAGCTGCTGTCCGCGGACAGCGCGGACAACGCGGAGACTGGGCTGCTGGATCTGCTGGAACAGGTCTACAAGCGCGCCAACCGCCAGGACGACTACCTGCGAACGCTGCAGCGACAGGCGGACGCCGCTGCGAACCCCGTCGAACGGCTGGCGATCCTGCGCCGGCTGGCGAGCGAAGGTGAGGCGCGCCAGCCCGAGGACGGCGGGACGGATCGGGCGGCCGAGGCGCTGGAGCAGATCCTGCGCATCGAGCCGCGCGACGCGGAGGCCTACGCGGCGCTGGAGCGCATCTACCGGACCACAGAGCGGCCGGCGGCGCTGGCCGCGGCGATGAACCGGCGGCTGGCGGTCACCGAGACCATCGAGGGCCAGCGCGAGCTGCTGTCGTCGCTCGCCCAGACGTACGAGCGCGAGCTGGACGAGTGGGAGCCCGCGCTGGACGCGTACAGCCGCGCCGAGGTGGCGGGCGACGTCCGGCCCGAGACCTACGCCGCGATCGATCGGCTGGCGGAGCGGCTCGGGAAGTGGGACGTCGCGGCCGAGGCGGCGCGCAAGTGGGCGGGGATCGCGCCCGAGGACGCGGGCGCGCTGGCGTCGGGCGCGCGCGTGCGGCGCCACAACGGCGACTTCGAGGGCGCGCTGGGGCTGTTCCTGGACGCCGCCGAGCGCGAGACGACGGGATCCGCACAGGCCGCCCTGCTGACCGAGGCTGCGCTGATCGTCCAGGGCGGCGTCGGCGGGCAGAACGCCCAGAACCGAGAAGAGCAGGCCGTCGAGCTGTACACGCGCGCGCTGGCGGCCGACCCCGAGCACGCGCCTGCGGCAGAGCGGCTGGCCGAGATCTACGCGACGCGCGGGCGCTGGTCCGACGTCGAGCAGCTGCTGGACATCGTCATCGACGCGCTGGAGCCGGGCGAGACCGATCGGCTGATCGCGCTGCAGATGAAGCTGGCCGAGGCGTGCGTCCAGCTGGGCAAGACCGACAAGAACAAGATGGACAAGGCGCTGGACGCGCTGGCCCGCGCCCACGAAGCGCGGGAGGAGTCGCTGCCCGTTCTGCACAAGTACGGCGACCTGCGCATGCAGCGGCGCGAGTGGAAGGACGCGCTGACGCTGTACGAGGCGATCTTGCGCGATCAGCGCCAGACGATGTCGCCCGCCGAGCAGGCCGAGATCGCCATGCAGATCGCCGCGTGTCACGCCGAGCTCGGGAATCCGGACCGCGCGCTGGCCGCCTACCAGGAGGCGAAGGCGTTCGATCCGAAGTACCGGCCGGCGCTGGACGCGCTGGCGGCGGCCTACGCGGCGAAGGCGGACTGGGCGGCCTGGGTGGAGGAACGGCGGGCGCTCGCCGACATCGCCGAGCCGGACGAGAAGCCGGGCCTCCAGGAGGAGATCGGCGACGCCTATGCGGACAAGCTGTCCGATCCGGAGCGCGCCGAGGCGTGCTATCGCGCGGCGCTGGAGCTGGAAGCGGGACGGCGTTCGACGCTGCACAAGCTGCTGGACCTGTACACGAAGCAGGGGCGCTGGCAGCCGGCGATCGATCTGCTGAATCAGCTGGTGAAGATCGAGGAGGAGCCCGCAGTCCGCGCGCGCACGCTGTACACGGCGGCGCTGATCTTGCGCGACGAGCTGAGCCTGCCCGACGAGGCGGCCTCGACGCTGGAGCGCTGCCTGGACGAAAAGTCCGACATGCCCGGAGCGTTCGAGGATCTCGAGGCGCTGCTCAAGGCGAAGGGCGACTGGAAGGCGCTGGCGCACAGTTACCGCCGGATGCTGAAGCGGTTGCCGACCGACGGGGCGCATGCGCTTCGCCTCAGCTTGTGGACACGGCTGGGTGACATCGCCGTCAAGCGGCTGCACGATCGCAAGCTGGCCCTGGCGGCGTTCGAGGCGGCCGCGGCGCTGGAACCGGCGGACGCGAACCGGCAGGAATCGCTGGCCCACCTCTACGAGCTGTCCGGGCCCGACGCGCGCGAGCAAGCGATCGCGGCGCACCAGCGGCTGCTGGCGCGCGATCCCCACCGCACCGATTCATACCGCGCGCTGGCGAAGCTTTACGGCGACGGCGACGAGTTCGACAAGCAATGGTGCGTCGCCTCGGCGCTCTACTACCTGAAGAAGGCCGACCCGAGCATCGACGCGATCTTCCGGCGCCACCGCCCGGCGCAGATCCGCCTGCCCCAGCGCCCGTTCACCGAGGAGACCTGGCAGCGCGTGCTGCATCCCGACGAGGATCCCCTGCTGGTCAGCCTGTTCTCCATCGCGGCGCCCTACCTGCTGGCGCCGATCGCGAAGCCGCCCCAGGCAATGGGCCTGGGACGGCGGCACCGCGTCGACACCGCAATCGACCGCACGCCGCCCGTGCTCGCGGTTGCCCAGCTCGCCGAATTGATGTCGCTGCCGATGCCGGAGCTGTTCCGGGGCGAGAACGAGAACGCGCAGACGGTCGTCCTCAACCTGCAGTACAAAGGGCAGCCGAAGGCGGCGCTGGCGCTGGCGCCGTCGACGCAGCGGCGCGGCAGCTTCGATCTCGTGTTCGACCTCGGCAGCCAGATGGCGTTCCTGCGCCCGGAGCGGATCGTGCGCTTCGCGTTCGGCACGCCGGGCGCGATCGAGATCGGGCTGCGCGCCGCGCTGGCGCTGGCGGCCCCACCGACCGGCGTGTTCGCGGCGAACCCGGAGGTGAACCAGATGGTGACGTATCTGCGCCGGTCCGTCGCGCCGCCCATCGTGAATTCGATCGCCGCCGCCAGCCGGGCGCTGGCGGAGGCGCGCGGCGAGAACATCGACGTGACCAAGTGGCTGGCGGCCACACACCTGTCGGCGGCGCGCACCGCGCTGGTGCTGACCGGCGATCTGGGCGCGGCGGCGCGCGTGATCATGAGCGAGCCGATCCCGCTGACGCCGATCCCGGTCCAGAAACGCCTGCTCGACCTGGTCGCCTTCTCCGTCACCGACGACTACTTCGCCTGCCGCAAGCACCTCGGGTTGACGGTCGCCTAGGGAGGTCGGTGGATGCCGTGGGTCCGCTTGCGCTCGTTCGTATCTGCGGTCGTGCCGCTGTCGTTGCTGTTGATCGGCGCATGCGGCAGGAAGGCGATTCAGGGGGACGGCGGGATTGGGACGATCGTCGGCTCGGCGGGAGCGGGCGCGGTGGGGAGCGGCGGAAACAGCGCCGGCAACACCGGCAGCGGAGCAAGCGCCGGCAGCGGAGCAAGCGCGGGTCGCGACGGATCGGTGGAGCCCGATGGGCCGACGTGCGGCCTCGCGGGTCTACCGTGTTGCGCGAACGGCACGTGCGCGGATCCCTCGGTCGCCTGCGATCGGTCGTTTGTCTGTGCCCCGTGCGGCGGTCCGGGCCAGGTGTGCTGCGATGCCCAGCCGAGCTGCGTCGCTCCCAACACCTGCGCCGTCGGCGCGCGATACACCTGCGGATGCACCAGCACCACCAACGTCGCCTGCGCGGGCTGCGGCACTCCCGGCCGCCGCTGCTGTTCGACCTCGCCGCAGTGCTCTTCCGACTCGGTCTGCGGGTCCGACGGAGTGAATGACGTCTGCTTCGCCTGCGGCGGTCCGGGTCAGGCGTGCTGCCCCGGAAGCACGTGTGCGGCAGGCGGTTGCTGTTTCAACGGCAGCTGCGTCGCCGACGGCCACGCCTGTCGGCTCCCGACCAGCGGATTCGGGATCTGTTCCGGCGGCGTGTGTGCCTGCGGGAAGGTCGGTCAGCGGTGTTGCCCGAGGTACACCGCGGAGGGCCCCGGCAGCGTCGCCTGTTCCGACCCCGACACGGTCTGCAGGGGCAGCGAGCCCTCGGACGCCTGCCTTCACTGTGGTGAGGTGGGCGAGACGTGCTGTCCTCCGATCGGAAACATCCCATGCAAGGGCACCAGCGTCTGCGATCAGCCCAGTTCGACCTGCAAGCCCTGTGGCGTCACGGGCAATCCCTGCTGCGCCGGCAACAAGTGCAACGACACCACGGCGTGCTGCTCCATGGATGGTCAGTCGGGCTCCGGAGGGCGCTGCGTCGCGAACGGCTCCCTGTGCAATCAACAGAACACGGGCACCCCGGGCGTCTGCATGTCGGGCTCCTGTCGGTGCGGCGGGAGAAATCAGCCCTGCTGCCTGAATACGGCCAACCCCCCATGCGGGAGCTCGCAGGACAAGTGCGGGAACGGCGTCTGCGTCCCGTGCGGCGTGCCCGGCAACCCCTGCTGCTCGAACAACACCTGTGCGGACGGCGGCTGCTGCGCCTACACGAAGTGCATCGCCTCCGGCGCGGCCTGCACGGCGCCGAACGGCATGGCGCTGGCCGGCAGCACCTGCGCCGCCACCGGCTCGTGCGGTTCGTGCGGCGGGCTTTCGCAGCCGTGCTGCCAGCTCCCCGACTCGGCCTGCGTCTGCACGGCCCCGAACACCTTCTCGGTACAAGGGACCTGCCAGGCCTGCGGCGGCGCGGGTCAGCCGTGCTGTCCGATTGACCCCACGACGACCATCCCCGCGACCTGCCTGACGGGCCTCACCTGTCAGCCGGTGTCGACCGGCAACAACACCTGCCAGCCCTAGGGTGACGTCCCCCACCGCCGACCCTCTCCCGCAAAGCGCGAGAGGGAGATCAGATTTCAGGTCCCCTCTCCCGCTTTGCGGGAGAGGGTTAGGGTGAGGGCCCGCGCCTCTCAGTGCCCGGCGAATTTCTCTCCAGCCTCGATCGCGATAGGTAGCCGGTTGACCGGCGGTGGCACCGGGCAGGTCGCGTGCGCCGTGAAGGCGCAGGGCGGCGAGTACGCCTTGTTGAAGTCCAGCACGACCTTGCCGCCCGCGGGCGGATCCGCGTAGAGGAACCGCCCGCCGCCGTACGTCGTCTTGCCCGCCGTCTCGTCGCGAAAGATGAAGAACAGCTGCGTCTCGCCCGGTTCCAGCACGGCGGTCAACCGCAGCTCCTCTGACGCGGCGAGGCCGCCGATCGTGAACGACGCGATCCCGGGGCTGGGCATCTCCTCGACCATCCCCAGCACGTTGGGCACCTTGATCGAGACCGGCTTCGCATTGGGCGTGAACGTCGCGACGACGCGGTAGCGCGCATCGATCGGGAAGTACTGCAGCCCCTTGAACTTCGCGCGCGCCGGGCTCTTCATGTCCTTCAGCCGAACGCCCAGCCGGCCGCCCCGATCGATGATCTGCATGGTCAGCGCGCCCAGCGACAGCACGTCGGGCTCGGCGGCGCCCGCGTCCGTGCGCAGCGCGGCCGCCGTCACCGGCTTGCCCGCCAGCGTCACCGTGACGCCCGGCCGCACCTCGACGCGCACCCGCCCGTTCTCGAGAAAGAACGCGCCCGCCTGTGCCGGCGCCGAATGGGCCGGCAGGACCACGTCGTTGCCGGAATCGGCGCCGAAGCGGTTGGCGCCGGGCTTCAGCCAGAACAGCCCCGCCACGGTCAACCACCCGCCGTCCGCGGTCAGCCGCTGCAGGCGTTCGCGCCGCCAGGTCTCGATCTGCTTCACGTAGGCCGGGTCCGCGGCGCCCGCGGCTGCGACCGCGCCCGCCAGCGCGGCTGCCATCAAATGCGTCATCGCGCCCGTCAGCCGCCGAGGAGATGGGCGAGAAACGCGGGATGCAGGTTCAGGTGCGCGAAGCCCGCGATCCCCATCAGCACGCCCAGCCCGGCGAACGTCCAGCCGACGTAGAGCAGCCGCCGCCTGTGCGTCAGCGCGGTGATACCCAGCAGCGCGATCGCGACCGACGTCAGCGCCTCGGCCATCCCGAACTGCTCCTCGCGGTGGTGCAGGCTCTCGTATTTCTCCTCGAACTCTTCCGCCGACCTCTTGATCTCCTCTTTCTGCTGCTCGTAGGAGCGAATCTTCGCCTCGTAGTCCGCGATCTTCTTTTCCAGCAGCTCGCGCGACGCGGGCGTCAGCGCCGTGCTGATCGCCATCTGCGTCGCCAGCCCGTCGCGGGCCGACTCGGCGATGTTCAGCTTCGTCCCCTTGGCCTGGAAGTACGCCCAGGCGTCGACGCTCTTCGCCTGCGCCTGCGACATGGACTGCTTGATGTTGCCGGCCTTGACGTTGCACAGCGCGATGAACGTGGCGATGACCGCGACGCTGACGGCGACCAGGCCGTTCAGGCTCGACTTCGAGTGGTGCTGATGCCCGTGCTCGGCGTGCTCGATCGCTTCCTTCACGTTCTCGGCAAGTTCGCTCATGCCGCCATGCTACCGCGGAAGGCCCGCCCCGTCGGCGATCGCGTTCGTCATTTTATTTACGTTGGCCGTCATTCTATTAACGTCTCCGTCTTTCGCGACGCACCGCCCGGGCCATTTCCCGCGCCCCGCCGAATGGCAGAGCCGATGCACTGAAGGGGCCCAGCTCCAGAGGAGGGGCTCGTCATGACACTCTCAACGTTCCTGTCGTTCTTCGCCGATCACCCGGTCGCCATCGCCGCGGCCGTGGCGCTCGTCGTGTTCATGGTCGTGGTGTCCAGCACCTGGATCATCCGCGAGAACCAGTCGGGTCTGGTGATCAAGAAGTACGGTCCTGCGCTGGCGCCCGGGCGCCTCGTCGCGCTCGAAGGCGAGGCGGGCTACCAGGCGCGCATGCTGCCGCCCGGCTGGCACTTCGTGCCCTTCCGCTGGCAGTACCACGTCGTCAAGGTACCGACGGTGGTGGTGCCGGCCGGCGAGATCGCGCTGGTCGTCGCCGCCGACGGCGCGCCGATCCCGACCGAGCGCATGCTCGGGCGCGAGATCGTCTGCGACAACTTCCAGGACGCGGAGGCGTTCCTGCGCGGGGGCGGCGAGCGCGGTCGCCAGCTCGGGTTCCTGACCGCGGGCACTTACCGCATCAACCCGGCGCTGTTCCAGCTGGTCACCGCGCGCAACGCGGAGGACCACGGCATGACGGGCGGCGCCCTGAGCGTGAAGCAGATCCCCGCCGACACCGTCGGCATCGTGACCACCCTGGACGGGAAGCCGATCCCGGCCGGCGATCTGGCCGGGCCGCCCACCAAGGGTCACGACAGCTTCCAGCGCGGCCAGCGCTTCATCGAGGCGGGCGGCTGCCGCGGCCTGCAGGAGGAGGTGCTGCTGGCCGGGTCGTGGAACCTGAACCCGTGGTTCGTGCGGGTCGAGCAGACGCCGATGCTGGCGATCCCGATCGGCTCGGTCGGCGTGGTCGTCAGCTTCGTCGGCAAGGAACACGTCGACGTGTCGGGCGACAGCTTCAAGCACGGCGACCTGGTCGAGCGCGGCGGCAAGGGCGTGTGGGTCGAGCCGCTGCTGCCCGGCAAGCACCCGCTGAACCTGAAGGTGATGAAGGTCGAGCTCGTGCCCACCACGAACATCGTCCTCAACTGGGCGGAGCGCACCGAGGCGCACGCCTACGACAACAACCTGTCGTCGATCCTGGTGCGGTCGAAGGACGGGTTCTCGTTCAGCCTGGACGTCGCGCAGGTGATTCACATCGGCGCGAAGATGGCGCCGCGGGTGATCTCGCGCGTCGGGTCGATGCAGAACCTGGTCGACCACGTGCTGCAGCCGACGGTCGGCAACTACTTCCGTAACTCGGCGCAGGAGGTGACCGTGCTGGACTTCCTGTCGGCGCGCAGCGAGCGCCAGCGCCAGGCCAAGGAGGCGATCCGCCACGCGCTGGAGGCGTACGACGTCGAGTGCATCGACACGCTGATCGGCGACATCGTGCCGCCCGCGGAGCTGATGAAGACGCAGACCGACCGCAAGATCGCGGACGAGCTGAAGCGGACCTACGACGTGCAGCGCGAGTCGCAGGAGAAGCGGCAGCAACTGGAGCGCGAGCGCGCGGTGGCCGACCTGCAGGCGGAGGTCGTTCGCAGCGAGCAGATGGTGCGCATCGCCGAGCAGAACGCCCACGCGACCGCCGAGGCCGCCAAGGGCGAGGCCGCGGCCACGCGCCTGCGCGCCGACGCCGAAGCGGACGCGACGCGCGCGCTGGGCGCGGCGCGCGCCGAGGCCTACCGCGAGGGCCAGGCGGCCATCGGGCCGGCCGCGTACTCGGCGATGCAGATCGCGACCATCGTCGGTGAACGGGGCATCAAGATCGTCCCGGACATCTCTGCCGGTGGCGCGGGCGGCGGGCTGGCGGAGGCGCTGATCGCGCGCATGCTCGCGGGCGGTGCCGTGGGTCCGCTCAACGGCGCTTCCGGGACCGGCGGCGCGGGCCAGGGCTGACGTCGGCGCCTGAAGCACCGATATTCAGCCGTCGCATCATGGCGCGCACGGTCCCACCGGGATCGTGCGCGTCGCCGCGTCCGACGCGGCCGAGCAACCGCGCCGCCGCCGCCGCGCTGCCGCCCGCCGCCGCCAGCGCCGCTTCGACCGCCGACCGTTCCAGCTCGCCGACCGCCTTGCGCAGGTCGAACCGCCGCTCGGCGATCGCGCGCGCGATCTCCGCGGCGTTCACGGCGCCGTCGGTGGCGCCCGCCGCCGCGCCGGCGGCCGTCGTCGTTCCGGCGTCGCGGCGCAACACCCGCCGCGGCAGATCCGACAGCAGCAGCTCGTTGCCGGCGCGCTTGTGCACCAGCGCCTCGAAGATCACGTTGCGCAGCTCGCGGATGTTCCCCGGCCACGCGTAGGCGGACAGCGCGGCCAGCGCCGCGGGCGCGGCCCCTTCCACCTTGTGGCGGGCCGTCGCCTCGGGCTCTTCCCGGTAGAAGCGCTGGGCGAAATGCGTGACCAGCGCGGGCAGATCGGCGATGCGCTCGCGCAGCGGCGGCATCCGGATCGACACGATCGCCAGGCGTTCATACAGATCGGCGCCGAACAATCCGGCCGCGCACAGCGGTCGGAGGTCGCGGTTGGTGGCGGCGAGGATTCGAAAGTCGACCACGTGCGATGCGTTCTCGCCGATGCGGCTGACCACCCGGTCCTCCAGCACGCGCAGCAGCTTCACCTGGAACGGCAGCGGCGTGTCGTCGACCTCGTCGAGGAACACCGTTCCGCCCTCGGCCGCCGTCAGCTGCCCTTCGTACGCGCGCACCGAACCCGTGAACGCGCCCTTGGCGTATCCGAACAGCTCGGCCTCGATCAGCTCGTTCGGGATCGCGGCGCAGTTGATCGGGATGAAGCGGCGCGCGCGCCGCGAGGACCATTCGTGCAGCAGGCGCGCGGCGACCTCCTTGCCGGTGCCGGTCTCGCCCGTCAGCAGCACCGGCATCGACGTGCGCGCAGCCTGCGCCACCTCGCGCAGCACCGCGCGGGCCGCGTCGCTGGCGGCGACGAAACGATCCGTGGCGGGAACCGCGGGCTCGACGACGGCCAGCTCGGCGATGCGCTGCGCGAGCAGCGCCGCCGCGCCCGGCGCGCGCGCGTCGATGACGTCGTAGGCGCCACGCGCGACCGCCGCGCCCGCGTCGCCGGGCGGCACGGCGCCCGCCGCGAACCAGATCCACGGCACGTTCGTTCGGCCGTCGCCCGCGGCGGCGCGCGCCGCCGTGACGACCTCCGCGACCACGCTGGTGTCGGTCTTGTCCGCGACGCGAACGCCGCGGTCGCGAAGCTGGTCGATGAGCTTCACGTCGGGCGGACGCCCCGACCACAGCACAGCAGGCACGGCGCGCAGTGTAACGCTTCGAGCGTCTAGACGTAGCCAACCCGTAGTTCGGCGTCAGCTTCGAAGGTGAGACGCACGGAGGGAGGGGACCATGCTGTTCTTTCAACCGGTTGTGGTGCACGACGCCAGCGCGGCCGACAGATCGCCGCCGGCAGAAGTGCGGGTCGCGGAAAAGCGCGCGCCCGAGCAGGAGGTCTGGGTGGGCTGGACGGGGACGATGCTGGCGCAGAGCTCGCTCGATAACCGCAGTCCGTTCGGAGCCAACGCCGTCGACAGGAACGACGTGACGCCGCCGGCTCCCGCGCCGCACAACCCAACCGACACGGTCATGCCGCCGTCGGACGAGGTGAACAACGCGCCGGGCGACACGAACCCGGCCGACTCGGCCGGCAAGACCAAGATTCCGCCGCCCGAGAAGACGGCGACGCCAAGTCAACCGGATGCAGGCCCGCCGCCTCCGGCCAGCGGGGCCGGGGCCGCGCCGGGTACGGCGCCCAGCAGCGCGACGACGCCGCCGCAGGAGCCGATCGAGCAGCCCAGCTCATCGACGTTTCCCGGCGCCCGCGAGGGCACCATGCCGGGCCGCAGCTCGGGCGCAAGCAACAGCCGC
>Ga0207701_10006801_pt1 | contig 11409 bp, 11 predicted proteins | sample KBSSwiSSwithPhiX_FD_184294 | JGI IMG/M metagenome (GOLD analysis project Ga0207701, IMG submission 184294) | Switchgrass rhizosphere bulk soil microbial communities from Kellogg Biological Station, Michigan, USA, with PhiX - S5 (SPAdes) (version 2) | ecosystem: Environmental > Terrestrial >...
TCACGCAGATCTCGCCGATCGGCGTCGAGAAGGACAACGTCACGACGTTCGAGGTCAAGGTCTCGATCGACAACGCCGGCAAGGAGCTCAAGGCCAACATGACGGCCAACGCCGAGATCGTGCTGGAGCAGTTTCCCGACTCGCTGCTCGTCCCCGAGGGCGCGGTGGTGTTCGATGCGCAGCGCAAGCCGTTCGTGGATCTCGTCGATCCCGGCTCCAGGACCGGCCGCCGGCGGGTGCCGGTCACGGTTGGCGTCGGCAACGGCACCAAGATGCAGATTCGCGACGGCGTGAAGGCCGGCGACAAGGTCGTCCTTCCGGGCTAGCGGCATGCGAGAGGTCTTCGTCCAGGTCTTTCAGAATCTGCGCGCCAACAAGCTGCGCAGCTTTCTGACGATGTTCGGCATCCTCTGGGGTGTCGTGTCGGTGGTGGTGCTCACCGCCACCGGTGAAGGTTTTCAGCGCGGCAACCTGAAGGTGCTCGAGGAGCTCGGCAAGAACGTCGGCATCCTCTGGGGCGGGCGCACCTCGATGCAGGCCGGCGGCGAGCGTGCGGGTCGTGCGATCCAGCTCACCGTCGGCGACGCCCGCGCGCTCGCCACCGAGTCGAGCATGATCGCGGTGGTCAGCCCGGAGCTGCAGCGCCAGCTGAGCGTGCGCAGCCCCTACAATTCGGCCACGCTCCAGACCCATGGCATCGAGCCGCAGTACCAGGCCATCCGCACGATCGACATCGAGCGGGGGCGCATGTTCCGCTTCACCGACGAGGAGAACGCGCTGCGCGTGGCGATTGTCGGCGCCGATGCCACGGCACAGCTCTTCGGCACCCGCGAGAGCCTCGGTCAGACCATCTACTTGAACGGCCTGCCCTACACGGTGATCGCAAAGATCCGGAAGAAGGACCAGGACAGCAACTACAGCGGTCCCGACAATGACAAGGTGTTCGTGCCCTTCGCGGCGATGATGCGGGACTTTCCGCGCACCGACGCCGAGGCCGGCGTGGTCTCGAACATCATCGTCACGCCGCAGCCCTGGGTGCTGGCGCAACTGACCGACGTGCTGAACAGCCGCACCGGACGCATCGAGGACATCGACTGGCCGCTCGAGCGCGAGATCCGCCGCGTGCTGGCGCCGCGCCACCGCTTCGATCCCAGCGACCGCAACGCCATCGCGATGTGGGACACCACGCTCCAGACGCTGATGTTCGGCCGCATGATCGAGCACATGAAAGTGTTCTTCACCGTGGTCGGGGCGGTGACCTTGTCGCTCGGCGGCCTCGGCGTCATGAACATCATGCTGGTGGCGGTGCGCGAGCGCACCCGCGAGATCGGCGTGCGCAAGGCGCTTGGCGCCACCACCGGCAACGTGCAGCGGCAGTTCTTCCTCGAGGGTTTCATCCTGACGATGCTGAGCGGGACAGTCGGCTTCTCGGTCGCGCTGGGGTTGTGTTCGCTCATCAACCTGCTGCCGATGCCGACGCGTTTCTCGGGCATGATCCTGACCCCGGCGGCCGGCCTGACCGCGGTGGCGGCGCTGACGGTGGTCGGCGTCATCACCTCCACCTACCCCGCGCGCCGCGCGGCGCTGCTACCGCCGGTCGAGGCGCTCCGCTACGAGGGTCACTGAGCGTCACGCGATGAGCACGCCCGCGACCACCGCTCCGGCCATTGCGGCGATGCACCCGCGCGCCGGCGGCGCCTCGTCGTCGCTGCAGGTGCTGCGCGAGATCGGCCGCGAGGCGCTCATCGGCCTGTCGCGCAACCGGGTGCGTTCGGGCCTCTCGATGCTCGGCATCTCGTGGGGCATCGTGTCGGTCGTCATGCTGCTTGCCTACGGCGAGGGCTTCAACCAGGCGATCCTGCGCGGATTCAACGGCGCGTTTGGCGATGGTGTCTCGGTCGTCTTCGCCGGCCAGACCAGCATGCAGTCGGGCGGTGAGCGGGCTGGCAAGCGCATCCGGCTGCGCATCGCAGACGCCGAAGCCGTGGGCGAGTTGCCGTTCGTCAAAAGCTGGAGCCCGGAGTTCTTCAACAACGGCACCGTCGCGTGGCGGATGAAGCAGGCTTCGTATCTGATCCGCGCCGTGGCCCCGGCCTACGGCCATATGCGCACCCAGATTCCCGCCGCCGGGCGGTTCATCGATGCCGAGGACGTCCGGCTGCAGCGCCGATCGGTGTTCCTCGGGAGCGAAGTGGCGCTGAAACTGTTCGGCAACTCGCCGGCGGTGGGGGAGACGGTCCGCATCAACGGGATGACGTTCACTGTGGTGGGCATCCAGAAGGAGAAGATTCAGCTCTCCAATTACAACCGGCCCGACAAGGAGAGCGTGTTCATCCCGTACACCACCGCCGGCCGGCTGTGGAACACGGAGTACCTGAATACGCTCGTCTTCGAGGCGATGGACCCGGTGCTCAGCACGCGCGCCACCAACCAGGTAAAGGACACGCTCGGCAAGCGGCTGCGCTTCAATGCGGCCGACCCGCGCGCGCTGCGCATCTTTGGCTCGGCCGAGCTGCAGAAGATCACCGAGGGCATCGTGCTCGGCCTCAAGTTCGTGCTGACGTTTATCGGCGTCCTTACGCTTGCCATCGGCGGCGTCGGCGTGATGAACATCATGTTCGTGTCGGTGACCGAGCGGACACGCGAGATCGGCCTGCGCAAGGCGCTCGGCGCCAAGCGAAGCGCCATCCTGACCCAGTTCCTGCTGGAAGGGCTGACGACCACCTTCGCCGGCGGCGCGCTCGGCGTGGCCCTGTCGTACCTCCTCGTGTGGCTCGCGAGCCCGCGCCCGTTTCTGTCGGAAATCCTCGACGACACCACCGGCGCGGGCGACATCCATCTGATCCTGTCGCTCGAGCTGGTCGGCATCTGCACCGCCATCCTGGTGGTCGTCGGCCTCATCAGCTCGTTCGTGCCCGCCCTGCGCGCATCCCGGCTCGACCCGATCGAAGCGCTCCGCTACGAATAGAATCGGGCCGTGACGAACTACCTGGTCACGCTGCCCGAGCGCCTGCTGCGCTCGGTCGTAGGCCTCGGCGCCGGGCTTGCGCGCGAGGTCGGCGATCTCGTGCTGCCCGACAGCGTCCGTCAGGGACAGCTGTATCGCAACATGGTGGACACGACGCTTCGCTTCCTGATCGAGCAGGTGGGCGGGGCCGAGGGCGCCTATCCGGCGGAAAGCCCGCTGCCGGGCGATTTTCTTGCGCGGCGAGCCGCGGGGAACGCCGTTGAGATGCTGGGAGTCGTCGCGTTCCGCGCCTCCCCGGTGTGGGTTCTGGCGGCGCTGGCCGACGTGTGCGGGCTCGGCCGCCACCTCATCCCGCAACTGGCCGACGAGTTGAAGCGGCAGGGGCTGCTCGACAAGGAGGCCGCATTCGAATCGGTGGACCAGGTGCTCGACGGGCTCGAGAGGACGTCGGCGCGGATGGCCTCGGCCATCAACACGCTGCCGCTCGACGTGGCCACACTGCGCGCCGAGTGGAATGCCATCCGCGAGGAGGCCCGGAAGCTGCAGCCGGCGTCGCTGCCATCGCCGGAGATGGTGACCGGCCTGTGGGATCGGTTGCGCACGGAGGCGGCGGCGCAGAACCGTTCGGTGTTCGAGACGTCGTCGACGCTGGCGCTCTCGGCCGTGCGCTCGCTGCCTGAGGGGCTTCGCTGGCTCTCGGCGTCGGCCGTCGCCGGCGCCGGCCGGACCGGCCGCGTCTTCGGCGGAGCGCTGCTCGATCATTACCGACAGACGCTCGACGAAATGCGCGAGACCGGTTACGCCGAGTATGCCAGCCGTCAGCTCGGCCCCTACGTCAGGGCGGCCGTGGCTCAGTTCTCGCCCGAGCAACGCACGCTCACCGAGCGGTTCGTCGATCGTCTTTCCGGCTGGCGAGGTTGAGCAGCTGGTTACCAGGCCGAGCGGACGTGTGAGTAGTCCCGAATCTTTTCGTCTCTGGTGATGATTGTCGCGCCGTGCACGCGGGCGCTCGCAACGATGATCTGATCGGCCGGATCTCCGTGAAAGGGTTGCGGATTGCCGTCGCGGCCCGACGTGACAGGCGTTTGTCTGCGGTCACCCACTGCCGACCAGGCTCGGCAAGTTGTCCGTGCGCACGTAGGGCACCAGTGTGGCAAGTGGACGGCCACGCTTCGTGATGACGACCGGAGTCTTGGTCTTCGCGACCTCGTCCAGGGTCTTCAGGCATATGTCCTCTTGCCGGCGGCAATCGACTTCATATAGCCATAGAGCCATGGCCATATGGCCATGTCAACCGTTCCCGCTTCGGGGACGGGTGCGAGACGCAGGAAGGTAAGCTAGGACCCCATGGATCCGGCGATTGCAACGGGCTTCATCTGGTTCGTCGCGTTTCTGTTCTCCACGACGGTGCACGAGGCCATGCACGCGCTGGTCGCGTGGAAGGGCGGCGACCCGACCGCGTATCACGGCGGACAGGTGTCGCTGTCGCCAATCCCGCACATCAGGCGCGAGCCGATCGGCATGCTGGTCGTGCCGCTTTTGACCGCGTTCACTCAGGGCTGGGCGATGGGCTGGGCGAGCGCCCCCTACGACCCGGTGTGGGCAGAACGGCATCCGAAGCGCGCGGCGCTCATGGCCGCTGCCGGTCCTGCTGGCAATTTCATCATCGCGGTCATCGCGTTCGTGCTGATCAAGCTGGGGCTGATGACCGGGATCTTCGTCGCCCCGGCGAGCGCCAATTTCAGCCGCGTCGTGGTGTCGGCCGCTGCGGGCGACGCCGACTTCGTCGCCACCATCCTGTCGGTGTTCCTGATGCTCAACGTCATCCTCGGCACCTTCAACCTGCTGCCGCTGCCGCCGCTCGATGGCGGCTCGGTGTTCAGCATCTTCCTGCCCGAGGATATGGGCCGGAAGCTGCGCGATCTCCAGCGCAACGGCAGCTTTTCGTTCATCGGCCTGCTGGTGGCGTGGCGCGTGTTTCCGTATCTCACCGACCCGATCTTCACCACGGTGCTGAGACTGGTCCACCCCGGCTCGTCCTACCAGTGATCGATCCGTTCTTCAAGCAGTGGGCCAAGCCGGGACCGGTTCCCCCCGGCGCGATGCAGCCGCCCGCCGTGCCCGATGACGAATCGCTCGACGCTATCAGCGGCCACTTCCGCATCTTCCAGCTCAAAACCGGCCACCGCTTCTCGACCGACGACGTGCTGACCGCGTGGTATGGCACGGCGTGGGCGCCGTCGGCGGCGCGCGTGCTGGATCTCGGAGCAGGAATCGGGTCGGTCGGGATGATCGCGGCGTGGCGCCTGCCGGGCGCGGGTGTCGTGACCGTCGAGGCGCAGGAAGCCAGCGTCCGCCTGGCGCGCAAATCGGCTGCCTACAACGGGCTCGAGGCGCGTTTTGAGATTCGGCACGCCGACTTCCGCTCGCCCGAGGCGCTCGGCGCCGATGAGCGGTTCGACCTCGTGCTCGGCAGCCCGCCGTACTTCCCGCTCGGCACCGGCATCGAAGCCGAGAATCCGCAGAAGGTGGCCTGCCGGTTCGAGTTGCGCGGGGACGTCCGCGACTACTGCGCGGTCGCCGCGGCGCACCTCACGCCCGGCGGTCTCTTTGCGTGTGTGTTTCCCGAAGAGCAGCGCGAGCGCGCCGAGTCCGCTGCGCGCGAGGCGGCGCTGACGATCGTGCGTCGGCGGGCGGTGGTGTTCAAGGAGGGCGAGCCGCCGCTCGTCACGCTGTTCGCGATGGTGCGCGCGGGCGATCTGCCCGAGCGGATGCGCGCTCAGACATGGGTCGAACCCCCGCTGGTCGTTCGCGCCGCCGACGGCAGCGTGCACCCGGAGTACGCCGCGGTAAAGCTGTCGCTGGGGTTCCCGCCGTAGAACGAGGGCTTTGGGCTCTAGAGAGGCTCTGGGCTCCTGCCGTGGTTGGCTTTGGATCGCGTGAAAGCAAGCTCGCGATAGTATTTTCCGCTGTGAAAGGGTGCGGCGGCGTCATCGCCGGGGCGATCGCATGCGGCGTCCTCTGTCTGAACGGCGGCGTCAGGGCGCAGGAGAGGTTCGAAGTCGCGTCGATAAAGCGGAGTGCCGCGGGTCCTAACGTTGTGCCGGCTGTGTTTCTGCCCAACGGTCAATGGTCGGCGCAGCGCGCGACCCTCGCGATGCTCTTGCGCAGCGCGTACGATCTCGATCGCTTGGTTGGAATGCCTGCGTGGGCCCCCTCCGAACGGTTCGACATCGTTACGACGGCCTCGCCGAACACACCTCGGGCGCGGCTGCAGGCGATGGCGCGGACGCTCCTCGCCGAGCGCTTCGAGCTTCGCGCACACGTCGAGCAGCGCAATGCCGACGTATTCGTGCTTGCCCGGGCGAAGACGACCGCTGCGCTTGGCCCTGGTCTGCGGCCATCAGCGAGTTCGTGCCCGCGCGCGCGTCTTCCGGCAACCGGCGTGGCAGACGCACCACGGGACGAGCGGTGTAGTGAGTCGATCAGTTATGTCGAGAGCGGTGCGCTGCGGATGCAGCTTCGCGACAGGCCGCTCAGTGATCTCCTGATTATCTCGGGTGCCCGGTTCGAGGTCGGCGACCCGATCGTCGACCGCACCGGGTTGACCGATCGATTTGACATCGACCTGGAGTTCGCTTCGCGAGAGTCACGCGAGCGCACGCCCGACGGCCCGGGCCTCGGCCTTCCGTACAGCGCGGCCGTCGAGAGCCAACTCGGCCTCCGTTTCGACAGACGCCAGGAGCCGATCGACGTGCTGGTGATCGAGCACGTCGAGCTGCCTTCTCCCGATTAGTCCAGAGACAACTCCTCCAGGCCTAGAGCCCAAAGCCGAGAGCCCAGAATTAACTTGTGTATGGTTCTAGCAGTATGCTAGAATTTTAGGCAATGCCAAAGCCGGCCGCTCCCAGCCGGCGCGAGCGCGAAATCATGGACATCGTCCATCGACTCGGCCGCGCCTCCGTCAGCGACGTCATGAACGCGTTGTCTGGAAACCCGTCGTACTCGACGGTAAGGGCACAGCTCCGCGTGCTCGAGGAGAAGGGGCACCTGAGGCACGAGGAGGAGCAGCTTCGCTACGTCTACCTGGCGGCGGAGTCGCCGCAGAAGGTACGGCGCTCCGCGGTGAAGCACCTGATCGAGACCTTCTTCGAGGGTTCGCCGGAGAAGGTGGTGGAAGCCCTGGTTGGCCGCGACGGCGACGGGCTCTCGGACGAGGCGCTCGAACGCATCGCGCAACTCATCGAGCGCGCCAGGCGGGAAGGGAAGCGCAGGTGATCGGCGCCACCGTCGTCCTGCTCCTCGCGCACGCGATCATCCCGCGGCTGCGGGGGCGGTCCGCGGCCGAGCGGCATCTGCTGTGGGCATCCAGTCTGGCCATGGCCGGCATGCTGCCGCTTCTGGCGCTTCTGCTTCCCGCATGGCAACCGGAATGGGCCGCCCGCCTTGGCGACGCGTGGCCGTCCTCGCTCGCCGTGTTGAGACCCTGGGCCTCGGTGCAGGGCGCCGACGTGATCGTCAGACCGACCGGCGTCGAAACCACTTCGTGGGACGCGGGCCTGTGGTTGATGTTCCTGTGGATGGCCGGCACTTGTGTGGCGCTGCTTCTGCTGGCCCGTGACGTTGCCAGACTCGTTCACCTCGCACGCGACGCCAGGCCGCTGGACGATCGTCGATGCCAGGAGCTGTGCCGGGCATGCGCCGGGCAGCTTCGCCTTTCGCGCGCGCCCGCCCTGTTCGTAAGCCGGCGCGCGGTCACGCCGATGACCTGGGGCGTTCGTCGCCCCCGCGTGCTGCTGCCCGCGGCGGCGCTCGATTGGCCAGCCGACCGTGTCCGCGCCGTCCTGGCCCACGAGCTCGCTCACATCGCGCGGGCCGACTGGCTGGTGCACCTCGTGGCGCAGCTCGCCTGCGCCGTGTACTGGTTCCACCCGTTGTTCTGGACCGCCGAGCGGGCGCTCGGCCGTGAAACCGAACTGGCTGCCGACGACGAGGTGCTTGGCGCCGGCCTCGAGGCCAGCCAATACGCGGCCGACATGGTGGAGATAGTGCGCGCGTGCCGTCCGGACGTGTCGTCGCGCGCGCCTGCAGTGGCGATGGCTCGGGTGAAGCACCTCGAACACCGCATCGCCGCGCTCCTGCAGCCGGGCGCGAACCGCGCACCCGTGTCGCGCCGGATCGCGGTGGCGACCGCGGCGGCCAGCGTTCTCCTGGTGCTACCGCTGGCGGCGATGACTGGCGGCGAGGCGATCAACGTGGAGGTGCGCGCGGTGGCGCTTCCGGCGGCGATCCAGACGTCAATGCCATCCGGGCTGGAGCCGGCGGCACCGACGGTTCGCGTCGGCCGCGCCGGCGGGGCAGCCGTTGCCGAGTGGGAGGCATCGGCGTCCTTGCCGGTGATCGAGGAGTACACCACTCCGCCGCTGTACAGCGACGAAGCGCGCCGCCGCGGCGTCGAGGGAATCGTCACGATCGCATTCCATGTCGACGAGCGCGGTCACGTGGCCGGTGCGCGGGTCGTGAGCGGCCTTGGAGGCGGGCTCGACCAGAACGCTCTCGTGGCGCTCCGGCAATGGCGCTTCCGTCCCGGGAGGCGCAACGGAGCACCCGCCGCCATGGACGCCGAAGTCGATGTCGAGTTCAGCCTGCGCAACGAGGGCGTCAACGAGCTGATCGCCAACAACATGGCCACGCTCGTCGGCCCTGGCGTCACGCCCCCGCGAGTCGTTCGCACGTCCACCGTTCCACTTCGAGCCGTCCACGCCAACGGCTCGGTGGTGCTCGACGTCGTGTTGCAGCAGGACGGTTCGCCCCGCATCGTCAGAATCCTGAGATCGCTGACGCCCGAGGCCGACGAGAGCGCCGTGCGTCACTTCGAGCAGTGGCGTTTCAGCCCCGCGATGAAGAACGGCGAGCCGGTCAGAGTCCGAATGAATGCCGAGGTGCGTTTCCGTGACTAAAATCCCGAGCTCCGAGATCACCGACAAGCGCTTCTACCTGGATCGCCGCGCCTTCATTGCGGCAGCTCTGGCGGCCGCGGGGGCATCGGCCCTCGTGAACCCGGAGTTGCACGCGCAGCAGCCCGCGCCTCACGGCCGCAGGCTGGCGGCGATGAAGAGTCCGCTCAGCGGGAGCGACTCGCCCAACACGTGGGAGCACCTGACCACGTACAACAACTTCTACGAGTTCGGCACCGGCAAGAGCGACCCGGCGCTCAATGCGCGCGGCTTCAAGCCGAAGGAGCCGTGGACCATCAGCGTCGAAGGGGAGTGCGCCAAGCCGGGCACCCTCAACCTCGAGGACGTGCTCAAGGGGCTGACCCTCGAAGATCGTGTCTACCGGCACCGCTGTGTCGAAGGGTGGTCGATGGTGATCCCGTGGGTCGGGTTCCCCCTTGGCGCCTTGATCAAGCGCTGCGAGCCGACGTCGCGAGCGGCGTTCGTCGAGTTCACGACGCTCCTCGACCGCCGTCAGATGCCGGGGCAGGGGAGCGACGTGATCCAGTGGCCGTACGTCGAGGGGCTGCGTATCGATGAAGCCATGCACCCGCTCACGATCCTGGCCGTGGGCCTCTACGGCGAGACGCTGCCCAATCAGAACGGCGCGCCGCTTCGTCTCGTGGTGCCGTGGAAGTACGGGTTCAAGGGGATCAAATCGATCGTGAAGGTCCGCTTCCTCGAGAAGCAACCCGTGTCGTCGTGGCAGATCGCCTGGCCGCAGGCCTACGGCTTCTACGCCAACGTCAACCCGGCGGTCCCTCATCCGAGACACAGCCAGGCCGTCGAAGCGCGGCTCCCGTCGTTGTTCCAGACGACGAGGACGCTGCCCTTCAACGGCTATGCAGACCAGGTGGCGAGTCTGTACTCGGGAATGGATCTTCAGCGCAACTACTGACCCCGTTCCATGGGCCGCCTGAAGGCGGCCCCTACGTCTGCCCGACCCCAGCGCCCAGAGCGCTGGTGATCGCCTTGGTCATATCGGCGGTCGTCGCCTTGCCGCCGAGGTCTGGCGTCTTCACCCGCTCGTCCGACAGCACACTCTCGATCGCGGCCAGGATGCGCGCTTCGGTCTTCGTCTCGCCAAGGTGGCCGACCATCATCGCGCCGGCCCAGATGGCCGCGATCGGGTTGGCGACTCCCTTGCCCGCGATGTCGGGCGCCGAGCCGTGAATCGGTTCGAACATCGACGGCGTGGTGCGCTCGGGATTGATGTTGCCGCCAGGCCCCACGCCCAGGCTGCCCGAGATCGCGGAGCCGATGTCGGTGAGGATGTCGCCGAACAGGTTTGACGCGACGATCACGTCGAGCGTCTGCGGGTGCGTCACCATGCGGGCACACAGCGCATCCACGTGGTACTTGGTCAGCTTGACGTCGGGGAACTCCTTGGCGATGTCGGCCACCACTTCGTCCCACAGGACCATCGCGTGCTGCAGCGCGTTCGACTTGGTGGCGCTCGCCAGCATCTTGCGCGGGCGCGTCCGCGCCAGCGTGAAGGCGTAGCGCGCGATGCGCTCGATCCCCTGGCGCGTGAAGATGCCGGTCTGCTCCGCCAGCTCGTACGGCGTGCCGCCGTGCAGCCGCCCGCCCATGCCGCAATACTCGCCCTCGGAGTTCTCGCGCACGCAGATCATGTCGATATCGGCGGCGGTGCGGTTGGCGAGCGGCGAGTTGATACCCGGCATGAGGCGCATCGGCCGCAGGTTCACGTACTGCCCGAGGCGCTGGCGCAGCGGCAGGATCAGCTCGCGCGCCGAGATCGCGTCCGACACGCGCGGGTCGCCAATCGCACCCAGATAGATCGCGTCGAACTTCAGCAACTGGTCGCGCCAATCGGCGTCGAGCATCCGCCCCTTTTCGAGGTAGTAGTCGCAGCCCCAGGGGATGTCGGTGAAATCCAGCTGGAAGCCGTCGTGCTCGGCGGCCACCTTCAGCACCTGGATGCCCGCGGGGATGACTTCCTTGCCGATGCCGTCGCCGGCAATCACTGCGATGCGATGGGTCTTCATACTCGGTGAGAACTCCGGGCAGGCCTGAAGGCCTGCAGCTACGAACGTCGGCGAACAGTCAGAATCGCGAAGTAAACCAGGGCGGCGGCTACGAGCCCGGTCAGCGTCGGGTCGAGCCAGGGGTAGCGGCCGGCAGCCCAGAAGCGTACCACGAGCAGCGTCAGCACGCCGGCGGCGATGGACCCCAGCGCCTCGGCCTGCCCGGCCCGCCGCGAATACAGCCCGCCAAGCACCGGTACGAACAGGCTGACGGCCAGGAGCGAGTAGAACACCGTCATCGCCTGGACGATGGCGCTCAGGTAGATCGAGAGCAGCACGCCCATCGTGCCCCCCACGACCGCCGAGATGCGCGCCACTCGCAGCAGCTCGGCATCGCTCGCGTCCGGCTTCAGGTAGCGCTTGAAGATGTCCTTCGACATCGACGTCGAGATCATGA
>Ga0207701_10006802_pt1 | contig 11408 bp, 6 predicted proteins | sample KBSSwiSSwithPhiX_FD_184294 | JGI IMG/M metagenome (GOLD analysis project Ga0207701, IMG submission 184294) | Switchgrass rhizosphere bulk soil microbial communities from Kellogg Biological Station, Michigan, USA, with PhiX - S5 (SPAdes) (version 2) | ecosystem: Environmental > Terrestrial > Soil...
AGTCGATCATCGGACGTTCTACCGTTCTGTTCCGCCCACCATATTTTGGCGACGCTGAGGCTGACAAACCACAGGAAGTTGAACCAGCGCTCCTCGCACAGCGAATGGGCTACATCATGGTGGGTGTTCGTATTGATCCGGACGATTGGCAGCTTCCGGTTACCGCAGATCAGATTGTCAGTCGAACGATCGAACGCGCAGCAGACTCAAATCCTGAAACACGCGGCGAGGTCGTTTTGCTTCACGACTCGGGCGGGGATCGCTCGGCAACCATCGAAGCGCTACCGCGGTTGATTCACGACTTAAGAGCAAAAGGCTTTCGCTTTGTCCCCGTGTCGGATCTCGCCGGGCTTACAAGAGATCAAGTTATGCCGCTGATTCCAGCGAACCAGCGCGTCTTCACTCGCGCGGATGCGGTCGCTTTCTTTTTTCTGTCGACGGGTGGCTGGACGCTGCAATGGATGTTCCTGATTGGCATCCTGCTCGGACTTGGTCGACTCCTCTTCGTCGGGTCACTCGCGTTTGCCCAATGGCTGCGTTCGCGACGTCGCGAGCGTCTGCACTCCGGGATTGATTATGCTCCTTTCGTGTCGGTGATTGTTCCTGCCTACAACGAAGAATTGGTCGTCTGTAAAACCATCAAGAGCTTGTTGGCTTCAGACTATTCGAAATATGAAATCATCGTTGTTGACGACGGATCGCAAGACAACACGGGCAGCGTCGTTCAGGAAAATTTCGGCAAAGAAGAACGCGTAAAACTCTTCCGCGTTTCCAATGCCGGAAAAGCAGCAGCGCTGAATACGGGATTAACTCACGCCCGCGGTGAGATCATTGTTGCGCTTGATGCTGATACGCTCTTTGCCTCGCAAACGATTGGGGCACTCGCTCACCGTTTCTATGACCCAACAATCGGTGCCATTGCAGGTAACGCAAAAGTTGGCAATCGAATGAACATCGTCACGCGTTGGCAAGCGCTCGAATACATCACGTCGCAGAACATGGACCGGCGTGCATTTGCCAGTCTCAACTGCATAACTGTCGTGCCTGGAGCTGTCGGCGCATGGCGAAGAGATCTGCTTGAACAAGCGGGCGGCTTCGCTTCAGATACGCTGGCCGAGGATCAGGATCTGACACTCCAAATCCGCCGTCTCGGCTACAAAATAGGTTATGAGGAAAGCGCGATTGCATGGACAGAAGCGCCGGACAGATTAAAGACGTTGGCGCGTCAAAGATTTCGCTGGGCATACGGAACGCTGCAGTGCATGTGGAAGCATCTTGATGCGCTGTTCCGACCTCGCTACGGAACACTGGGTTTCATCGCAATGCCGAACGTTTGGATCTTTCAAATCCTGTTTCCCTTGATCTCACCAGTGATGGACTTGATGCTGATCTACACGCTGACCTCAACAGCTGTGGATCGCTGGCAACAACCCACGGGCTATTCATCGACAAATCTTCAGCAAGTACTTTTCTACTATGCGCTGTTTCTGGCGATCGATTGGATTTCGGCGTGCTTCGCGTTCATGCTCGAAAGAAAAGAGCGTTGGCGCTTGTTGTGGTGGTTATTTCTTCAGCGCTTCTGTTATCGACAAGTGATGTACTACGTAATGATCAAATCGGTGGCGATGGCTGTGCGCGGACCGGTGGTTGGGTGGGGAAAATTGGAGCGGAAGGCGACTGCTGAGGCGGGTTCATAAGAAGAAGCTTATTTGTCATTGGTCATTTTCCATTTCTCATTTTCTATTTTTGGAAATAGTTTAACTCTCGCTCCCTAATAAAAGTCTTGACGAATGTCGTGCCACGACTGCGCGGATTAGCTGCGTCTCCAAAAATGGAAAATGAGAAATGGAAAATGACCAATGACAAATAAATCTTGATGCTATATTAGCAGCTCACATTCGGAGCCTGACTAATGGAAAACTCGCCAAGCCCAGTTCAGTGGGCAAAGGTAATTGACCACACACGCTGCATTGGTTGTCACGCATGCACTACCGCATGCAAATCCGAAAACGTCGTACCCCTTTCTGTCACTCGTACCTACGTCAAACACGTCGACGTTGGTGTGTTCCCGCAAGCACGTCGCGCACATCAAGTGACCCGCTGTAATCAATGCGCACATGCTCCATGCGCGACTGCATGCCCGACTACAGCAATGTTCAAGCGCGCAGACGGGATCGTCGACTTCGACAAGTCGATCTGTATCGGGTGCAAAGCTTGTATGGCGGCGTGTCCTTACGATGCCATCTTCATCAATCCCGAAGATCACTCTGCTGAGAAATGTAACTTCTGCGCCCATCGAATCGACGTCGGATTGGAACCAGCGTGCGTTGTCGTTTGTCCAACCCAGGCGATTCTGATCGGCGATATGAACGACGAGAGTTCCTACGTGTCACAGATCATCGGTCGTGAGGCGGTATCGGTACGACGACCTGAAAAAGAAACACTGCCAAAGCTTTTCTACAAAGGCGCTCATCAAGCGACACTGGATCCACTCGCCGCTCGACGACCTGGCGGCGGGCTCTTCATGTGGAGTGAGCAGCTCGAGACGTCCGAGCACGTTGTCTCAGGCAACCCGCAATACACCAACTCTTCCGCCGCCGCGTTGTTGTCATACGACGTCGCGCACTCGATTCCATGGGATTGGCGTGTCAGCCTTTACACTTGGACGAAAGGCATTGCTTCAGGGGTTTATCTCGTTGCGGCGTTGCTCGTGGTATTCGGGTTCTTGAGTTCCGACAGTTCGTTGTGGGTTTGGGCCACGCCGGTTGTCTCTGGAGCCTTCCTGGGAATAACAGGAGGCTTACTACTCTGGGACCTTGAACATCCCAAACGCTTTTATCTGATCTTTACCCGACCACAATGGCGCAGCTGGTTAGTTAAGGGTGCTTTCATAATCACGGGTTACACCCTGGTGTTAGCGCTCCACTTCCTCGGCAGTTTGATGGGATGGAAGTCGTTGCACACCGTTTTGCTCTTCCCAGGTATTCCGTTAGCGATAATGAGTGCGGTCTACACGGCATATTTGTTCGCGCAAGCGAAAGCACGCGACATGTGGCAAAACCCGTTGTTGCCGCCTCACTTGTTCGTGCAGGCGCTGTTGCTTGGTTCGGCACTATTGCTGCCGTTGTCGATGTACTTGACGGTGTTCGCGAGTCGAGCCGTTCCAATTGATCAATCACTGACGTGGATACTCGCCGTGTCGAGTCTGCTTCACCTGTTGATGATCTGGGGAGAAGTTTCGGTCACTCATCCAACGGCGCACGCTCGCCTGGCAATTTGGGAAATGGTATGGGGTCGTTACAAGGCCGACTTCTGGATGGGAACGATCATGTCGGCGCTCGGTGGTCTTGTTCCCTGGCTCGCGTTGTTGGGAGTCATCGCGCCAACACTTGGTGTCGCCGGAGCACCGCTCGCGTTGATTGGCTTGATGCTTTACGAGAATGCGTATGTACAAGCGGGACAGTCCGTGCCGCTGGCGTGATGTCCGATGGGCTTTAGCGTATCGTTAACTTGAAGACATTGATCCACAGATAACTTGGATTCAGGTACTTCTTCCTATGAGCACTAAAACCGAAGCCACAGTGGACGACCTCTACCGAGTCCCTGAACACGGCAAAGCAGAACTAGTGAATGGAGAGTTGGTCCTCATGCCACCAACCGGAGGTGTGCCCGGTCGAGCTGCGGGCGAAATCTATGTCAGCTTGCGCGAGTATGAACGACGTACTGGAAGTGGTTACGCATTTCCTGACAACGTTGGTTTCATAGTCAATCTTCCTCACCGCAGATCTTTCAGTCCCGATGCGGCTTTCTATACGGGCGAGTTGCGCGGTGGACTTTTTCTTGAAGGCGCACCCATCTTTGCAGTTGAAGTGCGCAGCGCAGAAGATTACGGACCTGCCGCCGAAAAACTAATGGCGTTGAAAAGAGCTGACTACTTTGCTGCAGGAGCGTTAGTGGTTTGGGATGTAGACGTTCTTCGCAAGAAAGTTGTGCGAGCCTTTCGTGCAAGCGAACCGACCGAGCCAATCATCTTTGGCAGCGACGAGGTTGCGAACGCTGAGCCGGCGTTGCCAGGCTGGACGATGGCTTTGAGTGAGATGCTCGGATAAATCTATCCGCGGATAACACAGATTGAAATCTGATTGATGGGAAATTCTGACAACAAACAAGTGAACGCATCGCGCGACGAGACAGAGTCGCGGAACGAAACCTTCTATCCGGGCCCGTCCCGCATCCATCTCGCGGCCTTCCCTCCGAAAGAACGCTGGGACGACTGGACCGAACTCGACTCGCAAGCTTGGCCACGGCGGAAAGAGCGTCACTACTCGCTCGTCCCCACTACCTGCTTCAACTGCGAATCGGCGTGCGGTCTCTTGGCTTACATCGACAAGGCCACTGGCGAAATTCAAAAGTTCGAAGGCAATCCCGAGCATCCAGGCTCGCGTGGTCGCAACTGCGCAAAAGGTCCAGCCACGCTCAACCAGGTAACCGATCCCGATCGCATTCTTCATCCACTCAAACGCGCGGGCAAACGCGGCGAAGGAAAATGGGAGCGAACAACCTGGTCCGAAGCGCTCAACACAATTGCCGCGCGCATTCGCAAAGCTATCCTCGAAGAACGTCGCAACGAAATCATGTATCACGTTGGTCGTCCGGGCGAAGATGGATTCACGGAACGAATACTGGCAGCGTGGGGTGTTGATGGCCACAACTCACACACCAACATCTGTTCGTCTGGTAGTCGCGAAGGCTATCAACTCTGGATGGGACTCGACCGGCCCAGCCCCGATCACTCCAACGCAAAAGTAATCTTGCTGATCAGCGCGCACCTGGAGTCGGGCCATTACTTCAACCCACACGCCCAGCGAATAATCGATGGCAAAGCGAATGGCGCAAAACTGATCGTTTTCGACACGCGTCTTTCCTCAACTGCCACGCATGCTGACTACTGGGTTGCGCCTTATCCTGGATCTGAGGCGGCAATGCTGCTCGCAATTGCGAACTACTTGATCCAGAACAATCTCTACAACCGGGAGTTTGTTGAGACCTGGTGGAACTGGAAAGAGTATTTAAGTTCCGAGTCTCAAGAGTCGAGTTTCGAGTTTTCGGATTTCGAGAAAAAGCTCAAGGATCTCTACAAGGAATACACGTTTGAGTTTGCGGCAAAGGAGTCAGGCGTCGAAGCAAAGGTCATCGAGGAGATCGCTAAACTCGTTTCTACCGCAGGCACACAGTTCTCAAGTCACAACTGGCGCAGCGTTGCTTCGGGCGTCAGTGGCGGCTGGTCAGTAGCTCGTTGTCTTTTCTTCGTGAACGCCTTGCTCGGCGCGATTGCGACGGAAGGTGGCGTCTACCCGAATGCCTGGAACAAGTTTGTGCCTCGCCCGATCTACACGCCGCCACATCCGAAGATGTGGAACGAAACGACGTGGCCGCGCGAGTACCCGCTTTCAATGAACGAGATGTCGTTTCTGTTGCCGCATTTCTTGAAAGATGGACGCGCAAAGATCGACACGTATTTCACGCGTGTCTACAACCCGGTTTGGACCAACCCCGACGGCTTCTCGTGGATCGAAATGTTGACCGATCCTGATCTTGTCGGCTGCTACGTTGCACTGACGCCAACCTGGAATGAGACGTCGTACTACGCTGACTATGTACTGCCGATGGGTGTCGGTTCGGAACGTCACGATTTGCATTCATACGAAACTCACGATTCGCAGTGGCTCGGTTTTCGTCAACCTGTAATGAAGGCTTTGAAACAACGCGAAGGTCAGGACATCAAAGACACACGCGATGTTAATCCCGGCGAAGTTTGGGAGGAAAACGAGTTCTGGCTCGAACTGACATGGCGAATCGATCCCGATGGGAGCTTGGGTATCCGCCAGTACGCTGAATCGAAAAAGAATCCCGGTGAGCGTTTGGGTGTCGACGAATACTACGAGTGGATCTTCAATAACTCGGTTCCGGGTCTTCCTGAAAAAGCTGCGGAAGAAGATCTAACCCCCCTGGAATTCATGCGTCGCTATGGCGCGTTTGAAATCAAAAACAAGATCGGAAAGATCTACGATGAGACTGTTGGCGCTGAAGAGTTGGAGGATCTCAATGTAGATCGATTTGGTCGAGTGTTTACGCGTGCCGCAAAACCTGCGGGACCAAACATTGTTCCGATACCGTCACCCGATGGTGATGAAGTTGGACGTCGTCTCGCCGGCATCAAGGTTGGGGACACAATCAAACGCGGCTTTCCAACGCCAAGCGGAAAGTTGGAGTTCTTTTCGCACACGCTCAAGGACTGGGGTTGGCCCGAATACGCGATACCGACTTACTTCAAGAGTCACGTTCATCCAGATAACCTCGAATCAGACCAAACTATTCTGATCTCAACATTTCGTCTCGCGGTTCAGATTCACACGCGCAGCGCAAACGCCAAATGGTTAAATGAAATCGCACACACTAACCCTCTGTGGATTCACCCGAGTCATGCGCAGAAGATCGATGTCGAGACAGGCGACTTGGTCCGCGTAGAAACTGAAATTGGTTATTACGTTGTACCAGCCTGGGTGACAGAAGGAATTCGACCCGGCATCGTCGCCTGCAGCCATCACATGGGGCGCTGGAAATTATCGGAAGATGGCCAACGACAGTTCATGGCCACCGTGAAGCTCGACAGAGACGGAACTGAGTGGGGCTTGAAGCGTCAGCGTGGCGTGGAACCGTTCGAGTCAACTGATCCGGACACGCTGCGGATATGGTGGAAGGACGCGGGCGTTCATCAGAACATGACGTTCCCCGTACATCCCGATCCGATTTCGGGGATGCACTGTTGGCACCAGGCAGTTCGAGTGCGCGCGGCTGACACAGACGATAAGCCTGGTGATATTTTTGTTGATACCGAGAAGTCGCGCGCTGTTTACAAGAAGTGGTTGGCAATGACGCGTTCGGCGGACAAGTATTCGCCTGATCGAACCAGGAGGCCCTACTGGATGCTTCGTCCGTTGAAGCCTGCGAAGGAATATTACAAACTGCCGGAATGATGTGCTTTGTCCTTGATGCTTCGTACTTTGTTCGTTCGATATTTGTCCGACTGAACAAGCACGAATAAGCTAAGCCAAGATCAAAGCACAAAGCTCTAAACACAAAGTTCAAACCTTATGCATTTCAAACAATTCTATTTAGCCTGTCTTGCTCATGCTTCGTATCTGATTGGTTCGGACGGAGAAGCCGTCGTCGTCGATCCGCAACGCGACGTTGACGATTACATCAACGAGGCAAACGTACACCAGCTCAAGATCAAGTACATCATCGAAACACACCTGCACGCCGACTTTGTAAGTGGTCATAACGAACTCGCAGAACGAACCGGAGCAACTATCGTCTTTGGCGCTCAAGCCGGTGTCGAGTTCGATCATCTCGCGGTGAAAGATGGCGATGAAATCAAACTTGGGAACCTGATCCTGCGCTTTATGGAAACCCCGGGCCACACACCTGAAGGCATTTGTTTGCTGGTGATCGATCCCTCGATTTCGGATCAACCACAGAAAGTTTTGACCGGCGACACGTTGTTCATCGGCGATGTTGGTCGCCCCGATCTCGCAGGAGGCAAAGGATTCACGCCGCAGCAAATGGCAGAGCTTATGTACGACAGCTTGCACGGCAAACTTTTGCAACTGCCGGATGAAACGGAAGTCTACCCGGCCCATGGTGCCGGTTCGATGTGTGGAAAGAACATGTCGAAAGAAACGTCATCAACGATTGGCGAACAGCGCAAATTTAACTACGCGCTCAAACCAATGACGAAGGAACAGTTTGTAACAATGATGACCGCAGACCTGACCGAGGCGCCGGCGTATTTTCCGAAAGATGCGGAGATCAATCGCTCTGGAGCGCGGGAACTGTCAGAACTCTCTCCGCCCAAAGCGCTCACTGCTGAACAGGTCATAGCAATGCGATCGGCTGGTCAGGTTGTTCTTGACATACGTTCTGCTGAATTGTTTGGCGTCGGACACTTGCCCGGATCGATCAACGTCGGACTTGGTGGTCAGTTTGCGATGTGGGCCGGGAGTTTGATTCCGATGAACGCCGACCTGGTAATAGTGGCTGAGACGAGCGCGCAGGTTGATGAAGCAGTTGTACGACTCGCGCGTGTTGGTATCGAAAATGTTAAGGGTTATGTGCTTGGCGATGTTGAAAGCTGGTCACGTGAAGGGCTTGGTGTCGATCGCATCAAGCAGCTCACCGTAAATGATTTGAATGAACGCAGCGCATTAGATGAGTTACAGATCATCGACGTTCGACGACCTGGCGAATACAACAATGGTCATGTTCCTCGAGCGCTTAATGCCCCTCTCTCGGGTATCGAAAAGCAGATTAGCCAACTGACCGTCGACAAAGACAAGGAAACTTTTGTGATCTGCGCCGGAGGTTATCGCTCAAGCGCAGCCGCCAGCCTCATGCAAAAACACGGCTTCACTAATCTCATCAATGTCACTGGCGGCACGAATGCGTGGATTGGCGCCGGCTACCCGGTCGAGACCTCTGAGTAGTGCCCCTCATATTTTAAGAGTTGGGGAAGGGCGGTAAGGACGCCTCAGTGGGTCGAACAAGCTGGGAAGGGGGCAAGTGGAAATTTGGACGCCTCGCAACAGTGGCTCCGAGCGCGCCCCCGCCGAGTCGCCATATGAACATCTTGGCTGGTGCAAGTGAAACTCAGCGGGGGCGCGCTAGGACTTACTAGGGCAAGACGTCCAGCTTTCCGCTTGGCCACCCTTCCCAGCTTGTTCGACCCACTGAGGTGTCCCTTAACTCTGCTGCCACCCTTCCCAACTTGTTCAACCCACTAAGGCGTCCTTGCCAAACCCTCCCGAGTGGTTCCCTTTTCGAAGCCCCGCAAATCTGCAATCGCACCTCTTCCACTTATCAACGTTTGACGCATTTCTTCTGCACCGTTTAGCATCCTCTTTCGTATTCATGAATTGAGGTGACCGCCATAGATCCGTTTACGTTCAAACTTCTGATCGCAATTGGGATTGTTGTTATCGCCACGATCCACGGTTTCGGAGCAGCATGGTTGGCTATCTGGATGCTGTTTCATCCATACAATTCGGTAAAACTCTTTGGGTTAACGATCTGGCCCCAGGGAATGATCCCGCGCCACCGAGAAAAGCTGGCCCAATCGATCGGTAATGCAGTAGGCAACGAACTCGTTTCGCAACAAACAGTTTTCGACGCTCTCTTTGAAACGAGTTTCTTTCAACGCAAAGTCGAGGACTTCGTCGGGTCATACACAAACGATCTCCTCTCGCGTGTCTATCCTTCGTTTATCGATGCGCTTCCTTCTCAAGCTCGCGCCCCGATCCTCGACACTATTTCGGCCCTCCAGTATCGACTCGCTGAATACATTGCCGAGATGCTCAAAAGCGAAGAGACCGGTGAAGCCATCAAGCGTTTTGTAGACAAGCAAGTGGATGAGTTAGCAGAACGACGCTTTGGCGATATGGTCAGCAACCAATCGCTCGACGAGGTTCTGAGCTTCATTCAGCAACGTTTGCAGCGCGCCATAACCGATGAAGGGTTTGAGCACAAGATTCGCGACTTTGTTTCGGGACGCCTGAACGATCTGGCTCGGAGCAATGCTACGCTTGGCGAGACCTTTACACCGGACACAGTCGCCTTCATCAAAGAACGCATCGATCAACAAGTACCCCCAATCGTTCACCACCTCGCAGACATCGCGACAAGTCAAACAACCAGAAAACAAATCGGTTCACTGATAAAGTTGGAAGTCGATCAGTATTACGAACAGCTGTCACTGATCAAGAAAATCTTCATCTCACGCGAACGTATCCACAGAGAAGTCGACGATCTCGTCAACAAGACTTTGCCCAAGCGGATAGAGGAATACCTGCGTGGACCGGCGTTCGAACAGGAAGCGACAGCATTCTTGAATACAACAATCGACAACTTCTTAGCCAAGCCGCTAAACGAACTCATCGGGCAGTTTGAAGGTGAAAAATTTGAGGAATTAAAAGATCAGGTTACCAGCCGCTTGCTCGAAGTTGTGAGAAGTGAGGGCCTGGGTTCGTCCATCTCCACATATCTGACCGAAGCAATAGATCGTTTACAACCGCAAACTCTTGGGTCAGTGCTGGAGCAAATAGATCCTCGGTCTATCACTGTTGCCAAGGACTTCTTGACACGCAGTCTGCTTGGCCTACTTTCACGCGACGATACTGCACGTACTATCAACGCGATTCTTACCTCACAGGTTGAGCGGCTCTTGATTGCGCCTATTGGACGTCTCGGCGATCATGTCTCTGAAAACTCGATGCATCGGGCGAGTTCGGCCCTCGTCGACCGAATCACATTTGCAGCACGCGAACGTTTACCAATCGCAATTGCAGAGTTTGATGTGGGTGGTGTAGTGCGCAAGAAGGTTTCGGATTATCCCATTGAAAAGCTCGAAGCGCTCGTGCTCTCGGTAGCGCAACATCACTTGAAGACAATTGAGCTTTTTGGCGCGATAATTGGGTTCTTTATCGGTGTCGGACAAGCCGTCTACTTTTGGTTTACCTACATTCCCCGCAGATAGTGGGAACTTGTCTCTGGTCATGTCCGTTGTCTGATCAGGCTGTCCTAGCCAAAGTGGAAGGAATCTAAAATGTATTGCGTCAATTGCGGATCTCCCGTCACGTCCAATCTCAGCTACTGCAATCGTTGCGGAGCCAACCTGAAAGAGAAAAGCGAATCGAACAAGATCGGGCCGATATCCGCGTACCTCACTGCCATTACTTTGATCGGCATTACCGGTTTAGGAATTATGCTAGGTGCCTCAATCGTGCTCAGAAAGTTTGAGATGCCTGTCGATTTCATTGCCTTCTTCACACTCCAAATATTCTTGGTAGTTCTTTTGACGGAGATCATGTTGTTCAGGAGTTTATCGAAACTTACAAGCGCGAATGAGAGCCGGCGTCAGTTCACGCCGGCGCAGCAACCTCCGCTCGAACTGCATTCGCCGGCAGCGTCGACATTTACTGAACCGGTGGGTAGCGTTACTGACAACACCACTCGTACGCTCGAATACGTGCGGCGCGAACAGCGACCTTGATTGAGGAGCAAAATAAGATGAGAAAGCTTGCGGTAGTTCTGACGCTTCTGGCAGTTGTCACAATCGGCTGCAAACACGGCATGAATCCCGGCGTCAAGGGATCAGGAAAACGCGAAACACAAAAGCGCGACGTTCAAGCGTTCACCTCGATTTCCAGCCAGGGAGCATTCAATATTGAGGTCGTAGCTCAGAAATCCCAGAGTGTCGAAATTGAAGGCGACGACAACATCCTGCCGCTGATTACCACCGAAGTTTCCAACAACGTCTTGCGCATCAAGAGTACGAAAGGCTTTTCGGTCAG
>Ga0207701_10006805_pt1 | contig 11405 bp, 10 predicted proteins | sample KBSSwiSSwithPhiX_FD_184294 | JGI IMG/M metagenome (GOLD analysis project Ga0207701, IMG submission 184294) | Switchgrass rhizosphere bulk soil microbial communities from Kellogg Biological Station, Michigan, USA, with PhiX - S5 (SPAdes) (version 2) | ecosystem: Environmental > Terrestrial >...
CGAGATCCTTTGCCACTCCGACGAAGTCCGGGCGGCGGCGCAGGAGGTCCTGGCGTCGCATGGAGTCGCGGCGGATCGTGCACGGCTTCATCTCGTGGCCACGGACCGGGTCTGGCTTCGCGACTCGGCGCCGACAGCCGTTCATGACGACGCTGGCAAGGTGATGCTCGTCGACTGGGTGTTCAACGGCTGGGCGAAGTACGACAACTGGAAGCTGGACGCCGCCGTCGGACCGGCGATTGCGCGGATCACCGGCCTCCCAACGGAACAGCCCCAGCGCCCCGATGGCCGGGGGTGGGTTGTTCTCGAGGGCGGCGGCATCGAGGTCAACGGTGACGGGCTTCTTCTCGTCACCGAAGAGTGGCTGCTGAGCGACACGCAGGTCCGCAATCCCGGGCTCACGCGGACGGACTACGAACGTGTGTTCGCGGACTGGCTCGGCATCCGGCAGACGATCTGGCTGGGCGAGGGGTGCGTCGGGGACGACACGCACGGGCACGTCGACGACATCGCACGCTTCGTGAGCCGAGACACAGTCGTGCTGGCGGTCGAGGAGGATCCCGCCGACGAGAATCATGCGCGATCGATCGACAACGTTCGCCGCCTCGAGCTCGCACGCCGGTCAAGCGACGGTGGTCGTCTCCGTATCGTGAAGCTGCCGTTCCCCCGCCCGGTCACAATGAACGGCGAACGGCTTCCAGCCAGCTACGCGAATTTCTACATCGCCAACGGCGTGGTACTCGTGCCTACATTCAACGACGCAAACGATCGAATCGCGCTGAACACGCTGGCCGAGCTGATGCCGTCACATCGCGTGATCGGCATCCACGCGGTCGATCTGGTGTGGGGGCTTGGCACTCTGCATTGCCTGACGCAGCAGGAGCCGCTCGCAAAAGCATAACCGCGAAGAACGCGAACCCTGCAATGGCAAGGCCGCGAAGAATTCGTTTTGGGAATCACTTTTCTTCGCGGACTTCGCGATACTTCGCGGTCTTCGTGGTTAAAGACTCTTTATCTCGCGCGAAGCGCCAATCCGATGCTGGCCGTCGCGCCGGGCATGCTGACACCGGCGATCTCCTGATACTCCCGATCGAGGAGATTCGATCCCTCAACAAACAGATCGGCCAGCCGACTGAGGCGCTTACTGACTCGAGCGTCGAGGAGAACGTAGTCGCTGGTGCCGGCAGGACGCGAACGGCGGCGGTACTCGATCCGAGGGGCGACGCTGAATGCGCCTGGCAATGGCAGGAGTCCCGCGGCCGTGAATGACCGCGGCGCGTAGTCGAGTACGTACTTGGAGAGCTGAGTCACCGCAGCCGCGTCGAGGTCCACGCCGCTGAACTGCGCGCTCACGAACGCGCCGCGCGCAAACGTCTTCTGGACGCCGAGCTCGAAGCCGAGCGTATCGACGTCTCTGACGTTGTAGGTCTGCCACCGGTCCGCCACCGTCGGGCGCAGCCAGTCGATGACGTCTGAATCCGCGCGGCCGAAGAACGTCGCCTGCACCATCCAGCCGTCGCGAAGGAACACGTCGGCGCCGCCCTCCCCTGCCCACGCTGTTTCAGGTCCAACGTCAGCCCGAGCCAGGTTGGCCGGATCGGAATAGAAGCGCTCGGTGAAGGTCGGCACGCGGAACGCTCTGGCGGCGGATGCACGCAGTCGAACGGCGTCACTCACCCACCAGCCGATCCCTGCCGAGGGATTCCACGAGGCGCCGAACTGGGTATACCGGTCGACGCGCACCGCACCGTCCACCTGCACGCGGCGGCCTATGGCATGACGCCATTCTCCGAACGCGCTGACGCGACCGAGATCGTGGTCGCCGAGGTTGGTTGAGCGGATCCAGTCGCCTCCGCTCTCGACGCCGAGCGTAACGGCGCCAGTACCGACACTTCGCGATGCGGCAACCTCGCCAAGGACGGCGTGAGTCCGATGCCGGTTGTCGGACAACTGGGGGTTCAGCTGATTGAAGATGAAATGATCGCCATGCGTGCGGTACGAGCCGCGCGCCGTGAAGGCCCAACCCGCACGGGTGCCGAACTGGTGATCAGCGCTGAACAGTGTCTGATTCGTCCACTCCCGGGATGGCGCATTCCCGCCATAGAAATTGTTCGCGCCGAACTCCTTACGCAGGAATGCAACCGACACGCTCGACTTCTCGCCGACAGACGTGCGGCCGCGCGCGATCACACTGGCGTAGTCCCGGTCGTACATGAATCCGGACGACCTCTCGGATGCCACGCCAAACGTCTGGCGCAGAGAGCCCTGCTCGAATCCAGCTGCGCCGCGCCCGCTTGCCAGACCAAAGCTGCCGCCCTGCACTTGCACCGTCGGCCGCTCAACGTTCCTGCGTGTGACCACGTTTACGGTCCCGCCAAACGCATCCGCCCCGAACAGCGCCGAGCCAGGCCCATGCAGGATCTCAATCCGTTCCACATCGTCGAGGGCCACGGGAATATCGCCGTTGTGATGGCCCGACTGTGCGTCGTTCAGACGCATGCCGTCCACCAGCACGAGCACCTGGCCGAAGTTCGCGCCACGGACGGCGAAGTCGGTCTGCATCCCACGAATGCCACGCGCCCGAACGTCGATCGACGCCGTCAACCGAAGTACGTCGGCAATCGAATGGGCCGGAAGCGCCTCGATCTGCTCGCGCGTGATCACGGTGAGCGTTCGCGTCACGGTCCCCATCTCGACGGGCGTGGTCGCCGCCGTGACGACCACCATCTGACGGTACGGCTGCAGTGTCTGGGCAACCGCTGTTGACGCCACCCCCGCGGCGATCATGAACAGGCTGAGAAGGCGTCGAGGAGATATCGCAGTCGTCGGCATATGGCTGTATAGTCGCACCCTTATTAATAACCGGAGTCCATCGTGATCGACCAGCGCACCGGACCTGTCACGGCTTTTCTGCAACGCTTTCTCAACGTGCGCCGGGGCGAGGTCGCGCCGCTTCTGGTGGCGGCGTTCTACTTCTTCTGCGTCCTCACCGCGATCGGTGTGATGCGTCCGGCCCGCGATGCCATCGGCATGCGCAGCGGGCTCGACAACATCCGGTGGCTCTTCATCGGCACGGCAGTCGTCACGCTCGCCGTAAACCCGATGTTCGGATGGCTGGTGAGCCGCTTCCGGCGGCTGGTGTTCATCGCTGCCACGTATCTCTTCTTCGCGGCCAGCCTGGTCGGCTTCTACGTGCTCATCGAGATGGTGCCCGGCGCCGTGGGTGAAGTGAGCGGCCGCGTCTTCTACATCTGGTACAGCGTCTTCAACTTGTTCAGCACAATGCTCTTCTGGGCGCTCATGGCCGACCGCTTCTCGCTCGAGCAGAGCAAACGGCTGTTCGGAGCGATCGCCGTCGGGGGGACTGTCGGCGCCATCGTGGGGCCGGCGCTCGCGAGCATGCTCGCACGCCCGCTTGGCGCGGCGGCACTCCTGCTCGTGTCGGCGTCGTTCCTCTGCCTCGGGGTGTTCGCTGCCTGGCTGGTGACGCGGCTGCAGCCTTCGGTGCAGGCAGAAGGCGCTCCGGCGTCGGCGGCTTCGCTCGATCGCGCGGTCATCGGTGGCAGCGCCTGGCAGGGAATCGGGCGCGTGCTGCAATCGCGCTACCTGTCGGGCATCTCGCTGTACGTGTTGCTGATGACGGTGGTGGCCACGTTTATTTACTTCACGCGCCTGAACATGGTGGCCGCGCTCGGACAGGACACCGACTTGCGCGCCACCGCGCTGGCACGAATCGACACGATCACTCAGACAGCCACGCTCCTGCTGCAGCTCGTGGTCACGGGGCACCTGATGAAGCGCTTCGGCGTGGCGGTCGCCCTGACGGTGCTGCCCGTCGTGGCGTCCCTCGGCTTCGTCGGTCTTGCGATCGCGTCGTCGTTTGCCATGCTCATCGTGTTCGACGCCTTCTTCCGAGCGATTCAACGCGCAATCACTCGGCCGGCGCGCGAAACGCTGTTCACCGTGGTCAGCCGCGAAGACAAATACAAATCAAAGGCGGTCACCGATACGTTTGTCTACCGCGGCGGCGACCTGCTCGGCGCGTGGATTCCCGTCTGGCTCGGTCCGCTCGGACTCGGACTGATCGGGCTTGCCTCAGCGGTCGTGCCGCTGGCCGCTGTCTGGGGCATGCTTGGCTTGTGGCTCGGCCGGCGGCAGGGATCGATGCTGTCGGCGGATCGCGGCTCCGAACCCGCCAGCGCGCCGCCGCGCACTCTCACGTCGCCGGTCACCTAGCGGCTTCAGCCGGCCGGTTATCTAGTGATTGACCATAGCCGACCGCCCGCACGCCCCTCGACACGTGGTGGCATCCTGGCTTCGATCGCAGCGATTGAACGCCACGAAGCGCCAGCCGTCATCGCCTCGTTCCTGTTGTTCTTCTGCATCATGGCCGGCTTCTTCGCCGTGAGGCCTGTCCGCGACACGGTCGGCACGCTGATCGGTGACGATCGACTTGCCAACCTCTGGATTGGAACCGCGGCCGCGTCGATTCTTGTCATCCCGGTCTATGGCTGGCTCGTCGCCCGCTTTCGCCGGAGCGTGTTCCTGCCGTGGACATATGCGGGCGTCGCCGTGTCGCTGGCCATCGTCGGGCTCGCGTTTCGGGGTGGGACTCCCGGTTTGCGACTGAGCCAGTTTTTCTGGATCTTCATCAGCGTTCTCAACCTGTTCACGATCTCGGTCTTCTGGAGCTTCCTCCTGGAACTGTTCCGCAGCGATCAGACGAAGCGTTTGTTCGGCTTCATCGCCGCCGGCGGGACCGCAGGGGCGCTCGCCGGTCCGCTGTTCACCGACTTCGCGGTGTCCAGGATCGGCAATAGCGGCATCCTGTTTTTCGGTGCCGGGCTGTTCGCGCTCGCCATCGTGTGTCAGAAGGCGCTGCTCATCGTCTGGAGGTCCGATTCGCTGGCGGTCGAGACCGGCGGCCGCCCTGCACAGGACCGGGCCATCGGCGGCAGCATGTGGGCCGGTGTGCCGCTCGTGCTGAAATCACCGTACGTCCTTGGCATCACGCTCTTCGTCGTCCTGATCTCCGCAGCGAACACGTTCCTGTATTTCGAGCAGCTTCGCCTGGTCAGCGACGCTTTTTCAGACGCGGCCGCGCGCACGCGATTCTTCGCGCGTCTCGACTGGATCGTGCAGAGCCTGACCATCGTGTCGCAGCTGTTTCTCACCGGCTTCATCGCGTCGCGCCTCGGCCTCGTCGCGCTGCTCAGCGTCGTGCCGGTCGTCACCGCAGTCGCCTTCGCCGCGTTGGCGGCATGGAGCACCTTGCCGGTGGTCGTCGTGTCGATCGTCACCAGGCGCTTTGGCCAGTTCGCATTCGTCCGGCCGGGCCGCGAGATGTTGTGGAGTGCACTCGACAAGGAGACGAAGTACAAAGCCAAGAACTTCGTCGATGTGCCGGTCTACCGCGGTGCAGACGCGCTCTTCGCGCAGCTCGACAAAGGCATCCGCGCCATGGGATTCGGCACACAGACAATCGCCATCGTGGGCGCCGTCGCAGCTGCAGTCTGGGCCGTGAACGGATGGTGGTTGGGCCGGCGGCACGACACCGCGGCCGCTCAGGAACGCGCGGACCCTAGCTCGCGCGAGTCTTCAGCACACTCGTAACATCCCGATGCGCGAACACCGCATCGGGATGTTCCTGCAGTGCGGTGTGGTAACGCTGTGCGTGCGGTGGTCCCGCTTCGTCCGCCGCAGTGACCGTCCGGGCCCGGGCGACAATTGCCTCGACTTCGGCGCCGCTTTCCGGCAGCTCGGTATCGACGGTCTGATCGATCTGGACGATGAGCTCCGAGATCGGACGGAGCCAGCCGAACTGCGGATCCTCGACAATCGCCTTCAGCAGCTCACTTGCCGAGGCTCGCCCGTGAATGCGCTCGTACGCGGCCCGTTCCCAGTCGAGCAGCGTCTTGTGCAAGTGCAGCAGCGCCTTGCGCAGGTCGAAGAGAAATTGCCGATCCGTAGCGGTCATCATTTCCAACGAATCAGAACCACACCGAGTCCGAGTAGTGCGACGCCGATCGCGCGCGTCGGGCTGACTCGAATGACGGTTCCGCCGAACAGGCCGTAATGATCGATCAGCAGCGCCGCACCCAGCTGCCCGACGATACTCGCGGCGAGCATGAGGGCGGCGCCAAGAGCTGGCGTCGCCACCACGGCCATCAGGATAAAGAGCGCGCCGAACAGTCCGCCCGTCCACATCCACCAGGGCGCCCGCGCCACGTCTGCCACCGCTGGCACCGCCTGCCGGCTCAGCACACCGAACAGAATCAACAGGACCAGACCAACCACGAATTGTGCCGTCGCCGCCCAGACAGGTGCGCCCAGAATGAAGCGCAGCCGCGCGTTGATGACGGCCTGCGAGGCTACACCGGCGCCGGCGGCAACAGCAAAGAGTATGTAGAGATTGTTCACGCGGATCAGTATGCCCCTGCCGAACTCCGAACTTCCAATTCCCGATATCCAGGGACCCCTCGCGCGTACGGATTGGGAGGTCGGCTAGACTGATCAAGGGCCTGAGTGGCGGAACTGGCAGACGCAGGAGACTCAAAATCTCCCGCCGGTCACCCGGCGTGTGGGTTCGATTCCCTCCTCAGGCACCACCCTTCGCTCGCGTGATCACCGCTCAACCTGTCGAACCTGCTCGCCTCCAGCTGCCTGCCGCGCAACCGCGGCTCCAGTCGCTCGACATCCTTCGCGGCCTGGTCATGATCATCATGGCCCTCGACCACATCCGAGACTTTTTTCACGTGGATGCGGCGCGGTTTGCGCCCGACGATCCGACGCAGGCCACCGTCCTCCTGTTTTTCACGCGCTGGATCACCCACTTCTGCGCGCCGGTCTTTGTCTTTCTCGCCGGCACGAGCGCCTATCTCGCGATGCGGCGGAAAGATCCATCAACAGTCAGCCGTTTTCTCCTGACCCGCGGCCTGTGGCTGGTCGTCGTCGAGATGACGTTCGTCGAACTGGCTGTGTTCTTCAATCTCTCCTACACGTACGTGATCTGGCAGGTCATCTGGGCGATCGGATGGTCCATGGTTGCGCTGTCGATGCTGCGAAAGCTGCCGTGGGGTGTCTTGCTCGCCGTCAGCCTGGCGACCATCGCAGGTCACAACACTCTCGATGCACTCCAGCCGGATCAGTTTGGATCGTTCGCCTGGCTGTGGCAGATCCTGCATGTCGGTTTTTCGGCAATTCAGCTCGGCAAGGATCACACGGCGATGGTGATCTATCCGCTCGTGCCCTGGGTGGCGGTGATGTCGGCAGGCTACTGTTTCGGACGCGTCATGGAGGCGCCGGATCGGCGACGGCTCCTGCTGCTGATCGGCACGGCGCTGACCGTCGGTTTCTTCGTCGTGCGCGGCCTGAACGGCTACGGTGATCCGAGCCCGTGGGCATGGCAGTCGGGCGCGGTCACGACGCTCCTGTCGTTCCTGCGCGTCACGAAATATCCGCCGTCGCTCGACTTCCTCCTGATGACGCTGGGGCCGGCGATTCTTGCGCTTGCTGCCCTGGACAGACTGTCGGTGAGCGTTCGCAATCCGCTTCTCGTCTTCGGACGCGTGCCGCTCTTCTACTACATCGTCCATTGGTATGTGATTCACTTCATCGGACTGGCGATGGCGTGGTCGCGGTACGGCCGTTTCGACTTTATCTTCAACGTGCCGCCATCGCTGCCGATTTCCGTGGGCTATCCTCCGGGGTACGGCTACGACTTATGGGTCGTGTATGTCATCTGGGCGGCCGTCGTCATCACGATGTACTTCGTCTGCCGATGGTTCGCCGGCGTCAAATCACGAAACCGGTCACCGCTTCTGAGCTACCTGTAAGCGCAGACGTGAATCCATGATTCCAGCGCCGCCCATCGAGCCGATGCTGGCCAAGCTCGTTGACGCGATCCCCGAAGGCGACGCCTTCCTGTTCGAGCCGAAATGGGACGGCTTCCGGGCCATCGTGTTCCGCACGAAGGACGACGTGTACATGCAGAGCCGGGACCTCCGTCCGCTCGATCGCTATTTCCCCGAGCTGCACGACGCGTTGATCGAACGGCTGCCGCCGGAGTGCGTCGTCGATGGCGAGATCGTCATCGCCACGCCTCACGGTCTCGACTTCGATGCGCTGCAGCTGCGTCTTCATCCCGCGGCATCGCGCGTCGCCAAACTGGCGCAGGCATCGCCCTCATCTTTCGTTGCGTTCGACGCACTGGCGGCGGACGGCAAGTCGATCCTCTCGAAGCCGCAGAGCGAACGGCGGCGTGCGCTTGAAAGTCTGCTCGCGAAGGTGAAGCCGCCGGTCTACCTGACGCCAATGACACGCGATCGCAAGGTTGCCGCCGAATGGCTCCAACGCTTCGAAGGGGCGGGGCTCGACGGCGTCATTGCCAAACCTGGCACGCAGCCATACGTGCCGGGAAAGCGGACGATGTTCAAGATCAAGCACGCCCGCACGGCCGATTGCGTCGTCGCCGGATTCCGCTGGCACAAGAGCGGCCACGATGCTGTCGGCTCGCTGCTCCTCGGTCTCTTCGACGACAAAGGACACCTGCACCACGTCGGCGTGACGTCGTCATTCACGATGGCCGCGCGTCAGGCCTTGGCGAAGGAACTGGCGCCGCTGCGGAAGAACGCACTGACGAAGCATCCCTGGCGTGAGTGGGCGGAGGCTGATGCGCAAGTTGCCCGCCGGAGCCCTGGCGAAGGCGGACGTATGCCTGGCGGACACAGCCGCTGGAGCGCCGGCAAAGACCTGTCGTGGGAAGCGCTGCGCATCGAACGCGTCTGCGAGGTGAAGTACGACCATCTGCAAGGCGATCGGTTCCGGCACGCGACCACATTCCTGCGCTGGCGCACCGACAAGCGGCCCGACCAGTGTCGCTACGATCAACTCGACGTCACCCCGCCGTTCGAACTCGAGCGCGTGTTCAGCGCATGAACCAGACTGAACCCTCTGAACCCCTGAACCTGAGGTATGCTCCGCCCCGTGACGACCATCGGTCCTACCATCGTGATCTCGGGCGAGCTGACGAGCGGCGAGGACATCACCGTCCAGGGGCGCGTGAACGGCCACGTGATGGTTCGCGAGTCTGCGTTGACCATCGGTGAACAGGCGCAGCTCAAGGCCGATGTGCGCGGTGCGCGAGTCATCGTCAAGGGCCGGCTGAAAGGCTCGATCGTCGCGTCGGAGCGAATTGAGCTCGCGCCAAGCGCGACGGTGGACGGAAGCTTGAGCGCGAACCAGGTGATTCTCACCGACGGGACGCAGTTCAACGGGCGGATCGATATGGACCAGCGAACGATCGCCTCCCGTATTGCCCACTTCAAGGCGACGCAGGAAGCGGGCGGCTGAACGTTTGCACCCAGATTTGACGACCCTGAACCACATCGCCGATCTCGACCGCGTCCTGTCCGAGAGTCATACCCGGCCGTTGCTTCTCTTCAAACACAGCTTTACGTGCGGAGTGAGCGCCGAGGCGCTCGATGAGCTCATCGAACACCTCAACGCGGACATTGCCGAGGCAGGAATGCCCGACCCGAGATACGCGATCGTCACAGTGCAGACACACCGTGAGGTGTCGAACGCTGTTTCCGCGAAGCTCGGCATTCGCCACGAAACACCGCAAGCGCTGCTGATTCGAAATGGACGCGTCGTCTGGTCCGCATCCCATTTTCGCGTGACCGCCGACGCCATGAAGAAGGCGCTTACCGCTTCTCCCGAGCAGGGTCGAGGGGCCGGGCCGCGATGACGCTCGCCAGCATCTTCCCTTCGAAGTCGCCTTCCCGCTCCGCCACGATCTGAAACGGCGCAACCAGTTCGCGCAGCTCGCCTGGTTCGAGCAGGAAGGCCGGATTCGTCGGCTTGCCGCGGGCGGCTTGTGCACGCGTAAACGTCTCGTACACCAACAGCCCGCCAGGGCGCAGCGCCGCCTTCAGAATGGGAAACAACGGCCGGTGCAGATAGTGCACGACGACGACGACGTCGAACGCGGCAGCGGGAAGCGTCACACCGTTGGCTTCCAGATCCATGACTTCTGCGCGCAGCGGAAGAGCGCGGTGTGCAGCGGCCTCACGAATTCCCACAACTGCCGCCGGGTTTCGATCGAGAGCCAGGGTGTCGAGGCCGCGGGCCGCCATCCACACCGCATTTCTGCCGTTGCCACTCGCGACATCGAGCGCGCTGCCCGAGACCGGAAGGCGGTGCGCGTGGTCGACGAGCCAGCGAGTGGGCTCCATCGTCACGGTCGGGATTCCGCTGCTCGGGTAATCGCGTTCGCGGCAACCCACGCCGACGACCACGCCCACTGAAAGTTGAATCCGCCGAGGCGTCCGTCGACGTCGAGAATCTCGCCAGCGAAATAAAGACCCGGGCACCGCCGCGACTCCATCGTCGCGGAGTCAACCTCGTCGAGCGACACGCCGCCCGCGGTCACCTCTGCATAGTTGAAGCCGCGGCTTCCGCGAACCGGAACGACCGTGTCGAGCAATGCTCTCACCACTCGCTGACGAGCCTCGCGATCCAGATGCGCCATCGTCACATCGTGAGGCACGCCCGCCGCGGTCAGCCATCGCTCCCCAACGGCCGCCGGGAGACGCGTGGCCACGATGGTCCCGACCTGTGATCGGGGACGAGTCTGCGACTCGGTGCGCAGCCACGTGTCCAGGCTCTCAAATGTCTCACCCGGACAGACGTTGAGCGACACCTCGCACTGATGTCCACCATCGTGGGCCCGATGCCAGTGACGGGACATGTTCAATGCGACAGGGCCGCTCGCGCCGAAATGTGTCCACAGGAACGATCCGGTCAGCCTCGCAGTGTGACGTCCGTCCACGCGTAATGTCAGCGTTGCCAGGTGGGTAATGCCAGCCAGGTCCTCCCATCCATCAAACAGCAGCGGCGCGAGTGCGGGAACCGGCTCGATGCAGTGGTGTCCAAAGTGCCTCGCCAGCTCGTAGCCGAAGCCATCACTTCCCGTCTTCGGCAGCGACCGCCCTCCGGTACACAGTGCGACGCTGTGAGACGTGATCGTCCGACCACTGTCGGTCGTCGTCAGGAATACCGCACCGTCCTTCACGATCGAATCAACGCGTTCGCCGGTGACAAGCTCGATTTCCAGACGCTCCGCCTCGCGCGTCAACGCGTTGAGCACGGTGCGCGAGCTGTTGGAATCCGGAAACAGCTTGCCGTCTTCTTCCTCATGCAGCGCGACGCCGAGCTCGGCAAAGAATTCGATCGCGCGTATCTCTGGAAATGCGCGCAAGACGCGCCGCACGAAGCGCGACGAGCCACCCCAGAAATCGTGCTCCGTCACAACGCGGTTCGTGACGTTGCATCGCGATCCACCGCTGACGAGGATCTTCGCGCCGATGCGGCGGGCGCTGTCGAGGCAGACAACGCGCCGCGCT
>Ga0207701_10006808_pt1 | contig 11403 bp, 11 predicted proteins | sample KBSSwiSSwithPhiX_FD_184294 | JGI IMG/M metagenome (GOLD analysis project Ga0207701, IMG submission 184294) | Switchgrass rhizosphere bulk soil microbial communities from Kellogg Biological Station, Michigan, USA, with PhiX - S5 (SPAdes) (version 2) | ecosystem: Environmental > Terrestrial >...
CGGAGACCTGCGCGTCGGCGTCGAAGTTCGCGATCTGGTCGCGGATGACGCGGGAAATTTCAGCGGCGCGGATGTCCATTTTCAGCCTTTCATCGCCAATGCGAGTGTGTTGAGTTTCGTCTTGATGGAAGCGTCGATCATCTGGCTGCCAAGCCGGACAACGATGCCGCCGAGGATGGAAGGATCGACCTTGGCGTCGATCGCGACGTCAGTGCCGGCATTGACCTTGAGCCGGGCCTTAAGCGCGGCAAGCTGGTCGTCTTTGAGCGGGAAGGCGCTGGTCACTTCCGCCGTCGTCTCGCCGCGATGCTCTGCGGCAAGGCGGCCAAAAAGGCGAATGACGGTGTCGAGCTGCGACAGGCGGCCGTTCTTGGCCAGCACGCCCAGGAATCGACGGGTCAGCGGATCGAGTCCCAGGCTGTCCGAGGTAGCCGCGATCGCCTTGGAGGCTTCGGCGCGGTTGATCAGCGGGCTCGAGGTGATCGACTTGAAGTCCGCCGATTCGGCCAGCGCAGCCCTCACGGTGTCGAGGCTCTTGGAGACGGATTCGATCTGGTGCTCGTCGCGCGCCAGGTCGAACAAAGCGGACGCATAACGTCCTGCTAAGCTTGCCCGAATACCGCCGGAAGTCTCCATGCGCTCCAATGCTCCAGAACTGGAATTGCACCATGAGAAATTGGGGCGCTATCGGTGTTTACTCCGACGCCCCTCATGGGTTGGCGCGCCCCTAGCAAGCACCGACTTTGAGCGCAAGCGGTGGGAAGCCGTAGATTGCGTCGGGCGGTAGTCTGATTCCATGACTTACCGAATCAAGGGCCTGGAGCCCGCACACTTTGCCACCCTGTTCGATCTCGACGATGGCGAGCTCGAAGCGAGAGGCATGACCCGCATGGAAGTCGATAGCCCGACTTTCCCATGCAGGATCTCGTTGCGCGATTGTGAGCTTGGTGACGAGGTCATCCTGCTCAATCACACCAGCCACGACGGCAATAATCCGTACCGCGCGAGCCACGCGATATTCGTCAGCAAGTCGGCGAAGACCGCCGCGGATTATGTCGACACCGTTCCGCCGGCGCTCGATCGCCGCATCCTTTCCCTCCGCGCCTTTGACGCAACGGGGATGATGATCGATGCGGCGCTGGTGCAGCCTGGCGAAGCCGACCCGGCAATCCGCCGATTGCTCGCCAATCCAGCCACCGTGCACATCGACGCACACAACGCGATCCGCGGCTGTTTCGCCGCCCGCATCGACAGGAACTGAACATGAGCTTCGCTTATGCTAGACCGGCGATGATGCCGGCGATCACCGACGACGAGGCCTGGGACGCTTTCGAGCGCCGCGACCGACGCATGGACGGGCGCGTCTTCGGCGCGGTCAAGACGACCGGCATCTATTGCAAGCCCAGCTGCCCGGCACGTCGCCCGAGGCGCGAGCACGTCGAATTTTTCCCGGATGCAGGTGCGGCCCGCACCGCCGGCTATCGGCCCTGCCTGCGTTGCAAACCCGACGAGGTAGGGCGCGATCGCGAGGCCGTGGCCCAAGCTGTCAAGCTGATCGAACGCGCCGAAGAAGCGCCACGGCTGGAAGAACTCGCGACCGCCGTGGGCTATGCGCCGCACCATTTCCAGCGGCTGTTCACCCGTGAGATGGGCGTCTCGCCTGCCGCATATGCCCGTGGCCTCCGCGCGGGGCGCGCCCAAGCCAATCTCAGCAAGGAAAAGACCGTGACCGAAGCCATCTACGACTCCGGCTACTCCGCGCCGAGCCGTTTCTACGCCGATGCCAAGGATAGGCTGGGAATGACCCCGTCGGCCTGGCGCGATGGCGGTCGCGGCGAGACGATTCGTTACGCCATGCTGGACACACCTCTTGGCCGCATGTTGGTCGCCGCGACGGACAAGGGTATTTGTCGCCTGACCTTTGACGAGGGGGTTTCGGCGCTCCATCGCCGGTTCCCCAATGCCGACATTCAGCCGGCTGACGCCGCGATGGGCGCCCTTATCTCAGGCGTGATGGAGGCGATCGAGACCCCGACCGCGGTTCATGACCTGCCGATCGATGTCGCCGGCACCGCTTTCCAGGAGGCGGTGTGGAAAGAACTCCGCAAGATCCCGCCCGGAGAGACCCGCAGTTATGCCGACATCGCGGTTGCGATCGGCGACCCCAAGGCCACGCGCGCGGTCGGAACCGCCAATGGCTCGAACCCGATCGCTGTCCTGGTGCCTTGCCACCGCGTCATCCGTTCGGACGGCACGCTCGGCGGCTACGCCGGAGGCCTCGACCGCAAGCGCAAACTGCTGGCGGCCGAGGGCGCGAGTTGGGAAGAGCAGGGCAAGCTGGCGATTTAGTTCGGGTCTTCGTCCTTCTTCGGGAGGAGTTCCTTCTGCGCCAGCGCCAGCGCCTCCGGTCCCTTGCCTTGCTCGATCAGGTGAAGAACGTTGAGGGCATCGTTTTGCCGTGTCTGACCGAGGTGGGGCAGGTAGGCGATGGGCTTTAGGGCTTCGGCAGCGGCCTTCAGATCGTTCTGCCGCAGGTTCTCCGTCACCAGCTGGATCGCAGGATAGAAATCGCGCGGGGCGAGCACTGATGCATAGCGCAAGGCCTCGACGGCCGATTTTGGCGCGGTGGCGTTGGCCGCCCGATAGGTCCGATAATAAAGATACAAAGGCTCCGGATCCTCTGAGTCCAGCTTGTTGGCAGCCAGGAACTGCTTGCGCGCCTCGGAGAACATTGCCGGATCATTCGCCTTTTTCGCCTTGGCAAGGATACCCCGGCCCTTGAGGATCAGCGCTTCGGTCGACTTTGGATCGACCTTCAGCGCGGCTTCGGCGGCCGCAACGGCCTCATCAAAATGCTCGTTGTCGAATTCGACCTCCGACAAAGTTCGTTGGACAAGGGCGTCGTTTGGGTAACTCTGGGCGATCGGCCGAACCTTGCCGAGGACATAGTCAGTGGTGACCGAGCCGTATCCGGTCTTTGCCTCGATCCGGTAAGGCATCACCTCCGATGCTCCACCCGACAGCGCTGTCACCGTCACGGGCGGGATTGTCAGCTTCGAGGAATCGATTTTGACGTAGGGCAGGCTTTTCCGCTTCACATATTCGCGAAGCTCATTCTCCAGCGCGCCCAGGTCGCCAAAAGCCGCCTTGGCCGCGGCAAGCGGATTCTGGCCGGACTCGATGCCGTTCACGTATTTCTCGACTTGGCCCTTTCGGGTTGGTTCGAACGCAAGATAGTGGTTGAGTGCCCAGCCTTCGGCATAATTCTGAATCCAGAACCCGGCCTGCGCCAGCTTGAAGGCGTTCCCCTCCATCAAGTCCGCCATCGGCGGCCACCGGTTCTTGAGCAGTTGTTCGGCGCGGTCGGCGGCCGGCGCACCGAGTCCGACCGATCCATCGTCGCCGAAGACGGGATTGCCCATGAACTCCGCAAAGCCCTCGCTTAGCCATGCAGGCATCGGCTTCTGCGTCGTCTGCAACTGCAGATGATGCGTATATTCGTGGAAGAAGACGACCTCCGGCGCGATTTTGTCGGTCCGGGTGTTGAGGCGGCGGATCTTTTGCGGTGTCACGATGTAGGGGCCACTAACCGATCCAACATAATAGCCGCCGACGCCCGCTTCCGCACTACCGTAGAGCCGGTTCACGTCCAGCATGCTTGACACGACAAAGACCTGGACTCGGTTACCGTCGCCGACGGTCGGGTCCTTCATTGAGCGGATCAAGCGCGAGGCCGCGTCGAACTTTTCGAGCTTCGTCGCATAGGCCTGCATGTCTTCAGCAGGCATGTCGCCGTAAATTAGGAAGTGCTTGGAAGATGCTTGCTGCCAGGACGCGGTGGCTGGAGCGGCAAACGCCATGATGGCGCCGCTGATCAGAAGGCTGATACGCACGAAAAACATCTCCCCCGAAATGATAACGGTGAACGTAACGCGTTGTTACAATAGGTCAATCACAGGAAACTATAGGGGTCGATGTCGACCGCGACGCGCACTTTCGCGCTCCAATCCAACGCGGCCAGCCAGTCGCGAATAGCGTCCTGGACGTCCAGGCTGCGGGCGGCGTGGACTAGCAGACGCTGCCGGTGCCGCCCGCGCAGCATGGCGAGCGGGGCGGGGGCGGGGCCGAAGACCGCCATTCCCTCGACCCTCGGCGCGGCATTTCCGATCCGCCTCGCGACCGCTTCGGCTTCGCCCGGGTCCTCGGCCGAGACGATAATTGCTGCGAGACGCCCGAACGGGGGCATCGCCGCATCGCGCCGCGCTTCGGTCTCGGCGCCATAAAAGCCGGCGATATCGCCGCTAACCAAAGCGGCAATGACTCCTGCCTCGGGGTCGTGAGTCTGCACCAGCACCCGGCCGGGCTTGTCGCCGCGACCGGCTCGCCCCGCGACCTGCTGGATTTGCTGGAAGCTGCGCTCCGCCGCGCGCAAATCGCCGCCCGCCAGCCCAAGGTCGGCATCGACGACGCCCACCAGGGTCAAATTGGGGAAATGATAGCCCTTGGTCACCAGCTGGGTGCCGACGACGATGTCAATCTCGCCCTTTTCCATCGCCGCCACGAATTCGGCGGCTTTGGCTGGCGACCAGATGGTATCCGACGTCACGATCGCCGTTCGCGCATCGGGGAATAGCGCCGCAACCTCATCGGCGATGCGCTCGACCCCGGGCCCGCAGGCGACCAGGCTGTCTTCTTCGCCGCACTCGGGGCAGGACTTGGGTGGCGGCATGACATGGCCGCAATGGTGACAGGCCAGCCGCCGCATCAGCCGGTGCTCGACCATCCAGGCCGTGCAGTTCGGGCATTGGAAGCGATGGCCGCAATGCCGGCAGAGCGTCAGCGGAGCGAAGCCTCGCCGGTTGAGGAAGAGCAGGCTCTGCTCGCCCGCCTCGATATTGGCCTCAAGTTCCGCGACCAGGCTGGGCGCCAGCCAGCGTCCCCGTTCTGGCGGGTCCTGCGTCAGGTCGATGGCGCGGATTTCCGGCAGGCTCGCCCCCGCAAAGCGGGCCTCAAGCTTCAGCTCCCGATAACGACCCAGTTCGACCATGTGCCTGGTTTCGATTGCCGGCGTCGCCGAGGATAGGATGACCGGAATATCCTCGAACTTCGCGCGCATCACCGCAACGTCCCGCGCGTGATACTGGACGCCTTCTTCCTGCTTGAAACTTGGCTCGTGGGCCTCGTCGATGACGATAAGGCCGAGCTTGCGATAGGGCAGGAACAAGGCGGAACGGGCACCGACGACCACCTTTGCCTCGCCGCTGGCGATGGCCCGCCATGCGCGGCGGCGTTGCGAGGACCTGAGGTCGCTGTGCCATGCCACGGGCGCGCAACCGAAGCGCGCCTGGAAGCGCTTCAGGAAGGGCTCAGTGAGTGCGATCTCAGGCAACAGCACCAGCGCTTGTCTGTCCGCCCGCAGGCACTCCGCAATCGCTTCGAAATAGACTTCGGTCTTGCCTGACCCGGTGACGCCGTCGAGCAATACCGGGTCGAAGCCCTTGCCGATCGCGCCTGCGAGGCTGGCCGCCGCCGCGGCCTGTTCATCCGTCAGGTCTGGGGGCGCGAACTCAGGATCCGGGGTCGCGAGCGGCCGATCGGCCTCAACCGCGACCTGTTCCAGCGCCCCGGCGTGCACCAGTCCGCGGAGGACCGCGTCGCTGACCTCCGCAATCGCCGCCAGTTCGCGGATCGTGCCCTGCTTGCCTTCGAGGGCCGCCAGGGCCTTCAGCCGCCGAGGCGTCATGCGATCCGGCGACGCACCGGTCGGCCGATATTCGATGAGCTGCCGCGATCCTTCCAGCGCCGATGAGGACGGCAGGACCATCCGCAAGACCGCCGCCAGCGGCGAAAGGTAATAATCGGCCGTCCACTCGCATAGCCGGCGGAGCGGAGCCGCGATCGGCGGAACGTCGAGCTGTGAGACCAGATAGCGCAGCCGATTGTCGCCGACCTCCTCGGAGGGCAGGCGCTCGGGCTCCCAGACGACGCCGGCCAATTGCCTTGGCCCAAGGGGCGCGACCACCACCGAGCCCGGTTCGACCTGCCAGCCATCGGGAACGCGATAATCGAGTGGGCCGAGCGCCGCGTTCAACGTCACGACGCGGACGCGAGGAACCGACACGTGCGCTAGCGGCCCCGCTTCTTGCGGTGGCTGTCGAGGTCGAGAACTGCGTTGTCTTCGCCTTCCTCAGGCATCAAACCAAGCCGGCGAGCGATTTCCTGATACGCTTCGGCCTCACCTCCAAGGTCCAGCCGGAAGCGGTCCTTGTCCAGCTTCTCGCTGGTCTTCATGTCCCACAGGCGGCATCCGTCGGGGCTGATCTCGTCGGCCAGGATGACGCGAGCATAATCGCCGTCCCAGACCCGCCCGAATTCCAGCTTGAAGTCGACAAGGCGGATGCCGATCGCTGCAAACAGGCCGCACATGAAGTCGTTCACGCGGATTGCCATGTCGGCGATGTCGTTCATCTCATCTTGGCTGGCCCAGCCGAAGCAGGCGATATGCTCGTCGGCGATCAGTGGATCGCCGAGCGCGTCGTCCTTGTAATAATATTCGATGATCGTCCGCGGCAGCTGTGTGCCTTCTTCGATGCCGAGGCGCTTCGAAAGGGAGCCGGCGGCGACATTGCGGACGACGACCTCGATCGGAACGATCTCGACCTGGCGGATCAGCTGCTCGCGCATGTTGAGCCGTCGGATGAAATGGGTCGGTACGCCGATCGTCTTCAGCGCCGTGAAGATATGTTCGGAAATGCGGTTGTTGAGTACGCCCTTGCCGCTGATCGTGCCGCGCTTCTGCGCGTTGAAGGCAGTCGCGTCGTCCTTGAAATACTGGATCAAGGTGCCGGGCTCCGGACCCTCGTAAAGGATTTTGGCCTTGCCTTCGTAGATTTGGCGGCGGCGTACCATGCCTGCTCCCCGGATGCTTAAAATCGAAATGCCCCGGACCGCTTTGCCCTTGCGGGACGCGGGCCCAGGGCCGTTGCCACGAGCTATAGGGCAGGGGGCTGATTCACGCAATTGACCGGCCCGTCCTTGGGAGCTGCGGACGGGCCGGTCAGGGTGCGGCACACGAGGGGGAGGTGCCGCTGGGGGTCAAATCAGGTTTTGGTCAGGCGTTGGCGCGCGGGCCGGTCTTGGTTTCCCAAGGAGCGTCCCACTCGATCCGGTGAAGCGAAGCCAGGACCGGGGTCAGCGCATCGCGAATACGGGCGATGATAGCGAACAACCCGTCGTTGAGCTTGGCGCGGCCCGCCTGGAACGAGCGGTCGTAGATTTCGTCGACCATGGTGATCATCCTTTCTTCCCTTTTTCCTCAGGCGGCGATCTTGAGATCGGTGCCGATGACCTTGCGGGCGGCGTCCAGCCGGGCGCGCTCGGCGAGGTAGAAATCCGCCGCGGCTTTGCGGCGAACGCGGGCGTCGGCGGCCTGCGTTGCGGGACCGTTCTCGAGGAACAGCCGCTGGTTCAGCTGATAAGTCATGCTTCTTCCTCCTTTTGGCAGGGGCGAGGCCCTGGTGGAGGCTTCGTCCGTCTACAAGGAATATGCGTTTTGAAGCTTCGTTACGCCAATCGAAGGATCGACAAATATCATAAGTTGGACTTATAGATGCTCTCATGCGCAAGCTGCCGCCCCTGTCTGCAATTCGAGTCTTCGAAGCGGCCGCTCGCCATGAGCACTTCACTGCCGCGGCCGAAGAACTCGGCATGACGCAGGCGGCCGTCAGCTATCAGATTCGCGCTCTGGAGGACCGGGTCGGCGCGCGATTGTTCGAACGGTCGAAGGGCAGGGTAAGGTTGACCGACATCGGCCGCCGGCTCTTGCGTCCGTTAACCGACGCCTTCGACAGGATGGACGCCGCGTTCGCCGCGGTCCGCGCCGATGATGAGAACATGCTCAGCATCTCGACCACGTCGACGTTCGCCAACACCTGGCTGGCATGGCGGATCGGCGGCTTTCAGATGGAGCACGCCAACCTCGCCGTCCGCCTCGACGCCAGCAATACCCTAATCGATTTCTCGACCACGGAGTTCGACGTCGCCATCCGCGCGGGTGAAGGCGATTGGCCCGGCCTGCATGCCACGCGGCTTTTCGAGATCGATTACACGCCCATCTGCAGTCCCTGGTTCATGGAGGAATGGCAAAAGGAGAACGGCGGTCGCGACATGGATCCTCGCGACCTCGTCGGCTTGCCGTTGGTCAGCACCAACGATCCATGGCTGGACCACTGGCTGAAGGAGCGCGGGGTCGATGTACCGGAAAGGCCGCCGCAGCCCGGCGTTCAGCTCGACTCCCAGACGGCCGAGGGTACCGCCGCCATGGCGGGCCGGGGCATCGCCATGCTGACGCCTTTCTTCTGGCGTTACGATCTGACCGAAGGCCGGCTGGTGCGTCCCTTCCGCGAAACCAGCTCGCGCGGCTGGGGCTATTGGCTGGTCTGTCCGGAACATCGCCGTCAGTCGCCGAAGATCAAACGCTTCTGCGAATGGCTGCTGCCGACGGCCCGGGCCGACCATGAGGCGGCACGAACCGCAGGGCTGCGGGGCGCCCTGGATGGAGACCTGGGTTAGCTAGCATCGCATTTGTGTCACTGCTACGTCCCAGCCATGGGCTATCTGATCGTCTTTGCTGGGGCGGGCTTTGGCGGAATGGCGCGTCACGGCGTCAACGTTGCTGCTGCCAGGCTGGGCTACGCGTTCCCAATGGGAACAATCGCCGTGAATATTCTCGGCTCGTTCCTGATGGGCGTATTCACGGCATATTTCGCGCACAGAATGGGTTTACCGCAGCATTTGAAGCTATTCCTGACCACCGGAATCCTCGGCGGCTTCACCACCTTTTCCGCGTTCAGCCTGGATGCCGCCTTGATGTGGGAGCGCGGTGCATGGGGGCCGCTGGCCGCTTATGCATTGGGCTCGCTCGTGTTGTCGGTGGCAGCGCTGTTTGCCGGAATGGCGGCCGTGCGCCTGCTCACATAAGTCGGGCCCGCCGGGAGCCGCATGCTCGTCCCGACGGGCCCTTTGGGGAAGACTGGGCTTGAATCCTTGAAACGCGCCCGCCAGGGCTCGGTTGCAACTAGGGGGTCTTTTTGAACCTGCAGGTCATCGACATCTGCCCGCCCGGCGACGCAGCCACATCCGAATCAAAAGTGACCTGATCGCCTGCAACGGTGCAGGCGAAGCCCGATGCCCTCGTCCGCTTCGCCGGCGTCTGGCTCGGGAGCAGGTTGAAGTGGCATGTGGCCGTTGACCAGTTCCTGTTCGTTCGGACGGAGGCGGTGCCGTTGATGAAATCGCCCGTCAACACGCCGTTCGCATCGGGGACCTGGCTGAAGCAGGCGTCTTTTCCTACGGTCGCTCCGTCCGCCATGGCCGGCGTGGTCGGGATGATCGCGGCGAATGAAGCCGCACCCAGCAAAGCAAAATACTTCCGCATTGTTCTCGCCCCTCGGCTCGAGGTTGCCGCCGGGCGTGCACGTTCAAGCGCCCCGGAGTCGGCAGATGTGGTTAATTAGGCATTTACTATGATGTGAGCAACAAATGTTTAGGCAGGGCTTTGTGCCGGAACGGGACAAGCGACCGAACCGAGTAAATGCGCAAAATCGGTGGATAATTCTTCACATCGGGCTGACGCCGCACCTCCGCGCTTGCTAGGGTCGGGTCCATGCAAGCCGACGACCTTCCCTCGACCACCATCGATACGCCCTTCGACGCCGCCCTTTCGGAGCGCTACCTGGTTTACGCGCTGTCGACGATCACCGCGCGATCACTGCCTGACGTGCGCGACGGCCTGAAGCCCGTCCACCGCCGCCTGCTCTGGGCGATGCGGCTGCTCCGGCTCGATCCCGCAAGCGCCTACAAGAAATCCGCTCGCGTCGTCGGCGACGTCATCGGCAAGTATCATCCGCATGGCGATCAGTCGGTCTACGACGCGATGGTTCGCCTCGCCCAGGATTTCGCGCTCCGCTACCCGCTGGTCGACGGGCAGGGCAATTTCGGCAACATCGATGGCGATAATGCCGCCGCCTATCGCTACACCGAGGCCAGGCTGACGGCGGTTGCCACACAGCTCATGGCTGGCCTCGACGAGGGTACGGTCGATTACCGTCCTACGTACAACGGCGAGGAAGAGGAGCCGGAGGTTTTTCCCGGCCTGTTCCCGAACCTGCTCGCCAATGGCGCAAGCGGCATCGCCGTCGGCATGGCGACCAGCATCCCCCCGCACAATGTCAGCGAGCTTGCCGATGCCGCCATCCAACTGATCGATAATCCGCACACCGAAGATGCGGCGTTGATGGATTTCGTCGGCGGTCCGGATTTTCCAACCGGCGGCGTCCTTGTCGACAGCCGCGAGACGATCGCCTTGGCCTATGCCACCGGCCGCGGAAGCTTCCGCCTTCGCGCATCGATCAACGTCGAGAAGGAGAAGGGCGGGGGCTGGCACCTTCTGGTCAGCGAGATCCCTTATGGCGTCCAGAAGGGCAAGCTGATCGAGCAGATCGCTGACCTCATCGCCAACAAGAAGCTGCCGATTTTGGCCGACGTACGCGACGAGAGCGACGACCAGGTCCGGGTGGTGCTTGAGCCGCGCAGTCGCACCGTCGACCCGCAATTGCTGCTCGAAAGCCTGTTCCGGCTGACCGACCTCGAGGTACGCTTCCCGCTCAACCTCAACGTGCTCGACGCAAGCCGCACACCCGGTGTCATGAGCCTCAAGCAGGCGCTGACCGCCTGGCTCGCGTTCCAGATCGAGGTTTTGCTCAACCGCTCACGCACCCGTATCGCCAAGATCGACGACCGGCTTGAGCTGCTCGACGGCTTCCTCATTGCTTTCCTCAATCTCGACCGCGTGATCGAAATCATCCGCACCGAGGACGAACCCAAGGCCGTCATGATGGCCGAATTCTCGCTTACGGACCGCCAGGCCGAAGCGATCCTCAACATGCGTCTCCGCAGCTTGCGGCGGCTTGAGGAGATGGAGATCGGCAAGGAGCGCGAAGCCCTCTCCAAGGAGCGTGAGGACCTCGTCAAGCTGGTCGAAAGCCCGGCCCGCCAGCGTACTCGCCTTAAGCGAGACTTGGCCACAATGAAGGAAAAGTTCGGCGACGAACGCCGGACCCGCATCGAAGAAATCGCGACGACTTCACGCGACATCGACTGGTCGGCGATGATCGAGAAGGAACCGATCACCGTCATCCTGTCGCAGCGCGGCTGGATCCGGGCGATGAAGGGCCATGTCGCGCTCGACGATGCGGAAACGCTGAAATTCCGCGAGGGCGATGCGCTCCAGCAGATCTTCCACGCACAGACGACCGATAAGCTGCTGCTCGCCGCCGAAGACGGCCGCGTCTACACGCTTGGCGGCGACAAGCTGCCGGGCGGACGCGGTTTCGGTGAACCGGT
>Ga0207701_10006809_pt1 | contig 11402 bp, 9 predicted proteins | sample KBSSwiSSwithPhiX_FD_184294 | JGI IMG/M metagenome (GOLD analysis project Ga0207701, IMG submission 184294) | Switchgrass rhizosphere bulk soil microbial communities from Kellogg Biological Station, Michigan, USA, with PhiX - S5 (SPAdes) (version 2) | ecosystem: Environmental > Terrestrial > Soil...
ATATCTCGGGTTCTCGGCCGGCACCGATTTCGAGTCGCGCATCATGGTCAAAATAGACGCGCCGAAATTGCTGGAAACCGAATTATCTTCGCAGAAATGGCGACCGCAGGTGATAGCGATCAGCGGTGTGACGGACCCGTATCAACCGATCGAACGGAAACTGGAGATCACACGCGGATGTTTGCGAGTGCTCGCAACGTTTCGAAACCCGGTTGGCATAATCACGAAGAATCGATTGGTAACACGCGATGCCGATTTGTTGGGCGAGCTGGCGGAGTTTTCCTGTACCGCCGTCAACATCTCGGTTACTTCATTGGACGAAAAGTTACAGCGGGTGTTGGAACCGCGAACGTCGGCGCCCCAGGCACGATTGGACGCGGTCCGCCAACTGCGTGCTGCCGGTATTCCGGTTGGGGTGATGGTCGCGCCGATAATTCCGGGTCTGACCGATCACGACATGCCTAAAATTCTTGCGGCGTGTGCTGAAGCCGGCGCGCAATGGGCAAGTTATACAATCATGCGATTGCCCTTCGCCGTGGCACCCTTATTCGAGCGCTGGCTCGACGAACATTTCCCCGAACGAAAAGAGAAGATTCTCTCACGTATCCGTGCGATTCGTGGGGGTGATAGATTAAGTGACCCACGTTGGGGGACGCGGATCAAGGGAGAAGGAATTTTCGCAGAACAAATCGCGACGCTATTTCAAATGAGTTGTCGCAAAATGGGAATTGGTCCGCGGCCGGAGTTATCGACGGAGCATTTTCGCAGAACGTCTGAGCAGCTGACACTGCTCTGATGGTTAGGCCTGACTTCGTTGTTCTGCGATGAACTTTCGCGTCGCCGCTGGCAGCTCATGCCAAATTTTCGCTGAGATAAGCCCGCCGGCGAGGGCAAAGGGCATGAGAAAAATCGGCCACCACTGCCAGCTAAGGCCCACCAGATAGCCGACGCCGACGGATTGAACGCTGCTGCCAAGATAAACGCAGCCGTCCACGACGCCCGAACAGGTCGCCGTTGCTTTGCGGCCGCCGAAATCTGCCGCTGCGGTGCCGGACATTAGAGAGTGCACACCAGTGACCGCAGCGACGATAAGCAATGCGGCGACGCCGACAATGAACGGCCGAGAAAACAATGTCATCGCCATCACAGCCGCGAGCATCAGCATAGACGCGCAGAAAATGGCGGTTGGCGGACCACGTCGCGATTGAAAAAATTTGTCCGAGATAAGACCGCCGGCAAAGCCACCGGTGATGCCGAACAAACAGAGCAGAAGGCCCCATCGTTGAATGATGCCTTCGGCGCCGGGCTGCGGCACTTGGTGCGCGAAGATGGTGTACCATTGCATGATGCCATTGCGCAAAACTCCGGCTGTCAGTTCCACGCCACCGAGCATGAGCATCAACGGATTCAGAAAAACTTTCTTTAGCAAATCGAGCGTCGTATAGGTCTCGTGCATCAGCCCGTGCGACGCGTCGTGCGTTTCGAGATACGGAAAACCAGCACGCTCCGGCGTTTCGCGAATCAACCAAAGATCGACCATCGCCCACGCGATCAGGATCGCCGCCGGCATGAAGAAAACCGCCCAAGTCGCGTCGATGGTCTGCCCCGGCCTGACGAACACATCGTGCAAGATGTGGGCGAGCCAGCCGGCATCCGCCGATGGATGAACCTTTGTCATGTCAACGACCGCCGGTCCCCACTCGAAAGCGAAGTAAACGCCGAAGGAAATGAGTGTGCCGAAGATTGCGCCGAAGACGCCGCGTTCGCGGACATGAAACCAGTTCGCTTTCACCTTGATGATCGAGACTGCACCGTAGCTTTGGAAATACATGTTGAGCGCGTAACAGACGACAAACGGCCAGAACAGCGTCACGCTCGTACGTTTCGTTAGCACGAGCCAGGTGATGACGCCGAGGGTGATGTTGGCCGCGGCCGCGCCAAGAGCAGCGATCAGGATGCCGGCTTTCCCGCCGATGCGATCAACGAGCGGGCCGTTGATTAAAAACGAAAATGCGTAGAGGCCAGTGCCGGCGGCAAAAATTAGCCCGAAGGCGTCGTTCGACATCAAATCGCCGAACGCGTTTTTTGCGACGGTCAGGTTGTAGCGTCCCATATAAAGAAAGGCGTAGGTCATCCCGAGGGGGAACCAATTGATGAATCGCCGGCTCAGAAACCACGGCCCATGGCGCATCGGATTGTTGTAGAAATAAATCCAGGTGACGATCGCGAGACAGATCGCGACTATACTGAGCGACGACATTCCGGTTCAAGATGCCGGGGGAGTGTCAATATCGACAGCTAAAAACGATCGGAGTTTTACCGACGGTCGAATACAGCGAGCTCAATCGCGCTCAAAGGACCGATAGACTCATGGCATTTTTACGCAATCCAGACCGTCTTCACATTGGTGAACTCACGGATGCCTTCCGCGCCCAACTCGCGTCCATAGCCGGAGCGTTTCACGCCGCCGAATGGCACGCGCGGATCTGATGCGACCATGGCATTGACGAATACCATTCCGCTCTCCAGTTCACGCGAGAAAAATTCCTGCTCGGCCGTGTCGTTCGTCCAAACGCTGGCGCCGAGTCCGAAACTGGAGTCATTAGCAACGGCAACGGCTTCCTCGCGATCTCGCACGCGAAAAAACAGCGCCACCGGTCCGAAAATTTCCTCGCGGTAGGCAGGCGCATTCTTCGGAATTTCCGTGAGCACCGTAGGCTCATAAAAATATCCTGTGCCCGCGGCGCGTTTCCCGCCGCACAACATCTTGGCCCCGGCTGCGACGGATTTCTGCACCTGCTGATCGACGCCGCGCAAAATATTTTCCGATGAGAGTGGCGCCACTTCGGTCGTTTCCGCCATCGGATCGCCTGATTTCAGCGATTTCATCTTCTCGACGAACTGCGCGACGTACTTGTCGTAAATTGCATCGGCAATAATGAAACGTTTCGCGGCGATGCAGGATTGACCGGAATTCACCATGCGCGATTTCACCCCAGTCGAGAGCGCGTCCTCGAGTTTTGCGCTCGGCATCACGATAAACGGATCGCTGCCGCCGAGCTCGAGCACGCTCTTTTTCAGTTCGCGACCCGCGGTGCTCGCTACCGCACTACCTGCGCGATCGCTTCCGGTAAGGGTGACTGCTTTCACCCGCGGATCGCGAATGACCGTTTCGACGGCCTCATTCTCGATTAGCAAGGTTTGAAAAACTCCGTCTTCAAATCCGGCATCACGAAAAATATTTTCAATGGCGAGGGCGCACTGCGGGACGTTGGACGCGTGTTTGAGCAGGCCGACATTGCCGGCCATTAAAGCCGGAGCGGCAAATCGGAAGACCTGCCAGAAAGGGAAATTCCACGGCATGATTGCCAGAATAATTCCGAGTGGCTCAAAGCGGATGAGGCTTCGCGCAGCATCAGAAGACACGCTTTGTTCGGTCAGAAATTTCTCGCCGTGCTCGGCATAATAGCGGCAACCACGCGCGCATTTCTCAATTTCCTCAATTGATCCGCGAAAAAGTTTTCCCATTTCGCTGGTGATAATGCGTGCGAACTGCTCGCGATCTTTTTCCAGAATCTCAGCGGCGCGCTGCAACTTCGCGGCACGCGAGGCGAACGAGGTGCGCCGATGTCTTTCGAAAGCAGAAGCCGCGCGATCCAGTGCGCTCTCGATTTCTGTGTCACTGTGCGCCTCAAAACGTTTGCTGAGTTCGCCGGTTGCGGGGTTGATCGATGCAATGGCCATGAAACTAAATAAACGCGCACGCCTCGTGTGTCATCCTGAGCGAAGTCGAAGGATCCCGATGCGTTACCTTTAAGGTTTCATCGCGGGATCCCTCGACTGGCGCTCGGGATAACTACGATTTGTCTCTACAATCGCAGCCCCCGTGGAATCAGAACGCGATCGAGCAAATCGAAAAGGAATTGCACTAGCAATGCCAGTAGCGCCGCCGGAATTGCGCCCTCCAGAATCGTGACGTGATCATTCAGGTTCAGTCCACTGATGATCGGCTCGCCCAAACCACCAGCGCCGATCAACGCGGCTAGCGTCGCCGTGCCAATGTTGATCACGGCGCTGGTTTTGATTCCGCTGAGAATTGAGCGGGACGCCAGCGGCAAAAGGACTTTTCGCAATCGCTGGCCCGCAGTCAAACCGAGGGCAATGGCAGACTCACGCAGTGGTTTAGGGATATCCTGCAATCCGCTTGCCGTGTTGCGGACGATCGGAAGCAAACCGTACAGAAATAGCGCGACGATGGCCGTGCGTGCGCTGATTCCAAAAAACGGCAACGGCACCAGCAGCGCTAAAAGGGCGAGTGACGGAATCGTCTGAATTACTCCGGTAATCCCGAGAATGGCGTGCCCGATCGGGCCGCCGCGGCTCGCGATGATTCCGAGCGGCAAGCCGATTGCGATGGCAAGAAGAAGCGAAATGCCGGCGAGCTCGAGATGTCGTGTGATCCATCGCAGCAGCTTGCTGCGCAAAGTTTCGGAAACGAACGGACTCGCTCTTTCGGTTGTTCCAAAGAATTGCTGCGCGGCCGCAGCATAGTTTTTTGTTCGTTCCGCTTCGGAATTGAGACGAATCATCCGTGCTTCATCAATCGAATTGGAAAGATCGTTCAATGCGTGTGCCACCTCCGGCGACAACGTTTTGCGATACAAGAACACCGCCTTGTATTGGGGAAAAAACTCCAGGTCATCGATCAACGTAACCAGTCCGTAATCGCCGATTTTCGCGTCAGTCGAATAAGCGTCTTTGACATCAATCTCGCCTTTGGCCAAGGCGCTGTAGCCGAGCGCGTGATCGATGCCGAGAACGTGAGCCGGCGCCAGTTGATACCGCGCACTCAGTGGCTGCCATCCGTCGTGGCGCTCCAGGAATTCATGGGTTAACCCGAATTTCAATTCGGGGTGTGTGCGCAAATCGCTAATGGTTTTGATGGCGAGTTGATCGGCGTGATCGCGCCGCATTACCAGCGCGTAAGTGTTGTTAAACCCAAGATCGTCAGTCATGCCGATACCCTGGGCCGATAATGCGTTTCGAATTTGCGTCGTCGACACCCCCGGCTGTTTCAACACCTCTTCTGCGATCGTGCCGGTGTATTCGGGGTAAACATCGATGCCGCCGCCGCGCAACGCTTCCCAGAGAATGATGGTGCCGCCCATCCCCTGGCGCTGATCCGCTTTGATGCCGGCATTTTCGAGCGAGCGTTTCGCGATCTCCGCCAGGACGTACGATTCCGTGAATTTTTTGGAGCCGATGATGATGGGATCGGCTGAGACCGTGACAACGGTTGAGACGAGCAGGAGCAGAGAAATTAATAAGGAGCGGTCTTTGCACCGCCGTTTGCTTAAGTCGGCGATTCGGAAATCGCCGTTCCTTGGACAAGCCTGTTTCATAACGTAATCAGGCTCCGTTGCGCGCTGATAAATTCGCGAGCGAATTCGTTCGCCGGTTTCGCACGCAAGTCCGCAATCGATCCGCGCTGAACAATGCGGCCTTCATTTACGAGGACAATGTCGTTGGCAAGAAAGGCAGCTTCCGGCAGGTCGTGAGTAACGACCAAGACTGTTTGCTGAAGTTGCGCGCAAATTTCCTTCAGATCGCGTTGCAGATTCACCCGCACAAGCGGATCCAACGCCGCAAACGGTTCATCCAGCAAAAGCAGTTCGGGCGACAACATTAGTGCGCGCATCAAACTGACGCGTTGGCGTTGCCCGCCGGAAAGCTCCAGCGGATAACGACCGAGTCCGTTGCTCGGAAATTTTGTGAGCGCGCAAAGCTCCGCAATGCGTTTTTCGATTTCATCACGGTTTTTGCCGAACAAAGTCGATTGCAGCGCGAGATTGCGCCGCGCGGTGAGATGTGGAAACAGCCCACCATCCTGAATGACGTAGCCGAGTCGGCGGCGGATTTTCATGATTGTTCCAGGTGCGATCGGGTCGCCATCAAACTGGATTTCGCCCGTATCCGGTGTGAGCAAACCGACGATCAAACGCAGGATGGTCGATTTACCGCAACCGCTGGGACCGATCAGCGCAGTAATCTGGCCGCGCGGAATTTCGAGGTTGATGTCGGAAACCGCGACATCGTTGCCGAAAACTTTGCTGACCGCGCGAAAGTGAACGAGCGCGTTCACGCTTTAATGCAAAGCGGCGTCCGTGTAACCACTGGCATAGCATGACGCCCGCCCAGGGTCATTTCGCTTTCGCGAGAAAATCCGGGGAGCGCAGGCAAGCTGCCGGCAGCTCCCCACAAATTGTCGCAGCGTCCGCCTCAAGGTTGCTCGCGCGCGTAAGAAAGAGCACAGCGATAGCTACAACGTGGAAAACAAAAAGAGCCCAAACAATTTTTGTTCATCGGTCCAAATTTTCTCAAAACCAAGACCAGCCGTAGCCGCCATCGCGATCATTTCGGCGGGCGAATATTTGTAGGAGAATTCAGTGATGATGTGTTCGCCGGCCGCGAACTTAAAAGCGGTATCGGCAATGGTCACAGTTTGCGGAACCTTGCTGATGAGATGCATCTCAATGCGCCCGATTTTTTCATTGTAAATGGCACGGTGACACCATTGTCGCAGGTAAAAATCCGCTCCGAGTTCGCGATTGATCCGGGCGAGCAAGTTTAGATTGAAGTCGGCCGTCACGCCCGCGCTGTCGTTGTAAGCGCGCTCCAGGACAAATTTCGATTTTTTCAGGTCGACTCCAATGAGTGCACGACCGCCCGGGCCGGCAATGCCTGCGATCTTTACCAAAAAATCGGCTGCGTCGTCGGGTTCGAGATTGCCGATGGTTGATCCGGGAAAATAGACGACGGTGCGCGTTGGTTTGCGGTTGCGCCGGGGCAGATCGAAGGGTTGAAGGTAGTCGGCACAAACGGGAAGAACTTTCAGTCCCGGAAATTTCTTACGGAAGGCAATGCTCGATTGCGTCAATTGTTCGCGTGAAATATCAACCGGCACGTAAGCCACGGGCGCGTCCAGGTGCTGCAGGAGAATTTGCGTTTTTGTTCCCGCACCGGTGCCGAGGCCAATCAATTCGATACCGCGGCCGAGCGCATTGCCAATTTCGCCACCGCATTCGCGCAAAATCCGCATCTCCGCGCGAGTGATGTAATACTCTGGCAGCTCGCAGATTTTTGAGAAAAGAGCGGAGCCGGTTTCATCGTAGAAGAACTTGCACGGCAGTGTCCGCGGCTGGTACGACAGCCCGTGAATGACTTGTTCGCAAAATTCTGCATCGGCCGGCGCGAAATCGAGCACGGCGATTTGCCCGGCATGCTGATTCATGTCGCGTCTTGGGCCAGCCGGATCCCTGTGAACTGCCAGCGCTTCTCCGGTTGAAAAAAGTTTCGGTAGGTGGCGCGGATGTGTGATTGTGACGTTGCGCACGATCCGCCGCGCAACACGTATTGATTGCACATAAATTTCCCGTTGTATTCGCCAAGTGCCCCGGGCGCGGCGCGGTAACCGGGGTAGGGGGAATAAGCGCTGCGCGTCCATTCCCAAACGTCGCCAAACATCTGCGTCAAACCGTTTCCGTCGGTCGCCGGTGCCGGATGGAATCGTTCCGATTCCACGAAATTGCCCTCGATTGTTTCATTTTGCGCCACTCGTTCCCACTCAAATTCCGTCGGTAGGCGCGCGCCGGAGAAATTCGCGAAGGCGTCGGCTTCGAAATAACTCACGTGCGTGACCGGTTCATGTTCATCGACGGGGCGAAAACCGGAAAGGGTGAAATGCCACCATGTGCCATCTCGCTTTTCCCAATAGAGCGGTGCTTCCCAGCGTTGCTCGTTCACCGTCATCCAGCCCAGGGATAACCAGAATTCCGGCCGCTGATATCCGCCGGCTTCGATGAACTGCTGATATTCGCCACAGGTGACCAAACGCGAGCCGAGGGAGAACTTTGGAACGAGGGCGCGATGCTGTGGTCCTTCGTTATCGTAGGAAAAACCGTTGCCACGATACCCGACGCTCGTCACTGCTTCATCAAAATCTATAAACCTTGTCTGTGGTGGCGCTTGTTTCTTTTTTTCCGTGCGTTTTCGGAAAACTGGATAGAGTGGATTTTGCGCGAACACATGCTTGATATCGGTCACGAGCAGTTCCTGGTGCTGCTGTTCGTGATGTATCCCTAGTGTGATGATCGGTTCAATTTCCTCTAGCAATTCATCCGACACCGAGCCAACGAGCTCTTCGATCTGCCGATCAACGCTTTCGCGATAGCGGAATGATTCGGCCACCGTTGGCCGCGAGATTAAACCGCGGAGATCACGCCGATGCATCGTGCCGGCGGCATTGTAATAAGAATTAAAAAGAAAAGCGTATTCCGGAATCGTCGACACATAGCCCGTGACAAATTTCTTGAGCACGAAGGTTTCGAAAAACCACGTCGTGTGGGCGAGATGCCATTTCGTCGGACTGACATCCGGCATTGATTGCACCACGCAATCTTCCGCTTCGAGGTCGCGCGTGAGCAGTTTCGAAAAATCGCGCATATCACGAAACCGCGTCCGCAGTGATTCTGCGCGTGATATTGCCCGCGTCGAAGCGGGCTTCTCCCCGATCGCCGGCATCGCTCAGACCTCGTCTGCTTCGTGTTCTTCGAGACGCGCCTCGAGCATTTGGTCGTGCGCGGCTTCTTCCAAACCGCCGCTGACCAATGATTGCCCTACTGTTTCATCATCCTCATCAAAGCCCGGGCGCGGGGCGCGGTGTCCGGGTGATTCGGGCACAATCTCATGTTCGTCCGAGGAAACTTCGACTCCGCCGCCGAGTTCCTCCGGTGCGCTTGCCTGCGGAATTCCCATTAGCTCACGGTGAGCCTGTTCCCAATCGCTATCGGTGAAATCGTCGGGGTCGCGTTCGTCGATCAATGCGATTTCACGCGCGCGTCGTTCGATCATTTCCGGCGTGGGCGCGCCGACACCATCGCCATGCACGGAAATCTTTCCGAAGCTCGGTTGTGAGTTTTCATTCATGTACATAAATGAATCGGATTGCAGTAAACGATTGTGCGCACCAAAGGAATTGTCGAGCGAATTGTCGAGCCGTCAATTCGCATACAACAAAATAGGCACGTTAGGATGATTAGCCAATGATTCCGTTGCGGGACGAAATTTTTATTCGCGGGAACGGTGACCGTGTTGCCTTCAGCGAATACGGTGACGTTAGTGGCGAGCCGGTGATGTTTTGTCACGGTTGGCCAAGCTCGCGCATCATGGCGCAGTTTATCGACGACGCCGCCCGCGAATTGGGGGTGCGCATTACTTCGCCGGACCGGCCCGGTATTGCCGAATCGAGTTTTGCAGTGAACCGCAAACTACTCGATTGGCCACCTCTCGTTTTTGAACTGGCCGATTTTTTGCATCTGGAAAGATTTCGCGTGCTCGGGATCTCCGGCGGAGCACCGTACGCTTACGCTCTGGCGTGGGCGCTGCCGGAGCGGGTGCGCGCGGTCGCAGTGGTGAGCGGCGCGCCTTACATTGCTGAATTGAGCGATCACAGCGGTCTGCTCCCGCTTTACCGCTGGCTGATGTGGGCCGAAAAGAGACTGCCGCCGCCGCTCTGCCGCTTCGGCTTTCGGCTGGCGCGGCCTTTTCTCTCGTTGCGACCGCCGCGGCGTAGTCGACCGTGGCTCTTGAAATTTCTGCAGCCGTTCGACGCCGATTCGCTCCGCGACGAGAAAGCATTCGAAGCGTGTTTCGAAAGTCAGCGCCGGGCTTGGAAAAATTCTGCTGAAGGGGTGATGGCGGATGCGCAATTATTTGCTCAACCCTGGGGATTTTCTCTGAATGAATTGCGGATGCCGATTCGTTTGTGGCACGGCGATTCCGATCGCAGTTTTTCGCTCGGGACGGCACGCGAAATGGCGAAGAAGATTCCGAATTGTGAATTTCGCGTAATCGAACGCGCGGGGCATTATTCCGTGCCCGTCCGGCATATTCGCGAAATCCTGCAGGATTTGATCGCGGTTTGAAACAAGGAGCGGCTGCTATCTTCTTGAGCTCTTTAGGTGGATCGAGCAGTCGTGCCAATCCGGGTTGGACCTCGATGTTAACTTGATGCGGCCTAGCCGCCTAAATTTTCGACACCGCTCCAAGCCGGGCTGGCGTTGGCGGAGCGGCCGATCCACCAGCTCTTCGAGCTGAAAATTTTACATGCACCGGGCATAACTCACGCTACGAATTTTGTGTGGAAGATTTCACTGCCGGCACGATCAGCAGTCAGCCCGTCCGTAGACAACTTACTCTCGGGGACAAATGGGATGCGCGTGTGCATGAACTCGTGCGCGAATTCGGCGCCGAGCATTCGCCCGAGCTGATCGAGGAGATGATTGTGACCGCGTTAAGGATGGCGCGGGAAAAAATGAGCGTGGCCGATCTCAAGCTGATTTCGCGCTCGATGAAGGAAATGCGTTACGCCGCGAAAATCTTCGCCAATTATCAGGCGTTCCGCAAAGTTAGCATCTTTGGTTCAGCGCGCGTCGCCCAGGATTCGCCGGAAGCCAAAGTCGCGGAGGAATTCTGTCGCCAAATAGTCGCGAAAAACTTCATGATCATCACCGGTGGGGGCGATGGAATCATGGGTGCGGCCCAACGCGGCGCCGGACGGGACATGAGCTTCGGACTAAATATCCGGCTCCCTTTTGAGCAACGTGCCAATCTGACGATCGAAGGCGATAAAAAGCTCATCAACTTCAATTACTTTTTCACCCGCAAACTGAATTTCGTTAAGGAAACACACGCGCTCGCGCTGTTCCCCGGCGGCGTTGGCACGCTCGACGAATCATTCGAGGTCCTCACTCTCATGCAAAGTGGCAAAGCCCGGATCATTCCAGTGGTGATGCTCGATAAGACGGATGGCGATTACTGGGAAACGTGGCTCACGTTTGTGACCGAGCACCTTTACAAAATCGGTTTTGTTTCAGAGGACGACTTTCATTTCTTCAAGATTTTTCACGACATAAATGCCGCCGTGAACGAGATCACGGGATTTTATCGCGTATACCATTCCGCTCGCTGGGTGGGGCAGAAACTTGTTATTCGCATCGCGCGTCCCCTTACCTCCGAAGCTGTTGCTCAATTAAACGATGAATTCACTGATCTGCTGCGTCGCGGAGCGATCGTGCAGGGCAAGGCGCTGCCGCAGGAACGAAACGAGCCTGAGGTCCTGGCGCTGCCGCGGCTTATTTCTTGTCCACATCGCCGCAGCTTCGGACGCTTCCGGCAATTGATCGACGCCATCAATCGCGCCGAGTGCGTGAACAGCGGGAAGCAGAGCGAATGAAGTGGGGGAGTAATGGAGTAGTGCTGAACGAAACCTTATCCCATCACTCCCGTGCTAGGACTGCGCTGATTCGCCACGTTTTTCGACGATATAATCGTGAATGGTGTTC
>Ga0207701_10006810_pt1 | contig 11401 bp, 11 predicted proteins | sample KBSSwiSSwithPhiX_FD_184294 | JGI IMG/M metagenome (GOLD analysis project Ga0207701, IMG submission 184294) | Switchgrass rhizosphere bulk soil microbial communities from Kellogg Biological Station, Michigan, USA, with PhiX - S5 (SPAdes) (version 2) | ecosystem: Environmental > Terrestrial >...
TAGCTTGTAAGATGCAGTGGCCCGCCGTCGCGGGCTCCATCTCAATTCGAATGGTTCCCGGGCTTACGCCCCAAGCTCTACGCTTACGCCTGCGTTCGCAGGCTAAGAGACATTTTGTGCAAAGCAGAGAAGCACTCCTCATCTCAGTTGTGAGCTCAAAGATTTGCGATTTCCCGGCCCACAACAGCAGGACCAATAAACTCAAAAAAACTTTTCACCTTTAGCTTCGCTGTGTATGATGCGGGCGCTTTTTCATCTTTGCCTGCTGGCCCAAAGGTTCCCTTTTCGTTATGAAAAACTACAAGACACAATTCATCTTCATTTTGTTTGTGCTTTCGGCCCTCTTGCTGTTTGGCTGTGCCAAATCCGAAACAACCACAAATCGCAATGCTGCGGCACCGCCCCCACCCGCGGCGTCTCCTGCCGCAACAGCAGCGACTTCAAGTACCGCCGCAGTTGGCGTACCCGAATGCGATGCTTTTCTTAAAGCCTACGAAGCATGCATTCACGACAAAGTACCCGCAGCCGCGCGTACGACTTTCGATACTCAGTTAGCTAACTGGAAAAAGACCTGGCACGATCAGGCGGCAAATCCACAGATCAAAGCCGGCCTTGCTCAAGCATGTAAGAGTGCGCACGAGAGTGCTAAGACTTCCATGAAGACTTACGGCTGCACCCTGTAACCCAGGGCTAATATCAGCTTTTAACAATCTCAGATCTCGACAAGTAACTTTGTTGGGATCTGAGATTATTTTTTCATCGTCATCAGCGCCGCGTACGTTTCAATCCCGTCCCACAAATTCTGTATGCGAATGTTTTCGTTTTCGGCGTGCTGATTGTTGTCGTAATTAGCGATCGGGACTGTAATAGTCGGGACATTCAATGCATCGGTGATTATCGACAGCGGCAGGCTTCCGCCGAGGGTAGGCATACGTATAACTTGTTCTGATGACACTCGCTGCACAGCATCCACAACACTAAATCCGATGGGAAGATCCATAGGGGTCCTTTGGGCGTTATATCCGCCTTTTCGATGAATTAACTTCGCGATCAGCGGATGCGCCAGCCGCTCAGAATCAGTCGGGTCGTGGTCAATAACATAGAATCCTTGCAGCTCAATATACTTTCTAAGTTTTTCGACCTGTCGGACAAAATCGTTACCTTTGACCAATCGCAGATCCAAGACGGCATCTGCGGTCGTAGGAATTACATTTCGAGCAAGTGGGCCGACGTCACCGCTTTTCATCCCGTTAATATTCAGAGACGGAATGTTAATAAGCTCAAGGAGAGTCTTGCCGCCTCCTTCGGTTTGACCAAGAGCGAGTTCTCGTTTTAGTTGCTCATCGATCTGGGGCGCTTCGGCGATCGCTTTCTTCTCGGTCGGTCCTAGTGGTTCTACGTCATCATTCCAACCCTTGATCGTTATATTTCCGCGGTCATCTTTCATCGAGGCAAGCAGACGCGCCAAACGCATTGCGGGATTTGGCGACCAATTGCCGTAATGGCCGCTGTGCAGCGGACGATTGGCTCCGTAGACTGTGAGATCGACGTTTGTGTCGCCTCGGACGCCGAACACTACCTGTTTTCTACCAGACTGATGGACCGGGCCGTCGCATACAATAAATGCATCTGCGTTTAAGAGATCTTTATTCCTCGTAAGAATTTCGCCGAGGTGAGGTGAACCCGCTTCCTCCTCGCCTTCGAAAAGGAACTTAATATTGACCGTAGGTTGAATGCCGTTTGCTTTAAGCGCCTCGAGCGCTGTGAGAATCGCAAAGACGCCGGCTTTATCGTCTGAAGCTGAGCGTGCATATAACCGCCACTCAGGATCGATCTTTTCACCGGTAGCCGGAAAGGGAATTAATTTGCCGCCCTTTTCGAACGGACGATCAAAAATAACAGGCTTGAAAGGGTCAGTAACGGTCCACGCCTTTGGATCCACCGGCTGTCCATCATAATGCGCGTAGAAAATTATCGTTTTTGCGGCGCCCGGCGTTTTCCACTCCCCGTACACGACTGGCGGCGGCGACCCTTTATCTCCTAAATAGAATGTTTTTGGGTTCAGGCCCATCCGCTTCATTCTTTCCACGAGGTGATCGGCGTTCAGGTATACCCTTGGAGTGTCCGACGCGATATTCGGTATGGAAAGGAATTGGGTGAAGTCGCTCAGCAGGCGCTGCTCGTTCTTCACACGATAATTGCGGATCGACGCAACAAAATTGTCCTGTGCGCTAGCCGCAGCTACTAACAAGACTAGTGTGAGGATGAATTTTATGGCTGTATTCATCAGTGACCGGCAGGGCAATGAAAGAATATGCGAAAGGTGAATCAGACTCAACCGGTGATGAAGTTGTTACGATTGACGTTCGACGATCACGTGGAGGCCCCGCTCGCCGTTAACCGATCTGGTGCAAACATACCCAAGCGACCGCAGGTCGAGGCCGGCGAAAAGCGGTTCGCCCTGGCCGAGCAGAACGGGCCTGATAACCAAATGAAGCTGATCGACCAGTCTTGCTTGTAGGAATTGTCTGATAGTCGACGGCCCGCCTCCTATGCGGATGTCCTTATCACCAGCTGCCGCTTTTGCCTGCTCGAGCGCCGATTCAATGCCGTCGGTGACAAAGTGAAACGTCGTGCCGCCTTGCATCACGATCGGTTCCCGTGGGAAGTGTGTGAGAACAAATGTCGGAACGCTATAAGGCGGTTCGTCGCCCCACCAGCCTTTCCATTCGTCGTCTGGCCACGGTCCGCGAATCGGCCCGAACATATTGCGGCCAAGTATCCACGCGCCCTTGCCCGTCATGCTGGCCGCTGCAAAATCATTGTCAATGCCGGTTTCGCCACCTCCGCCACCGCCATGCATTTCGATAAAAGTTTTTGTCGGAAAGAACCATTCCATCAACTCAGGCCCGCGCACGCCCAGCGGATTTTCAAGCGACTGGTCAGTCCCGGCGGCAAAACCGTCGAGAGACATTCCGATACTCTGGACTAAAATCTTTGATACCATAACCGATCGAAAGCCAACGATCACACAATAAACCCGGCGGCCGCTTACTCTAGCGCTCTTTCAATGGCTGCCTTTGCGAGCAATCGTGTTGAATCGAGCGTTGGTAAAGGACAATCATCTGGCCGCACTATTAGGGGAATTTCAGTACAGCCGAGGACGACAGCGTCGCAGCCGCGAGACTTCAGCTTTTCAGTTACTTGATTGAAATAAATCCTCGACGATTCGAGGAAAATGCCATTCACGAGTTCGCTGAAAATAATATCGTTGATCCGAATTCGATCTTCCTCGTCCGGGATCTCGCGTTCAATACCAAGCCCCTCTAATTGTGACGGATAGACCGGGCCTTCCGAAAGGTATTTCGTTCCCAAGATGCCAAGCTTTTTGAATCCGATCAAGTTTGCCTTTTCGCCAACCACGCCTGCAATATGCAGCCATGGAATCGGCGATCGCCGCACGAGGAATTCGAATGCCTGGTGGTAAGTGTTGTCCGGACAAATTGCAAAATCAGCTCCGGCCTTTGCGACCTTTTCCACCGATTCGAGCATTAGATCGGCAACGGCCTTCCAATCGTTCGACCGGATCGGCGGCATATGCCGCGCCATCGGGATGGAATTCATCGTTACCTCCGGATGGTTGTGCTCGCCGAGCAGTTCCTGCGCTTCGAGGCAGATCGTTCGGTAACAAAGAGCCGCCCCCTCAGCACTTCCCGCAACGATCCCGATATGTTTGGTCATTAGTACTTCATCAAATCTTGCACGGCATTCTCAACATCTTCCGACTGCGGCAGGATGAAGTCTTCAAGCTGTGGTGCATAGCCGACAAAGGTATCGGTCGCGCCGACGCGTCGGACAGGTGCGTCGAGATATTCGAAGAGCTCGTTAGAAATGCGAGCCGCGATCTCGGCGCCGTAGCCGTATGAGATAGGGTCTTCGTGAGCGACGATCACGCGCGAAGTCTTCTTGACCGATTCAGCGACCGTTTCCCAATCGTAAGGAACCAGTGTGCGGAGGTCGATGATCTCGACAGACACGCCTTTCTGCTCGAGGCGTTTTGCCGCCTGATTCGAGCGTTCAACAAGTGCACCGTACGTAATGATCGAAACATCGTTGCCTTCGCGGACTTTTTTGGCCTTTCCGAAGGGAATCAGGAAATCGCTGCCCGGATATGCAGACTTGTTGTAGACCTGACGGTAAAGATGTTTGTGTTCAAGAAAGAGTACGGGATCGTCGCAGCGGATCGCCGTACGCAATAGTCCATTGGCATCAAGCGCCGTCGATGGATACGCGATCATCAAACCCGGCGTATGTGAGAAAAGCGTCGTTCCGGATTGCGAGTGATACACAGCGCCGCCTTTGAGGTAGCCGCCAACCGGAACGCGAAGCACCATCGGGCATTTCGTATCGCCGTCCGATCGCCAGCGCGTTAACGCGACCTCATTTCGGATCTGCATCATCGCCGGAAAGATGTAATCAAAGAACTGAATTTCTACAACCGGTTTCAAACCACGAATAGCCATGCCGACAGCACGGCCGACAATGTTGGCCTCGGCCAGCGGAGAGTTAAAGACACGTGCTGAGCCAAACTCACGCTGCAGGTTTGCAGTGACCTTGAATACGCCGCCCTTGCCTTTTACGCGTTCGAGGTACTCTTCGCGCGAACAGTCGGCCACGTCTTCTCCGAAAACCACGATGCGCGGGTCACGCTGCATCTCTTCGTGCATACAGCGATTAATGAGATCGACCATCGTGCCCGGATTGCCCGACAGCTCAGCACCATCCTCGTTATCGAACTGAGATCGGTCGGTCGGGTCGACATCAGGCGAGAAGACATTTCTCAACGCAGTCGACGCTTCAGGCTGCGGCGTTGCAATAGCAATATCGGCGGCCTTGTTGATCTCGTCATCGATCTGCTTCCGCAACGTTTCCAGATCGTCAGCAGACGCAACGCCGTGGTTGATGAGGAATTCAGCATATGTTTTGATCGGGTCGATGGATGCGTCGGCCTGACGCTCTTCCTCGGGGCGATAAAGCTTTTCATCATCTGACAGCGAATGCGAATAGGGTCTGATGACTTTCCCGTGAATGAAAGCCGGGCCCTTACGAGCGCGGCAATACTCAGCCGCTCGCGTGAATGCAGCGTATGACTCAAGCGGGTCTGTACCATCTACTTTCTGGATATATAGATCCGGAAAACCAGCGACCAGTTTCGAGATATCGCCGCCGGCCGTGCCGACTTCAACCGGAACTGAGATGGCATAACCGTTGTCTTCAACAACGAATATGACCGGCAGTTTAAGATTCGATGCTGTGTTAAGCGCTTCCCACCACTCACCCTCGCTTGTCGTGCCGTCTCCGACCGACATATAGACAACTTCGTCGCCTTTGAAACCGACGACCTTATCCTGAAGCTCTTTGACGAGCGATGCTCGGTAGCTTGCTTCGGCAGCGCCCACCGAATGCAGGGCCTGCGTTCCCGTACACGACGATTGTGACGGCACGTTCAAGTCTTTGTGCCCCCAATGAGATGGCATCTGGCGGCCGTGCGAATTAGGATCTGCTTCAGCGCCGACCGCCGAATACAGCATCTCCAATGGAGTCATTCCGAGTCCGAGCATAAGTGCACGGTCCCGATAATATGGAAAGAACCAGTCGTAGCTTGGTTTTAGTGCAAGAGCGGCGCCAACAAGCAGTGCTTCATGTCCGGCACCAGAGATCTGGAAAAAGATCTTGTTCTGGCCTTTGAGCTGGATCTCTTTATCGTCAACCCGGCGCGATGTATACATCGTTCGGTATATTCCGACGAGTGTTGCGGTATCTAGGCCTTCAAACTGATTTATTCTCTCTGCCGCTGCTGAAGTTTCGTGTGATGGTTTTTCGGATGCAGTGCTTTCCGCATCGGTCTGAACGCGTTTGCCATCAAGATAGCCGTCACCGACGTTTTCATGATCAGCAACGACGGTTCTGCCGTTAGTTTCTTTTTCGGCCTTTTTGGCTGTTTTTGTTCCGATCTTATCTTCTGCTGCGGCCATTAAAATAAATCCCTTTTAATAACAATTTCTTATAAACTCGTAACTCTTTACGATACCAAAATGCGCTTTATCGGGCAATTTTTGGGTCGGGAAATGGTCCGGTTAATGATCGCCGAATTCAAAATAATTACATGCGGGTTTTCGGATAGTAGCGGTGTCAAATATCTCATAAACTCTAGACCATGGAGACGGTACAAAAGCGAAACAGCAGCGATTGGAGATACGGGATCATTAAAGGTAAAAATCCTGCCTTCGACGGTGTCTTTTATTTTGGCGTTCGCACGACCGGAATTTTTTGCCGACCGTCCTGCTCATCGCGGACCCCGCGGCCGGAAAATGTTTCGTTTTTCGAAACAACAGCGGATGCTTCACTAGCAGGTTTTAGGGCATGCCATCGATGCAAGCCGGAAAGTGAACATCATGTTAGTAAAACAGCCTCTCTCGTAGCACACGCGCTCAACAAGCTGCAAAACAAAGAGCTAGAGATCGCAACGGTCTCAGACCTGTGCGCGCAGCTCGAGGTAAGTTCCGGCCATTTGCAGAAAGTGTTTAAGGAAGTTCTGCGACTATCACCGAAAGAGGTTATGAATATGATCAGACTCGAAGATTTTAAAGTGAACGTAAGAAAAACCGATGTCACAACATCGCTTTATGAAAGCGGTTTTGGATCCAGCCGCTCGCTTTATGAGAAGGCTGGAAAAAACCTTGGAATGACACCCGCGACATATAAAAAAGGCGGAATTGGAATGACTATTAAATACACGATCGTTGATTCGCCGCTTGGGAAAATGCTCGTGGCAAGAACGGACCGAGGAATTTGTGCTGTTAGTTTTGGTGATACAGAAGAAGTTTTGAAAAGAGAGATCGAGGATGAATTTTATTCAGCCGAAATTAAAAAGGATGACGTTGGTCTCGAGGACGCCGTAAGAGCGATCTTGAAGAGTCTTGATGGAGAGAAGACTATCCTGACTCTTCCACTTGATCTGCGGGCAAGCGCTTTTCAGATGCGCGTGTGGTCAGAACTTAGAAAGATCCCGTTTGGTGAGACGCGATCATATGGTGAAATTGCCAAATCGATCGGAAATCCAAAGGCGGTGAGGGCCGTAGCGAGAGCCTGTGCTACGAATCCGGTGGCCCTGGTAAACCCTTGCCATCGGGTGATCGGTTCCAGTGGGAAGCTGAGCGGATACAGATGGGGAATCGAACGGAAAAAAGCCATTCTCGACCGTGAGAAAAAGGAAAGGTCATGACGAGTTATCGAGTTGTACCGATCAGATCTGAATTGGCAACCCACGTCCGCACGACGATGATTTCGCCCCATGGAAACCTACCGGCCTTTTCTTTGCCGGCAACGGGATACGGCCCATGCCGAAGTTGTCTTAAGATGTTTAAACAGGGCGAAGAGGAAAGAATATATTTTTCATACGATCCTTTTGCTGGAATTTCCGGTCTGCCATTGCCTGGACCGGTATTTATTCACGCTGAGGCTTGCGACGAGTATTCGCTTGGTAAATTTCCAAGCGAATTGCGGTCTATTCCGATGCTGCTCGAGGGGTTCGGTGACCAAAGTCGACTGATTACGACCGTGCCCGTTACAGATAATGTGGACGACGAGATCGTCGAGGTATTAAATACTCCGAATGTCGAGTTTATTCACCTTCGGAATGCCGAGGCCGGCTGCTTCATTGCTCGGATAGAGAAAACGGAAGCTATGGCTTGAAGGTCCGTTTCCGTTTTTCTTCTTCCGCTTTTTTCGCGGCTTCGTCTTTTGCTCGCTGCTTCTTTATTTCTTTCTCTTCCGCGTCCATCGCGGCTGACGCAACGGTATCGGTCAGAATAAGCTGCGATCTATTGGGGCTCCACTTGGCCTTGGTGAATGAGCCGTCTTTCAGAATCACAGAGAAGCCATCACAATTGATCACGGCTGTATGTGGATCAACGACATGAAACGACTTCAGAGGCAGGCCGGTAGTCGAGGTTACCGCTTCGAGAAAGTCATTCATGTTCATTGGTTCGTAATCTTCATAAGTGACGCTGAGCGAAACAAGCCGCCCGCTGAGCAGCTGCCAAATGAAAGAAACGTCGCGATATTCTTCAATCGCTGTAAGATCATCGTCCAGTTTGTCCGAACGCACTTCGCGAAAATCGGATATTAGTTCTCTGCTAGGAAGGAGCTCATCTTTTTCGATTTCGTATGCTTTGTGAAATGACGGCAATAAGGATGCGATGTCTCGTTCAGATTGATTCAAATAAAAACCTCGAAGCCTTGGCGAGTCCGCCAAAGTGAGCACACAAGCACCCACTTTAGGTTTGGTATCAATCACTCTCGTCGGCCTTTTGCCTTGCGAGAGCGCGGTTCCGGCCACTAAGACGATCGAGAGGGAGGTACAGATCACAGTTAATATTGATCGATTCAAAAAACTCAACATAACTGTTCCTCCTTAACGCCGGACGATCAGTTATTGTTTAAGGACCCATCCTTTTGGGTCGATAACCAGTGGGGTCCCGGTAAAATTGACGGTAGCCCGGCCGTTCGGCATTTCGATACGCTGGATCTTGCCGTTGATCTCGACGTCGATCGGCATCGGAAACGGCATGTTATTTGGAGTTTCCCAACTGAGCTGCATCACTCCCGACGAGCCCGAACCAACCCCAGAAGTACCAAGCCTGGGCAACTTCGGCTGTCGAAGATAGACCTCAAATAACCAATCAAGCTTCATTCCTGATTCCTGTTCAGCAATTGTCAGGAAATCGTCCGTGGTAACGAGTCGCTCTTGCCGACCATCGGTATATGTTTCCATCTCCTTTGTCGGATAGGCCATATGATGAAGCGCATCAAAGAATGCCTTATCGCCGATCAGATACCGCAGGGTATGCAGGAACAGCGCGCCCTTTCCATAGATATCTCCGTCAGAATTTACATAATCCGGCGCATCCATGTAGACCTGATAAGCGATCTTTGCTTCTCTGGGCGCGACCGGTTGGATATTTTTAAGTCCTTTGATCCGCGCGTTCATTGCTTTTAAGTAAGCATCTTGACCGTGTAGGTACTCTTGATAAAGCGTGTCCATGTAGCTCTGGAAACCCTCATGTATCCAGAAATCCTTCCAGTCGGCTGCTGTGACAAGATTTGCCCACCATTCATGGCCGAATTCATGAAGCAGAAGCCAGTCTGTCCCGTCTTCGCTGAATTTGAACTGATTGCCGTATGCGATGTCTGTCGAGTGCTCCATACCCAGGTGCGGCGTCTCGACGATGCCGACCTTTTGAGTACGAAACGGGTATGGACCAAGATACTTTTCGTAAAACGCGAGATACTTTTTCTGCTCTTCGATAAGCTTTGGGGCATTGTCATAGTCTTCCGGTAAAACGTAAAAAACGATAGGAAGCGTTTCGCCAGCGATCGATTTATAGCTGTCCTGCACGGTCCTGTATGGAGCGGCATTGAAAACGATCGAATAGTTCGCGATCGGATTCGTCATTCGCCAATTGTAGGTCGATGTACCGTTGTTGTTTTTCTTAATGCTTTCTAATCGTCCGGGCCCGGTCGCTACCAAAGGGTCGGGGACAGTAATATGCAGTGCCGCCACCGCGGCTTTGTCAGACGGATGATCTTTGACCGGGAACAGCAGGTCCGCGCCATCATTCTGAAGAGCGACAGAGATCCAGTCGGCTCCGCTGGGTGTTTTGGCCCACATGAAACCTCCAACCCATGGTGGACGAGGTGCCAGGCGTGGCGTTCCGGCATAAGTCACGACGGTCGAAAACTCTTCGCCAACCTGTTTTGAGAACGGGAAAAAGATCCTGATACTGTCCGCGCCCCGTTCATACTTAAGTTTCTGCCCATTTTTGTCCGTTACACTGCTCACCGTGTATGGAGTGTCCAGATCAAGCATGATGACGTTTGTCGGTATAACGGTTTTTGCCGTCATCGTCGTTGTTCCCGTTATGGATTTTGTCTTTGGATCGGCGTTTATCGAGACGTCGTAAGACTGGACATCATAGACAGCCTCCTCAAATTTTATCGGACCGCCGGTCGCCGTAGGACGAACACCTAACTCGCGTTGTCCCGCCGCGGTTGCCGTAATAACTATCAGGATCAACAAGGTAATTATTGGACTTTTCATAGAGACTTATCCGATCTTAGTCTAGGGTTGAATGGTGAGTTTGGATACTGTTAATTTTAACATGTATATCGGCTTAGATAGACATTGGGAAATTGTTAAAATAAGCCGATTCATAAGTTAGAATTGCGATATGCCGGCAGGGAAGCTTGTCCTCATTTTAGCGGTTGTTTTTGCGATGGCAGCCATAACTGTTGCACAACAAGAGCCCAAAAAGATAAATGCTCGGCCAGGCCCCGTTCAGCCAAAAGACGCTGGTCCGACGAAAGCTGAACCGTTTGATAAGGCCGATGTTAAAACAATGGCCGCCAAATGCGTTCGGCTCGAGACCGAGGCCGGAAACATCGAACTTGAACTTTATCCTGAGCAGGCTCCAGAAACGGTTCGTAATTTTTTGAACCTAACAGCTCTCGGCCTTTACGATACGACCACGTTCAGCCGAGTTGTTCCTGACTTTGTGATCCAGGGAGGCAACCTTGCGACGCGAGAGGGCGGCTTTTCTGCTGACGTAGGATTGCGTTCGCGACGAACGATTCCCGATGAGCCAAACAAGATACCTCATGACCGAGGTGTATTATCGATGGCCCGTTCCGATGAGCCTCATTCGGCTTCAACTCATTTCTTTATTTTGGTTTCAGTGGCGCCGGACCTGGATGGGAAATTCTCGGGATTTGGACGGGTTACAAAGGGAATTGAAGTAGTCGATGCGATCAACAAAGCTCCCGTTGTCGCTGAAAGACCTGACAAGCCAGTGAGGGTACGCAAGGCAATCGTTTTCGATTGCGTTCCTCAATAAGGTTTCATTCACCGTAGTCGAGATCTATCGTAATCTTATATTCATTTGCCATCGACGGATGCCCGTGTGCGAGGGAAACCTCAATGCCTTTTTGCAGCGTCTCGATGGCTTTGTCGCGATCACCGACGTGCGAGTACGCCGTTGCAAGGGTGCCGTACGCGTTTCCTTCGTCGTCGGCTTTTCCGAGATAGGTTTCGAGTGTTTCGATCACACTTTTCCATTCGCCAAGCTTTTCAAATTCCTTTGCAAGGCCGAACATCACCATCGTGTTGTCCGGGTCGGAGTCAAGCATCTGCTGAAAGACCTCAATACGTGATTGCATGTGGAGAGATTATCAGAAAAGCCTTGGCTGCTGAACCTCAGCCGATTGCAGCACATCTTCTTGCTGCTTAACGCCTTTGTCCTGATTAAACCCGAGCCGGCGAATATGAAATTCGAATAGCTTT
>Ga0207701_10006814_pt1 | contig 11397 bp, 14 predicted proteins | sample KBSSwiSSwithPhiX_FD_184294 | JGI IMG/M metagenome (GOLD analysis project Ga0207701, IMG submission 184294) | Switchgrass rhizosphere bulk soil microbial communities from Kellogg Biological Station, Michigan, USA, with PhiX - S5 (SPAdes) (version 2) | ecosystem: Environmental > Terrestrial >...
GACCTTTACTGTCGAGTCTCGAACCATACGTCATGGCCAATCGCCAATTGAGGGTAACGAACTATTTGGTGCTTTCATTTTCTACTTGACATGCTAGCAAACGCTCCAGCAGCTTTATGAGTCTCTTACGGCACAAGCAGCATGCGGAAATAGAAAATGATATTTCTCGACATTCTGGGCAAGACAAATGACCACAGAGTAAACAGCGCGCTATCAAAACTGGCCATTGTGATCGGTTGGTCATTACTGATTCCTGGCATTCTCAGCTTCATTGCCGCTTAACATTCGATTCGGAGCTGATCCGATTTAACCCTGCCGACTGAACACTTATTTCTTAAGTCGCTCATCTTTTTCTCACTATCTTTGCGTCGTTAAGTGTGACGTTTCGCTGTCCAAAACGTTCACTGCACTGACGTTTTCTGTCAGGTAACTTCGCATCCCCGCAAAAACGCGACCTCGGTAAATTCGTGCTGTTTTGACGCGACTAATAGTTTCGGCGGCCACTCCCTACCACCACTCTTGGCAACCGTGCCAGATTGAGGTTGACGGATTCGACAACATCTATGGCGTATCACCGAACAATTCGATGATGTCTAAATAGATCGTAAATGTCTTGGTCATACGTGGTTCACCATTACTCTTCGCACGATGAAAAGGGTTCTCTGATCTTAGATAAGGCAAATTGAGCGTCCATTTTTGTTACCCGAGCGCGGCAGCAGATTTGCCATGTGGCCGTGTTTGGCATCGCGATACCCTCGGAAATCCATGGCACCGGCGTTGCGGGTTTGTCCCAGCGGGGGAAAAACTCCAACGGAGGAGAAAAAGTCATGCAAATGGAAAGAGGCACAAAATTGCTGAAGCGTGTTTGGAAAGCTGTTGTCTGGACCGAGTTGGCGGCTTTGGCAGGCGGGCTAATTTTCATCTTTTCACATTATTTTTCCTATGCCGTTTTCATGTCAAATATCCATCCACAGGCTACCGCCGCAACCATTGCCCGGCGGCGATAGTTGAAGGGTAACGTCACGGCTGGTCAGCGGCGCTGCGGTATAGGTTAGCGTAGTCTCTAGGACATGAGTCCGCCGTCATAGACAAACTCCTTCTGATAGTAAATAGCCACTTGTCCTTGTTGGCGAGTTCGACGATTTCCCTTCTTAAGGTAAAAAACGGGCGAGCGGCGGTGGGCATAATCGCGTTGACCTGTTCATTTTTTTTGCGCTTTGAAAGGCGCTATCCAAACCGTTGGCGTCGGTTTGAGTCTCGATCTCTTCCAATTTTACCTTCAGCGTCGGCGCCGCAGGTCTGAGCTCTTTCAATTGAAGATCGGCGAGTGACAGCGCTTCCCGACCCGTAAAGAAGTCCAACTCGGGCGAGCTTCGATACTGTGTCCTTGAGTATCTCCAGTCTCTTGATATTTAGACCTGGCGCCAAACTTTTCGTGACGGTCAACGAACGATTCACTTAATCACCCGATCCGCCCGATACAGCACGTTAGTCGGTATAGTCACGCCGATCTCTTTGGCTGTTTTCAGATTGATTACGAACTCGAATTTTGTGGGTTGTTCAATCGGTAGGTCAGCAGGGTTCGTACCCTTTAAAATTCTATCTACATAATAAGCTGCGCGCTGATAATTGCCGGCGTCGTCAGTTGAATACGACATCAGACCCCCTGCTTGAACGTAATCAATTCTCTCATGCATCGAAGGCAGGCGGTGTTTTATTGCCAAATTCGCAACTTGTTTTTCGTAACGGTTTAAAAGGAAATTGCGTATTGTAATAAGCGCTCCCATCTGAGCTTTGAGTCCCGTTTGAAAGGCAGCCTCCAGGTCAGGAGTGGGATCTCGCACGCCGACGGATTGAATCGCTATTTTCAGAGAAGAAGTTTCGAGCTCATACTCTTTGAAGCTAAGATCGGGCTTGGTGCATCCGTCCTATCCCAGAGAACTCCTCTAGCCTCCCACTGCCGCTCGGCAGGAGTCAGTTCGCCCACCTTAGGTGTCCCTTTGAATTGCGCTTCAACGTGCGGAACTAGTTCCAGCAAAAAAATGATTAGGAGGACGGCGCATTTCGATATCATCGAATCACTCGATCCGCTCTCGCCAGCACGTTAGGTGGAATCGTCAGGCCAATCTGCTTGGCGGTTTTGAGATTGATCACAAACTCAAATTTTGTCGGCTGCTCGACTGGCAGGTCAAAGGGTTTTGCGCCGTTCAGAATTTTATCCATTTGAGTCGCGGCACGCCGGAACATGTCGGGATAGTCTGGACCATATGACATGAGGCCGCCGGCCTCCACCCAGTCGCTGCTTTGGAAAACAGCCGGCAGCCGATTCTTCAACAAAAAATCTATAATCCGCTTTCTATAGGATATGAGTACCGGGTCCACCAATGCGAGAAACGCATCTGGCCGATCTTTGCTCATCACCGCGAACACCACATCGAGCTCATTCGGATTTTTTACTCCACGATCTTGCAAGGCTACGCTCAGTGGGCCGGCTACTTCTTCAGTGGCTTTTGCTTCGAGTGCCATTCCGTCATTATTTTTGTTCCAAACCATCGCTACCCTGGAAAGCTTAGGGAAGATTTCCTTAAGCAGCTCCAGTCGCTTGGGCCAAAGGTCCGAGGCGAGGGCGGAAATACCAGTGATGTTGCCACCCGGATGCGCCAAACTCGCGACAACGCCCGTTCCAATCGGATCGCTCGTACTGAAGAAAACGATCGGGATTGTCTTTGTAGCTTGCTTAAGAGCGAGTAGGGAGGGTGTCCCTGCGGTAAATATTGCGTCGACTTTTAACCGGACGAGCTCTGCGGCGAGTTCAGGAAGGCGCTCTTCTTGCCCCTGGGCGTAACGATACTCGGGGATGATGTTTTTTCCTTCGTTGTGGCTGAGTTCCCGGAGTTCCTCAACAAATGTATCGAAGTTGGCATTCGGCGGTATTCCAAGGTACAAAATCCCGACGTGCGCCGCTTGTTTCTGCGCGTGAGCAATATGGGCGGGAGCGAAAAAAAGTGTGGCTAAAATGAGAAATGGAGAGAGAGCTCTGTTCATAATTACCTCGCGTCACAGCTTGTACGCCCTACTTAATCACAGCCTTTTTTCTGGTTGACGAATCACCCTATCCGCTCGCGCCAGCAGCTTTTGCGGAATCGTGAGGCCGATCTGCTTCGCGGCCTGAAGATTGATCACCAGGTCGAACTTTGTTGGCTGTTCGACAGGAAGATCTCCGGGCTTAGCGCCTTTTAGGATTCTGTCCACATAGATGGCCGCACGAGCGTAAAACTCAAGAGGGTTCGCGGCGTAAGACATGAGCCCGCCGGCCTCCACGTACTCGGGGTCTGGATAGATTCCTGGCAGCCGGCTCTTCGCAGTGAACTCCACCATCTGATTGCGGTGACTTTGGAGAAGCGGGTCCGGCAGCGTCACTAAACCCTGACCATCTGCCCTGGTCGCGGATTCAAAAGCATTCTCTAGATCGTTTGCGTTTCGCACCTCGATCGAGTGAAGTTGCAACCCTAAAGCTTGAGCTGCTTCTTCGGTCTCTTTCCAGATAATTGAGTCGCCTGAATTGGTCGGGTTTCGGAGGACCGCAACCCGCGAGACCTTAGGGGAGGTTTGCCTCAGTAGTTCAAGCCTTTTCCCGCTCAGTTCAGGGGCAAGGCTGGTTAGGCCTGTAATGTTTCCACCCGGCCTTGCGAGGCTGGCGACGAGCCGTACGGCAACGGCATCAGCAACTCCTACAAAAACAATTGGAGTCTTAATGGTGGCTTGTTGGGCTGCGACTGCACCAGGAATTGCTCGCGTAACAATGATGTCAACGTTGAGACGGACCAGCTCGGTCGCAAGATCATTAAGTCGCTTGGACTTCCTATCCGCAAATCGGTAATCAATTGCGATATTCCTACCTTCCGTGTACCCGAGTTTACGCAGCCCCTGCCGAAAAGCTTCGATGCGCGCCTTCGAGACGGCACTGGAGGTTGGATCGAGAAATCCGATGCGCGGCACTTTTCCAGCTTGCTCCGCCGACACGGGCGTGCAAAGCGCAAAGAGCAAAGCACCCGAACAGCAAACGACAAAAAAGGAAGGGCCAAACGCACACCTCTTGCTGAGTGACCTCCGAGTTCTGATCGGGGTCATCTTATCACCCGATTCGCTCTCGCCAGGACATTAGGCGGAATGGTGAGGCCGATCTGCTTCGCTGCCTTGAGATTGATCACTAAATCGAACTTTATCGGCTGCTCCACCGGGAGATCCGCAGGTTTGCCCCTTTGAAGATCTTGTCCACATAAGTTGCAGCGCGCCGGGACAAGTCCTTAACGTCCACGCCGTAAAACATAAGCCCGCCGTCTTCGACGTATTCTGGCCTAGGATAGATCGCCGGAAGCCGGTTCTTTGTCGCAAGCTCCACAATTCCTTTTCGCTGAGAAAAGGCAACGATGTTTAACACTAGAAGAACTGCGTCACAGCGCGCCTTGCTTGCATCTCGAAACGCAGTCTCAAAATCCTTGGGACTTACTACGTCTAGATAGTGAAGCTGTGCGCTCAACGCCGTTGCAGCAACCTTTGTCGCTTTTAGCGCTTGCGCGTTGCCTGTATTGGTCGAATCTCCCAGGACGGCCACTCGGGAGAGCTTGGGAACGACCTCTTTCAGAAGCTCCAGTTGTTTTCCACTTAAATCGGGGGAAACCGTCGATAGGCCGGTAACGTTTCCTCCCGGTCGGGCAAGACTGGCAACGAACCCGTTTCCAACAGGATCGTTATCAGATGCCATGACGATGGGAATCGTTCTAGTTGCTTCTTTGGCGGCACGGGTTACTTCGGCACCGGCAGAAAGGATGACATCCATTTTAAGGCGGATCAGCTCGGCTACAAGGTCAGGCAGCTTATCGAGGTTTCCCTCAGCATATCGATGCACAATAACAACCGTTTTCCCTTCCACGTACCCAAGCTCACGAAGCCCTTGCTGAAATGCTTCGAGGCGCGCCGAGACAACCGAAGCAGACGCTACACTTATGTACCCTATCCGGGGAACTTTCTTCGGCTGCTGCGCGTCGACAGAAAACCAAACCGCAAACAGCATCGTGCTCAGGATCAGGTCGACTGCTCTCCACTTCCGAAAGACTACTTTCATCGGATCACCCGATCCGCTCTTGCCAGCACGTTGGGCGGAATAATGAGGACGATTTGTTTGGCAGTTTTGAGGTTGACCACCAGTTCAAACTTTGTTGGTTGCTCAACAGGCAAGTCGCTCGGCTTTGCTCCTTTCAGGATTTTGTCAACAAGAGCAGCAAGCCGCCGTTGTCTTTCCACAGCGTCAAATCCATAGGACATGAGCCCACCCGCCTCAACATCAACTCGATCGTTGTACAGCGCCGGCAATCTATTTTTTGCGGCAAGCTCAATTATCCGCTGTTGGTGCGGGGTCAAAACTCCGGCTTGAATCTGCATGAGAGCTTCCGCACGTTGCTTTTTTGCCGTCTCAAAAGCACTACCGAATTCCCCCGGTCCGGTTACTTCAAGTAATTCAAGGTGCAAATGGGATGATCGAGCAGCTAATTGAGCTTCCTCAATGCTCGTGCGCATGGCTACGCCTCGGTATGCAAGAAGCGCCACGCGTGAGATTTTCGGGATAACCTCCTTGAGTAGCTCCAAACGTTTGCCGCTTAACTCTGGCGAGAGATTGGATAAGCCTGTGATATTCCCTCCGGGATGCGCCAGACTGGTAACAAACCCTAAAGTAATCGGATCGTTCACCTCGGACATCAAAATAGGAATTTCTGAGGTAGCCTTCTTGGCAGCTCTGATGGCACCGGCTCCTTCGGCGACGATCAGGTCGACTTTGAGGCTAACCAGCTCCAATGCCAAATCGGCATTTCGCTCGGGCTTTCCTCCCGATGCTCTAAACTCAAACGCGATATTTCTCCCTTCGACATAGCCGAGGTCACGTAACCCTCGCCGAAACGCGTCGGGAGCGGCAGAGCCGGTGCTTGCCAGGTAACCGATCCGCGCCATTTGTTTCGTCGGCTGCTGCGATTCGGCTCGAAGGGACACGGCGAGAAGAATAGCCGGGATGAGCCAAAAGAGCTTTGGATTCATGGCTGTGTCTTCTGACGGCAATGGATATGCCACAGTCCAAACGTAATGAAAACCGATATTTTTACGGTAATGAGGCGGGGAGAGAGTGGTAATTCGACTCGGGGGAGTATCAGATTTGATTCTTTCTGCGGCGGGATGACGCCTTAAACAGACCAGGTGACTGAGGCTGTAGGGTACCAACTCAGCCGCAAGATCCGGTAGACGTTCTGGGTTTCCCTCCGAATGGCGATATTCGACGCAATATTCTGGCCTTCGATATAGCCAAACTCTCGTAGTCCTCGCTTAAAGGCTGCCAAGCGGTCTGAAACATTTTTAGCGGCGGCAGGATCGAGAACTCCAATCCGATTCCTTCTGCCCTGTTGGGCAGCGGCGGATGACCAGGTCATAACGAGCGAAGCGCAAAGCGCAAGCCAGAGCGCGGCTTGGCGGATAGATTTGCGAGTATCGAACACTATCATTTGATAACCCTGTCCGCTCCGACCAATACCGTTCGTCGCAGATCACTGAGATTTTGAGCTTGTGATCGTTTCATGAGAAGAGCTTCCAGATGCCTTGTAAATTTGTCATCGAAGCTTGATATGGGTTCTCCAAAAGCAGCAGCAAAATTCCGCTTATGATCATTGAGTTTTTTAAAAAGCGCAAAATACCTTATGACAACAGCAAGGCCCTTTTGCTCAATCAGATAATCAACGGCTATGAATGCTTGGCTATATGTTGCTGGGCGCCCCAACGTGCGGGACCAAGTAATCCAATCGGAGTTCAGCACGAGCTGCTGTAAGCTGGGGAAGGTTTGATAGGACTTCGCGGTTGCGATCAAATCGAGCGCCGTTTCTCGACTCTTGGCAATGGCTTCCACCGCTAAAATATCGGCGACCTTATAGCCAACCCATTCGGCGAAACCTTCGGCAAGCCACTGGTCCAAAAGAACAAGCCGGCCATCCACCATTTCTTTTTGGACAACATGCGTTAACTCGTGGGCTAATGTGCGTAGTTGTTGTGAGGCTGGAGTTTTAGCAAATGTCCATTCATTCACGAGCACTTGTCTGTACATCGCCAGTGCGGCAGAACTCACTGCAGATCGTTTGGCTGCCAACAAAACTGCTTCTCGATTGAGCTGGTTACCTCTCGGACCAAGTTGTTCTCGCACCCGCACTAAATCTTCTTCGGTCGCGCGCATTACACCTGCTTCATACGAAGCTTGGGATGGATAAAAGGTCACAACGCCGTGAATGAAAGGCAGCTTCAAGTCTGTGGCCATCACGGAAGTAATCGCCGCGAGCGTCTTTTCATAGTCACCGGGCTGATAGTCTATGTTCCGGATAGCTCCAGTAGCCGAGGGAATTGTGAGTACGCGCGGGCCGGCAGCGCAACCCTGTATAATCAATAAGGTTGTGCCAAGATACCGTACGAGATGGCGAATGTCTCGGCAAAGGTGCAGGACTAACGCTTGCGCTGTGTTGCTCTGTTTCAAATTGGCGTTGTGCAAGGCTGCCGTCAAAGAGTGCGATAATTCAGTAAACTCATGTTTTCGGCTCTTGAATTTTGAAGGGCGGCAGATCGAATTCATATTAGTTGGCAATTAACTCGACACGGCAATGGATATGCCACAAACGGAACCCAATGAAAACGAGATTTTTGCAGGCAAGCAAAGCGGCCAGAGTCTCAATCCGACTCAGGGAAGTATCAGATTTGATTCACTCCGCGGCAACGGGTCAGAGTTCAACGGCGATGAGTGAAGGTTCGCGGATCTCTAATTTCTTTCGTTGACGGCCATCCGGCACCTGAAGTAAATGTCAGCTCAGCCGCTGGGGAAGCCTGCTACGAAAGCATACCCGATGGCTCCAATTTCTCCTGCGGCTAATATCTCCGCTCTCCGGTTTTTATGGCAACCAAAAAAAGCGCTAACAACAAAAAAACAAAACTGAGCCGTCGTAAGGTGAAAACGCCTGTGCCTGAAGAAGCCCAGACGATTGCGGAGCTACGCCAGGAGCTAGAAGCGCGTAATCGCGATCTCGCCGAATCTCTGCAGCGGGAGAACATAACGGCCAAAGAGTTGCGGGATTGTAAGCATCAACTCACCGAAGCCTTAGAGCAACAAACGGCCACCAACGAAATCCTGAAGGTGATCGCGAGCTCGGGAGCCAATGTACAACCTATGCTCGACGTGGTGGCAGAAAGTGCGGCGCGGTTATGTAATTCGCAAGATGGCTCAGATCTATCGCATTGACGGTGAGGTGATGCGCAAGGTGGCGAGTTATGGATCTGTGCCGGACGCGATTCCGATTGGAAATAGCCGACCCATAACTCGCGGTTCTAACACAGGACGCGCGATCGTCGACCGGCAAGCGATCCATATTCACGACATGCTGGCAGAGCGTGAGGAAGAATTCCCGGAAGTTTGGCATGCTGCCCAGCAGGAGCGGATCAGGACAGTACTGGCAGTCCCGCTTCTCCGCGAAGGATCTCCGGTCGGAGGCATCACGATTCGGCGCGCGCAAGTTCGTCCATTTACCGAAAAGCAGATCGCGCTTCTCAAGACCTTTGCTGATCAGGCGGTGATCGCGATTGAAAATGTCCGATTATTTTAAGAACTGGAAACACGAACGCGCGACTTGGCTCGATCCATTGAGGAATTAAAGGCACTGGGAGAAGTGGGTCAAGCGGTAAGTTCCAGCCTTAATCTCCAGACAGTGCTCAGCACGATTGTCGGTCGCGCCGTCCAGCTCTCCGGAACTGATTGCGGGGTCATTTACGAGTACGACGAATCCAAGGCCGAGTTTCACCTATGGGCTAGCCATCGTATGGAAGAGGAACTGGTCGAGGCTATCCGCGCAGCGCCGTTACACATTCGGGAGGGCTATACGGGGCAGGCGGCGCTTGCCAAAGCTCCAGTTCAAGTAAACGATTCTGACCGACGAAAAGGAGTTTCGTCTGATGAGAATCCGCCCGATTTCGGAACGACTCGGCTATCGTTCGTTATTGACGGTTCCAATCCTGCTTGAGAATCGGCTCATGGGTGCTTTGACGGTATGGCGAAAACGACAGGGAAGTTTCACTCCTGAGCTGGTTAATCTTCTTCAAACCTTTGCAACCCAATCAGCTCTAGCTATTCAAAACGCACGGCTCTTTAGGGAAATCGAGGATAAGAGCCGACAGATCGAAGCCGCCAACCGGCACAAATCGGAATTTCTCGCCAACATGTCCCACGAACTGCGCACGCCGCTCAACGCGATCATCGGCTTCTCTGAAGTGTTGCAGGAACAACTCTTCGGGGAGCTAAACGAAAAACAGGCGGAGTACACGTCCGATATTCTTACGTCGGGTCAGCATTTGCTGTCTCTTATTAACGAGATTCTCGACCTCTCCAAGGTAGAGGCTGGCCGAATGGAACTGGAACTGGCATCGTTTGATCTTCCGTTAGCCATCGATAACGCGCGGACATTTGTGCGCGAACGCGCCGTCAAGCACGGGATTGCATTGGATGTCGACGTCGACGACCGGCTTGGCGAGTACATCGGTGATGAGCGAAAGATCAAACAGATTCTTCTCAATCTTCTTTCCAATGCTGTGAAGTTCACTCCAGAGGGAGGACGAATCAGCATTACCGGCAATAAAATAGGCGATGGTGTGGAGATCTCAGTCAGCGACACAGGAATCGGTATCGCCCCGGAAGATCAACCAAAGATCTTCGAGGAGTTTCGGCAAGTGGGTTCCGACTCGATGCACAAGACCGAAGGAACCGGGCTGGGGCTAACGTTGGCGAAGAAGTTTGTTGAGCTGCATGGAGGCAAGATTTGGGTGGAAAGCGAAGTGGGCAAGGGTTCGACTTTCACGTTCACGCTGCCAGCGAAGCCAATACCTCATTGATACCCCAAATAGGTCGTTTGTGATCTGCTACCGGACCGCCAGGTTTTTTGCCGCGGATCAGTCTTATTCCACCTGGCTTTTATTAACATACTGGAAGCGGGCGAATCCCATACGGAGAGGGAACACCGAGATTGGTTGATGGAGGCAGGATTCATCGATATTGAGCGTGCGAACTTCTTGTTGGACGGAACCGGACTGATGACGGCGCGAAAGCGGCCCTAGTAGTTGAGACGAATAATGTATTGCGCCGGACCGGGAGGCAATGGCGATGTTTGAAAAGGAACGTTTTGTTGAAGATTGCCGCGCTGCGCTCAAGGAACATGACACGCATTCGGCAGTTCGAGAACTCGTAGCCGCAGCTGTAACCACACCGAGCGAGATAATTCGTGCGTTGGGAGAGCCGAAGCGTGCCGGCGTCGAGGCAATTTACAGAGCAAACGATTTGACGATTCTCAATCTATGCTGGGGGCCTTATATGAAATTCAAACCGCATGACCACCGGATGTGGGCGGTCATCGGCATCTACGGGGGCCGTGAGCATAATACTTTCTATCGCCGTCCCCAACAGGGGGTTAGAGCAACACGGAACGAAGGAGCTAAATGCCAAAGACACAACGCCACTCGGCGCAGCGGTCATCCATGCCGTCACTAATCCACTCGACCATATTACCGCTGCGATTCATGTCTATGGCGGTGATTTTTTTGCTACGCCTCGAAGTGAATGGGATCCTGAATCGTTTGAAGAGCGACCGTACGACATAGAGGACACTGTACGAGCTTTCGAGAAGGCCAACGAACGGCTTTGTGAAAAGCCTCCGCGATCATAGCTGGGGGAGCAAGTTACAGCTGCCGAGATAAGCCGACCAGTAATTTTCGGTGGCTGGGGCGGCTCACTTAATAGCAACTGAGATTGAAATTGATTTCTCCATCAACTGAATCCTAGATCACTGTGTATTTGGATCGCCACGGTCGGATTCACACCGCCTCTCCTCCTGGACCCATTTCATCGATCCAACACAAGCAGGTATTTGAATTTTGGTTTGCCTTCCGAGATCACGCCAACGCCAAATAGGGATGTTTCCGTTTAACGACGTTTTAGCAGCAGGTCGCCTTAGTAACGGGAATGAAAATTACAGGAGGTGGGCTAAATCCAAATCACCGATCTCCTTCATTGATCGCCCCAGATTTGACTTTAGGACCGTATCGATTTCGTAGCAAAAGCCGATGTCGTCGAAATAGATTGAGCCTGTATAGTGATGTCCATTGTATTTCCATGAAAAGAAAGAGGCAGGTATCGAGTCCATCGTGCAACCAGGCCTCGCGTAGCATTCCAACTTCGCCCTTTGGCCAGTCTGTTTTATCTTTGCGCGCGGAACTCCAGAGTGGAGGCCAGGATTTTATGCCGCTCCTGCGGGTCATGAGCGGATGGTCGCGAATACA